>RCUS01000042.1_pt1 | contig 110837 bp, 88 predicted proteins | sample 2166221 | NCBI WGS metagenome assembly RCUS01 (sample SAMN09932758, study PRJNA488358) | compost metagenome | isolation source: compost soil in cyclohexanecarboxylic | place: Germany: Experimental Botanical Garden
TGCATCCGGAGGCGAGCAGAAAAATTGGTGTTGGGATCGACCACTTCAAGATCGTGAGAAATGCCTTGGGAGCGGGTAGGGGGATCAAACTTGTTCGCACCGATTGCAGTGAAGATGGCTTCTCCTACAAACGCTGCATCACCGGCGTCGTCCAATCACCACATGGTAAGGTATGCGAGGCATTGAGGTTTGCTGTGCGCTCTCAATTGATCGCGTTTCGTGACGCGCTGGGTATGCCGGTGAAGTGCGCGGTGAGCGGGGCGATCATCACAGATCGAAAGGATTTGCACATCGATCACAAGGAGCCGTTCTGGGTTCTGCTAGAGCGATTTTGTCAGGATCACCAAATCGATCTAACCGCCCTTGAAACGTCCGGAAATGGAGAGAATCTGGCATTGGTAGATCAAAGGGTGTCTTCAGAATTTGAGGAGTACCACCGCTACAAGCTGAGCTTCAGCCACTTTTGAAGGCTGCCAATGTGGCGAAGGGAGGGCGGACTGCCGTACCGTTCACTACGAACACAGCAGAGCCAACCACCTGGCAAGTCGTGTACTCGGCAACATGAATATTGCCGAACTTGCGCCACAATCTTGGACTGAGTTCTAGCTACCGGCCCAAGGCCATCGAGCGAGCGTGATCCGCTTAATCCCCACAAGGTGTCACGGGATACCTGCGGTGCCTTGGAGCGGGTGACAGGACTGCTTCTTTGCGATCAAGGCCAGGGGCTACCCAAAGGATTGCGAATTCATACCGATTCGATCGAAGACCGCGTGGGTAGAAGAGTACGAGCTGATTGTCACTATGAAATGTGTCTACGTAATGACCCACTCGCAGCACGAGAGCGGGCCTACCCCCCCCCGATTGAGACCGTCCATAGATAGCCTGCTCAGTGTGGCGGGCGAGTGTTGACTTTTGAAGCGGTTTTTAGCAGGATTTCGGACGGGCCATCCTGGCGGCCTTCAGTCCTAGATCCTGTGAAGCAATCGCGCCAGCGCTGTATGCAATACCCAAAACCATTCCTTTTTCAGGTGGTGGAGACTAGGACGCCAGTACCTGACGAGGAATAGTCATGAAGCATGTTGAATCTCAACTGCACCAGCATATTCGATACTTGGCAAAACAGCGCTCCGCTTTCCCAATTAGGCCGATTAGCCCAGCGGCACTCTCTCTGTACAAGCGCCAGACTGCCGGCGAGCTCAAACTGAACCATTGGCTCCAAATCACAGCCCGAGAGATGGGAATCGGCTACAACGAAGTCTCGAAAGAAGGTAAGGCTTGTGCAGCCTACTACGAAAAGAACCTATCAAATGGCGCCTGGGATCAGCCTGTACGGCTTCTCTACACACCACAGCTCTTCGAAGCTCAACTGAAGGTTCTGGTTGAGGCTGCAGATAAATGCCACCCGATTGGGATTGTGGCGCGCAAACGTGGTGTTTCCTTTGAGCAATTCCACTTCAGCCAGGAGCTGTACAATCATCTGTATACAGTCGTGGAATTCGACAGCCTCAGTTTCGAGGGCCTGCACGCGCCTAATAGCGTCTTCAACTCGGCTTGGGCAGAATCCGCAACGAATTTCATGGGGGCTAACCTAAAGCTTTGCCGATTCATGCACATGGACGATTTGTATTCAACCTGGCCGGGGATTCACGTGTACGAAGGTAACTTTGCGCGCGCAAATCTCACCGGCGCCGATATGCGCCGTTCCTATCTGCGCAGCTCAGACTTCTTCTCGTGCAAACTTGAGGGAGCAGACCTTCGTGGGGCCAACGTCAACGAATGTGGTTTCGGGGGTTCTCATGGGAAATTTCTTTCCTCGAAGCCAACCGATCGATATTCGACGAGACATAAGCATGCCTTGATGATCTAGATTCTCCTTCGCCACATTGATCTAACCGCGGTAGAGCGATGTATTACTCATTGGGAGTACATCGGTGCAGGTGGGCGTGGCGACAAAGCCAAGCACCTGGTGATAAGCCGGGTGCCTGGTTCACATGAAAGCGTGCTCACATCTGCGTTTGAATGAAATCCGATGTGTCTCAGCCAGACTTCAGAGGTGTGTCTGACCTCGGGATGGTCGACATCTAGCCGTTAGCCTGCGCTAGTGACCTCGATAACCCTCAGCTACAATCGCAGGGACTCCCTACGAGATGTCTAGCTGATGGATAAGCTTCCCATTCCTGCATATGTTCTTGCCGCTATCGCTGACGCTGTTTCCGAGACGGAGACGCATGCGAGCCTGGATAGCCTTTTTATGTACGCGGAGGCACCGGGTGATCCACCTGACGGAAGCAAGGCTGTAAAGGCGCTTGAGTGGCTTCGGCGAATCAACAAGGAATGCGGCGAACTCTCCCTTTCCGTCATAGGGCGCATTATTGAAAAATACATGGAGCCACCGGAACTGAGCACGAGCTTCTGGCAACCAGACGCAGCCATTGAGGCTCAAAAAACCAGGGTGAATAGGATCAAGGACAGCTTAGCCAGAGCAGGATTCTCTTACAGCCCTGGAGGGATGTTGCATCGAGGCCAGGGGATAGCCACCAAGTCGCTGGCAGAATTGGTTAAGGCGCGAAATCTTGAAGTCATCGATTTTGAGTTCGAACGAGCTCTGAAAAACGTCACCGCAAGCCCCCGTGAAGCTGTGTCTGCAGCGTGCAACATTCTCGAAACCATTTTCAAAATCTATATCGAGGAACACTCTCATCTCACTATGCCTGCGAAGCAGGATCTTCAGGCTGTGTGGAAGGTTGTCAAAGTCGATCTCGGCCTGGACGCGTCGATTGTCGAGGAGCGAGATTTGCAAGAGATCATCAGTGGAATCATGGCCACGGTTAATGGCATCGGTGCGTTGCGTACACACGGCAGTTCCGCTCACGGCTCAGTGAAACGTCCCTATAAACTTAAACCCCGACATGCTCGGCTAGCTGTGCATGCTGCCCATACTATCGCTGTGTTTGTGCTTGAGACCTGGGACGAGCGAGTTTCGAGATAGCCTGTTTGACCAAGCTATGCAAACCTCGAAAAAATTTTAGCGATCCCTGGAAAAGAGGTCATCGATACTCATTGTCTCAAGCTGGTTCGGCTCAACTCGAGGCGAGATATAGTGCTGATCTGCATCCTCAAAGTAGTTTCTCATTCGCTCACGAACATCGAATGCATCCACGATCTCATCGATCATTGCGTTGGTTGGTGTGATCTGCCAGCTCGTAAACTTATCCTGGATCATATGCTCGAGTTGCTTGCATGCGGCAGAATAATCATCACCGTTTGTAAACACAGCCCCATCGTCGAACATGTCGTCCAGCCCGTCGTACATGAAGTTGTGAGCGAGAGTTGAAAACGGCTCAGTGGCGTCGTGGATTTCGTTGAGTTCGAGCTCCGCGACAAGCTCTCCCAATGCTGGCAGCTCCTCACTCCCGACACCAAAGTTAATGACTTTCAAGACGAATTTTTGCAACTCTTCTAATGGGATTAACTCGAAGCCGAAAGACTTTTTTATCAGTCTTAAGCTGTTTATGTATTTGTGTGTGATGGGGCTGATCAATAGCGCTAGAGCTATTCTCTTTAGACGCTGAATACTTTCCCCTGACGCTCTGGAGATTGGGGTGACTGCAATAGAAGGGTTCGCTCTAACGGCGCATAGATAGAGTTTCGAAAGATATTCTGGGTCACAACCTTTAAAACTCAATGCCTCCTCGTGTTCGAGAAGCGAAATTAGCATTTCGCCTTTTGATTTGTGCCCAATCAACTTGTTTTCCGACATGTCCAGCAGCACGTTGAGCGCACTGAGGTTGCGCAGACTCTTGAAGACACTTTCAAGCGAATCCATTAAGCCTGAGTAGCGATGCAGCACAAAATCCCCTAGCGATGGGTTGAACAGCTTGTAATAGACCTTGTCGCCTACCACGATTCGCGTTATTAGTGAATTTGACAAGTGGCGTATGGCATAGTGAAAGTCACGCTTGCCCACAAAATTCGCGTGCCCCGGCATGAGCAAACCGCTGGCATACGCTGCAGCCAAATCGTGCTCCAGTATGTTCTGGCCATTGAACGCCACCAGCAGCACGAGAAATCGGCCAAAGTCGTCTAATTGCGCGTCAAATGGATGAGCCCAGATTTTTGCTGGGTTATCCAAAAGATCCTGAATGTATTCCCAATATCCAGCAACTGCTACGTCGTCTAGGCGCTGAGGGTCTGTGATGAATTGAATCAGCCGCGGATTGAAATTCCGGTGGTTGATTACCTGACGGTATCGCTTTTCGATATAAAATTGGTCTATGTGCTCGGGTGAAAGCCCGGAATGCCATATGTGATTGTAGAGAATATGGGCTTTGTCCAAACTTGAAAGCGAGTCGAGCTTGATCTCCATCTCATTTCTTTGAACGTTGTTATGCTCAAAGACATCATTGAGGATTCGTCCTTGATTCAGGATCGTGGAACGCGACGTCAGTACAAATCTCTTCGTCGCCCGGTCACGGCTTACCCGCTTGATAAAGTTGACGATCTGGCTACCTTCATGACCTGACAGCGCTTCGAGGTAATTTCGTCCTAGGAAATCGTCGAAGTAAAAGAGCTGGTGCCGATCAGGCGCGTACGCTTGCTCTGCCTCTTGGATGTGTTCACTAATGCACGTGAGCTCGAAACCATCGCTCGCGTAGAGCAGAATGAGCTGCTCCGCCAGCGTTGTTTTTCCGATGCCTGGTTCGCCTGTGATGATAACGGTTCCGAGCTTGTTCAGTCTCTCCACGGCCGATTCGAAATTGAGGGTATGGACGAAGATTTTTGACTTCTCCAGGATGTCTCGCATCATGGCTTCGCTGCGGCCATTGATGGCGTTGTTGATCAAGCTGAACAGAACAGCAGAGCTGCTGATCCAGAGCTTAAAGTGCCGGCGTTCAACCTCGGTATGTCTGGCAAGAAGATCGTTAAGATCCTCGCGACCATAGACTTCGATTGGGCAGGACGCCTGAGGGCGTAGAGCCGCGACCAGTTCCTCCTTGTTCAGCCTCGTAAGCGAATGCGAAACCGCTAGAATGTAGCGCTCTGGGTTAAGTACAGCGACCTTTGTCGCCTCGGAGTTTCGTAGGTGTGTCACTAGCTGAGGGAATGGAGTGCCAGGGCGGTGCTTGGCTTGCAAGATCCATTCAGTGCCTGTGAGTGTGAAAAACCGTCCATCAACCCCACCATCGCGGCCAGGCTTGAACCGTTCAAACCTGACGCATTTGTCGGCGCCGATAAGATCAGTACACAGCACCTCAAACTCTTTGTCGTTGAGACGCGAAAAGTCGTATTCGTTCACTTGGGCACCCACTCCATGACAGGTTGTTAAGATAGCATTCTGGTGGCCTGTTGCTCTGCTGGGGCATGCGTCCGCTTACACAGCAGTGAGCGGGAATGCTTTTCGCGAACATTCTCGAAAGGGGGATTCGCGAACCAAACGCCTAGGCTTCCGTCTGACCGCAAACAGCTAGATTGAGGATGGGTACAAGCTCTCCCTGTTTGACCTTAAAGAAGGTGTAGAGCTCCTCGCTGCAACGCCGCTACGCGCTGACGACCAGATCGGATTGGATGAGAATAGGCTCGTGTTGATTATGAAGGTCACCGGGGGAGGGGAGTACCCATACCGGGCGGCGGGGCGCTGGAAGCGAATTGCTGCGGATGCAGTCTTGCTGGGCTCAACCAACTAGACGTACGTTATTCTGACTGCGCAGTCCATGCTCAAACTAGGCTCGGTACGGTTCAAGAGGAGAGGATTTTGGCTGCTCTGATCAGATCATTCTCGCTGGGGGCGGACAACAACTCGGGATGGAAGCCAACCGCGTTGAAGGTGCAGGGGCTTGCGCATGAGGCACTTGGCCGAGCTCGCGACGCTATCGGGTGTTATGAGCAGGTGCTGAGCCGAAGTCCGGAGATCAGGATTATGAGGAGAGTGGAGTTGTTAAGAAAAAGAATTCTAATCCGCACAGTCTCAAGTCGATGCAATATTTAGCTCAACTAAAGAGGCATTTAGTTGAGCTAAATAGGTCTTCTAGGAATGACTCTCGCAAAAGGATAGGGCAGGCCTACAAAATCCTAATCACGCCAAGCAAAAAAACGTTGGAAGGAGTTTTCAGCGTTCGATTTTCGTGCAAGCCTGATGACGTCACTCATCTCCATTGTCCTCGCGCTATGGTGCATGCCTGTTTCTCGCACCCAGAACAGAGTCGCTGTACGCAACCCCGAGTTAGGCGAGACCACACATCCGCTCTCGGTAAGCCTATCAATGACGACCTGACATACTTCCCGGAATAATGCTCTCGCATAACCTGAGCTAATCGAACTTTTGCCACGAGTCTTCCCAAGCAACAACGTGTGATCACGCTCGAGCGGAATGAATTGCCGCCCGAGCCTTTCACGGTAACGATTCACATAGTTGGCAACAAACTCAGGATGGATTTTCCACGCCCAATTGCCAGGAAACTTTTCCTCCATTAAGTCGTAAGTTCCATCCCGCATGAGCCTCAGCGCACTGAGCGTGAGATCTCCCCCTAGACTGTCGATTTCAGACGGCTGCAGCCTCAGATAATAAACTGACGCAATCATGAGCAGCGTGCGCTCATGTTTGATGTCTTCATCAGCCATGTCGCTAAGCGTCAACATCAACACCGCAAACTCTTCATCAGTGAAGACATTCGCACCACTGTGAACGGGGAGACTCGTAGGGTAAAAGCCCGCAGCATGCAGTCTTCGCGCAGGGTTTATTGCGATCAAGTCATCGTAATGCAGATGCAGAAAAAAAGACGCAACTACCGACATCTGAATCGCGAGTCCGCTTCTACCAGCAATATACGCTATGCGAGTATTCTCCCTCCCAGTTGGTTGAATTAAACAAAACGGACGCCAGTCAGGGTTGAAGCCCACTACGCTCCTCAGTTTGTCGGGAGTGAATCGTCGGCAAGACTTATCTGCCACCCACGAGTCCGGAGGGGTTGTGCAGAAATTCATAAACGCTTGAATCTCGGCTTCATTCAAATCAGTTAAGGGTTTTTTTGCCTCCAAAATGCTCCAGAGCAATAGCCGCTCCGTACAGGTTCGATAGTTGGCATAGCGCGTAGGTTCGGCATGCTTAATCAAAAACTGCTTCACCAGCATGTAGCTTTTTATCGGCAGACTACTGACTGGACATCCGTTAAGGAAGTCCTGAACTACAGGAAGCTCGCCATCAAGTGTGTCTGGGTCTAGCAGTGCAAAGTCTTTTAGCGTCTCAAAGCAAGGACGGGGTATTGATTCCATAGTTTTTCTACCGGTTATCTCCGAAATTCAGTCGCGATTTTTCAATCCCAATTTTTTAAGCGAGTACGAACGTTTGTCTTCGTAGCTGCTGTAGTAGATATCCTGCGTAGTGGCCAAATTGTTGTGACGTAGATCCATCTGCAAGTCCTTGGCGTCTCGCCAAGGGGCATCAAGTGTCGCAGCCGTATGCCTTAGCCAGTGAGTGGAGGCCATTTGCAGAGCCTCGATCTCGCCCGGCTGACGACCTTCGCTCACCATCTCATCAACGGCTCGGTCAAACAGCTCCTGGATAATCAACTGAACCATTCGAGTGGATAACCCTGGACGACCATTCAAGGTCGCAATCAGAGGAGTCTGCTCATTAGGTAGTGGCAGTTCAGACAGCCCCATGAACCGCCGGTAGCGCTTTAGGTACCGATCAATGTATTCCGGCCTTACAGCGACCTTGGCGGCCTTGTCACCCTTACCAACGAGGTGGAACCACCAGTTGCAATCGTGATCCGCCTTGAACGAGCCCATCGTGGGCTGCCAATTGACCCGACCACAGACATCTGAAGCGCGTAGGTACATCGAGAACAACGTCGCGGCGATGAACAGCGTGCGTTCATGGCGCTCAGGAATTGTTGCGGCCATTTTTTCAGCGGTGGTCAGTACGAAGTCCCATTGAAGAGGTGTAAGGGCGCGTCCGGTTTGCTCCATTGAGCGCGACGCTTTGAAGCGCGATTTCTGTTTGATCGCCCTGAAGGGATTCGCTGAGGTCAGGCCCTCATCGAGACCGTATTCGTACAAGCTGCTGCACACCGAGAAAACCTGGGAAATGCTTCCTCGAGATGGCTGGTACGGAGCATCCGTACCCGCGCCGTCACGATCAGCGGCATCAGGCGTGCGATGCGCTGTCTTCGCCGAGAATGGGCGCCAGCGGGAATTTGGGTACAGCCCTGAATCTTTGTCGGACGCCACGATCAGAAACCTGCTGCGTGTCACGGGGCCAAGCCAGTGCGTGGGTGGACTCATGCAGAATTCCAAGAACGCTTCGGCGTCTGCGCGACGCAGCTCCATGAGGGGCTTCTTTCTGATCAACAATGCCCAAAGCAGCAGGCGCTCGGCATGGGTGCGATACGAAACGAATGTCGCCTCGACGCTGGAGTAGGAGCGCAGAAAACCACTCACGGCGTCGAAACCGTCCATGGGTTTCAGCGGCGCATCAAAGTTCGCCAGATAGTTCATCACCAGCGGTAGGCACGGGTCGGGTTCATCGCTTGTGTGGTTGATGAATTCTTTATAGGTGTTGAACAGCGGATGCGGGCTTTGCCTGTCGTTATCCTTCTTTGAATGCTGCATTGCAGACTTCCGATTCTGGGAGTTATCGGAAGTAGGGGACTTACTCTTTCGTTTTTTCGAGGCGAGCGCGTCCGTCTGCCTGGATGAATCACTCATCACCTAGCCCTTACCATTTGATCGATGTCATGTAGGTTATACACAGCAAGCCTGGCTTTGCAAGTACGCTCTTGGAAAGTTTCACTGGCGGCCAGGCAACTAACTACGCTTTAGTTATATATTGAGAGTTATGGTCGAATCTGAATTAGGAAATTCCGACCGCACGGCTGCACGCCCCAAGCCGTAAGGGATCAGCACTTGAACCGTCCAGATTTTGAGAGGCGCCACTGCTGCTTTAGATGGGGGGGGCTGGCCTTCACGAAAGACGTGACGTAGGAGGTCACTTTTAAAAGATTCGGGCATTTTTAAAAGTGTTTAGCCGTACAGCGGCGAAAATACGGAGGCACGGCAGTTTTTCGCCATATTTAGCGCTCTTGATCATTTTTAAAAGTTTCAGCCATTTTTAAAAGTTAATGTTTTGAATGTGTAAGGGCTCCTTGAAAACGACCAGTTATCAGCTCATGAAAAAGACTATTGAAATCCAAAACCATTAGTGCTTTATAATGAAGCTTCTTCGAAGCTTCAGCATTTAAGCCACCTTTAGATAGTCTCCTGACGCGTATATAGCGCTGTTCTAGGCGCTTGAATCTCTCCTAAGCTGACATATTGGTCACGCGCTCCAACATCTATCCACGCTACGCACGCCGACGGAGTTAGTCCGCAACCAGGCTGAGTCTTCACGCCGAGGGCGAGGTTCACATCACCTCGGCATGGCTCCCGAGTTTTCTCCTTGATATTCGACCTTTGTAGATAATCGTGCACCGGCGGATGAGACTGAAACGATCTGACGGTGAGCGATTGAGCCTATGCGGCTAGTCACGTGTTCGAGCGCTTCTCAGCTCTCAGCTCTCAGCAAATCGCAAACCGTTGCATTCATTGGGCTACAGGCGTGGTCACTTTTAAAGGGTTCAGCCATTTTTAAAAGAGGTCTCGCATCCTGGCGCTTTGTTGCACTGAACGAGCCTGATCGAAATGGACGCTTAGCAGGACGCATGGAAGCCTTTTTGCTCGGCATACGGCGTCTCGATCCCACAAAAAATGACCAAACCATGCGTTATGGCCGACGCTGCCAGAATTAAAAAACACTGAAATGGAGATTGCCGAGGGGGTTGATTGCTCGCGAAGCCCCGGATTGCGAGGCTTTCGGGGTGGAAACGCTAGGCGCCACCTTAGGCGCCATCTTTAAGGGAGGGCCACATTTCCTGAGCATTCGCATTTGATTGAAGCGCTGACGGATGATTGAGGAGCTGACGTGAATTCCAGTCCTCAAATCTGCGTGCAACGAGGCTGATATGGAAATACGTTGTTACGTGTAATGTATATTATGTTAAATCATGTGTCAGAGCGAAACTCTGATAATGGACAAGCAACCCAATCGACGCTGCTCATTCATGCTTTAAAACATACCCCTAACCTCCAAAGGAAAAAAACCGCTCATTGTCCCCCGTCAGTTGACAGTGAAACCGTTTCCACCGTCTTTTTCTCCCCTCCATCGATCCTTAATCTGAGCCCATGTTGAACGACAACAATCACCCACCTCAAAAGGACTTCATCATGAGCAACGCTACCTACAACCGCTTGAACAAAGACGACGCTGTAGTGCTGTTGGTCGATCACCAAACCGGTCTGATTTCCCTGGTTCAGGATTTCACGCCCAACGAATTCAAGAACAATGTGTTGGCACTTGCTGACGTTGCCAAATTCTTCGAGCTGCCGACCATCCTCACCACCAGCTTCGAGCAAGGCCCGAACGGACCATTGGTGCCGGAGCTGAAAGAGATGTTTCCTGACGCGCCTTACATCGCTCGACCTGGTCAGATCAATGCCTGGGACAACGAAGATTTCGTCAAGGCAATCAAGGCCACCGGTCGCAAGCAATTGATCATTGCCGGTGTCGTCACTGACGTCTGTGTAGCGTTCCCGACCCTGTCGGCACTGGCAGAAGGATTTGACGTGTTTGTGGTGACCGACTCTTCCGGTACGTTCAACACTACAGTGCAACAGGCATCCTGGAACCGCATGACGCAGGCCGGTGCGCAAATGATGAACTGGTTCTCGGTGGCCTGTGAGCTACAGCGCGACTGGCGCAACGACATCGAAGGCTTGGGCAATCTCTTGTCCCAGCGCATTCCGAACTATCGCAACTTGATGAACAGCTACTCGGCGTTGGCTGCACGCCAATCGTAAGTCTGGTTTGAAACCCGAGGCCCGCTTTTGCGGGCTTTAGGCATGGGATTCATATGGAATTGCTGTAAATCACGTTCACAGAAAAGGGCCCTCTCGCCCTTCCCCATGCAGCCTGTCGACGTACAGCCTGCACCGTTCTCGGCGCCCCTGGATAGGCGTAAACGTTGCCGAATGCGCCCTCCTCATAATCTTCGTCCGTCAGATTCTTCACGTCCAGTAACGACTCAAATGTCCAGCACTAGTGTCTCGCTGCCCTGGGCCGGTACTGCGCAACAGATCAGCACTTCGTCATCTGCCATTCGTTGCGCTGGCATATTCAGGTAATGGACCAGTCCCCTGCCAAGTCGTGTTTTACACGTACCGCAGGAGCCACCGCGGCAACTGAACTCGGGATTGAGTCCACGTGCTTCTGCCAGCTCAAGCAACGTCCCTGCCCCCGGTTCCCATCGTGCTTCCTTGCCAGACGTCGCGAACAGGACCTTCACGGCTTCATTGGCCATGGGTACCTGCTGCGCCGCGGGCACACTGACTTCTATGTCACGAACGAGCGTTGATGGTCCGAAGGTTTCAGCGTGAATGCGATCATCGGGAATACGCATCTTGCGCAGTCCGTCATACAACGCCTGAGTAAAACTCCCAGGACCGCACAGGTAGTAGTCGTAGTCATTGAGGGGGAGCAATGTCTTGAGCAGCTCGACATCGATTCTGCCCGGTACATCAAAACTTTCGCTTGCGCCGTCGATGGGGGGTTGGCTGACAATACGTAGAATCCGGATCTTGTCCCCCGCCCGGGTCGACAGTTCATCAATTTCCTCACGAAAGGCCAGATCGTCTACCGAACGACTGCTTTGTATTACCCATGTCGGACGCATACGATTGACGCGCTTACCCTGATAAACCACTTCACGCAGCATCGACAATAAAGGCGTAATGCCAACGCCGGCCCCCAGCAATACCAACGGACGCCGCTCGGAGGCTTGAACCGTGAAATCTCCTTGGGGAGCCCGTGCTTCAATCGAGTCATCGACCCGGATCCGATCATGCAGGTGCGAAGACACTGATCCGTCGCGCTTGACGCTGATGCGCAAGAAGTCATCGGACGGTGAACTGGACACGCTGTAGGTACGAATCGACGGTGTGTGCTGTCCTTCCAACAACACTCGCACGGGTAGGTGCTGACCAGGTTCAAACCCGGGTAGGCCAGCGCCGTCATTCGCTTGCAGATAGAAAGACCGGATGTTGCGGCTCTCATCCACAATACGGGCAACTCGCATTGTCCTCCAGTGGTTGCGCAGGGCTTCGGCATGCAGTCGCTCGGTGGCTTGCGCCCAACTGCCAGTCATCAATGAGTTGGGCGATACACCCTCGGTTTCGTCCACCCAGCGCAACGGGATGGCCCCTTGGCGGTAAACAATGTGCTGAGGCTTGAAACGCCATAGCCGTTCGGCGCCCTGAAACGCCGCAATTTCGGGGTCGTCCAGCAGAACCTCAGCCGAACCGCTCATTTGCAGCAGATCACCCGTCTGGAAGTCGATGAACAACAGTCCCGCACGGGGGTTCAGCAAGATGTTACCCAAGGTGTTGAAAAACAGATTCCCGGAGAAGTCCGGAATGGTTAGCGTCCCATCATCTTCCATTCGTACAAAGCCGGACTTACCGCCCCGATGGGATGCATCGACTTGGTTCTGATCATCACGCACGACGTAGGTCGCGACATAGAACGAGTCGGCCGTGGAGATCATGCGGCGTACCTTTAAGTCTGCCGTCGTCAAGGCAAGTACCGTGTCACTTGACTCGTCGACAAATGCGTACTGGCGTAGATTGATGTAGCGCGGACAATTACCGTAAGCCTGTGTCACGGAAATTTCGATACCATCATCCAGCTGACGCAGCACGTTGCCATTCATACGATTGCGTCGGCGTGTATGCAGCTCAATGCCCAACATACCAATGGCATCTCCCTGCTTCATGCCATTCTGGGCAGGATCGTTCGGCTGCTGCTGCAAGTTGATACGTAATATTTCCGGTGTGGGCGAATTCATGAATCCAGGTTGCCCAGCACGAATCGTTGCCCATACATCACCTTGCCGATCCACCGCTCCCAATACAACAAAAGGCAATTGGGCATAAAACTCGCGATGCTGGTCCGGCATCCACGCCCGGGACATTTGCCGCTGTCCGACACCCACCATCATGTCCACGGCACCGACTGTGCGTTGCAAGGTCAACTCGCCTTCATGCCAAGGCGAAGCTTGCGGTTTCGAGACGTCATCCATTCGTTGTCTCCTAGCGCCTATTGCGATACATATCGCGGCAGCGGCTACGATTTAGGGCTCTTCTCCCCTGCGGGGAAGGAGTCGTGAACGCTCATCTTCGCCCCGAGGCAACCTTGGTGGAATGTGCAAAAATGGCAATCCAGCGTTTCAGAAACTGAAACAGTCGCAGGCATCGCACGCAGGCGTTAATAATTGGCGTTTGATTGCTCATGAACAATAAGCATCGTCCATAAAAACCGCGTGTCAGGAAGGAACGCTCTCGGCTGAATCTTCATTCGGATAGAACGGGAACTGCGCTCCGAATAATACTGAAGTATGAGTCACACATATAAAGTGACTATTGGCTGCAAACCTATGCACGACTGCTTATTTCTCTCTGGAAAGATACTCTAATTTCAACGGTTCCAGAGGACTTCATCATGAACACGCTATTGATGAAAACAATTGGCATTGCATCCTCCCTGGGTTCGATCTTTTTGAACTCGGCAGTCGTCAACATGGAATGTGAATCAAACATGAGTGACCCGTTTTTCGAGAACGGGTCCCATACCTGCAACGCTAATGATGCGCCAACACAATGGGAAGCAACCCCAAAGCAAGCAGTCTTGATGGTCCGCGATTCTGATCGACTGAGTGCTGGATCGCACCTGGTGAGCCCGCGCAAGTTCTATGTCCATCACGGCATCTACCTTGGCGATGGCAAGGTAGCTCATTACTCTGGATTGAGTGCATCGCTGCAAGCCGGCCCGATCGAAGTCACTGACCTGGATCGCTTCGGCAATGGCAGTTCCATCTGGGTACATCAGGAACAATGCGCTTTTTCCAGCGACGAGATCATTGTAAGGGCCATGTCGAGAGTCGGAGAATCAGAGTACAAAATCCTGTCAAACAACTGCGAACATTTTTGCAACTGGTGCATTAACGGCAATAGCTACAGCGCACAAGTTGCCGAGTATCTGCATCGCCCTTTGCGCCTGGTGCGCATGCTCTTCTCGTCGAAGACAGGTTTGATCGCTTAGTCTCCGTCGTCGCTATTCGGTATGGGTTTAGCTTGCTGCAATTTCGCCAGGGGTGTTCACTGCAATCACCCGTGATGAATTGCACTCCCAGCAGGCCTATTGATTGATATGAAAATCTCAATTGAACCGACGGTAGCTGTAGATAGCCCCTCGCCCCCTGCTGCTCATACGCAACTCCAGAGATTTGGCGCCGCCACGCTGGCAGGCGCGATCTTCATCATCGACACGCTCACTTCCATCCATATCGCCATAGCGGTGCTCTATGTCGCCGTGATTCTGATGTCGGTGAACCTGTTTTCCCGCAAAGGTGTAATTCGCGTTTCGCTCTCCTGCTTTGGATTAACCTTGGCCGCTTTCTTTATTTCCCATGGCAGCGACTTCAACGGCTCCGCGTTCGCCCGTTGTCTGGTCAGCCTGTCCGCGATCGGTATCACCACTTTACTGGCACTGAAAAACAAAGCAGCCAATGACGAGTTGCAAGAGCAGGTGCGGATGCTCGCGCAAACCCATGACGCAATCATCGTTCGAGACATGAACGGCGTCATCACTACCTGGAGCCCGGGCGCCGAAGCCTTGTATGGCTGGTCAAAAGCACAAGCTATCGGTCAGGATTTTCGAAAGCTTCTGCGGCCTCAACTGATGCTCACCTGGGAGCAAATCATGACCTCGCTGACAGAAACCGGCCGATGGGAAGGCGAAGTTGTGGAACACCGACGTGACGGAACCCCCGTGACGGTTATAAGTCGCTGTTCACTGTCACGGGACGAGAGCAATCAACCAAAAGCGATTTTGGCCACTCACAACGATATCACCGAGCAAAAAAGGGCTATCAATGCCCTGCGACGCAGCGAAGCGTTTCTGGCCGGTGCTCAATGGCTGAGTCAGACCGGGAGCATTGGTCTGAAGATCCCTGGCGGCGAGATGTACTGGTCCGACGAGGCTCGGCGAATATTCGAGTTCGGCGACGACGAGGAACCGCTGCTGTCCAGCGTCCTGAAAAAAACCCATCCCGATGATCTGGACCTGGTCAAAGTGTCGATCAAGCACGCCTACCAGAAAGAGCCCCACATCAAGGTGGAGTATCGCTTGTTGATGGCCGACGGGCGGATCAAGCACGTGCAAATGCTGGCTCATCCCGTCCAGGACGCTGCCGGGAATTTTGAATACATCGGGGCGCTGATGGATGTCACTGATGCAAAGATGTCTGAGGAAGCGCTCCATCGCTCGCAGACTGAACTGGCTCATGTGACCCGGATCACAACATTGGGTGAACTGGCGGCATCGATAGCACATGAAGTCAACCAGCCATTGGCCGCCGTGACCACCAATGGCACTGCCGGTTTGCGCTGGTTGAATCGCGATAATCCAAACATCGATGAGGTGCGCAGTGCGATGGAGCGGATGATGAGCGAGACCCATCGAGCAAGCGAAGTGATTCGACGTATCCGGGCAATGTCACGCAAGACCGATCCTCAAAGCGTCCCCGTTGATCTCATGGAGGTCATTGAAGAGTCATTGGCGCTGGTCGACAGGGAGGTCAGACGGAACAAAATTGTGCTAGACCATCAATACGATACTGAGACTGCCGAGATCATGGGTGACCGTGTCCAACTCCAGCAGGTCATCATCAATCTGATCATGAATGGTGTGCAGGCAATGTCCAATACCAAAGGTAACCCTCGCACGCTCCATGTGTGCCTCAGGCGTTCTGATGCGGGCGAACTGTGCGTGGATGTCAAAGACAACGGCCCCGGTATTTCGCCACAAAGCATGCCCAGACTCTTCAACGCTTTCTACACAACCAAGCCCGACGGAATGGGCATGGGGTTATCCATTTGTCGATCGATCATCGATGCCCATGGCGGCCGCATCTGGGCGACAAGTGAAGACGGTGAAGGCGCGGCGTTCCACTTGTCCTTCCCCGACAGCAATGAGGAGCCTGCGTGAACGAAGATATTTCTTCCATGGATAAGGGCCCTGTCGTCTTCGTGATTGACGACGAGGCCCCCATGCGCGAAGCGCTCAGTAGTCTCTTTCGTTCGGTGGGACTCCAAGTGCAGACGTTTGCCTCGCCCGCAGAGTTTCTACAACTGCCCGATCCCGATGCGCCCAGTTGTCTGGTGCTCGATGTTCGGCTCCAGGGCGCCAGTGGCCTGGAGTTCCAACATCAGTTGGTGGAGTCGAAGATCGCATTGCCCATTATCTTCATCTCGGGACATGGGGACATCGCCATGTCAGTCAAGGCGATGAAGGCCGGGGCCGTGGATTTTCTGGTCAAACCGTTCCGCGATCAGGATTTGCTGGATGCGGTCGCCGCTGCTCACCACAAGGATGCCAAGCGCCGGGAAATCGACCAGCAGGACGCGCAAATGCATGCCTGCTACCAATCGCTGACGGCCCGTGAGCGAGAGGTCATGGTCCACGCAGCCAAGGGCCTGATGAATAAACAGATTGCGGGAGAACTGAATCTGAGTGAAATCACCGTCAAAATCCATCGCGGCCATGTGATGAAGAAAATGCACGCAAAGTCGTTTGCAGACTTGGTTCGCATGGCACAAAACCTGGGGATCGGACCAAAACGCTGAGCAACACATACGTGTGTATGATTTCTTTTAGGGTTATTGGCAAATAGAGTGGAATTGGCGCGATAGCTTTTCAGCTGTTTCGAATCCATTGATGTTGCGCCCAGGATCCGCGCAGTGAACAAAGTCCCTGTGATCTCCATCGTCGACGATGACGAATCTGGCCGAATCGCACTCAGTAGCCTGGTGCGTTCCTTGGGCTGTGAACCCAGTCTTTTTTCCTGTGCCGAAGATTTTCTCGCCTGCGCCAAAAGCTACGGCACGGACTGCCTGATCTCGGACGTTCAAATGCCGGGCATGACGGGCCTGGATCTGCAGTCTGAACTCCTCAGTAAAGGGCACGACATCCCCATTATCTTCATCACCGCATACCCGGAGGAGTCGGTTCGCAAACGTGCAAAATCCGCGGGAGCGATCTGTTTTCTCAGCAAACCATTTGACGGACAACTGATGATTGATTGTATTGAGCAAATCCTGAGGGATAGAGAGGCAGGTTTTATCGCAAACTGACAACCGCGATGCGCTTTGTTAAACCTCGTTAGTTAACTGAAAAATATTGATTGTTTCTTTTTCGGCTCACTCACCCGACCCACGCAATTACCCCCCCCCTTATACTCAAGTATTAGCCCCTACCACTTATACCTTAGACGATTGAAACCTACGTAGAAGTGCTAATCAAATCATCATCATTCACGATACATCCAAGCCAACGAAAGCGGCATTTCAATTAACACAGGCCTCCAAAGCCGTTTAATTGATTTGATTATTACCGTCCGCTTAGAGGCTCACAGGCAACGAGTCAGATGCCCTTTGAACATCGCTCTTTGCGCGCTGAAGCACAATGACGGGCCGCAACCCTTTTGGTGATGACGATGAACAGAAACGATCTGCGCAAAATCGACTTCAGTCTTTTGATCGTTTTCGAAACGCTGATGCACGAACGAAATCTTACCCGCGCCGGTGAGAAACTGTTTCTCTGCCAATCGGCGATCAGTGCCTCCCTGAGTCGGCTGCGTCAGTTTTTCGATGACCCGCTGTTCATTCGCATGGGCAGAACCATGGAGCCAACGAGCAGAGCATTTCAAATACAACTCGCCTTGACCCCTGCCCTCGACACCATGGCGGCAGCGCTGAGCAACATGAGTGAATTCGATCCCCTGACCAGTACCAGCGTTTTCAGGATTGGTCTTTCGGATGATGTTGAATATTCGTTGCTGCCTGACCTGCTGCGCCAACTCCGCATGGAAGCGCCTCAAGTCGGTTTTGTCGTGCGTCGTACCGATCACTCATTGCTGGCCAATCAGCTGTCGACAGGCGAGGTGTCACTGGGCGTATGCCATTGCCGCGAACTCCCCGCCAATGCTAAACGCAAATTCCTGCGCAGCATCCGTCCTACTGTTTTGAGCGCCGACAACATGGCCGGTGCGCTGGACCTCAACGAGTACTGCAATCGTCCACACGTCTCTATTTCGGTCAACGGTGAAGCGTCCGATTACATTGACCGAGCGCTGGGATCTCTGGGGCGGCAGCGCCAGGTACTCCTGGCTGTTCCACAATACAGCGCACTTAAAACACTGCTTGAGGGCACGCAGATGTTGGCCGTCGTACCCGATTACGTCGCCAAGGCCATGACGCGGCAAGGTAGTTTACGCGCTGACCCCGTTCCGCTGAATCTCCCGTCCCTTGATCTATCCATGTCATGGAGCGCCACGCTGGACAACGATCCAGGCGAACGCTGGCTTCGTTCGCGCTTCAGTCATTACCTGAGCGAAAAAAGCGCAACATTGCTCGAAATAAGTGCCAACAGAGAAGCTGCTTGAAATAGATCGAGGCGATCACCTCACCTCCCCCTCTTCAAGCAACGCAATGCGCTGTCGACCGGCGCGAATATCCAGTTGCCCCTCAAGCGCCACTACCAGTTTCGTTTCCTGACGATGCAGCAATGGCAGGTTTTGCCCGTGCAAGGGCAAGACAAAACGCATGGCCGTGCCTCCCCTCCGATGCTTACCTTCGCGACGTCTATACAGACAGGGTAGCCGTTGGGGATCAATAGCAGCGCTTCTGAGTTTTCAACTTTCATGATCTCTCCAACAGGCATCTATAGGCAGGACTTATGCGAAGGATTGTTTATCGGTCTTGGACGCTATCGAGCAAACGGCAGAAGATTGCTTCACACCCAAGCAACACTCACCAAGCAAGCCCGATAGGAGAAACACCATGCAACAGTCCCACGCTTACAACGACAACAGCCTCGAGCTGACCGCGAAAATCCTCGACGCCAAGGCTCGCAAGAATCTGTCTTTCGAAGAGGTCACCCAAGGCACCGGCCTCGGTCTGGCTTATGTCACCGCTGCCCTGCTCGGCCAGCATCCGCTGCCTGAAGCCGCTGCCAAAGTGATCGGCGAAAAACTGGACCTGGACGCCGACTCGGTCGCCCGCCTGCAAATCATCCCGCTGCGCGGCAGCCTGTCGGGTGTTCCAACGGATCCGACCATCTACCGCTTCTACGAAATGATCCAGATCTACGGCACCACCTTGAAAGCCCTGGTTCACGAGCAGTTTGGTGACGGCATCATCAGCGCGATCAACTTCAAGCTCGACATGAAGAAAGTCGAAGACCCGGAAGGCGGCCACCGTGCAGTGATCACCCTCGACGGCAAGTTCCTGCCACTGCGTCCTTTCTAAGGATGCAACCGGACCTGTAAATCGGCCCGCAGCCTTGCGGGCCTGCTTCAAAAAACTTCTTAACCCTTTTCGATCAATCACCACATTTGAATGGAGGATTCGTCATGAAAAAAATTCTGTTTCTCGCCCTGTCCCTGACGGCTTCGTTGTCAGCCTACGCACAGCAAGCTGTAGTCGCCCCTGAGGCCGTTCCATATGCGTATGGCATGCATCTGGATATCGCCAAAGTCATCCACCTCACTCCGACGGCGGATGTCTGTGGCCCGACGCCGGTGCAAATGACTTACGGCGACTCGCATGGTGAAACCCACATCCTGGAATACAGCGTGATCGGCAGCGGCTGCACCAACTGATCGTTACCCAAACACAACTTATTGAAGGTACACACCATGAAAGCGCTCATCGAAGGTTTCTTGAAGTTCCAGAAAGAAGCATTCCCACAACGCACTGACCTGTTCAAACACCTGGCCACCACGCAACATCCGGGCACCTTGTTCATCACCTGTTCCGACAGCCGTGTTGTACCGGAACTGTTGACGCAGCAAGAGCCTGGCGAACTGTTCGTGATCCGTAACGCCGGCAACATCGTGCCGTCCTACAGCCCACATTCCGGTGGTGTGTCTGCCACCGTGGAATACGCTGTCGCCGTACTGGGCGTGACCGATATCGTGATCTGCGGCCATTCCGATTGCGGTGCCATGACCGCTGTCGCAAAGTGCACCTGCATGGATCACCTGCCTGCGGTCGCCGGCTGGTTGCAACATGCCGAGTCGGCGAAAGTCATCAACGAGTCGCGTCCTCACGCAAATGAAGCCGCCAAAGTCAGTTCGATGGTGCGTGAGAACGTCATCGCCCAACTGGCCAATATTCAGACCCATCCGAGCGTGCGCCTGGCTCAGGAAAAAGGTCTGGTCAATCTGCATGGCTGGGTCTACGACATCGGCACCGGTTCAATCGACGCTTTGGACGCCGACAACAAGACCTTCAAGTCTCTGGTCAAGCATCCGAACACCGTTGCCGTTCATGCCCGCCCAGCCAAAGCTGTTGCCTGACCCGCGCATGGCGGGATGAATACCGATGACGCCAACTCACAAATCCAGCACCAGGGGGGCGTCGCCCTCCTTGGCTTGCGCTGGCACCGCACAGCAAATCAGTACCTCCCCTTCGGCCGGCATCTCAGCCGGCAGATTCAGATAATGCACTTGGCCACTGACCAACCGGGTCCGGCATGTACCGCACGAGCCGCCCCGGCAACTGAAGTCCGGGTTCAGACCACGGCTCTCGGCCAGTTCCAGTAGACTCCCGCCACCCGGCTCCCACCGAGCTTCCTTCGCCGACGCCGAAAACAGCACTTTGACCGGGCTGCTTGCCGCGGGTATCTGCTCGACCGCCGGAGCTAAATGATCCCGTTGGCGAACCAGGGTCGAAGGACCGAAAGTCTCCGCGTGAATACGATCATCGCCAATACGCAACTGACGCAGGCCGTCGTACAGCGCCTGGGTAAAAGCACCAGGGCCACACAGGTAAAAGTCGTAATCGTCCAGGGGCAGCAATGCCTTGAGCAGTTCGACATCCACACGCCCCGCCACCTCAAAATCCTCACCAACGCGAGCATGCGTTTCCGGCTGACTGAGCAGACGCAGTGCACGAATTTTATCCTTGGCACGGGTCGCCAGTTCGTAGAGCTCATCGCGAAACCCTAGCTCCCCCAGGCTGCGCGCACTTTGGATGAACCAGGTGGGACGAGTGCGACGAATTCGTTCGCCTTCATAAATCACTTCACGCAGCATCGACAGCAGCGGGGTCACGCCCACGCCCGCGGCCAGCAAAACCAACGGTCGATATTCATCGGCTTGCACCGTGAAGCGCCCTTGAGGGGTACGGGCTTCAACCAGATCCCCGACCTGAACGCGGTCATGCAGATGGGACGAGATAAGTCCGTCACGCTTGACGCTGATGCGGAAAAAACTGTCCGACGGCGCGCTCGACAGGCTGTAGGTCCTGACCAGGGGCGCCTGTCCTTGCGCAAGGCAAAAACGCACCGGCAGATGTTGGCCAGCTTCGAACCGAGGTATGCCCGCGCCATCGGCCGGTTCAAAGTAGAAGGAGCGAATGGTGCTGCTCTCGTCAACGATCCGCGTCACCCTCAGCGGTCGCCATTGATTGCGCAGGCTATCGGCTTGCAATCGGCCTTCAGCCTGCTCCCAACTGCCCGTCATCAGGCTGTTAGGCGAGAAACCTTCAAACCGCCAACGCAGGGCCAACACGGCCTGACGTCGAACCACCTGTTCCACGGTCAGCGTCCAGAGACGCTCAGCCCCCTGAAAGGCGGCAATCTCTGGCCCTTCGAGAATGATCTCGGTACGCCCGCTGACTTGCAGCATGTCGCCTGTTTCAAAATCGATGAACGCCAGCCCCGCGCGCGGGTTGAGCAGGAAATTACCCAAGGTGTTGAAGTGCAGGTTGCCCGCGAAATCGGGAATCGTCAGCACGTTGCCTTCGATCCTGACGAAACCTGAATTGCCCCCTCGGTGCGAAACGTCCACCGAGCGTCGGGATGCATCGCCATCCAGGTCGACGTAGCTGGCGATGAAAAAGGTATCGGCCTTGCTGATGGTCGCCTTGGCGGCTTCATCGAGTTCGCTGAGACATTCGGGCGGGACATTTGATGACGCTTGGCCAAGGCTGACCGGTTCAACGCCTCGCAACTGAATGTACTGCGGGCAGTTGCCGAAAGCGTGCACCACAGAAACGGCAAAACCGCCTGACGAGGCGGTGCTGATGTTGCCGTTCATGCGATTGCGCCTTCGGGTCTTCAGGTCAATGCCCAGCAGTCCCACCGCAGCGCCCTGCTTAAGGGCCGCCCTGACCGGATCACCCTCGGCGGGCAGGCGGTCGAGCTGCAGCACTCGCGGATCGGGTGAATGGATGAAGCCCGGCGGGCCTTCGATCAACGTGGCCCAAGGCATCCCTTGTTCATCGACCGCGCCCACCACCAGGTAAGGCAACTGGTTGTAAAACAATCGATGCTGATCAGGCATGTAGTCACGTACTACCTTGCGTCCGAATGTCTCCATCTGATCGGCGACGCCGACGCTTTCCTGCAACTCTCGCTCACCCGCATGCCAAGGGGATGCTTCTGGCGCGTCCGATTGATTCATGATCACCTCTACGCATTCGTGAACAGGTGCCCTTCACCCCCCGCCCGGCGAGGAATGGTTGAATCCCCGGCAGCGGGGGCTAATTCGCAGTTGCCGGGAATCATCAACTCTGTGCTTTGCCTAGGCCACATACTCGTCAGTGCTCAGCACTTCGGCGTACCCGAACTTTAATTGCGCACCTTCTCGTGCAATTGCGCGCCGTCGGAGCCTGGGACAAAAAACGGTGCATCAGGCGCTAAAGTCTCGTGACGGATATGGATGACCAAGTCACCCCGCTCACGTGCTGCTCCAATGACACGAGCCGCATTGCCAGCGGCCGAGTCAGTCGCGTTGAGTTCCCATTTGCCGCCGGAAAAATAGTCATTCTGAATATCAACGACGATGAGTGCTGTGTCAGTCATACGGTTACCTTGGTAAAGAGTCGATTCGGAGTGGGTGGATCATTTCAGGGCACTTGCGGCGTTTCGTACCAATCACGGTCGGGGGTGGCGAAGCGCATTTTCTTGCGAATAAAAGCGGCATTTTCAACGCTGGTTATTTTTTCGAGCAGCGCGAAGGCAACTTCGGTGGCAGTGCCCGGTCCGCTTGAAGTGATGATCTGGTCATCGATAACCACCGGGCGATCGACAAAGCGTGCACCGGTTTCCAACAGTTGGTTTTTGCGCTTGCCGCCCTCTTGGTGGTAGGTCGTGGCGTTCCTGTTACGCAGCACGCCGGCCACGCCCAGGCACACGGAAGACACGCATACGCTGGCAACGGGTTTGCCGGCTTCGACGAAATTCCGGATGGTCGCCAGGAAGGGTTCGCTCAGGGCTTCCTCGTAAAAACCCGACGGTTCAAAACCACCTGGCAGTGCCAAGGCATCGAAGCTGCCCACGTCCAGATCGCTCAATAAAAAACTCGGATTGAGCGAGAGACCGAAGGTGGTCACGATCTTTCTGCGAAGGCCGGCGTTGACCAGCTCCACGGGGTGATCTCCCAGCAGGTTGGCCCAGCCAAGCACGTCGGTAAAAGCGGCCATTTCCAAGGGCTCTACGCCGTTGGCCAGTAACATAAGCACGCGTTTCATCGGTCAGGAACCTCTGCTGTACAGCATGGAAGAGTGTGTGTGCTTATGCTCCGCCTTAACCGCCGTACAAAGAACGACCACAAAAGACAATCCACTATTTCGCTCACTGAAATACCTGATAGGCATCTGTATCAGTGCAAGTTGCGCGCGCTCAATCAGCATCCGGCTGCATGGCCGGATGTTCGCGCAGGCCCTCGACGATGTGGTCGACGAAACTGCGTACCCGCATCGAGGCCTTGCGCCCCTCGCGGTACACCACATGCACCGGCAGCGCCGGTAACTCATAGGGCTGCAATACACGCCGCAATCGCCCACTGTTCAAATACTCGTACAACGGATAGCTCAGGCAGCGGGTAATGCCGGCGCCATGAGCAGTAGCATCGATGGCCGCCTGCACCGTCGCGCAACTGATCCGTGACCGGGCTTTTATAGGGTTCAATTCACCGTCCTGGTGAAAGTCCCACTGGACCTTGTCTCGATAAGCATGAGTGGCGACCAACCGATGATGTCTCAAATCTTCCGGTACGCCGGGCTCACCGTGAGTGGCCAGATAGGCCGGGCTGCTGCAAACAATCGAGCGCACGTGGCCTACTTGTCGTGCGATCAATGATGAGCTGGGCAGATTACCGACGAGCACAGCTACGTCGATTCCCTCCTCATTCATGTTCGGAAAACGATCATGGTATTGCGCGAAGACTCTTACTTCGGGATACAGGTTCGTATAACTCGATAGCATCGGGTTCATGACATAGCGGCTGAACAGCAAAGGCATCAATACCGTGAGATTGCCTTGGGCCTGAACGTGCAAGCCCTTGGCCGAAGCCTCTGCGTCTTCGATGGCCTTGAGAATGCGTGAACAATCGGCCATGAAGCCGGCGCCGGCCTCAGTCAGCGACACACCGCGGGTACTGCGAAGTAACAGTGGCACGCCAAGACGTTCCTCCAGCCGTGCAATGGCGCGAACGACCGTGGGTCCTGACACGTTCAAACGACGTGCCGCAGCAGCCAGGCTGGGTCGCTCCGATAAAGCTTCGAACATCAGCATTTCATGGTAGCGATCCATCAGCTGGAACCCTTCACCACAGCCTTGAGCGCCGAATCCTTGCCGAGTCGATCCGCGAGAAAATCCACGAAGGTATGGACCTTCGCCGGGATTCGGGTGCTCTTGAGGTAGACCACTTGAATGGGCAGCGCAGGCGGTTCGAAGTCTTCCAGCACCAATTCCAGTTCGCCAGCTGCCACCTGGTTGGCCACTTGGTAGGACAATACACGCGTGACGCCCCAACCCAGGCTGGCGATATTGATCGCGGCCTGATTGGCGGTGACCACCAATCGCGGTTCGAATCGAAAGCTCAGTGCGTTGCCGTCGTTGACGAATTGCCAGTCGCTCAGCAAATGGCTGGCCGAAGACATGACGATGTTGGCGGAACTGAGTTCACCGGGATGACGCGGCCTGCCGTTGCGCTCGAAATAATCGGGTGTACCGCAGATCACCTGGCGTACTTCGCCGACTTTGATGGCGTGCTGATTGGTCTCATGCAAATGGCCGATGCGTATGGCGACATCGATACCCTCGTCAGCCATATTCACGACACGATCCACCAGCAAGGCATTGAGGTGCACCGAAGGAAACTGATCCACGTAGTCGACCAGCAGCGGCGCGATGAACAACTCGCCAAACAGCACCGATGCGGTTACGGTCAAATGCCCGCACGGTATCGAGTAACTGCCAGCCGCCGCCTCCTCCGCTTCGTCGATATCGCTGAGGATACGCCGACAATCTTCAAGGTAGCGTTGACCCGCTTCGGTGAGATGCAGGCTACGAGTGGTGCGAGAAAGGAGCTGTGTGCCGATGCGCTCTTCCATCGCGGCGATGGCACGGGTCACGCTGGGGGGAGAGATGTTCAATCGGCGGGCAGCCGCGGCAAAGCCTTCTTCCTCGGCTACTGCCATGAATATCTGCATTTCTTGAAAACGATCCATAGGCGACCCTGTCTTGATGAGAGGACAGTTAGGTATATGGCCGCTTGCGCGGCAAGACCTGTTTGCCAGTATCGTCGGCTACAGTGACTTTCGCACGTGCCGTCGGGCTGCATGTACCTAAAGCGTCCTGGGAGAACTGCGAAGCAAATGAAAAGGAGCTTGCCGGGATTAATCTCCCGGCAAGCTCCTTAAGATTCGCATCAAGCCTCTTGCAAGCCTACAGCGGTACGTTGCATGCCAACGAAGTTCGGCAACGCTTCGATGCTGCTCAACCAGGCACGGACATTCGGGTAGTCAGTCAGCGCCACGTTACCTTCTGGTGCGTGGGACACGTACGTGTAGGCGGCAACATCGGCGACGGTCGGCTTGTCGCCGGCCAGGAATTTGCTTTGACCCAGCTCTTCTTCCATGACTTTAAGCAGGGCATGAGAACGTTTGATCGTTTCTTCGGCGTCATAACCGGCACCAAACACGGTGATCAATCGCGCGGTGGCAGGGCCCGAACTGATTTGACCGGCGGCCACCGACAACCAGCGTTGAACCTTGGCTTGCGTTACCGGATCGGTCGGCAGCCATTGGCCGTTGCCATATTTGGCGGCCAGGTAAACCACGATGCCGTTGGAGTCGGCCAGTACGGTGCCGTTGTCATCGATCACCGGGACTTGTCCAAAACTGTTGATCGCCAGGAACTCGGGGGTTTTGTGTGCGCCCTTCATTAAGTCCACAAAGACCAGTTCCGTCGGCAGGCCGAGCAGGGACAGCATCAGTTCAACCCGATGAGAGTGACCAGACAACGGGTGACGATAAAGTTTGATCGCTTGCTGGGACATGACGTACTCCGACTATTTATGTGTTCGACCCGGTGATCGCGTCGATGGAGTCATCTTCCCCTCCTCTCATAAACAGCGGAATGACCAGCAATTACAATCCAGCATTTCATGGCGTGTAATGATCATTCTTTTTGCAGAGGCTACTGACGCACCGATTCACCCAGCATCAAGTCCATAAAGGCGACTGACGCCGCGCTGTGATAGTTGTTTTTGCGCCGCAACAAAGCGGCTCCGCGCTGTGGCCCTTTGTCCAGCAGCGCGATCCTGCGCAGGGCGCGGTCCTGGGTAGCGATGGGTTCCGGAAGAATAGTGGCAACCGCCGTGTGCCGCATGACTTCCAGCAAAGTGTTGACCGAGTTGACCTCGATCACCACGTTGGGGGTGATCTGCGTCTTGGCGAAGTACTCGTCAATACACACGCGGGTGGCGAAGTCGGGAGTCAGCAACGCGAAGTTCAGTTGCGCGACCTGCTCGGCGGTCAAGGGTTTCTTCCAGTCGTATAACGGGTGATCGCGCCCCACCACCAGCCCCAGGGTTTCAACGAAAGCCGGGATTGTTTCGATGTCCGGGTTTCGCACCTCATCAAACGCGATGGCGATATCCAGTGAGTCCTCCGCCAGGCCGGTTTCGATATCGGCCATGGAGAGTTCAAAGATCTCCAGATGGATATTGGGATAGAGAGCCATATAGTCGCGCATCAGCGGTCCTACCAGATACGCCATGAACGTCGGTGTCATGGCCAGGCGCAGGGTGCCGCGCGACAGATCCTTCACATCGTGCAGTGCGCGCTTGCCAGCCTCCAGCTCTACCAATACACGACGGGCACATTCGATGTAGGCCTGCCCCGCATCAGTCGGTTTGACCGTGCGTGAGGTTCGGTCAAACAGCACAACGCCAAGCGTATCTTCCAGCTGCCGGATCTGCTGCGACAAGGTGGGCTGGGAAACATGCAGCGCCTCGGCTGCGCGGGTGAAGCCGGCGTTATCGGCGACTGCCAACAAATAGCGCAAGTGTCGTAGCAGCATAAGAACTCTCCTCTATAGGCACTGCTTATGCGCTGCATTGTATATCGATCCTGGAGGCTATCGAACCAACGGAAGAAGATTGGCCGTCTGCCGTTATCTGCCGGTGACAGGCGTACGCAGCGTCACGAATTCTTCTGCCGAGGTTGGGTGCACACCGATGGTTTCATCGAACAGGCGCTTGGTGGCCCCCGCTTTCAGCGCGATGGCCAGCCCTTGAATGATATCTCCGGCGTCGGGGCCTACCATGTGCGCGCCCAGTACTCGATCAGTCGCAGCATCCACCACCAGCTTCATCAGCGTCTGCTCGGTCGACTCCGTGAGGGTCAGTTTCATCGGTTTGAATCGGCTCTCGAAAACCAAGACTTTGTGGCCATGCTCCAGTGCCTGTTCTTCCGTCAGCCCAACGGTGCCGATGTTGGGCTGGCTGAACACCGCGGTGGGAATGTGTCGGTAATCCACGGGGCGATATTCTTCAGGTTTGAACAGGCGACGCGCGACGGCCATGCCTTCTGCCGTGGCGACTGGAGTCAGTTGCACCCGGCCAATCACATCACCCAATGCCAGAATCGATGGCTCGCGGGTTTCGAAGTTGTCGTTGACGTCGATGAAGCCCTTGTCATTGAGTGCGACGCGGGTGTTTTCCAGGCCCAGATTGTCGAGCATGGGGCGGCGGCCAGTGGCGTAGAAAATGCTGTCGGTCTCCAGTTGACGACCGTCGTTGAGCGTCGCCAGCAGACTGCCGTCCGCCTGTTTGTCGATCTGCACGATATCGGTGTTGAACTGCAATTGCAGACCGCGTTTGCTCAGTTCTTCCACAAGGTGCGTACGAACTGATTGATCAAACCCGCGCAGGAACAGATCACCGCGATACAGCAGGCTGGTGTCGGCACCCAGACCATTGAAAATGCCGGCAAATTCGACGGCGATGTAACCGCCGCCAACCACCAATACTCGCTTGGGCAGCTGTTTCAGAAAGAATGCTTCATTCGAAGTGATCGCGTGCTCACGACCTGGAATATCCGGAATCTGTGGCCAGCCACCGGTGGCAATCAGAATGCGTTCTGCGCTGTAACGTTGGCCGTTGATTTCAACGTGATGGGCATCGGTCAGCCGTGCATGACCTTCGAGCAAGGTCACGCCGCTGTTGATCAACAATTTGCGGTAAATCCCGTTGAGTCGTTCGATCTCGCGGTTCTTGTTGGAGATCAATTTTTCCCAGTCGAATTGCGCCTTGCCGGCCGTCCAGCCAAAGCCCTCGGCCTGTACGAAGTCGTCGGCAAAATGCGAGCCGTAGACCAGCAGTTTCTTTGGCACGCAACCAACATTCACGCATGTACCACCGAGGTAGCGGCTTTCGGCAACAGCCACTTTCGCGCCGAATCCTGCGGCAAAACGCGCGGCACGGACACCGCCGGAGCCTGCACCAATCACAAATAAATCAAAGTCGTAGGTCATCTCAATTCTCTGCAAGGTCGCACAACACAGGTGTGTCCAACCATCGTTAAAGGGGAGAAAAACGAAGTTTCAATGCGCGCAAGATCGGGGCGCATCGTTTCAAGACCGAAACCTTGTTCTGATGCGTATTGGATCTGTGCGTGACAGGAGTCGCTCTGGACTCGCTAGTGAGTGCGCCCATCAGTTGGGGCAGCAGAAAGCCACCTTCGTATTCGCTATGGGCCATGGCTGGAGTCTCCAACCAAGGGTTACCGTCGCAGGAATGAGCAAGATCAATCATGTGGGGACTCCCTGGATGGACTCTGCATTAGCCCGAAATGAGTCAATGCCTTCTGCGTTCAGTCTCGCTATCTATGGGCAATTAGAGAACCGGCAGGGATGTCATGGCTTAATTGTGCTGGGTGAAACAATCCAGCGAGGCGTTGATGGCTCATGCACGACTTTCCCGCAGCAGATGACGAGCGGAGTCGGCCATCACAGTCAGCGAACCTGCCAGCATCAAAACGTCTTTAAGCACCAGGCGACCGCCACCGGACAGGTAGGGAAAACCGTTCTGGGCGTCGCCCAGGGCACCGACCCAGGCTTCGGGCGTGGTGATCAGAAAGCTCAAAGTCACCAATGGCGTACCGAAGGCCAATGCACCACCGAGTAAGCCGGTGCGTCGTGAGATGGGGTTGGACAGCACCAATAAGCCAATCAGGAGTTCGACAATGCCCAGCCCGGTCGAGAACCCGTAAGTGTTATTGGCTGTCTGCCAGGCGCGCTTGTCCGCGTTCAGTTCGCCTTCATGTGTCAGGTGAACCTTGTACTCTTGCGGGTGCTCGTAGAAGAACGACATGAAGGGGCTGTTGGCGACAAACGGTGTGATGCTGTCGGCCTCGTAGGGGACGAATTTGAGTGCGCCAATCCACAGGAAAACGATGCCGATTGCCAGTCGCATAAGCGAAGCGCCAAAGGTATCCACTTTGCTGAGGAACCGTAACCAGGTTGCAAATGAGGTGAGCATGAGACTTCTCCAGAACATTGAATGTGGAGCCAGTCTGCGGGTTTGGCGAACGGTGCTTTTGTTCGTCATGCTCAAGTTGTTGCTTGATCGTCTCAACGTGAACAGGTTGAGTGTACTGTTTCGACACACTCTGTTTTCTCCAGTGGCGCGATTCGGATTTGCTCAATCGGCTCAGCTTTTATTGCGAAAAACTCAAAATGAACTCAATCGATAAACTCATCAGCTTGGCCAATGTTCGCGGCAGCCTGGATTTGCGCTGCCAATTCGAGGGGGATTGGGCTCGCGAGCATGCGCAGGAAGCCTTGGGCAGGGCGCCCTATCACATCGTGCTCGCCGGAGAGTGCCGGGTAGATTTTCCCGATGGCCAGCGCGTTCCCATGAAGGCCGGGGACATTCTGCTGCTTGCGCGAGGCGCGCCGCATGTCATGCACAGCCCAGGAAAAACCGTAGCGCCGAGCGTGCCGAGCGTTAACGAAGGTGGTGTCGTACCGATGCATCGAATTGGCGGGACCAGTCGCGATTTCGACATGCTCTGTGGCGGGTTTCACTTCAATCGCACGTCACTGCTATTTGCCGCGCTGCCCGAGTATCTGGTCATCCCGCCCACGACCAGTGGGCAGTTGCCTGCGCTGGTGGAGATGCTGCGTGGCGAAGCGGATGGTGACCAGGTCTGCTCCAGATTCATGCTCGACGCGCTATCCCAGGCACTGTTTACCTTGATCCTGCGAGCGCACCTGGCAAGCGATGGCCAGACCACCGGTTCACTCGCCTTGCTCAGCGATAAACGTCTCGGACGCGCGTGGCAGGCGATGTTGGCCGACCCTGCATTCGAGTGGACCGTTGAAGGGCTGGCGGAAATGGCAAGCATGTCCCGGGCAACTTTTCTGCGCGCCTTCGCACGAGTGGCGGGCGCATCACCCTGGGTGCTGTTGACTCAGGTCCGGATGGAATTGGCGTTCAACCTGCTGAGCCACTCCCATCTGGGGTTGAGCGATATTGCCGTGCAGGTCGGTTACCAGTCGCAGTCGGCTTTCAGCAAGAAATTCAAGGCGTTTTACGGGGAAGCGCCGGGGAAACTGCGTCGCGAGATTTAGCGTATCCATTTCGCCAACGTCCCGACCAGGCTGTCACCCAGGATCCTGAAACTGCTGTTCGCCCTGATGCTGGTGATGGTGGGAATAGACGTTTTGACGTGATTCGTCTGCTTGTGAGCATGCTCGGCACTGCCCTGTCGTTTGAACTGCTACGCTTTCCAAACTTGCAAAGTTACTGTCAAGATTCACCGTGGTAACGCGATGAAAAAAATGCAGGCGAAATCATTTGCTGATCTGGTCCGAATGGCTGAATGCTTAGGTTACGGGCAGTTTGAAAACGGCAAGCCCAATCCCAGTGAAAAGATCATCAATGGCTGCTTCGCTTGCCATACGAAGTTGCCCCCTGCTACGGACCTGATCTTCACGAAGTATTCCGAATAACCGCTCATGGCTTCAGAACTTCCGTCAGAACTGGTGCGCACCGATGTGTCAATCGGCACGGAAGTGTTGGCAGAGCGATTCTTGAAAATGCTCCAACAGAAAATCGACGAACACCCGTGTTTTCGCCGGCAAAGACTTTTTCGAAGAGTAGTAAATCGAGACCACGCCCAGATCCACGTACCAGTCGGGTAACAATCGAACCAGCTCACCGTTTTGCAAGCGAGGCCAGGCGCGATCCAAGGGTAGTAGCGCGACACCTAACCCCATCACAGCGCAACTACACAGCGCTTCTGGGTCGTTCATGATGGCTGCTGGTTTTAGATTCAGGTCGTACCGCCCTTCTTCGAAATCACGAAGTGTCCAGTTCAGCAAACGCCCTGAGTTGGTCGAGCGCATTACGATGCCATCGGCCCCCTGCAAATCGCTGGGCGTAGCGGGTAGCGGTTTGCCTTCAAGCCATGATGGAGCAGCGACAGCCACGAGATGAAGTTTGGCCAGTTCGCGCGCCACAACGCCAGGTGACAATTCCATGCCTCCGCCGATAGCGACATCAAAACCTTCACCTATCAAATCCACACGTCGGATTTCCAGGTGCCAATCCGGCACCACAGCGGGATAACGCTGTTTGAAGGTCTTGAGCAATGGCAATACATAATCGTAAGCCAAAGACGGTGCCAAATTGACCCGTAGTCGCCCTGCGGGTACTTCTCGAGTTTCGCCAATCTGGTTGATGGCCCCCTGGATGGTTTCCAGGCCTTGCGCGACCTCTTGGTAAAACAACTCTCCCGCCTCGGTGAGGGTGAGACTGCGCGTGCTGCGGTGGAACAACCGCGTACCCAGATTCGCTTCAAGTCGCGCCACATTTTTACTGACGGCGGCAGCGGAAATCCCCATGCGCCGTGCGGCTTCGGAAAAGCTGCTGGCTTCTGCGGCACGGACGAAGGATTCAAGATTACCCAGGGTTTCCACGATCATCTCCAACTTTAGGTTGAAGCTGATTCTACCGATTGAAGACTAATTAATCCTTGATGCTTTGGTCATGATGGGCTTCCTCCTGGTTCAAGATTGGAAAGCAAAGCATCATGGCAAAAATTCTCGTTACCGGCGCGACAGGCAGATTGGGCAATGCTGTCTTGCGTTCACTGATACAAAAAATCCCGGCATCAGATGTTGTGGCAATGGCACGTGATATTGAAAAGGCGGAGCCTCTGGCTGCATTAGGTATAGAAGTGCGCCGAGGGGATTACACCGACTACGATTCGCTGGTGGCGGCGTTCGAAGGCGTAGAAAAAATCTACCTGGTGTCAGCCGTAGCGTTCAGTGATCGTCTTGCCCAGCATAAAAACGTGATCATTGCAGCCGGCCGTGCGGGTGTTCGTCATGTGGTTTACACCAGTATTCAACGGATCAACGATGAGCTGGCACCTATCGAGGGCGTGACGGAGAGCGATATAGCTACCGAGCGATTGCTTGAGAAGTCGGGCCTCACGTACACAATTATTCAACATCCGCTGTACGCCAACGATTTGCCCTTCCTCATCGGTGCCAATGCGGCAAAAGAAGGCTTCAGCGCCCCAACAGGGCAAGGTCGAGCCAGCTTCGCCACTTATACCGAGCTGGCAGAAGCCGGTGCCGAACTGTTAACCCAAACAGGCTATGAAAATCGCACTTGCCTGCTCAATGCAGGACAGACCTGGTCGTTTCAGGACATCGCAGACGGGTTGACTCGACTGACGGGCAAGCCGGTTGCTTACCAACCAATTTCCGTTCAGGCATTCATCGCCGCTCGAGAGGGTGACGGCTGGCCAACCGCGGTCGCGAAATTCCTCAGCGGCTGGGGCAATGCTATCGATAAAGGCGCTTTCGACCAGAACAGTCGCATCCTTGAAAACCTGCTGGGGCGCAAGCCGAAAGATCTTGAGGGCATTTTACGGGTGGCTTTCTCGCTTTAAGTATTCGCTTCTACTCATACGCATTGATCCCGAAACCATTTGGATTCGATGTGGCGACCAAAACCGCAATCGTATTCGCCGGCAGCGGCAGTTTAGGTGCGGTTCAGGTCGGCATGTTGCGGGGCTTGGTCGAGGTGAATGTTCGATACGAATAAAGAATCCTCAGCTCACATTCAACCGATCCAACAAGCTATACCACGCCACTCCCGCGCCAATATAGAACCTCTGCAATCCATGTAATGGCAGCCGCTGCAATGGCGACACCGGATACGCAAATGCCGCGCGGTTATCACATAAGCGCCCGGCCAACTGTTGCCCAAGACTGGTACACAAAGCGATCCCCCGCCCATTACACCCAAGCGCCAAGGTCAGCCCTGGTGCCGGTTCATGGACATGGGGCATGAAATCTCGAGTGATGGCGATCCGTCCAGCCCAGTGATACTCAAACTCCAGTGGCCCCAACTGCGGAAACAGTAATGCCAGCGAGCGCTCAAGGTGAGCAAAGTCCGTCGGCCCAGTGGGATCGTTGAACAAGCCGCGCCCGCCCATCAACAGACGTCCGTAGGCATCCTTACGGAAATACAGCAGTAATCGTTGCGCCGTAGAAACCGTTTCCTGTCCAGGCAAAATACTGTCGGCAACAGACCCACTCAACGGTTTGGTGGCAACGATAAAACTATTGGCAGCCAATATGCTTTGCGCCATGCCAGGCCACAGGTTACTGCTGTAGCCGTTGGTTGCCAGCACCACCTGATCCGCCGTTACTTGTGCGCCGCCAGCGGTCTGCAATTGCCACCCGGAGCCATGACGCTGCAACGCAGTCACGGCGCTCTGGCCATGAATCCGCACACCTGCGGCCAGCGCCGCACGCACCAATCCGCGTGCATAAGACAAAGGCTGAATCGCCCCGGCTCGACCATCCAGCCAACCGCCGGCAAAAGCTTCACTGCCCATACGAGTCGCCACTGTTCTCGCGTCCAGACACTGCACTGGCACGCCACGCCGGGCCCATTGATCCGCACGGGCATGCAGCCCGGCCACGCCTTTGTCCGAGTAGGAAACCTGCATCCATCCCTTTCGCACCGGCGCGCAATCAATCTCATGCCGCTTGATCAAACTGAACACCAGGTCAGCAGAGTTCGACACAACATCGATCAACGGTTCAGCGCGCTCAGCACCGTACATTTGCACCAGTTGATCCGGATCGTATTTCAACGTCGGGTTGACCTGCCCACCATTACGGCCCGAGGCCCCCCAGCCAGGTTCGTTGGCTTCCAGGACGCAGACACTTACACCCTTCTCAGCCAGATGCAGGGCCGTCGACAAGCCGGTATATCCTGCCCCCACAATCGCCACATCTACCTTCAACGATTCAATCAACGCAGGCGTCGGTACGGCTGTTGGCGCAGTCGCGGCCCAAAGTGACTTCATGACAGGCTCCGGGTGCTGGCGGTCGGATGCAGTACCCGGCGCAAAAAGTCCTGGGTTCGCGGTTGCTGCGGATTGCCCAGCACTTGCTCTGCCGGGCCGCTTTCAACGATGTAACCGCCATGGAGGAAGCACACGCGGTCGGCCACTTCGCGAGCAAAACCCATTTCATGGGTGACCACGATCATGGTCATGCCTTCATCCGCCAAGGTACGCATGACTTCCAGTACATCGCCCACCAGCTCAGGGTCGAGGGCCGAGGTAGGTTCGTCGAACAGCATGGCTTCGGGCTTCATCGCCAAGGCACGCGCGATGGCCACCCGTTGTTGCTGACCGCCGGAAAGTTGTTCCGGATAGGATTGCGCCTTTGCCGACAGGCCGACTTTTTCCAGTAACGCCAGGGCTTCTTCGCGTGCTTGAGTGGGTGACTCACCTTTGACGTATACCGGGCCTTCCATGACGTTTTCCAATACGGTGCGATGGGGAAACAGGTTGAAACGCTGGAACACCATGCCCATGCGACTTCTGAGCGCGTGCACGGTTTTACTGCTGCGTTGCACGGTTTCGCCGAACACGGTGATGGCGCCGCCATCGTAGGTTTCCAGTGCATTGATACAGCGCAGTAGCGTGGATTTGCCCGAGCCAGAGGGGCCAATCAGACACACCACTTCACCCTTGGCCACGTCCAGATCCACTCCGTGCAGTACGCGGTGGTTGCCGTAATGTTTTTGCAGCTGTCGAATCTTGATCATGCTTTTTTCCTCCGGCCCAGATGCTGTTCCATGCGACGCAGGCCATACACCAACGGCAGGCTCATCAGCAGGTAAAGCAGAGCTACCAGGGTGTAAACAGTCATGTTCTGAAAGGTGGATGAGGCAATCAATTGCCCCTGGCGGGTCATCTCGGCGACGGTAATGGTGGACACCAGTGACGAGTCCTTGAGCATCATCACCAACGTGTTGCCATAGGGCGGAAGTGCGATGCGGAATGCCTGGGGCAGAATCACGCGGCGCATCATCAATACCGAGCGCATTCCCAAGGCTTCGGCGGCTTCGCGCTGTCCTTGCTCCACGGCGATGATGCCGGTGCGAAAGTTTTCAGCCTGATAGGCGGAGTAAGCGATACCCATGCCGATCACCCCGGCCTGGAAGGCGCTGAGGTGCACGCCCATGTCCGGCAACACGAAATAAATGTAAAACAGCTGCACGATGATCGGCAGGCCGCGAATCACGTTGATCACCGTGCTCGCCGCCACTGACAGCGCGCGGATCGGCGACAGCTTGAGCAATGCCAGCACCAGGCCGATGGCGCTGCTGAGGAGGAATGACAGCACGGTGATCTGGATAGTCACCCAGGCGCCCTGAAGCAGGATGGGTAAAAAATCCACGGCGCTTTGCAGGAATTCAGTGGGGCTCATAGGTTCACCTGGGCATCGAGCCCCCACTTCTTGAGGATACTGGCCAAGGTTCCGTCAGCCTTGATGCTGGCGATGGCCTGGTTCAATCGCTCGAGGGTTTCGGTATCGCCCTTGCGCACCACAAGGCAAACCTCGCCGACATTAGTGGGTTTGTAGTCGGCGGCCAGTTTCACGCCTTTGAATAGATTCTGGCGGATCTGATACGCAACCACCGGTTGGTCACCGACAGCGGCCTTGATGCGACCCAGGGACAGGTCACGGACCATCTCGCCAATGGAGTCGTAGGTGCGGATTTCCTTGAAGATGCCGAGCTTGTTGAGCTGGTCGTAAAAGATGGTGCCGGCCTGCACACCCACGACCTGATCTTTGAGCGAACTCAGGTCGGGGTAGGCGGCATTGTCATCGGCGCTGATGATCAGACCTTCACCGTAGGCGTAGACCGGGTTACTGAAGTCGACGACCTTTTTTCGCTCTTCGGTTTTCAGCATGCCGGCGGAAATGAAGTCGAGCTTGTCGGAGGTCAGAGAGGGAATGAGCGCGGCGAAGTTGGTTTGTTCGATCTGGCTGGTGAAGCCGCCGGCCTTGCCCACCGCTTCGGCGACATCGACCATCACCCCCTGGATGCTATTGCTCTTGATATCGAGAAAGGTAAACGGCGAACCGCTGGCTGTTGCACCCACTTTGTACGAGGTTGCACTGGCATCGTGCACGGTGGTAACGCAAACGGTGGCGCACAGACCGAAGGCAAGATGGCGAAACAAGTGTGAAAGACTGTTCATCGGGTTACTCCAAAAGGAAAACGGATCGTCAGTACCGCTGGCGGCAGGAGAACAATCGCAAGCCTCATGCCATTCCGATTGAAATATGGCGAATATCGATTCACAAAACGCTATAAATGATCTGTTCGTATCGATATGCGATATTTAATGGTCTATTTTTGCTTTATGCTGTAGAAATCTCCCTGTAATTGATCAATCTGACAACGAGTTCGCCATGCCAGAAGAACGCAACAGTTTGCACAATCAATCCTTGGAAAAAGGCTTGTCAGTGCTCAAGGCTTTCAGCGCACAGCGCCGTAGCATGAGCCTTGCAGAGGTGGCTGACGCCGCCGGCATGACGAAAAGCTCCGCCCAGCGCATGGTGTTTACCCTGGAAAGCCTTGGTTACCTTCGGAAACACCCGCGCACACGTCATTACCAACTGACACCGCGTGTGCTGGAGCTGGGGTTCAGTTACCTGGATGCTCATTCGCTGATTGAAGTGGCCAACCCGTTCCTTTCCGAACTGACGCGACTGACCGGAGAGACCTCCTGCCTTACGGAGCCAGCGGGATACGACATGACCTACATTGCGCGCTTCGTCAGCTCAGGTTTTGTGCCGGTGCATATGCCGATCGGCTCGCGTGTGCCGATGTATTGCACAGCGTCAGGCAGGGCTTACTTAAGTGCCCTGCCCCAGGATGAAGCGTTGGTGTTAATCGAACATAGTCAGCGAGTCGCCCATACCAGCCATACGCTGACGCAGGTCGACAGTATTCTGGAATCGCTGCAGGTGGTGCGCGAGCAAGGTTATGCAGTCAATACCCAGGAACTTTTCCTCGGCGATATGACCATCGGTGCACCGGTGCTGGGGGCTAACGGCCGGCCGGTAGCGGCGGTGCATGTGGTAGCACCCACCAGTCGCTGGAGTCGCGCGGATGCCGAGCGGCAACTGGCTCCGGCGCTGTTGCAATGCTCTCGTGCGTTGACCAACTCGGCGCGGAATCTGGATTGATCTCGTGCCTTTGAATCGAGCACTCCAGCATTTTCAACCGCATCAAGACCGGCGAACTTCGCCTGCGGGGCATCGAAGGACTCTATAAATCTCGGAAACCACCTGCTTCATTGCCTCTTCGATCGTTCCTTCATTACGGCATAAAACCCAGCCGTGATCCGCAACCGCTCGCTCGAACGCGTTGGTACAAGCGATATGTTCTTCCAGCTTATGGATCACAGTACTGCTCAATCCACGCGATCGTGCCGCTGCCCTCGCCCATGAAATATCAGGGGCGGTGACAACCCCGACATGCAGGTCTGGCACTTGCACGTTTCGATCAAGGTTCAACTGCAGAATCTCTGCAAACGGGACTATTCGCCGAAACGCAGCATCCGACGGATACCAGCGATCGATCAAGACGATGCTGTCTGGTGGCTGTTTAGCCAGGACGTGCCGGGACATCCAGGCACGGCTATCAGCAAAGCGCTCACAAACCTCCAACTCCAAATCCCGAGTGGGATTTCTGACGAGTTGGTTTACGAGGGTCATTGTTTCCCCCCGAAAGGGATCGCTTTTTTTCTCGCAAAGCCGGATCACTTTTTTGTTGTCTGCCCTCAGTGCTTTCGTAACGGCTTCCAACAATGTGGTTTTCCCGGCTCCCTTGGGTCCATCTAGAGAAACAAACAGCGGACGATTCATTTTTCACTTAACGATAGATACACGGTTTTTGAGCCCTGTTCGTTCGCCAGAACCGTTTGGCACGAATACGCGAATCGAGTGGAGGGCCCTTAAGAACGGACATCGAAGAACACTCTAACACTCAGGAGACTGTCCTGGTCTTCGCCAATCCGCCCAACGCCAACAGAGCGCTGCCGGCAATGAAACAGGCAAGCGCGGTCACGCCCACTTCCAGACCAAAAAACTCAATCAGATAACCCGTGGCGACTGGAATGATGCCCGCTGGAATGTATCCGCCGATATTGAAGATCGCGTTCGCTTCAGCGCGGCGATTGGCCGGCACGTTTTCGGCAATTAGCGTCAACCCGCCCAATTGACCCAGGCCTTGACCGGCACCCGCCAATAAAGCGCCTACCAGAATCCAGGCCGCAGAATCGAGGTGCAGCGCAAGCCACAAGCTGATCATCCCGACAATCGTCCAGATACCGCTCAACGCGAACATTCGTTTAACACCGAAGGGCTTGATCGCGAATTGCACAAGCACCGCGACAAGAAACATAAAAAATGCCATCACCCCACTCAGAAGCGGCTGATTGGTATGCAACAGTGTCGCGAGCATCTTCGGTCCCAAGGAGAGTACAAAAGACGTGGCCGTTATGCCGGGCCCGAAAAACGTGACGCCCAGCAACACGATGCCAATGCTCTGCTTTGGAATAGAAGGAAGCTTGGGACGAAACACTCCTGTGCCTAGCTTGCGGTGTGGCTGGCGAAGAACAGCGACCAGCGCAAGCAGCAACAGCAAGATTTCAGCGCTGAACACCAGGCGGATCGGATCCGCATAGTAGTGGGCTATTAATCCCGCTAAGAGCGGCCCCGATCCAGCGCCCGCCACCATGGCGACAGAGGCCATTAACGAAGCAAATTGCCGGCGATGCGACGACGTCTGCTCAACGACGTTGGCCATTCCCGCCGAAACAACGATACCCACTGAAACGCCTGTTAAAAAGCGTGCAAGCATCAAGACCAAAACACTGTCTGCCGCTTCAAATAGCAGCGCGGCCACGATGGCAATCCCAATGCCCGGCAGCAATATCGCCTTGCGACCATAGTGATCAGAAAGTTGGCCGGCTATAACTAATGTTATTAACAAACCGAGAATGTAACAGCCAAAAATTACGGTCAATATTCCTGACGCAAATCCCAATTTATCCTGCCAGAAGCCATATAACGGCGTTGCTGCGTTGGACAGTATAAAAATGGCTGTGATGACCCACGCTGCCCGCATCACACCGAGTGTATTGTCAACTCTCGCTTCAGTAGTCATTGTTGATACTCCGCCTGAATTTCCGTAGTGAGGCGAGCATACAGACTGCTCTTTAGCCTACATACGGCCGAAAATGCGGAGCTGATGTGCAGAAATTCACAATCACTTTTTTGAATACTTGAAGTTACGATTGGCTTTTTCTCAATCTTCATCCCCCCAAAAGTCAGTTGAACTTTTAATTGCCCGCTCCTGTAATGAAGCCACGCAGGCGCATAGTCGCCTTTGATTAACAGGAGACACGTATGCTGTTTCAAGTAGCGATGCAGATCCACATTCCCCACGACGCGGATCAGGAAAAAATTCGAAACCTCAGCGCAGCGGAGATGAAGCTGGCGCAGAATCTTCAGCGCCAAGGCAAATGGCTTCATCTGTGGCGGGTGGCTGGCAAGTGGGCAAACGTCAGCATTTTCGACGTGGACAGTAACGACGAGCTTCACGAAATCCTCAGCACCCTGCCTTTGTTTCCGTTCATGGCACTGGAAGTCACGCCATTGAGCAAGCACCCGGCGTCCATCGCCCAGAGCTGATGTTGCTTGTAACCCGCCCCATCGGTGGCTTGATTGGACGAAGGAGTAATGTCATGTTTGATTGGGAAGATCTGCGCTACTTCTCGGTGTTTGCCCAGGAACAATCGTTATCCGCAGCCGCTCGCAAGTTGAAGGTCGATCACGCAACGGTAGCGAGGCGAATCAGCGCACTGGAAGCCTCACTGAACCTGAAGCTGGTAGACCGTCGCCCCAGGTCCTATGAGCTGACGGCGGACGGTGAGCGTATTGCCAAACTGGGCAAGCGCATGGAAGTCGAATCCTTCGCCGTGGAGCGTAGTGCGCTGGCAGGTCAGGCCGGGGCAGTCGGAGAGGTGACCGTCAGCGCGCCACCCGCGCTGGCCTGCTCATTGATCGCGCCGCATCTGGGAAAACTTCGTCAGGAACATCCTCAACTGTCTTTGCAATTGTTGGGCAACCTTGGCAGCGCCTCCCTCACCCGTCGGGAAGCGGACGTTGCCATTCGCTTGAGTCGCCCCACAGAGCCGGACTTTGTTGCCCGAAAAGTCGCCACCATTGCGTTTGCCTTATATGGTTCAGCCGACTATCTGGATCGAACGCCTGCCGACCAACTGACCTTCATCGCCTATGACGAAAGCATGGAACAAACCACTCAGCAGGTATGGCTGCTGAAACAGGCCGCTGATCGTCCAATCCTGCTACGCAGCAACGATCTGAACATTCAGGCCATGGCTGCGAAAGCAGGTGTCGGACTTGCAGCACTGCCCTACTTTCTCGGTGAACAATATTCACTGAAGCCTGCCGCCATTTCCGGCCCCGCGTTAGAGCGCGAAGTATGGCTGGTGACTCACAACGATATTCGTCATACCGCGTCGGTGCAGGCTGTCATGACGTTTCTGGCCCAGTGTCTGGCTCCTCCCGTTTGAGACTGCCAGCCGTGCTGTGATCAACCTAGTTAATCGCCAACAACCTTCGTGCTCGACCCAGCACCGGCGCGTCGACCATTTCCCCGTCAACCTTGAACGCTGCCTCTCCGGACTCAGCCGCGCTGACGATGCGCTGTGCCCATGCTTTTTCTTCTGCGCTGGGCGCCAGGGCTGAGTGCACGACATTCACCTGACGCGGATGGATGCACAAGGCGCCGGCCATGCCCATATCGCGACCACGTCGCATGGCGTTGGCAAGCCCGGTGTCATCTTCGAAATTCGGATAGACGCTGTCCAGCGGCGGCTGCAGGTCATTGACCCGTGAATGCAACAGCAGTGCAAAACGGGTTTGGTCGAACACCGTTTCGGCGGCTGGACTACCAGCCTTCAACCCCAGGTCGAGCGCAAGATCGAGTGCGCCGAACGTCAGGCGCTGAACCCCGGCGCAGGCGGCGATTTCGGTGATCGAGAGCATGCCCCGGGCACTTTCGATGATGGGCCAGACCGCTTTGCCGCTGGTGGCGACATGGTTCACCTTAGCGGCGGACTCGGCCTTGGGCAACATGATCCCGACCACGTCCGGATGCTGACGACACACCTCAAGGTCGGCTTCGTGTTCCACGGTGCCGGTGGCGTTGATCCGCACCAGCAGCTGCACGTCCCTGTTCCACAGGATGAACTGCGCCAGGTGCTGGCGCGCCGCCGCTTTTTCCGCGCTGGGCACGGCATCCTCGAGGTCGATGATCACCGCGTCGGCACCACTGGCCAACGCCTTGGCAAACCGTTCAGGACGATTGCCCGGCACAAACAGCGCCGTGCGAACAAACAGACTGGACATACACAACACTCCCTCAACCGTTCTGGACGATGCCTGTTTCGCTCAGGCGTTGAATATCGATGGCGCTGTAACCCAATTCAATCAGCAACTTGATGCTGTGTTGACCAAGCCCCGGTACTGCCGCCATGCGGGGTGAAAACGCGTTGCTGTTGGCAGGTGGCAGCAGTGTGGGCAGGATGCCCACCGGGCTGGCGACCTCGGTCCAGCGGTTGCGCGCCTTGAGCTGCGGATGATCCCAGACGCCGGACATGTCGTTGACCTGGGCATTGGCGATTTGCGCGGCATCGAGTCTTTCGATGACGGTCGCGGCATCCAGTTGGACGAACACTTCGACAATGATTGCGCGCAAGGCCTGACGGTTGTCCGAGCGTTTGAAGTTGGCGGAAAAACGCTCGTCGGCGATCAGCTCGGGACGCTGAAGCACCTGGCCGCAGAACTGCACCCACTCACGCTCGTTTTGCAGCCCGATCATGACGGTGCCGCCGTCGCCTGACGGGAATGGCCCATAGGGATAAATCGTCGCGTGAGACGCACCCGTGCGCTGCGGCGGCGTGGCGTCTTCAAAGGCGTAGTACATCGGGAAACCCATCCATTCCACCAGGCTTTCCAGCATCGAAACTTCGACTCGACTGCCCTTCCCGGTTTTGTCCCGCAACAACAGCGCCGAAAGAATGCCGGTGTAGGCATACATACCGGCGGAAATGTCGGCGATCGAGCAACCAGCCTTGGCCATGCCCTCCTCCTCACCATTGCCAGTGACCGAGAGAAAGCCGCTTTCACTCTGGATCAGCAGGTCGTAAGCCTTTTTGTCTTCGTAGGTGCCGCCTTCGCCATAACCGGAAATGTCGCAAACAATCAATTGCGGGTAGTCCTTATGCAATGCCTCGAACGACAGGCCCATGCGTGCAGCAGCGCCCGGCGCCAGGTTTTGCACCAGCACGTCGGCTTGCTGCAATAGCTGCTCGAGAATGACCTGAGCTTCCTGTTGCTTGAGATCCAGTGCGATGCTTTCCTTGGAGCGATTGGTCCAGACGAAATGCGAGGCCATGCCGCGCACGCGTTGGTCATAGCCACGGGCAAAATCGCCGCTGCCGGGCCGTTCGACCTTGATCACCCGCGCACCCAGGTCCGCCAGTTGCCGCGTGCAAAACGGCGCGGCAATGGCGTGTTCGAGGCTGACCACGGTGATGCCATCGAGGGGGCGCAAATTCAGGGTTTTATCAGTCATGGCTATGGCCCCTAGAAGCTGCGCGGCAGCTCGAGCAAGTGCTCGGCTACATACGAAAGAATCAGGTTGGTGGAAATCGGCGCAACCTGATAAAGCCGCGTCTCTCGGAATTTGCGCTCCACGTCGTATTCGCAGGCGAAGCCAAAGCCACCGTGGGTTTGCAGGCACGCGTTGGCTGCTTCCCAGGACGCCTTGGCGGCCAGGTATTTGGCCATGTTGGCGCTGGCGCCGGCGTTGACCCCGCTGTCGTATTCCTCGCAGGCACGCCAGCGCATCAGGTCCGCGGCTTCGATTTCGATATGAGCCTCGGCAATCGGGAACTGCACGCCCTGGTTCTGTCCAATCGGCCGGCCGAACACCACCCGGTCGCGGGCATAGGCGCTGGCCTTTTCAATGAACCAACGACCATCGCCGATGCACTCGGCGGCGATCAGGGTGCGCTCGGCGTTCAGGCCATCGAGGATGTATTTGAAGCCTTTGCCCTCCTCGCCAATCAGGCTGTCGGCCGGAATCTCCAGGTTGTCGAAGAACAATTCGTTGGTCTCGTGATTGACCATGTTGGCAATCGGCTGCACGGTCAGTCCGTTGCCGATGGCTTCGCGCAGGTCGACGAGGAAAATCGACATGCCCTCGGACTTTTTCTTCACGTCGGCCAGCGGTGTGGTGCGAGCCAACAGAATCATCAGGTCGGAATGCTGGATGCGTGAGATCCACACTTTCTGGCCGTTGATCACGTACTTGTCGCCCTTGCGCACGGCGCTGGTCTTGATCTTGGTGGTGTCGGTGCCCGTGGTCGGCTCGGTGACGCCCATCGATTGCAGGCGCAGTTCTCCGCTGGCCAGTTTGGGCAGGTAGTAGCTTTTTTGCGCTTCGCTGCCATTTCGCAGCAAGGTGAACATGTTGTACATCTGCCCGTGCACCGTGCCGGAATTGCCGCCGCAACGGTTCACTTCTTCCAGGATCACCGAGGCTTCGGCAAGGCCCAACCCTGAGCCGCCGTACTGCAGCGGAATCATCGCCGCCAACCAGCCGGCCTTGGTCAATGCGTCGACGAAGGCTTCCGGAAAGCCTTTTTGCTCATCAATCCCACGCCAGTAAGCGGCATCGAATTCAGCGCACAACGCACGCACACCTTCACGGATCGCATTGAGTTCGTCACTGTTGCGGTTCATCGGTTTTCCTCGATTCTTGTTGTTGTGGTGCAAGGCAAAAGCCAGGAACGAAAAGTCAGTCGAAAGTCAGTTCGGCACGCTGCGCCACGCCAGCCTCGTTGCCGGCCCACAACTCAGCCCTGCCAGGCGCGTAGAGGCGCCCGCCAACGATGAAGGGGTGCGGCGAAATCAACGGACGAATGCCGCGATACTCAAAGTGCCGCACCCGCGCTTGCGGGTTCGCCCGGCAGAAGGCGCGCAGGTTGAGCGTGGCAATGAGTGGTCCATGCACCACCGGGCCGGGGTAACCTTCGGTTTCGGTGACATACGGCCAGTCGTAGTGGATGCGGTGACTGTTGAAAGTCACCGCGCTGTAGCGAAACAACAGGACCGGCGTGGGCGTTATCGACTCTTGCCAACCCGCGAGGGGCAATGCTTCGCCGCTGGCAAGTCTGGGCGGGGTTGGCTCGCGATAGACAATATCCTGCTCCTCGCGAATCGCCAGGCGCCCGTCCTGCACATAGTCGTGGCGCAGGGTGGCAAACAGCAGTGAGCCGGTGCGTCCGCTTTTTTCTTCGATCTTCAGCACGGTTGTGATTCGGGTGGCTTCAACGCCAACACGCAGAGCCTCAAGAAACTCAACACGTCCGCCCGCCCACATCCGATTGCGATTCTGGATCGCCGGTAAAAGGCTGCTGTGGGCTGGATGGCCGTCGTTCCCGAGGCCTTCTTCTTCCATTGCTGGCTGGAAAAATGCCCAGTGCCACAAGGCAGGCAGCGTCTGTCCCGAAGCTGGCGCCGATTCACCCAGCGTCGCTGCAATGCGCTTGGCCAGGCTGACACTCAAATGTTCGGTCGTCTGTTCGCTACGCCCGATCAAGGCGGCATAGGGGGAGTCAGTCATGGACGTCATGCACAAAAATCCTGTCAGGGCGCGTGTGCCCTATGCTCGGATGTTCATGCCCTGCGCAGAACTCCCCTGTTCGGGGGGGGGCGATACGACAATTCGCCAATGACGAGGCTAGAACGCCACCTTGACCCCGAGCATTCCTTCGTAACTGTGGCTCTCGCCGTCAAAGGCACGTTGATAGCCGGCAGACACATAGAACGTGGTGCGTTCGTTGGCCTGATAGTCCACCCCTAGATTGATCTCGCCCCAGGTGCCGCCAATGTCGGCCTCGAAAGGCACAAAGCCGTTGGCTGAAGAAAACTCGGTCTTCGGCTCGCCCTTGAATTCATGCCAGATACTCGGCCGAATCCAACCGTTGGTGCGGCGGGTCTTGCCATCGTCGTCTTCGCGGAACCAGTCCTTGTCGATACGCACTCCCAGCCGCCCGATCAATGAATCGACGTCCTCGAAACGCACGTCAGCGGCCAGGTCATCGCTGTCGTCGAGTTCCACGTAGCTATAGATGATTTGCGCTTGCGGCTCGATGTAGAGGTCTTTGCGGACTTCAAAGGGATAACCGCCTTCCAGTGACGCTGTGTACCCCCAGCCGTCTGTCTTGAGTTTTCCGATATTGCCGGGTTTGGCTTCGATGTCGAATCGATTGAGTTGCAGCACGGTATCCAGATACCAGCCTTCGGGGTCGAAGTGGGTCCAGTATCCGCCGAGGCTGTAGGCGCGTAATACGTCTTCACCGGCATTGGCGCCGTTGTAATGATCGATACCGCCTTTGATATTGCCGATGGCCAGGGACACACCGGCCTGTTCGGTATTGCCGTCGGTTTCTTCACTGCGATACAGGTCAACGCCGACCTGGAAAGCATTCAGGTCATAGTTGTAGCCGGGTGAATTGCCGAAGGGGCCGTTATCGCTTTCGCGCTCACCACTGCGGTAGATCAACCGGCCCCAGCCCAGTGACGGGCCATATTCCTGTTGGTCTTCTGCCGGCAACGGGGCGCCGGTCAAGCGGCGCTCCTCCCCTACCCGTTCATGCAGCGTATCGATGATGCTGCGGCTGTAGACCAGTGCCAGCGCGGGCACTGCACCGTAGAGTGAAGTTTGCGGACGGAAATTGGGCACCGCCGGCTCGGGATCGGGCCCCGGAGACGGTCCGTCGGGTGCCACGTTGGAGCGCAGATACCAGGCCTGCTCGTTGCTGTTATCGGTACTGGAACGATGCAACGTGTATTCGTAGGGACCGGCATACACCGGCCCCCCAAGGGCAAACGCGCCGGGTGCAGTGGTGCCGCCATTGACGGCGTCAATCACCTGGATGCCGTTGCCGGTGGTCAAGGCGCCGCGACCCAGTACGCCGCTGGCATCGGCAGCATTGCGAATGATCAGGTGGCTGCTGCCCGTTGCCGTTCCGCTGTCGATCACCAATTTGTCCGAAGGTGATCCATCCCCTTCGAGAAAGGTATTGAGGGCGATGTCGCCGTCGCCGCTGTAGGTGTTGACGGTGAGTGTCTTGAACACGCCGCCGACCGGCGCCGAGAAGTCGATCAGGCTGGGATCGTTGACCAGGGTGGTCAGGTTCGAGTTGCCGGTCAGGTTCCAGGTGCTGTTGATCAACGTCAGGTTGGAAACGCTACCGGTATCGGTCAATGCCGAGCCGGTGAGCGTTGAATTGGTCGCGACGATATTCGCCAGACCCGGAACATTGGTGGGAATTGCTCCAGGGGTTGGCAGCGCAACGGGCGGCGGCCCGGCCACTTCGTCGAATTCCGGCACGTCGGGAACGCCGGTAATGGGCGCAGCCGGTTGCGGCAAGGGCGCGAAACTGTCGGCAGTGGCGACGCGCAGCCACTGGCCGCTGCCTGACACCGTGGCGTTGGTCAGCGAAACATCGGCAACGCCGCCGACTGCCACGGTCGCGCCGCTGGCGTTGCTCAAGGCGCTGTTGCTGAAATTGGCATTGGAGACAAATCCCGCGGCGCCCATGGCATAAAGCGCCGAAGCATCCGCGCCGCTGGCAGTGATAGTCGAATTGTTGCCAGTGACCAACCCCCCGGCTTGCGCGACGGCACCATGTGCGACAGCACCGGAGGTGGTGACGGACGTCTGGTTCAACGTCATTGAACTGCGCAATCCGCCTTGGGCGTCTCTGGCCATCACACCATGGGACGCGACACCTTGAGTCAGCACGACACTGTTGTTGGCGACAACGCTGCCCGCCGACACCGCCCTCAGCCCCACTGCATCAGCGCCACGGGTGGTGACCGACGTTGTGTTCAGATTGATCGTGGCGGGAGCGGCCAGGAAGTTTCGCTGGGCCAGCGCACCGTGGGCATTGGCACCCAACGTCTCGACTGTGGCACCGGTGGTGGTGATGTCCGCGAGAAACTGCGGTCCGACCTGCTCGACGACGGAAAACAAACCGATGCTGCGCAACCCTTCAGTCCGGACCGACACGCCCGCCCCGCTGGCGGTATCAATATTGAGCCTCACCGAACCACCGTCATCGGCGACCACGCCCATGCCATCGTTGCCCTGGGTGCGGGCGACTGTACCGTTGGCAACCAGCGTCGCCCCGCTACCCCGAGCAGCCAATGCATGCGGTCGGGCGCCTGCCCGAACCAGGCTGCCGGTGGTGGTCACCGTCCCGCGATTGAGGGTGATCTGCCCGTCGGCGTCAGCAATGACACCCATCGCGTTGTCGTTGCCGGTGGTCAGTGTGGTGACATCGGTAGCGGTAAGGTTCGCGCCGCCTCCCGCCGACAACCCGGCGGAGTCGAGGCCATTGGTGGTGATCGTGCCGCCCGTGATAGCAGCAATAGAGCCGAGGCTGGCACGTACCGCGGGCGCGACATTGCTTTGTGTGGTGATGTGACTGTTGGTGATATTCAGTGTCGAGCCCGGGCCCTCTGCCCAGGTGCCGATGCCACCGGAACCGTTGGTAAAAATGCTTGTATTGGTCACGGTGGTCGCTGCATCTGCTACGCGCACACCGACAGCGCCATTGCCGTTGGTAGTGATCGTGGTATCGGTCACCGTTGCGCTTGAACCCGCGCCTTGGGCCATCACGCCATGGTTGTATTGGCCGGACGTGACGACTGTGCTGTTGCCGTTCAACTGAATCGAGCCACCGGATATGGCCATGGCGGCCGCGTTCTGCACGTTGGTGATCAACTTGTTGCCCACGCCACTGGTGTTGACCGAACTGCCGGAAAGGGTCACTGCCCCGCCGTCTTCCGCACGCGCACCATTGGCAAAGGTGCCGGTCGCGGTCAATGTCACTCCGGTGCCATTGACCTGGCTGCCGCTGCCTCGTGCCACAACCGCGTGGCTGCCGAGCGAACCGGCGACGATTTGCGCACCAGTGGTGCCCAGTTGCGCGCCGCCCTGGAGTGTCACGACAGCGCCGCTGTCTGCCAGTGCAGCAAAGGAACCGCGCCCCAGCGCACTGACCGAACCACCACTGAAAGTAATCCGGCTGCCCACTCCGCTGGCTTGCAGGCCATGATTGGCCACCCCGTTGGTCCCGCCCAAGGTTGTTACCGTAGAGTTGGTCAACAACACCGCGCCGCTGTTCTGCGCGACAACGCCGAGCAAATCACTGGCCGCCGTTGCACCGAGCCCTAGCGTAATCGTGGCGCCCGTCGCACTGATCAGGCTACCGGCGCCGTCTGCGACAAGGCCTCTTTGGCCCGTACCAATCTGTGCCGTCGTGATCGTGCTGCCATTGAAACTGATGGTTCCTCCACCCAGAGCCTGCGCGCCGATGAAGTTTCGAGGCAATGCTCCGAGGCCAAGGTTAACGTTGATGCCATCGGCCACGATGTTCCCGCCTGCCCCGGTTGCACTAAGCCCGGGTATAGCGGCGCTGGTGACGGTGATGGTGGTCGCAGGCACCACTGTGCAGGCGCTGGCGTTGACCGAGACCGGCCCCGCCGGGCAGTCCACGGCCAGGGCCGGATCGGCTGAGTTCAATGCAATCACGACGATGACGCTTAGCTGAAGTCGGCGGGGATATGAATGGGCTGAATCCGCAGCCAGCGGCGGGTTCCAGACGTTATTGCGGGTATGGCTAACAGGAAACTCGGGCATTGCGTTCCCTCGCTCCCAGAGATCTACCGTACGGCTCACATCGGTCTGCTCTGAGTACTGATTTCAGAGAGTTTTCCACGCGTGCCCTACGGCACGTTCCATTCGCCGCTCGCGGAAGAATCCAGTCCAACCGCCGGGAACTACCCCAATGTGGCGTCTAGGCAGCGTAGTTAAAGAAACCTGCACCACGCCAGATACCGGATAAACGGAGACTCAGTTGTCGAATTGGCTGAGCGCGCGATACAGGTCAAACGCCAGGTATCGCGACTGCCTGTCACGTATCACCTTGACCATCGCCACGTCCGGATCGCGACTGAAAAAGATTCGGCCGCGCTCGCTGACGATGTGGTCGAGCAAACGTTCTTTCTCGCCAATCAGGCATTCAGGGTTGCGGTCGTAACCGCTGGTGAGCGCCAGCTCCAGCCAATGGCTTCCCGGGATCAGGTCGCCGGCGAACAGCACCGGCCCGCCCGGCATGGCGATTTCCGGCAGCAGTTGCCCGGGGGTGTAGCCATCACTGAGATGAAATTGCCAACCACTGCCGAGCAGATCGTTGTCGGTGCCCTTGATCAACGTCAGGCGATCGCTGTTTTCCAGTCGATTGAGGATCGGCGAGATGAACAGTGCCCGGTCACGCGGATGCGGGCGCCGGGCGCGCTCCCAATGACGTTCACCCACCAGGTAACGGGCATTGGGAAATAGCAGGCGAGGTGTTTCACCGTCCTCGATGGCGTTGCGCAGTTGCGACGATAGTCGAGCGTGCAGGTGAACAAGCACCACGACGTGAATATCGCCCTCACCCAGGCCATGCTGGGCCAGAGAATCAAGCAAGCCCTTGGTGTGTTGTTGGCAGCGACAGGTCCTGGGTAAAGGCGCCAGGAGCGCTTCACTGCCCGCCAGAACCAGAACGTTTTTGTCGCCCTCCTGCACCAGCAAGGCACGTGAAGCGAGCCTGATCTGGTTTTCGTGGTCGGGGCTGACCCAGTCGGACCATTGCGAGCGCGGTGTGTTGCCGAACATGACTCCACCATCAAGCCTGCGACCGGTGCCGACCAATGCGGAAATACGACGGTTCATTGCGCGATTTACCTTGAATGAAGATGACGTTCGAGACTTCTCTCCAATGCTATGGAGTGTCCGCGTTTGCATCGACGGTCAAAGGAATGAACCCACGGAGCATGCGTACGACGTCCAAAAGAACGTCCGGGGGAGGGAGCTGCAATCTCGCGATTTTGCTCCTCGCCGATCGGTAAGAAACAGGAGATCGTGGACCAATTTAGCGGGATCATCGACATGCCTGGCATCCTCGCCGCCCTCGAACTCTATGATCGTGATGAACTGAATCAGGTCGAGCAACTGCTGGTTAATGTCTTGCCCGAAGGCAGGCAGGCCTGCACACCAGCCACCCTGATCATCAGCCATATTCTGATGGCGCGCGTTGCCCTGGCACACGGCGACTGCGAAACCTGGCAGCGTTTTCTGGTGGAACTTGAGCGGTTCGGGCAACAGTCCGGCTCTCTGCGCATCCAGTGTTCGGCCTGGTTGGAACGAGCCCGCGTGGCAACCTTGAGGAAGCATTTGGATGTGGCGCAACTGGCCTTGCGGTCGGCGCAAAGTGTCAGCGCCTGGGAACCCTTTGAAGGACGGTGGCCCGCAGGCGAAGTCGACAATCTATTGATCGCCTACCAACGCTTGCGTATTGCCCAGGGCAATTACAACGCTGCCGTCGAAGACTTGCTCGTGGCAATCGGCAATGCTCAGGCTGATCAGCCTCTGCGCCTGCAAATCAAACTGCATCTGTTGTTGGCCATGGCTCAGGACGGTCGTAAATGCACGCGGCTGGCGATGCAGGCGTTTGGTCAGGCGTTGCGTCTGGCTGGCGATGAGGGTTTGCGCAGTTTTATCGATGAGGGTGAGCCTGTGGCTGCGCTGTTGCGACGCTGGGTCAGCCGTCGATGTGGCCAAGGTGATCAGGCCATCAATCCGCAGTTCGTAGCTCAATTGCTTCAGCGGCTGGGTATTGGCAACCGTTCCACAGCGTTGACCGAGAGGGAAACACAGGTGCTGCAACTGTTGGCGTTCGGTCATCGCAACCGGGTGATTGCGCAAAGAATGTTCCTCAGCGAATGCACGGTGAAAACCCATCTGCACAGAATCAACGTCAAGCTGGGTGCCCGCAGTCGTTCCCAGGCACTGGCCATTGCCCGTTTTAACGGATGGCTGGAGTGACCGGTTCTCCAGACCACCCGCGTGGCCTGGAGAATTTCGGGCAGTCGCTTAGCGGATACCGGCGTTACGCAGTGCCGCCGGGGTGAAGTCAGTCACGGTCGGCTGGTAGCTGTAGTCGGTGCCGCGTTTGTTTTCGTTACCCAGGTTGGAGACCACGTAGCGCCCCGCCAGCAAATCGTAGATGCCAATCCCCGCATACACGGCCACACCTTGCTGATAGTCATTGACCACATGACCTTCACTGACCCGCCACAACTGGCCGCGACCATCGTATTGGTCGATTTCCACCGCCGCCCAGGTGTCTTCGTCGAAGTACATGTGGCGTTTGGCGTAGATGTGACGCTCACCCGGCTTGAGCGTGCCCTCCACTTCCCACACCCGGTGCAGTTCGTAGCGGGTCAGGTCCTGATTGATATGCCCGGGCTTGATGATGTCGGCGTACTTGAGCTTCGGCGATTGCAGTGCGTAGCTGTTGTAGGGAACGTAGATTTCTTTTTTGCCGATCAATTTCCAGTCGTAGCGATCGGGCGCCCCGTTGTACATGTCGGCGTTGTCGGCGACGCGCAGGCCGTCGGCGGCGGTGCCCGGTCCATCGTAGGCCACTTGCGGAGCGCGCCGTACGCGTCGTTGGCCAGCGTTGTAAGCCCAGGCCATGCGAGGCTGCTTGACCTGATCCAGCGTCTCGTGGATGAGCAAAACGCTACCGGCCATGCGCGCGGGTGCGGTCACTGTCTGCTTGGCGAAAAACAGGATATTGGCATTGTCCTCAGGCTTGGCGTCCGCCATCTTCCACGGCAAACCAGCAGCAATTTCGATGTCGACAATGGTGTAGTCACCGTTGACTTGCGGCGTGGCCTGGGCCTGTCGGTTGATGAAGTTGGTGCCGCGTGAGCGGGTCAGGTGATTCCACACCACCTCCAGGCCGTTCTTCGGAATCGGAAAGGCGTAGTAGTGCGACTGCTCGAAGTTTTTCAGCGCGTAGCCGTCATTGATCGCCTCGGTGGTCATCGCACTTTTTTTCGCCGCGTCGTAGACCGCTTGCGGCGCCGATGCCGTGCGCTGGGTCTTGTACACCGGAATCCTGTAGGTCGCGGGGTAACGCTGGAACATCGCCAGTTGCCCGGCCGTCAGCTTGTCCTTGTATTGCGAAGCGGTGGCGGCAGTGATCACGAACTGCGGCTTTTCGCCCTCGAACGGGTTGCCGAGAAAATCGTTGGTCATCGGTGCTGCACCGGGTTTCAAACCACCGGTCCAGGCGGGAATGGTACCGCTGGCATTACCGGCCTTTTCACCGCCCAGCGGTGTCAGGGTGGTGCCCAGTTTTGCCGCTTCTTCCGCTGACACGGCGGCCATGATGCTGGTGGACAGCAGACTCAGCGCCAGGGTGCCGCAGGCAACAAGAATGATTTTTTTCATGGTCTCGATCCTTTGCTGTTGGGCTATCAGAAGTTCACGCCGACGCTGAGCGCAACGTAGTCGCGGTCGCCGTTGGTATTGAAATGGCCGCCGAAGAAATCCGTGTAGCTGAGACTGGCGGTGTAGAGGTTGGCGTAGTCGGCATCCAGCCCCAGGCTGACGGCCTTCAGGCCTTCTTCGAAGTTCGGGCCGTTGCCATCGACGTCATGGGACCAGGCGATGTTCGGCGCCAGGTTGACCCCGGCGAACACGTTCGGGTAATCCAGTCGGCCACGCAGGCGATAGCCCCAGGAATCGGTGGTGTAGAAACCGTGGCTGTTGCATTCCTGCTGCGGATTGCTTGGACGGGTGACGCCCGCAGCAGCGCCCGGAACCTGGCCCGGAGCCCCGGCACAGGTCTGTGGACCGGTCGCGCCCGGCCCCGCTCCTGTCGCGAGTGCGCCGGCACCAAATATCGTGCTGCGACCAAAACGCAGGTCGCTGCCGTCGGCGTCGCCCAGGCCGTTGATGCGGTTGTAACCGACCTCTCCCACCAGCGTCAGGCGACTGGCGCCCATGATCTGGTCAAAGAACCGCGTGGCACTGAGTTGGGTTTGCAGCACCGGCATCCGCTCATAGCCATGAAGCGGTGCACCGGCGACGTTTTGCGATTGGCCGGCAATGAACAGCGGCGCGTTCTTGTTGCCCGTTGCCGCCAGGTTCAGGTCAGCGCCGTTGAGTTGCAGAGGCATGTTCGGCCGGTAGCTGATTTCACCACCCAGCGAAGTGCCGGCCAGGTTGGTCGCGAAGCTCAGCCCATAGAGTCGGATGTCTTCGGGATAGACCACGTGGTAGCTCGCGGTGCGGATCGAGTTGATCGCGCCCGGAACGGTTGCAGCGCCCGCGCCGGTGTTGGCGGTCAATGTGGCCCGAGTGAAATCAAGGTTGGGGTTGCGGCTGTGGTAGTTGAGAAAATAAGCGCCGAACTCGGTGTCGTTCAGCTCTGCGGCGAACCAGCGCAATGCCACGCCGAACTGGCCGCTGTCACGGGCATCCTTGGTTTTGGTGCGTGGTACGTAGGCGTCATCCACGCCACCACCCTGCGCCCGCGTTCCCGCTACCGCCAGACCCGAGCGGCTGTTGCTCGCCACCCCTGGCGGCAGGTCGAGGCCGGCGATCACCGCGCGGTCGTTACAGCCTTCAGGCGTCACGTCGTTGCCGAAGAAGGTGCCGCAGTTGTCGATCACCGACGGCGCCCATTCGATCTGGTAGAACGCTTCGGCGGTGACGTTTTCCGACAGGCCCTGCGAGACGTACAGCATGTTCACCGGAATCAGGCCTTCCTTGACCTCGGCACCGGGACGCCGCAGCGCTGCCACGTCGATCGGGTTGATGCTGTTGATCGAGTTGCCGATGAACGTACTCTCACCCCAGCTCACCACCTGCTTACCCAGACGCACGTTGCCCTGCAACTCGTCGAGTGTGTAGTTGTGGTAGACGAAGCTGTCGAGGAACATCGCGCCCGACGACTTCGCCGCACGCTGGCGACCGTGGTCGTCGATGTCGTAGAACGGACGGCTTTCGTCCATCAACTCGAAGTCGTACCAGTATTTGCCGCGCACGAAAGCGCCGCTGTCGCCGTACTTCAACTCCAGGTCGTGCACGCCCTTGAAGATCTTCGAGAAGGTTTCGCCCTTCTTGAAATTCAGCCGATTATCGTCGTTGGTTCGGGACGAGGCGCCCCCCCGAACGCCTTGTGAGTTGAAGTTGGAAATGAAGTCCGGGTCGGGTCCGCGCACGGCCCAACTGGCACCTACCGAGAGCGATGAATCGAAACTGCCCTCGATCTCCCCTACGCTGAAATTGACTGCGCAAGCCTGCGTGCTAATCCCCAGGGCGACTGCTGCTGCCAGCAACTGCGGCTGAAAGATTGCGCGCTTTGTTGTTTTTGTCATGCGGCTCTCCTAAATACTACGGGTGTGTTGGAGCCGCCACGATAGGGACCGGACGCGTGCTCGGGACATTCCCTGATGGGGTGATTTCGGATTACCCGTGTGGGTAATTACCGGTTTGCCATCGATACAAGAAGTAACGCTGCCTGCGCTTTTGACGAAAGCATCGACGTTTCAATCGAAAGGGGTATTGCCGGTAATGGCAGCGCTGCGGATTCTTGCGCGCAGTAACCAATCATTAATCAGCATGCTGTGCAGTCGGCGCGGGTTCGTTGCCCTGCGGTCCGGGAGAGTGAAATGTCGCAGTCCCTTACAACGGTTGCCCAGCAGGCCTGCATTCCGGTCAGCCTCACGCCCTCCCCCTCAACCCGGCTCTTGGCGCGTAGTCATCTCGTGGCGCTGATGCTGGAAAAACCGCAACGCCTGCGCTTGCTCTGTGCGCCCGTGGGTTATGGCAAGACCACGCTGATCCGCCAATGCATGGCTCGATCCGTACCTGCGCCGCTTGTTCTGCAACTCAATCTGGCCGGGCAAGCCCTTTCACTGGGGCGGTTTTGCACACGCATCGCCGAGCAGCTTGGCGATCACCCGCATCCGGTCGACACAGGTCCCGCGCTGCTGAGTTTGCTGGAGGGACTGAAAGCGCCCTGCGCGCTGATCCTCGACGATTATCCCACCGGGACCGATACCGAGCTCGACGCGTGGATTGACCATCTGCTCTTGCACTCACCTGCGCCCATTCAACTGTGGGTCAGTTGCCGCCAACGTCCGGCATGGAACCTGCCGCGCCTGTTGCTTGAAGGCGAACTGCTGGAGCGCGATACCCAGGCCCTGGCCCTTTCCCGTGAGGAGTCCGACGATCTCGTTCGATTGATTGCACCGGCGACGGAGGACGCGGGTCTTGAGGCGATCTGGCGGCAGACTCTGGGCTGGTGCGCCGGCATACGTTTATTGCTCACCGATACGCGGATGTTAGGCGACTACCTGGAGCGAGAATTGCTGTCACACCTGAGTGCAGAGGAATGCCGCCTGCTGCGGGGGCTGGCGCATCTGCCACGGTTCAGCGAAAGCCTGTGCGCGGACCTGTGGGAGGAACTTGACGACAAGACGTGCGTGCGTCGATTGCTGCTTTCGCAGGCGTTCTTCCAGCCACTGGACAGCAACGGCCAATGGTATTGCATGTTGCCGGCCGTGGCGCAGGCATTACGGGGAACGAACGACCTGACCGAACTGAACCGATTACGCCTGCGCGCCTGTCGGGGATTGAGTGCGTCGGGGTACATCGAGGATGCCATCGACCTCGCGTTGAGTGCCAACCGCCCGGACGTGGCGGCCAACTACATGACCCGCCTTAACCCGAGCTGGCTCCTGGCCGAGCGCAATCTGTCGCGTCTGCTCGACTGGCGCAATCAATTGCCCGCGAGCTTGTCGTTGAGTACGCCACAACTGGTGGCGCTCAATGCCTGCGCGCTGATGATGAACACACGGCTGGATGAGGCGCAGACCTGCATGGAGCAATTAAGTCGCTTCCTGCCACAACCCACGGCAGAACAGAACCGCCGTTTACTGGCCGTGTGGCAAGCGTTGTGGGGCACGATTCATGGCCTTTTGGGCAATTGCACCCTGGCCACGGAGTATTGCCGTGCGGCGCAGGAACAGCTGGGCGAGGATGATCAGCCGGTTTCGTTCGTGTGCACGGTCATCCTTGCACGGCTGGCCATGAGCACGGGCGAAACCCTTCAAACTCAACAAATCCTGATGCTCGCGATCGAACAGGCCCGACGCCAGGGCAGCCTGGTCAGAGAAGTGCAGACCAACATCCAGCGCATCTGCCTGATGATTCTCTGTGGAGAAAGCGACCTCGCCGAACGCCTGTTGCAAGAGAACCTCTTGCTGTTGCGGGCCGATGGCAATCGGCATGTGATGTTGCTCGGGCGCTTGTTAGTCCTGCAGGGCAAGTTGCATCTGCAACGAGGTGAAGTGGACAGTGGCGAGAGCGTCCTGGGCCAGGCCCTGCAAGTCATTCCCGATCATGGGCTGACGCTGCTGCAAGCGCTGATGGGCCTCTCGGAAGTCTGTGCCTGCCGGGGTGATTTCCAGCGGGCCTTCGATTTCCTGCAGGACGCCGAGCGTCGAATGCAGTGTGCCAATGTCCAGGAAAGCAGCTATCGCGGGGTACTCAATCTGCAAACCCTGAGTGTCCTGATCCATCAGAAAAACTGGAAGCAGGCGCTGCTCATGGCGCAGATGATCGAGCAATATTTGCGAGGCACCGCCGCACGGCTGACGAGCATTCATGAACCTTCGCTGGCGGTGCACAGTCAGATGCTGCTGGCCATTGCCGAACACGGTAACGGACAAACCCGGGATGCCTCCAGGCGTCTGGAGACAGCGCTGCGCGAATGTCGGCGTCTGAATTTTCACGGACTGCAGGCCAAGGCACTACGCCTGCTGGACGGCCTCACACAAGCGTCACAAGAATCGCCACCTGCCCGTCAGCCGTCGCCCAATGCCGGCTCGTTCAATCTGCTGGTCAGCGAAGCGCGGACGTCACAGCCGGGCAAACCGCTGGTCAGTCCCGCGAATCATGAAAAACTCACGGGGCGCGAGTTTGCCGTGCTGGAACTTCTGGCCGAAGGCTTCTCAAACCGGGAGATCAGCGAGCGTCTGTACATCTCGACCAACACGGTCAAGGCGCACATCAAGCACATCAACAGCAAACTGGGGGTGACCCGACGGGCCCAAGCCGTGATGCGCGCCAGGGCGACGGGAGTATTGGTGTGAATGTTCGTGCGGTTCATCCAGCAGCCCCCGTGCCCTGGCAATGGCGGCGGCTTCGACCTGGCTGTGGGCACCGAGCTTGCGATAGATATTGCGCAGGTGCGCTTTGACCGTGTGCCCGGAAAGCCGCAAGGTTTCGGCGATGGCACTTATCTGAAGGCCCAGTGCGACCAGCCTGACAACCTGATGTTCGCGCTCGGTAAGGGCTGCGCCGCCCGTGACCGGAAAACGCTTGAGCAGATCGCCAACAAATCCCGGCACGATTGTCGACTCGCCGCCTCGTAACTGAAGTGTCCAGCGTTGCAACAGCGCGGCAAGGGCGGCGCCCTCTTCGACAAAGGTGCTGCGCCACCCCTCCTCGCTGGCGAATGGCAACACCCCACTCAACTCCGCCATTGCCGCAGCGCGCTGCCCCATGCCATCTAGGGCTAAAGCCAGGAGCAAGCGCAGTTTGAGTTTGCGGCGCAAACGACCGCGCTGTTGTGCTTGCTCAATCGCCGGGTGCAGCGCCCGAGTCGCCTCTTCAAAACGCCCTTGGGCGATGTGCAGGCGTACGCGTGCGACGGTCGGAGTGTCGACATCGTTGGCAAAGTTGAGCGCATTCGCCTGGCCCCAATCAGCGTTTCGGTCCACTTGAGCCAACGCCTGGGCGGCGACATCGATACGACCATGCAACGTCGCGATCCGCGCACGCTCGATCCAGACCGAGCACTGGATGCGTCGGCATGCCCTGTCACGTCCGGTTTGCTCCAGCGCTGCGAGGTGACCATGACAGCGGGAAACTTCACCCTGCGACCAAGCAATACGGGCCAGAAGGATTCGGCTGACGATCAGCGTATCCGCTGAACTGCCGTCAGTGATGTCGCGCAGGTTTTGCTTGAGCAACCGCTGTGCCTGATCCAGCGAACCACTCTCGTACAGCACAAGGGCATGAACCGCTTGTTGCTCGACGCCCACCAGCGCGCCATCCGTGGCGAAACACTCCAGGCGGATACGCGCCGTTGCCAGTGAGCCCTGCGTCAGGTCGATGAGGCTTTCCATGGCCGTCAAGGCAGGGTTGACGCAGTCGTCACCCTGCTGCGCGGCAAGCTCAATGGCCTGCGATAACCAACGCCTTGCGTCGTTGAAACGCCCGAGGGCAAACAGGCTATCGGCCAGGAAAATGGCTTCGGCGATTTCCAGAAACTACGACTGCCAGACGGCGGCGAAGTCGTTGCTATCGAGAGCCGCCAAGACTTGGGCGGTGTGCGCGCCGCGTGTCGGGATCGCCCCCGGCGTCGCGACCTGGCCATCGAAACGCGGCGCCGGGCTGGCTTGCAGCATGCCGTCGCGTTCGAAGTACACGCCTCGTTCCACCATATGCGGATGTTGCGAGGCTTCACGCGGGCTCAGCACCGGAGCAAAGCACACATCGGTGCCTTCGAGCAGATCGCACCAATGCGCGCGCGGCTGGCTGGCAAACGTATCGGCCAGCAGCCCACGCAGCTCTTCCCAACGCTTCACATCCCATTGCTTGGCGAAACGCGGATCGTCCTGCAAACCCAGTTTTTGCAGCAGCAGCGCGTAGAACTGCGGCTCCATCGAGCCCAGTGCCACGTATTGGTCATCGGCGCAGCGATAAGTGGCGTAGAAGTGCGAACCATCGTGGACGCTCTTGCCGCGCTGCTCATTGAGCAGACCACGGCGGGTCAGTGACATCATCAACTGCATCATGTGCGCCGAGCCGTCGACGATGGCGGCATCGACGACGGTGCCCTTGCCGGTTTGCCGTGCGCTGAGGACGCCAGCGAGGATGCCGACAGCCAGGTACAGAGCACCGCCGCCGATATCGCCGATCAGGGTGATCGGCGACGAAGGCGCTTCCCCTGCCGTGCCGCTGTGGTACAGCGCACCCGAGAGTGCGATGTAGTTGTTGTCGTGGCCGGCGGCGCTGGCCATCGGGCCGTTCTGGCCCCAACCGGTCATGCGTCCATAAACCAGTCTTGGATTGCGCGCCTGGCATTCCTGCGGACCGAGGCCAAGTCGCTCCATGACACCGGGGCGCATGCCCTCGATCACGACGTCGGCGCTTTCGATGAGTTTCAAGACCGCTTCGCGCCCTTCAGGGCTTTTCAGGTCGGCCACCACCGAGCGTTTGCCCCGGTTCAGCGGGTTGGCCGGAGCGTTGGCTTCGCCGGTGATCGAGATGGATTCTGCGCGCTCCACGGCGATGACATCTGCGCCCAGATCGGCCAGGTGCATGGCACAGAACGGCCCCGGGCCGATGCCACAGATTTCCACGATTTTGATACCTGACAGCATGTGTTTTTTTCCTTGTTCGTCGTGAGCTGACAAAGGGGCCGCGATCGCCCGCGATGCGCGAAGCATGGCCAGTACGCTAGCAGAGCACCCACCCCGAACATGCCCCCCGGCATGGGGGGCTATAGGTCGAAAAAAGGATCGCTACTCTGGATCTTCCTCCGCAGGCAATAACAACAAAACAAAGGAAGACAATATGTTTGCTCTACGTTCACATTGGGCGCTTCTGGCCACCTGCCTGACTGTCCCGGTATTGGCCACTGCCGGCCAGGGCGCGCCGGTCAACCCTTATCTGGCGCAGTCCTACAACAACCAGACGCACTGGAACGACGGCGCGTCCGACAGCACCGGCATTGCCGTGCCACGCGGTTCCTACAAGATGACGCCGGACGCCTACCGTGTATTGCCCAACGAATCGGGCAGCCTGGTGCAGTACACCGACAAGGTCGGCGATACCGACATGTACTGGTTCTGGGCCGGGTTTTCGCTGCGCAAGGTGAAGGTCGAAGACGACTTCAAATTCACTGAAGTGGCCCGCGTCGACCTGCCGGTGAAATTGCCCAACTACCAGCCGATCACGCCTGAACAACGTCTTCAGCAAGCTGCCGAGACCCGTAAGTTCCTTGAAGCCAAGGACGAGAAAGGCCTGTTGGACTACATGAATGCGCAACCCAACCGCATGCTGACCGGCACCACCGATCAGCTGGTTGGCGGCGCCATCTATTCGCTGTTGACCCGCGATGACGCCTTCATCGGCGCCAGTGCGCGCCGGGTGTTCCGCATTGATCAGAACGACCACAAAGACCCGCAGTCGGGTATGAAACTCACCCAAGAGGTGCAGCTGCCGGAAGAACTGTTCAACAATGAAAAGACCAAGAACGGTATCGGCGTACCGATGGATGCCACCTTCGGCATGGGCATGACGCTCAACGGCTACCTGGTGATCAATACCATGGGCGGCACAGTGGCTACCCTCGATCGCGATACCCTGAAGTTGATCGACAGCTACCGCGTGGAAGGCAGCGACGAACTGTTCCTCAACTCGTTCGCCACCGGACCGGAAGTCAACGGCGGCGCGGTGTACGTCGCTTCCAACCAGAACATGTACCGACTGGTGGTCGACAAACAGGGCAAGATCCACGCCGACGACGCCAGCGGTGCCTGGAAAGCCCCTTACGAGCGCGGGCCGCGCTTCACTTCGATCAAGATCGCCGACGGCACCGGTTCCACCCCAACCTTGATGGGCTACGGCCCCGATGAAGACAAACTGGTGGTGTTCACCGACGGCGCGAAAAAGATGAACCTGGTCGCCATGTGGCGCGACAAGATTCCGGCGGGCTGGAAGCAAAAGCCCGGCACCCTGTCGCCGCGCGTGGCCGACCAGCGTGAAGTCGACATGGGTATGAGCATACCGACCGTGCAGTCGGAACAATCGGTGGCGGTCTATGACGGTCACGCGTTCGTGGTCAACAACATCCCTGCCGTGGAAAAACCTGTGCTGTCCCGGTCCGGCTACTACGTGACCATGCTCAACGGCATGACCCGCCCTGCCCCCAGCGGCGTGGCGATGCTCAAGTGGGACAGCGCCAAGGACCAGTGGAACCCGCTGTGGACCCGTACCGATGTGGGTTCGATCTCGATCGTGCCAATGATCAGCGGTGGTAGCCACATGGCCTTGATCAATGGCTTCTATTCCGACCGATTGGGTGAAGGTTTCCACATCGGCATGGACCTCGACACCGGCAAGACCGTGCTCGAAATCGCGACCGGCAGCGACCCGGTGTTCAACGGCATGTACGCGCCGATGAAGGTCGATAAACAGGGTCGGCTGATGTATGGCATGGCGTTTGGTTTGGTGTTGATGGACACCAACCGCATGCAGAAGGTTGATCAGGTTGCCAAGAGCGAGTAACTCGATGGAGGGATGGTCCTGACGCTCATCACGTCCCTTCATGTAGGAGCGAGCCTGCTCGCTCCTACGGAGTACGCCGGCCCTCATCGAGGGCCGGCGTTTTTTATGGCTTTTGCCTACATCTTTTGCAGAAACTGCCGTCTTGTAGGCAACTCGCCTGGGATCTATTGTCTTTCCACCGCCAGTATCAGCGGCAAGAGGTTTCCGTTAGAGAGCAAACATCCCTGTTCCTGAAACGGAAGCACAAAAAAGGAGCGGTTGACGCTATCGGCAACCTCATCTAGTCTGCCCCCTTCCCGCCCAAGGCAGTACGCCGTCCTAATCATCCAGGACGTGCCGACACCTTGGGCGTTTTGCTATCAGGAAGAAAGCATGTCCACAGCAGTACTGGTTGACGGCGCCTACTTCATCAAGCGCTTTCGAAGGATCGAACCCCAAAACGCATTCAATGCCGAGCGTGCCGCAGACCTTGTTCACCGATGGGCGATGGCCCACTTATCAAGCAAAATTGTCGCTCGCCCCAATGGGCAAAATCAGTCGCTACAACAACGGCATCGCAAAGAGCTTTATCGAATTTTCTTCTACGACTGCCCACCGCTGGAAACCAGGCAGCACAATCCGATCAGCAAGAAAGCCGTGGACTTCTCTAAGTCCAGGGAGGCGATGTTTCGCAAGGACCTCCACGCGCGGCTGCGGAGTAAGCGCAAAGTGGCATTGCGGCTTGGACACCTGTCGAAAGATACGAAATGGACCATCAAGGCGGCAAAAATAGCCGACCTGCTTAAAGGCAAAATCCTGCTCGCAGACCTGACGGAGCAAGACGTCAGCATAGACACGCGACAAAAAGGCGTTGATATGAGAATTGGCGTTGACGTAGCGTCGCTGTCATTCAAAAAACAGGTGGATCAGATCGTGCTGATCGCTGGCGACGCAGACTTTGTACCGGCAGCAAAGTTGGCCCGGCGTGAAGGCATTGATTTTGTGCTAGACCCGATGTGGCAAAGCATCCCTGAAAGCCTGATGGAACACATCGACGGGTTACGTTCGACGTGCCCAAAACCACCATCCCGAGTAAAGGAAGACAAGGCGGAAATCACTGCACGCCTTGTCTGAGGCTTGGGAGCCTGCTCGCGATGGCGGTGTGTCAGCGACGTTAATGTTGATTGACATGACGCCATCGCGAGCAAGCTCGGCTCCTACAGGTTTGTGGTGAACCATAAAAAACCGGGCGCAAGGCCCGGCAAAATAAGGAGCTCGGTTAGGCGGTGCATCCTGTCAGGCATGCCCCGCCGAATGAATCAGGCTCGGCCGTACAGCGTCACCACGCAAGCACCGCCCAGACCCAGGTTGTGTGCCAGCGCCACATTGACGCCTTCCACCTGACGCTTGTCAGCGCTGCCACGCAGTTGATGGGTCAGCTCGTAGCATTGCGCCAAACCGGTCGCGCCCAACGGATGCCCCTTTGACAGCAGGCCACCGGACGGGTTGGTCACCACTTGGCCACCGTAGGTGTTTTTACCGTCGAGGATGAACTGCTCGGCGCCGCCGACATCGCACAGGCCCAGGGATTCGTAGGTCAGCAATTCGTTGTGGGCAAAGCAGTCGTGCATTTCGGCGACGCGGATGTCCAGCGGGTCGACGCCGGCCTTCTCGTACACTTCCCGGGCGGCCCGTTGGGCCATGTCGAAACCGACGATTTCGATCATCGAGCGGGTCTCGAAGCAGACCGGTTTATCCGTGGTCAACGACTGGGCGAGGACCACTACATCGGTGCGCAAGCCGTGCTTCTTGGCGAAAGCTTCGGAGCAGATAATCGCTGCCGCGGCGCCGCAGGTCGGCGGGCACGCCATCAAGCGAGTCATCACCCCGGGCCAGATCAGTTGATCGTTCATCACGTCTTCGGTAGTCACCACTTTGCGGAACAGCGCCAGTGGGTTATTGGCCGCGTGACGGCTGGCCTTGGCGCGGATCGCGGCGAAGGTGCTCATCTGGGTACCGTACTTCTGCATGTGCTCGCGACCGGCGCCGCCGAACATCCGCAGGGCACTCGGGATATCCACGTCGGCGGTCAGTTCGTCGATCACCGACTGGGTCATGTGTGTGGTGGCGCGCGGGCGGTCGTCCCAGTTGCCTTTCAGGGCGCCGGGTTGCATCTGCTCGAAACCGAACGCCAGCGCGCAGTCGACCGCACCGCTTTCCACAGCTTGGCGCGCGAGGAACAGTGCGCTCGAGCCAGTGGCGCAGTTGTTGTTGACGTTGATTACCGGGATGCCGCTCATGCCCACTTCATAAAGGGCCGCCTGACCGCTGGTGGAGTCGCCGTAAACGTAGCCGGCATAGGCTTGCTGAACCAGTTTGTAATCCAGACCCGCATCTTGCAGGGCCAGGCGAATCGCCTCGGAGCCCATTTCGATGTAAGTGCCACTGGTGCCAGGCTTGACGAACGGGATCATGCCGACGCCGGCAACGTAAGGTTTTTGCGACATTGCTGTTCTCCAGATTCAGTTAAAAAACACTACAGAGGCCGTTCGCCCTCGAGCGAGGACGAATGGCAGTGACTCGGATGGCTTAGCGAATACCGGCGTTGCGCAATGCGGCCGGAGTGAAATCGTTCATGGTCGGCTGGTAGGCGTAGTCGGTGCCACGCTTGTTCTCATTGCCCAGGTTCGACACCAGATACCGCCCGGCGATCAGGTCATAGATACCCATGGCCGCGTAGGTGGCGACGCCCTGCTGGTAGTCATTGACCAGGTAACCTTCGCTGACCCGCCACAGCTGGCCGCGACCGTCGTACTGGTCGATTTCCACGGCAGCCCAGGTGTCTTCGTCGATGTACATGTGGCGCTTGGCGTAAATGTGGCGTTGGCCAGGCTTGAGGGTGCCCTCCACTTCCCACACGCGATGCAGTTCATAGCGGGTCAGGTCTTGGTTGATATGGCCCGGTTTGATGATGTCGGCGTACTTCAGCTTCGGCGATTGCAGCAGGTAGTTGTTGTAGGGAACGTAGACTTCCTTCTTGCCGATCAGCTTCCAGTCATAGCGATCCGGTGCGCCGTTGTACATGTCGGCGTTATCGGCGACGCGCATCCCGTCGGCGGCGGTGCCCGGTCCGTCATAGGCCACTTGCGGGGCACGACGCACACGACGTTGGCCCGCATTGTAGGCCCAGGCCATGCGCGGTTCCTTGACCTGATCAAGGGTCTCGTGAATCAACAGCACACTGCCGGCCATGCGTGCCGGCGCGGTCACAGTCTGCTTCGCATAGAACAGAATGTTGGCGCTTTCATCTGGCTTGGCGTCCGACATTTTCCACGGAAACCCGGTCTCGATTTCGATCTGCACCAAGGTGTAATCGCCGTTGACTTGCGGCGTGGCCTGGACCTGGCGATTGATATAGCTGTTGCCGTGGGAGCGAGTCAGGTGATTCCACACCACTTCCAGGCCGTTCTTGGGAATCGGGAACGCGTAGTAGCGCGACTGCTCGAAGTTCTTCAACGAATAGCCGTCATTGGCCGCTTCGGTGGTCACCGCGCTTTTTTTCACCGCGTCGTACACCGCTTGCGGTGCCGAGGCGGTGCGCTGGGTCTTGTACACCGGAATCTTGTAGCTGTCCGGGTAGCGCTGGAACATCGCCAGTTGCCCGGCGGTGAGCTTGTCCTTGTACTGCGCGACGTTGGCGACCGTGATCACGAACTGTGGTTTTTCGCCTTCGAACGGGTTGCCGAGAAAGTCATTCTGCATCGGCGCGGCACCGGGTTTAAGGCCACCGGTCCAGGCGGGAATGGTGCCGCTGGCATTGCCGGCCTTTTCACCACCAAGGGGCGTCAGCGTGGTGCCCAATTGCGCCGCTTCTTGCGGGGAAACGGCGGCCATCACGCTGGAGGCAATCAGGGTCAGGGTCAATGTGCAGGCTTTGATCAGAGTGCTGGATTTCATTTTTATTTTCTCCGTCTGATGGATGTCAGAAGTTCACGCCGAAGCTGAGGGCGACATAGTCGCGATCAGTGTTGGTATTCCACTTTCCGCCGAAGTAATCGGTGTAACTGAGGCTCGCGGTGTAGGTGTTCATGTAGTCGGCATCCACGCCGAGGCTGATTGCCTTGTTGCCTTCCTCGAAGTTCGGGCCGACGCCATCGACGTCATGGGACCAGGCCACGTTGGGCGACAGGTTGATGCCGGCGAACACGTTGGGGTATTCGAGCTTGCCGCGCAGGCGGTAGCCCCACGAGTCGGTGGTATAGAAGCCGTGGCTGTTGCATTCTTGCTGCGGGTTGCTCGGACGGGTGGCGCCGGGCTGACCGGGAACCGGCGTGTTCTGCCCGACGCAGACTGCCTGATTGACCAGTTGCCCGGCGCCGAACACGGAGTTGCGGCCAAAACGTTCTTCAGTGCCGTCACTGGAGCCCAGGCCGTTGATGCGGTTGTAACCGACCTCGCCCACCAGCGTCAGACGCTCGGCGCCGAGGACCTGATCGAAGAATTGCGTGGCCGTCATCTGCGCCTGCAACACCGGCATGCGCTTGTAGCCGTCGACGGCTGCCCCGGCGACATTGGCGGACTGGCCGCTGACGAACAACGGTGACGCGGCGTTGCCCACGGCGGCCAGGTTGATGTCGGCGCCGTTGAGGTTCAACGGCATGTTCGGCCGAAAACTCAGCTCGCCGCCCAGCGAAGTACCGAGCACGTTGGTGGCGAAACTCAAGCCATACAGGCGCACATCTTCGGGATAGACGACGTTGTAGCTGGCGCTGCGAATCGCGGCCACGGCATTCGCCGTACTGGTCGCACGGGTAAAGTTCAGGCTCGGGTTGCGGCTGTGATAGTTCATTGCATAAACACCGAACTCGGTATCGTTCAGCTCTGCCGCGAACCAACGCAACGCCAGGCCAAACTGGCCGCTGTCACGGGCATCCTTGGTCTTGGTGCGCGGAATGTAGGCATCGTCGAGCAGTCCGGGTGTGCCAGTGTTGTTGGCCACACCGGGCGGCAGGTCAAGGCCCGCCAGTACGGCGCGGTCATTACAGCCTTCGGGCGTCACGTCGTTGCCGAAGAAAGTGCCGCAGTTGTCGATCACCGACGGCGCCCATTCGATCTGATAGAAGGCTTCGGCGGTGATGTTCTCGGACAGGCCCTGCGAGACATACAGCATGTTCACCGGAATCAAGCCTTCCTTGACCTCGGCACCTGGCCGGCGCAGCGCCGCTACGTCGATCGGGTTGATGCTGTTGATCGAGTTGCCGATGAAGGTGCTTTCGCCCCAGCTCACCACCTGCTTGCCCAGGCGTACGTTGCCCTGCAACTCGTCGAGGGTGTAGTTGTGATAGACGAAGCTGTCGAGGAACATCGCCCCGGATGATTTCGCCGCACGCTGGCGGCCATGGTCATCGACGTCGTAGAACGGACGGCTCTCGTCCATCAACTCGAAGTCGTACCAGTATTTGCCGCGCACGAAAGCGCCGCTATCGCCGTACTTCAACTCCAGGTCGTGCACGCCCTTGAAGATCTTCGAGAAGGTTTCGCCCTTCTTGAAATTCAGGCGGTTGTCGTCATTGGTTCGCGACGACGCATTGCCTCGGGTGCCCTGCGAGTTGAAGTTGGAAATGAAGTCCGGGTCGGGGCCGCGAACGGCCCAGCTGGCGCCGACCGACAATGCGGAATCGAAACTGCCTTCGATTTCGCCGATGCTGAAATCCTTGGCAAAAGCCTGTGGGGTTACTGCGGCTGCGACGGCGACTGCCAGCAGATGTGGGTAGCAAGCTCCACGCAATCTCGTAATGCTCATGCGTCCTCCGATGGTTTTGGCGCAAGGAAACCCGACCGATCTCAACGATGCGGCACGGATTCCGTTGTTAAAAAATGGCGCGGCCGAACCGACCGCGCGGCAGTTGGGTTCAGGCGATCGTGCGTTGCTGGTTTTCCCAGAAGGGTTTGCGCAGTTCGGTCTTCAGCACTTTGCCGACGCTGGTCAGCGGCAGTGTTTCGCGGAATTCGACGCTGCGCGGCACCTTGTAGCCGGCGATCAGTTCACGGCAGTGGGCAATGATCTGCTCGTGAGTAGCGCTGGCACCGGGCTTGAGGATGATCACTGCGTGAACGGTCTCGCCCCATTTCTGGCAGGGAATGCCGATCACTGCGCTTTGCGCCACGGCCGGATGGCTGCCGATGGCTGCCTCGACTTCACCGCAGTAAACGTTTTCGCCACCGCTGACCACCATGTCCTTGAGGCGATCACAGATGTAGATGAAGCCGTCATCGTCCATGTAGCCGCCATCACCGGTGTGCATCCAGCCACCGCGTAGAGCCTCGGCGGTAGCTTCCGGCTTCTTCCAGTAACCGAGCATCACGTTGGGGCCGCGCACGATGATTTCGCCCACGGTGCCACGCGGTACTTCATTGTCATTGGCGTCTACGATGCGAATTTCCACGCAGATGGCTGGCATCCCGGCGGAATACATCTTGCCGTTGGCCTGGTACTCGGCGGTGTGATATTCGGCAGGAAGCGTCGCGGCCACCGGGGCCAGTTCGGTCATGCCGTAACCCTGGGAGAAACTGGCGTTGGTGAACACGGCGCGGGCACGATCGAGCAGTGCCGGGGTGATGGTCGAGGCGCCATAACCAATCATGCGCAACGAACTGACGTCGAGCGCCTGCCCGTGGGCTTCGCGCCAGTCCAGCAGCATTTGGATCATGGTCGGGGCCAGCAGGATCTCGTTGACTTTTTCCTGGTCGATGGCCTCCAGCACACCCTGCGGTGTGAAGGTCTGCAAGATCGCGTGGGTGCCACCGGTGATGAACAGCCCGGTGATCGCGGCGAAGTCGGCCAGGTGGAACATCGGCATCGCATGCAGGAACACCGTGCCTAAGCCGAGGCGACCTTGGGACAAGGAATTGAGTGCCGAAAAAGCCACGTTGTTGTGGCTGAGCATCACGCCTTTGGGGTGGCCGGTGGTGCCGCCGGTGTAGAAAATCCCGAGCAGCGAATCACCACCGCGACGCGCGTCTTCCACCGGTTCGCTGATCGCGATCAGCGACTCGTAATTGAGCATGCCGCGTGGGGTTTCGCCGTCGCCGGCATAAATCACCAGACGTACGGTTTTGGCTTCTTCAAGCACCCGGGCGCCGAGTTCCTTATGGTGATCGTCGACGATCAGAATGGTGGTTTCCGAGTCGTCCAGCGAATAGATAATCTCCGCCGCACTCCAGCGGAAATTCACCGGATTGACCACGGCATCGGCCCACGGTACTGCCTGGTAATACTCGAGAAAGCGCGCGCAATTGAACGCCAGCATCGCCACGCGATCACCGCTGGCGACATCCAGGCCCTTGAGTGCGCCGGCCAGGCGAGCAACACGGTCGCCGAACTCGGCATAGGTGATCTCGCGGCCCTGGAAACGGACTGCGATGGCATTGGGACGTTGCTGCAGATGACGGTGCAGCCCTTGAGTGATGTACATGAAAACTCCAAATTGCTTTTTTATTATTCAATCGATTTGGAACTATCGACGCCTCGGACAGCGCTTCGCCGGTTAGAGCGACCGCGCCACGACCTCGCGCTGAATCTCGTTGGAGCCGCCGTAGATGCGTGCAACGCGGGCGTCGGCCCACATCCGTCCGATCGGGTACTCGTTCATGTAGCCGTAGCCGCCAAACAGTTGCAGGCAACGGTCGAGCACTTCGCCCTGGCGTTCGGTCAACCAGAACTTGCCCATCGACGCCAGGGTGGTGTCGAGGGTGCCGTCGATCCAGCGCTGGACGATCAGGTCAATGAAGGTTTTCGCCGCCAGCACGGTTGCTTTCACATCGGCGAGCACGAAGCGGCTGTTCTGGAAATCAATGACCGGTTTGCCGAAGGCCTTGCGGTCCTTGGTGTATTCCACGGTCAGGCGCAGGGCGCGCTCCATCACCGCGACGGCACCGACGCCAATCTGCGCCCGCTCGTACGGCAACTGGCTCATCAGCGTGTAGAAGCCACGACCTTCGACTTCGCCGAGCAGGCAGTCGGCTGGCACTTCAACGTCATCGAAGAACATCTCCGAAGTATCCTGGGCGTGCATGCCGACCTTGCTCAGCAGCTTGCCGCGACGGAAACCCGGAGTGTTGGTGTCGACCATGAACAGCGAGACGCCCTTGGCGCCCTGGCTGATATCGGTCTTGGCGATCACCAGCACCATGTCGCAGGTCTGGCCGTTGCTGATGAAGGTCTTGGCACCGTTGATGACGTACTTGTCGCCCTGCTTCACAGCACGGGTGCGTACCGATTGCAGGTCGGAACCGGCACCCGGCTCGGTCATGGCGATGGCGCAAATGGTTTCGCCGGAGCCGATCTTCGGCAGCCAGTGTTTCTTCTGCGCTTCGGTGCCCGACTCAAGGATGTAGTGCGCGACGATGTGGCTCAGACCAATGCCCAATCCACTGCCATTGCCGTTCATGGCCTGAATCACACAAACGTAGTGACCGATGCTGCCACCGGCACCGCCGTACTCTTCCGGTACGTCCGGCAGGATCAGGCCCAGTTCGCCCGCCTTGAGCCAGGCGGAACGGTCGGCGTAGTGCTGTTCGCGCCACTTCAACTCGTTGGGTTCCATGTATTCCTTGGCGAAGCGCATGACCATGTCGTTGAACGGTTCCAGGTCTTCGGTCATCCAGGGAGAGCGGTAGTTTTCCAACATTGCAAATACCTCGGGTTCTGAGGCCTGTTGACCGTTGGAGATCAACAGGCGCGATACATCGTTGGGCGCAATTAGAAGTTCGAGCCTGGGCCACCGCCGCAGTACAGGACCTGCCCGGAGCAGAAGTCAGCTTCCGGCAGGCAGAGCATCACTACGGCGCCTGCGGCTTCTTCCGGTTTGCCTGGACGACCCAGCGCAATGCTGCGGCTGGCGCCTTCGATCATTGCCTGCTGGACGCCGACCTTGATCTCACGACCTTCGATGTTCACGGTCTTGCTCTCGTCGCCCGCCAGGGCCTGGGTCAGGCGGGTTTCGATCAGGCCGAAAGCCACGGCGTTGACGTTGACCTTCAGGCGGCCCCACTCTTTGGACAAGGTTTTGGTCAGGCCCAAAATGCCCGCCTTGCCCGAGGAATAGTTGGACTGGCCGACGTTGCCGCCCGCCGCGCCGGAGGAGATGTTCACTACCTTGCGCAGCACTTCACGGCCTTCGGCGGCTTCTTTCTTGGCCAGGGCGCTGATCACCGGTTGGGCGGCGCGCAGGATGCGGAACGGCGCGGTCAGGTGGCAGTCGATGATCGCGTACCACTGTTCATCGCTCATCTTCTGGATCACGTTGTCCCAGGTAAAACCGGCGTTGTTGATGATGATGTCGATCGAGCCGTAGCTCTTGACGGCGGTCTGCACAAAACGGTCAGCGAAGTCCGGTGCGGTGACGCTGCCGACGCAAGCCACGGCGTCACCGCCAGCGGCGCGAATCTCGGCGACCACTTCGTCCGCTGGTTCGGCGTCCAGGTCGTTGACCACGACTTTGGCGCCGTAAGCGGCCAGTTGCAGCGCGACTTCACGACCGATGCCACGGCCAGAGCCGGTAACCAGAGCAACTTTGCCTTCAAGCTTTTTCATGTGTCTTTTTCCTGCGAAATAGGGGTAAGGAGTTCAGGCCAGGGCTACGACGGCTTCGCCGGCGAGCTTTTCTTCGCCGTACTGGTTGCCGCAACGAATCGCCAGGCGCACACGCTTCTCGCCGTTCTCTTCGAACTTTTCGGTGATGGTTCCGGTGCAGGTCGGGATGTGCCCCAGATGCGTGATGCCGGTGAAGCGGATCGACAGGCTGCGCACCTGCTGCTGCGGCACCCACTGGGTCAGCAAGCGACCGAGGTAGGCGGCCGACAACATGCCGTGGGCAAACACGTCAGGCATGCGCGACTTGCGCGCGAAATCGATGTCGATGTGGATCGGGTTGTGATCGCCCGAAGCGCCGCAGTACAGCGCCAGCGTGGTGCGGTTGACCGGCTGCAATTTCAGCAACGGGATCACGTCGCCAATCTGGATATCGGAAAACTGCGCGTGGGTGGTGTTAGAGAGGGTCATCGACAATTCCTCAACGCTGGACGAGGGACGAGCGGACATCGGCGATGTGCACGCCGTCCTGGTTGGTCACACGCGACTCCATGACCACGAATTGCAGGGCGCCGCCCTTCTTCTCGTACACATCGGAAATGTGTGCGTCGAAGGTCAGCACGTCACCGGCGTAGGCCAGGGCGTGAAAAACGAAGGACTGTTCGGCGTGCAGGATGCGGCCGAGGTCAAAATTCACCAGTTTCAGGAAAGCGGCCAGGTCACGACCCTCGCCTTCCAGACATTTGAGAAACGTCGGTGGCACAGGCAACGCTTTGTGCCCGGCAGCCTGGGCGGCAGCCTCATTGGTGTAGACCGGATCGGTTTCGCCAATGGCCTTGGCAAAAAAACGCAGGCGACCCTTCTCGACATCGACGCTGAATGTATCGAGCTTGTGCCCGATCAGGCTCTTGTCAGCCATTTGTCTCACTCCTCTTGTTGTTATGCGCGCCCGCTCGAGGGCGCGCCGGGGTTCAGCTCAATTGCGTCCGTACAGGGTGATGACGCAGGCGCCACCCAGGCCGAGGTTGTGCTGCAAGGCGATGTTCAGGTCTTCGACCTGGCGCTTGTCGGCGGTACCGCGCAATTGATGGGTCAGCTCGTAGCACTGGGCCAGGCCGGTGGCGCCCAACGGGTGACCCTTGGAAAGCAGGCCACCGGACGGATTGGTCACCACCTGGCCGCCGTAGGTGTTGTCGCCATCGAGGACGAACTGCTCGCCACCACCGACGGCGCACAGACCGAGGCCTTCGTAGGTGAGCAATTCGTTGTGGGCGAAGCAGTCATGCAGTTCGACGGCACGCACGTCCTGCGGGCCGACGCCTGCCTGCTCGTAGACCATCTGCGCGCCGCGCTGGGTCATGTGGAAACCGGCATAGGCAATCATCGAAGGCGGATCGAAGGACTCCACCGGATCGGTCACCAGCGACTGCGCGAGGATCACCACGTCGCTGCGCAGCCCATGCTTCTTGGCGAATGCCGGCGAACAAATGATCGCCGCCGCCGCGCCGCAGGTCGGAGGACACGCCATCAGACGCGTCATTACGCCCGGCCACATGACCTGATCGTTCATCACGTCTTCAGTACTCAGGACATTCTTGAACAACGCCAGCGGATTGTTCGACGCATGACGGCTGGCCTTGGCGCGGATGGCGGCGAAGGTTTCCATGCGGGTGCCGTACTTCTGCATGTGCTCGCGACCGGCACCGCCGAAGGTTTTCAGGGCACGCGGCAGGTCGACATCGCGGGTCAGGTCTTCCATGACGTGGACGAAATTGGCGCGGGTCTGTGGGCGGTCATCCCAGTGCGACTTGAGCGCACCGGCCTGCATCTGTTCGAAACCGAGTGCCAGCACGCAGTCAGCCTGACCGCTCTGCACGGCGGCACGGGCCAGGTACAAGGCGGTAGAACCGGTGGAGCAATTGTTGTTGACGTTGACGATCGGGATCGCCGTGCGCCCCACTTCATAGAGTGCCGTCTGGCCGCAGGTGGAATCGCCATAGACATAACCGGCAAAGGCCATCTGCACCTTGTCATAGTCGATGCCGGCATCTTTCAGCGCCAGGCGCACCGCCGCGGCTCCCATGTCGGTGTAGCTGGGGCTGGCTCCCGGTTTGGAGAAGGGAATCATGCCGACCCCGGCAACTACGGCTTTTTCACTCATGGATGGATTTCCTTTGGCGTACACGTTCAGTTGTCGTACCCGCCGGCCGGCTGGTTTTCGTTGGCATTCATCCTAGGTTTGCGCACAAGTGCGCTTCGACCGTCGAAGGGATGAAGTTGGGGAGATAGCGAGAGGCGTTCGAAAGGACGGTTGGAGGGAGTAGCGGCACTTGATGCGTGCGCGTTTCCCTGTAGGAGCTGTCGAGTGCAACGAGGCTGCGATCTTTTGATTTTGTTTTTTACAAGCGAGATCAAAAGATCGCAGCCTTCGGCAGCTCCTACATTGGGCGTGATGCAGCACAAAATCAGGTCGACTGTCAGGCTGGCTCCCACAGCCTGGAATGCGTGCGAACCAGACAAACAGGCCGGCAGGTAGGCCGCCTCGCTTACTGGGGCCGTACGTAAGGGCGGAACCCTAAGCAGCCGTTACCGCAGCAACGGATAAGTACTCGTTCAAAAACCGAAGCCCACCAACTACTCCCCCAAAACATCCCTTCGAACGACCCCCCACCTACTCCACAGCATCATCCCTTCGGCGCTCGCTGAAAATTCGGGCTGCGCCCAGCATGGCAAGAGTCCCCGTCCCCTCACCTACCGAGGATTCAAATGAGCGAATACAGACCATCGTGGTTAACCGAAGACCTGGCGATCTTCCAGGCATCGGTCCGCCGTTTTGCCGCCGAAGAACTGGTGCCCCACGAAGAGCGCTGGGCCCATCAAAAGCATGTCGACCGTGAAACCTGGCTGAAGGCCGGCGAGATGGGCATGCTCTGCCCGGCGATTCCGGAAGAGTACGGCGGCAGCGGCGGCAGCCATGCGCACAACGCAATCATCGGCTACGAACTGGCCCGCGCCGTTGCCACCAGCCTGGGCACCAACGTGCACAGTGCGATCTGCGCGCATTACCTGTTGCGCTACGCCAGCGAAGAGCAGAAACAGCGTTGGCTGCCGAAAATGGCCACCGGGGAAATGGTAGCGGCAATCGCCATGACCGAACCGGGCGCCGGCACCGACCTGCAGAACGTCAAGACCAAAGCCATTCGCGATGGTGACCACTACGTCATCAACGGCTCGAAGACGTTCATCACCAACGGCTACCTCGCCGACCTGGTATTGCTGGTGTGCAAGACCGACCCGAGCCTGGGCGCCAAGGGCATGTCGATCATCGTGCTGGAGGTCAAAGACCTGCCGGGTTTCCGCCGTGGACGCATCCTCGACAAGCTCGGCCAGAAAGGCCAGGACACCTCCGAGTTGTTCTTCGATGACGTGCGCGTACCGGTGGCCAATCTGCTCGGCACGGAAGAAGGTAAAGGCTTCGTCCAGTTGATGCAGCAATTGCCCGAGGAGCGCATGTTCATCGCCATGAACGCACTGGGCGCCATGGAGCGTGCGGTCGAGGAAACCATCAAGTACACCAACGACCGCAAACTGTTCGGCAAGCCGCTGCTGGACATGCAGAACACCCGCTTCAAACTGGCGGAAATGCAGACCACCGTGACCATTGCCCGCACCTTTATCCACGATTGCCTGGACAAGATGATCCGGCACGAACTGGACGCAACCACGGCGGCGATGGCCAAGTGGTGGGCCTCGACCCAAGCCTGCAACATCATTGACGAGTGCCTGCAACTGCACGGTGGCTACGGCTATATGCTGGAATACCCGATCGCACGGCTGCACATCAACACCCGGCCGATGCGCATTTATGGCGGCTCCAACGAAGTGATGAAAGAACTGATCGCGCGCACGCTGTAACCGCGCGGATCGAGGCATGGCTTGCCTTCAGTGAGCCATGCCCCGCAGGACAAGACTCCAGAATAAAAACAATCGGAGATTTCCCATGTCAGTGCTCGATGTAACCAGAACCGACGGCGTGGCCACACTGGTCATGTCCCGTCCCGCCTGCAAGAACGCCTTCAATTCGGACATGTGCACAGCCATGCTCGATGCCCTTTCCGACATCCGCCGCGACGCCGACATCCGCGCCGTAGTGCTGACAGGCGCCGGCGACGACTTCTGTGCCGGTGGTGATGTCGACGTCATGTCTCGCAATGACCGCGACGCCAGCCAGATGTGCACGCGCATGAGCGAACTCAATCAGCTGCCCGCCGCATTTGCAGGGCTTGAGCGTCCGCTGATCGCGGCCGTGGATGGCGTGGCCTATGGCGCCGGGTTCAGTCTGGCGCTGATGGCAGACTTCATTGTCGCTTCTGATCGTGCGCGGTTTTGCATGGTGTTCTCGCGCATCGGTGCGGTCCCCGATCTGGGCGCAACCTGGACCCTGCCCCGTGTGGTCGGCGTGCAAAAAGCCAAGGAATTGATCTATTCGGCACGAGAAGTTTCGGCGGTTGAAGCGCTGAAACTCGGCATCGCCCTCGAAGTGCTGCCTGTCGACAGCTACCGGGCTCGGGCATTGGAATTGGCGCAAAGCATGGCGAATCTGTCGGGGACGACCTTCGCCATGACCAGGCGTTTGCTCGACCATTCATTGAGTAACGGTCTGCACAGTCAATTGGGCGAAGAAGCCAATGCCCAAGCGATTGCCGTGACTTCCAGCTATCTCAAGGACGCCACCGGGCGATTCATGCGCAAGCAACCGCTGCTGTACCGCTGGCCGCTGCGAAACGGCTGATTCGCACGAAGATCAAACGGAGGGATTACCCGGCAGCTTCAGCGCCAGGTCGCGCACTTTGGCTATCGCCTCGTCGCGACCGGTAACGCCCAGCTTGTAGAAAATGTTCTTCATGTGCCATTTCACCGTTTCCGGTGACAGGTTCAACACCCGGGCGATCTTCTTGTTCGGCAGCGCCTGGGCCACCAACCCCATCACGTCGAGTTCCCGAGCGCTGAGCAGATTCGCCGCGGCACTCGGGATTTGCTCGTTGCTGACCTGTGCACTGCGGGCGATGTCGAGCAAGCGTTGAGCGTAGAACGTCAGCACTGGATCAAGCGCGTTATCAGCCAGCAATGTTTCAAGCATCGACGGCACGTTCGTCCACGCGTCCAGCACACTGCGCAACAACCCGAGGCGATGGCCTTGGCGTAGCGCTTCGATCAAGTGTTGGCGAGCCTCTAGCGGTTTGTCGCAACCTTGTTCGATGACGGCCAATTGCACGCGCATCGGCACCACGCGGCGCCAGCGTCGGTCACTCTGCGAAACCTCGATCAGTGCCGGCATGCGCTCGGCGGCGGCGCGGAAGTCCCCAGTGTGAAGTTGCCGCTCAATCAGAGACCGACGGGCGATTACCTGAATTTCCGCGGCCGTGCCGGTACCCGACGCGGGGTACTGCTGCGCCGTGTGCTGGATGCGTTGCAGCGCTACGTCGGCCCCAGATTCATCACCGATCTGCTGCAACCAGCGCATGCGCAACAGCAGCGCACACACCAGCAATCGGCCGAGGTCATAGCGGGTTGCATGATGTTCCAGCCGCTCCAGGCAGGTGAAAGCCTCGGCCCGTCGCCCAGCCAGCCAATGGGCCATGGCCAGCGTCTGCATGCATTGCAACACCGTGTCGGGAATCGCCACCCGCTCCACCAGCTTCATGCGACGTTCCAGTAACTGGCAGGCCGCTTCGTAGTCACCTTGCTCGTACAGTGCCGTACCCAACAGGCCCGCGGCCATGGTGCTGACCACCAGATAACCGACGCCATGGGCTTCGGCTTCTTCCAGTACTTCGCGGTAAAGGTGTTCGGCCTGGGTAATTCGGCCTTCGAGGGCCAGGCTCATGCCGCTCATGCAACGGCCGAGCAGGCTGCGTCGTGGCGAGCCTTGCAGTCGCTCTCCGCATTCGAGCACTTCCCGGGCCTTTTCGTAGTCGCCCTGGTACATGTAGAACCAAGCCAGCGTATTGCTGCGTCCGGAGTAGGAGAAATCGTCGGCATCGGTGGGGATCGCCAGCAGCTCGGGCAATGTCGCCAGCATCGCTGCCGAATCGTCTTGCTGCATGGCCAGGCTGCCTTGCAACACGGTGAGTGCATGGCGCTGCTTGCGGTCGAGTTTTTCGTGATGGGTTCGCAGGTGCTGCAACGTCTGCTGCAAGGCCGGGAAATTGCGCGCATAAAGTTGCAGGTGCGCCATGACCACCTGTAAGCCAAAACGCTCGGCGGTCTGTTCCGCCGGCAACCCCTTCAACAACCCTGAAACCTGGCTGAGGTTGCCCTTGGCCAACAGGTCGGTGGCGCACGCCTCGACGATATCGGCAGCCGCCTCGGGATCACCGGCCTGTACTGCATGGCGCACGGCTTCATCAAGGTGTTCATGGTCGCTGAACCAGCCACGTGCAGCGGCGTGCAGGGCTTGTCGCTCTTGCAGCGGGCTGGCCTCAAGACGCGCACGCAATACGCTGCACAGCAACGGGTGCAGGCGATACCAGGTTTCGCGGTCGTGGCTCTTGACCTGAGTAATGAACAGATTGTCGCCGTCGAGCCGTGCCAGTTGGGTCATCATGCCCGCGATGGCGTAGGGTTGACCGAGCAACGTCGCGCACAACGAGGCGCAGAAGCGCTCACAGATCGAAGCGCTGGTCAGCAAACGCAAGTCTTCATGTTCCAGGCGCACCAGCACTTCACGTTCGAAATACTCGGCGAAGGCGTCGGCATCGCGGATCTGCACCCGGTCAAACCGGGTCATTTGCTTGGCCTTGAGATCGACAGCAAACAGTTGCAGGCCGGCGACCCAGCCGTCGGTGAGTTCGTGCAGCACGGCAGCGTCGCGCGGGTCGATGGCACCAAGGTGCTCACGCAGGAAATGCTCCGATTCGGCACGGCTGAAACGCAGATCGCGCAGGTCGAATTCGCTGACCTGGGCGCGGGCACGCAAGCCTGCCAATGGAAACGGCATACCGGCGCGGGAACCGAACACCAGATGCAGATTTTCCGGCCCGTAATTGAGTAGCCATTGCAGCGCCTGGACGATGCGCGGCTCTTGCAAGTGGTGCATGTCGTCGAGCATCAGCACCAGCTCTCGCGGATGCTGGGCGATGCCCTGAACCAGGGTGATCACCCAATGTTCGACAGCCATCTCGTCGTTGTCACGACCCAACAGGAAACCGGCATCGCGCACCCGCTCCGGCACGACTTCAGCCAGACTGGCTTGCAAGCAACGAGAGAAACGTTCCAGATCGTCGTCTTCGGCCGCCAGCGACAGCCAGGCCACATCGAAATTCATGGCCAGCAACTCGCGTCGCCAAGCCAGCAACGCACTGGTCTTGCCACACCCGGCAGGCCCCTGGATCACCACGCAACGTTGCCGGCGAACTTCCTGCAGACGCGCCAGCAAGTCTTCGCGCGGCACCAGGCGCCGGGCCCCGCGCGGCGGCACAACCTTGGTATCGGCGATGGACTGGTCAGCGTCGGCTGACGGGCAAGAAGCAGTGCCAGTTACAGGGGGAAAAGACATAGGTGGACACTTTCCGGAATGACGGGCCAAGCGACGAACAACAGGGAGTAAAGCGCCCTCCGCGCTGTATGAAATGTCGCTACGCATTGTAAGGCCAGACGCGTCGTTTGCCGATACGGCTTTGGTATCGACCGGACAATGCGCACCGTTCATTCGCACGCTCGTCAGGACTTGGGTAATCCCTGCGGCCACAGCAGTTTTACTGCTTCGCCATCCTCACGGTAGGCGTGGCACGTACCGATCACCCACGGCCGCACGGCGATTTCCCGTTGCGCGCTGGCAGCTCTGCGACGGGTGGCTTCAGTGCGGTAGGTGGAAAAGATGGTCTGCATCGCCGTCGACGCCATGCGTTCAAGCAATTCGGTCATGTGCGTGCAGCCATTTGCACCGCCGACAATCGCTTTGAGTTTTTGCTTGAAACCGGAGGCTATCGTCAGCCCCACCAGCGCGGAATAGGCCGGGGCTGCACCGGCACAAAAAGGACTGGCGCCCGTGGCCGTCTGTGCGGTGACGTGGCGGATGACCATGTCGGCATCGAATGTCATCACCAGGCGCATGTCATGAATAGTGCCGCCATGGCCCAGGTGGTGAAACGGCAGATCCGTCGGTTCATTGGTCAGGTCTTGCAGACGCCCTTCGATATCGAACAGGCCATCGCTGCGCTGATAGCCCTTGCAAGTGATTTCGCGGGTATGCAGCAGGATACGGTCGGGTGAATCGTCGGCGGTGGTAGTCATCATTGGACTCCTTCTCTTATGGCCAGTGCACAGAGGCAGCGTGCTCAATGAACCGCCGCTGACAGGCCGGGAGCAGCACCCCCCCCAAGCCCGGTTCGCGGCAGTCATGAGCCCGTCGGTTGCTTAGAATCCGCCGCGACCACCGCCGCAAATGATGGTCTGGCCAGTCACGTAGTCGGATTCCGGAATGCAGAACATGTAGACCGAACCGGCCGCTTCTTCGGCGGTGCCCGGACGACCCAGGGCGATTTCACGGCTGGCGGCGAGGATGCGATCCGGGTGCACGCCGACCTTGATGTCGCGGCCTTCGACCTGCACGGTTTTTTCTTCGGTGGTCGGTTGGGTCAGGCGGGTTTCGATGAAACCGAAAGCCACGCAGTTGACGTTGACCTTCATGCGTCCCCATTCCTTGGCCAAGGTCTTGGTCATGCCCATGATGCCGGCCTTGGCCGAGGAATAGTTGACCTGACCGGCGTTGCCCTGGGTGCCCGACACCGACGAGATGTTCACCACTTTGCGGAACACTTCCTGCCCCGCTTCGGCCTCGGCCTTGCTGGCTTCGCGGAAGTACGGATAAGCCGCGCGCAGGATGCGGAACGGCGCCTTGAGGTGGCAGTCGAGAATGGCGTCCCACTGCTCATCGCCCATCTTCTGGATCACGTTGTCCCAGGTGAAGCCGGCGTTGTTGACGATGATGTCGAGGCGACCGAACGCATCCAGTGCGGTCTTGACGATGCGATCGCCAAAGTCCGGCGCCGAGACGTTGCCGATGCAGGCGACGGCATCGCTGCCCAATGCGCGAACTTCAGCGATCACTTCATTGGCCGGACCTTCGTCCAGGTCGTTGATGATGACCCGCGCGCCTTTTTCGGCGAACTTCAGCGCCACGCAGCGACCGATGCCGCGACCGGAACCGGTGACGATGGCGACTTTACCTTCGAGTGTTTTTTCCATGGTGTTCTTCTTGTTTGAGTGTTGAAAAAAGGCCGCGACGGCGCGCGGCCAAAGGGGTTCAGTTCCTGCCGAACAGCGTCACGACACAGGCGCCACCCAGGCCGAGGTTGTGTTGCAAGGCGTGCTGCACGCCTTCGACCTGCCGCGCACCGGCCGTGCCGCGCAGCTGATGGCTCAACTCGTAGCACTGCGCCAGGCCTGTAGCTCCAAGTGGGTGGCCTTTGCAAAGCAGACCGCCGGACGGGTTGGTCACCACTCGTCCGCCGTAGGTGTTGTCGCCGTCGAGTACGAATTTCTCGGCTCCGCCGACCGGGCACAGACCGAGGGACTCGTAAGTCAGCAATTCGTTATGGGCAAAGCAGTCATGCAACTCGACCACACGGATGTCTTGCGGGCCGACGCCGGCCTTTTCGTAGACTTCGTTGGCGGCGCGCTCGGCCATGTACGACCCGACGAAACCGATCATGGTTTTCGGCTCGAACGACTCCGTCGGGTCAGTCACCAGCGATTGGGCGAGGATCGCCACGTCGGTGCGCAGGCCATGTTTGCGGGCAAAGGCCGGCGAGCAGATGATCGCGGCAGCGGCGCCACAGGTCGGCGGGCAGGCCATCATGCGGGTCATCACGCCTTCCCACATGAGCTGGTCATTCATCACCTCTTCGGTGGTCACGACTTTCTTGAACAGCGCCAGCGGGTTGTTGGCAGCATGGCGACTGGCCTTGGCGCGGATCGCGGCAAAGGTGCTCATCTGCGTGCCGTACTTGCGCATGTGTTCGCGACCGGCGCCGCCGAAGGTGATCAGGTTGCGCGGGATGTCACCGGCATCGCCGCACAATTCGTCCTGGATCGGCAGGTAGTCGCCACGGGGTAACGGACGGTCGTCGAAATTGGAACGGGTCGGCCCCGGACGCATCTGTTCGAAACCGACCGCCAGCGCGCATTCGACCTGACCGCTCTCGACGGCGGCACGCGCCAGGTACAGCGCGCTCGAACCGGTGGCGCAGGCGTTGTTTACGTTGAACACCGGAATCGCCGTACGGCCCACGCGATACAGCACAGCCTGGCCGCAGGTGGTGTCGCCGTAAACGTAACCGGCGAACGCCATTTGTACCTGGTCGTAGCTCAGGCCCGCATCGGCCAGGGCCATGCGCACCGCTTCGGCGCCCATGTCGATATAGCTTGGGCTCGCGCCTGGCTTGGTGAAAGGGATCATGCCGACCCCGGCTACTAACACTTTTTCACTCATGGATAGATCCTGGCTTTTCGGTGGAATGGGGAATGTCACAACGCGTGGGCAATGATTTCGTGCAGGGCTTTGCCGGCTCCGCCGTGTTCGGTCAGAGCATGGGCCGTGGAGTGGGTGCGCAAGGCGCCGCCGGTGCCGCGTAGCCGTGTGAGCTCATCGCTGCATTTGCGCAGGGTTTCGCTGGCATTGAGATTGGCGATCGCCGAATGCTCGGCGGACAACGGGAGACGCAGGCGTGCCCCGAGGTAGTAATCGACCAGGATGCGCAAACCCACGGTACGCGCCTTGATCCCGGCCAGCTTCAGGCGGGTGTATGGCAAATCCCAGCGTGAACCGCCGTTGCCGTCGGGCTGCTGCACCTCGGCAAGGGTCTGCTGGAGCAAGTGTTCCAGGCGCCGGGCGGCGAAAATCGCCAGCAGCAGATGTTCCTGGCCCCACGCCTGATTCAGGTATTCCATGCCCCGGCCCGCCTCGCCGAGCAAATTACCGAGGGGCACGCGCACGTTGTCGAAAAACAGTTCGGCGGCACTGGCTTGTCCGCCACTTTGCAGGCTGCGCGAGCGATGCAACCCTGCCCGGTCGGTTTCGACCATGATCAGACTCAGGCCTTCATCCGCCTCGATGCGACAGGCCAGCACGATCAGGTTGCCCTGCATGCCATTGCCGACACAGACCTTGCTGCCGTTGATCACGTACTGATCACCGTTGCGGATAGCCTGCGTGGGCAAGGTTTTCTTGAATTTGCCCTGAGGCTCGGCAACTGCGAGTGCCAGAATCGCCTCGCCGCTGCAAACGCCGGGCAACCAGCGGCGTTGCTGTTCTTCACTGCCCAGCAGGGCAATGCACGGCGCGATAACGTCCGAATGCAGGGACAACGCCCCGTCGCAGACACCGGCCCGGGCGAACTCCTCACGAACCACCGCCGCATGACCGAAGTCTCCGCCGCCACCGAATTGCGCCGGCAACATCACGCACAGCAATCCCTCGCGCCCAGCCTTCAGCCAGACACTGCGATCGACATCCTCGCCGTGTTCCCGGCCCGGCAGGTATTCACGCTCCAGAAAACGCCGCACGGTGGTGCGGAACATTTCATGGTCTTCGCGGTAGATCTTGCGCTGAACGTCCATCCGGTAACCTTTCACCACAGCCTGATTGCAGGGGAAAACGGGAAAAGCCCGTTCCATCGTGTTGCAGCAATCGTTGCACGGGCCGAGTGGCAGGAGAGCCACCCTCACAGGGGGGGCGGGTTTGCAGAACGGGACGCACGCACAATAATGGGGCGAGGCACATCAATGCGCCGGGCGGATCGCGTTAGACCAAAGTCTCGGACATTGGCCAACCGTGGCACTATGCTCGGACCCAGAATAATAAAATGGTCAGCCTTGCCGCTTCGTTCAAAGGGCAAGCGACTTGTATGGAGATTTGCTCAATGCCTGTTCACTGGGACAACCCTGGGATCATGCCCGTCGCCCCTTCCAGCGCAACTGCCCCGGGCGAGACGTCTGTCACTCGAAGTGTCTCCATCAAATACGCCAGTCCGAAATCCGCTGACAGCCACCTCTCACGTTCGCGCCTGTTGCAGCAAATGGCCGAGGCGGACACCGCCCGTCTGATTCTCATCCGCGCCGCCGCCGGGTTCGGCAAGACCACGCTCATGCAGCAACACCGCGAACGCAGTCTGGCAAACGGCAAACATGTGCTGTGGATCAACCTGGAAGCCGCCGACAATGACTTGCAGCGTTTTGTCGGTTTACTGGACAACGGCCTGCGCGGCTTGCTGCCGGTGACCGCCGAATCGCTGGGCGATGAACAGCAAAGCGCCGACGACCTGCTGGAGCAGATCGCCGCCAGCACAACGCCGTTTGCCGTCCTGCTCGACGAGGTAGAGGTCATCCAGAACTCCGAAGTACTGGATTTTCTCCAGCAGCTGATCGAGCAATTGCCCACGGGCAGCGTCGTGGTGATGGCGTCGCGCTCGACGCCGGGCATTGGCCTGGGTCGCATTCGTGCCCGTGGGCAGTTGCTGGAAATCCGGCCGAGTGACCTGCGCTTCACCCCCGACGAGGCCATGGCCTTCATTCGCGACAAGCGGCAAATCCCGTTGCACGACAATGAACTGGAAACCCTGTACCGCCGCACGGAAGGCTGGATCGCCGGGCTCTATCTGGCCAGCCTGTCGCTCAAGGATCGCGAGGATCATGCCGCGTTCATCTCATCCTTCTCCGGCTCCAACCTTGAGCTGGCCGAGTACCTGACCGAGGACATCCTTGCGCGCCAGAGCGAAGACTGCCGCGTGTTCCTGATGCAAACCAGCGTCCTTGAACAGTTCTGCGTGCCGCTTTGCGAAGCGGTAACCGGCCGCAGCGACAGCCGCGCGATGATTGATCATCTGGACCGGACCAACCTGTTCCTGGTGCCGGTCGACAGTCAGCAACAGTGGTTTCGCTACCATCATCTGTTTGCCAGTTTCTTGCGGCACGCCCTGGACCGCCTGTATCCGGGCATGGCGAGGGAGCTTCATGAAACTGCCGCTCGCTGGTTTTTCCAGGCGAAGCAACCGATTCCCGCCATCGAGCACCTGTTCAGCGCCGGCCTGCTGGACGAAGCCGCCGAGGGCTTGAACACCCACCTGGACACGCTGATCGACAGCGGCCGCACGCGTCTGCTGCTGCGCTGGCTGGATCGCATTCCGCTGGAAACCCGCGACCAGTACCCGCAACTCAATCAGGTCTGTGCCTGGTTGCTGGGGACGACGACTCGTTTGAAAGAAGCCATGCAGGTTGCCGAACGTCTTGAGCGTGAGTCGGGACCGGCCTATGCCTACGTCACCGAAGTCCTGCATTGCCTGCACCTGGGCGTTACCGATCACAGCGAGGAATGCTGCCGCCGAGGCATCGAAGCACTCGCATGCATACCCGACGACGAGGTCCACCTGTACATGGTGCTGGCCAGCTCGGTAGCCATGAACATGGTCGCCAGCGGTCGTTACGATGAAGCGCGCAACCTGTTGTCGAGTGCGCTGCAACGCGACCCACGGATTCATTCGAGCTTTTTGCGCCATACCTTCAGCGTCAACGAGAGCATTCTGGACCTGATTCAGGGTCGCCTGAGCAACGCCATCGTGCGCATGCAGAGCACGCCGGACAGCCCGCAAAACAACGGCCAGCGCAAGCCGCACGAAGCCAAGCTGTCGATGGACATCCTCCACGGCTTGCTGTTGTACGAAAGCGGCGCTTTTGATGGCGCGGAAAAATACCTGTCACGCAGCCTGTTTTTCGCCAAACAGGTCAGCTCTCCAGAGAACCAGATTGTTACCCACGTGCTGACTGCGCGAATCGCTTACAGCCGTGGTGATCGCACCACCTGGATGCGCTGCCTGGTGGAGCTGGAACAGATCGGCCGGCAGGTCGGCTCGCGTCGTGTCGAATGCTCGGCGTGGCTGGAGCGCGCTCGCGTGGCATTGCTCGAACAGCGTCTGGACACGGCCGTGCAAGCGCTGAATTCCGCGGACCTGACCGGCGATTGGGATCGCCCCGAGTTCATCCGCTTCGCAAATGACGTCGATACTCCCAGTATCGCCCGCCAGCGTTTACGCATTGCCCAGGGTGAAGGCGCCGCAGCGGTCAAGGCGCTGCGCGCCGCGATCGAACAGGCGCGACACTGGCAGCATTACCGTCGCGAACTGAAGCTGCACATTCTTCTGGCGATGGCGCTGGACAGCCTGCTTCAACCACAAGAAGCCTTCCAGGCGCTCAACGATGCATTGCGCCTGGCCAGCCATGATGGCTTCCTCGCCACGTTCATCGAGGAAGGTGATCGCCTTGCAGGACTGCTGCAACGCTGGGCGGCAACCGGCAAGGCTCGCTGCAAGGAACTGGGCATCGAACCGGCCTTCGTCGAGAAGCTGTTGCAACAGCTGGGTATCATCGGCGGCAACATGGACGGTGCGCGTAACGATAACGGTGCCCACGAAGTGCTGACGGTGCGTGAATACCAGATCCTGCAATTGCTGGCCGCCGGGCATCGCAACAAGGACATTGCCGAGAAGGTGTTCCTTTCCGAGTTCACGGTGAAATCGCACTTGCAGAAAATCTACGCAAAGCTCGATGCCAAGGGGCGCACCGAAACCCTGGCGATTGCCCGTGCGAAAGGCTGGATCTCCTGAAAGACCACGGCCCATCGCGGGCAAATCCGCGATGGGCCGGACAGTGCCTTACGGCTTCACACGTTCGGTCAATTGTCTGGCAGGAATGCCCACCAGCAACACCACGGCGCCCACCACCAACACGCCGGCGATCACATCGAACGCCAGGTACAAATCCCCCGTCGCCGATTTGATCGCGCCCACCACGATCTGACTGACGACACCGGCCATGCCGCCGATGCAACTGATCACCGCAATGCCCACCGCCGCCGCCGAAGGCGACAGCAAGGCCGGTGGAATACTCCAGAACAACGACAGTGCGGACAACGCGGCAGCCGCGCCGACACTCATGAACACCAGCGAAAACAACAAGTGGTTCTGAAACGGGCCGAGCAGAAAGAAGCAGGTTGCGCTCAGCAGCAGGGTCAAACTCACGTGCCAGCGCCGCTCCAGGCGTTTGTCGGAACTGCGGGCCAGCAGGTACATGCCAACCAACGCGCACATGTAAGGCACGCTGGCCAACAGGCCGATGGTCTTCAGGTCCTGAACGCCAAAGCCGCGAATCAACGTCGGCATCCAATAGGACACCGTGTTCGAACCGCTGTAGATGCAAAAAAATACCAACCCGGCGATGTACACCCGGGGATTACGCAGCACCTGGGCCAGGCTGGCGTTGGGCGTGTCCGCCGGTCGTCCCTGAGCGAGGGCTGAAGCGAGTACGTGTTTTTCCTGTGCGGTGAGCCAGCGCGCCTCTTCTGGTTTATCGACCAGCCAGAACCAGCCGAACACCCCCAGCAACATCGCCGGAATCCCCTCGACAACGAACAGCACCTGCCAGTCCCGCAGTCCCAGCCAGCCATCGAAATGGCTCATGATGGTGCCGGCCAGCGGTCCGCTGACGATGCCTGCGATCATCGCCGCCATGAGGAACACAGCGGTGATTCGCGCACGCAGCGCGGCCGGAAACCAGTAAGTCAGGTACAGGATGACGCCGGGAAAAAAACCGGCTTCCGCCACACCGAGCAAAAACCGCGCGAAGATCAGTTGATTCGCCGTGGTCACGAAAGCCGTGGCCACCGTCACCATGCCCCACAGCAGCATGATCCGCGTGAGCGTGGCGCGGGCGCCGATGCGCTGCAGATAGACGTTGCTCGGCACCTCGAAGAGGATGTAACCCAGATAGAAAATGCCCGCGCCGATGCCGTAGGCCGCGTCAGTAAGGGCGATGTCTTCAGCCATGCGCAGCTTGGCGAAGGACACGTTCAAGCGGTCGATGGTGTTGATGGCATAGGCCAGGAACAGGTAAGGCAACAACCGCAAAATCACCTTGCGGTAAACCAGACGGGTTTGCTGTTCTGAATAGTCGGACGTTATCGGCAGGTACTGCTCCGCTGCTTGACTCATGCTGCGTTCCTTGTGCGTGGGAGAACCGCTCTTGTAGGAGCGAGCCTGCTCGCGATGGTCGTTAACGAAAACGCGTGCTTTCTGGTTAAACGCAGCGTCCTCAAGACCATCGCGAGCAAGCTCGCTCCTACAGTGGGTCAGCTTCGAATTGATTCAGAGGGCTTGTTCCAGCTCCGGTACTGCTTCGAACAGATCTGCCACCAGACCGTAATCGGCGACCTGGAAAATCGGTGCCTCTTCGTCCTTGTTGATCGCGACGATGATCTTCGAGTCTTTCATCCCCGCCAGATGCTGGATGGCGCCGCTGATACCGACGGCGATGTACAACTGTGGCGCAACGATCTTGCCGGTCTGGCCGACCTGCATGTCGTTGGGCACGAAACCGGCATCGACCGCCGCCCGCGAGGCGCCAACACCGGCACCGAGCTTGTCGGCCAACGAGTACAGGTACTGGAAGTTGTCACCGTTCTGCATACCACGGCCACCGGACACCACGATTTTCGCAGCGGTCAGTTCAGGGCGATCGGACTTGGCCAATTCTTCGGCGACGAATGACGACAAACCGGCATCATGGCTGGCGTTGACGTGCACGACATCCGCCGCGCCCCCTTCGGCGGCAACGGCGTCGAAGCCAGTGGCACGCACGCTGATCACCTTCACCGATGCCGAAGACTGCACGGTCGCGATGGCGTTGCCGGCATAGATTGGGCGCTTGAAGGTGTCCGCCGATACAACGGCAATGATCTCGGAGATCTGGTCAACGTCCAGTTGCGCGGCAACACGCGGCAGGATGTTTTTACCATTGGAGGTGGCGGGCGCCAGAATGTGGCTGTAAGCCCCGGCCAGCTCCACGATCAGCGGCGCGACGTTTTCCGGCAATTGGTGGGCGTAGGCAGCGTTATCGGCCACCAGCACCTTGCTCACGCCGACGATTTTGGCGGCTGCCTCGGCTGCGCCGCTGACATTGGCACCCGCTACCAGCAGATGAATGTCACCGCCGATCTGCTGCGCCGCCGCAACCGTGTTCAGGGTCGCCGAGGCGATTGCGCCGGTTTCGTGCTCTGCAATAACCAGGATAGTCATCAGATTACCTTCGCCTCGTTCTTGAGTTTCTCGACCAGTTCCGCCACCGACTTGACCTTGATCCCGGCGCTGCGGGTTGGCGGTGTTTCGACTTTCAGGGTGGTGACGGTGGACGCCGTGTTCACCCCGAGCGATGCGGGCGTGACAGTTTCCAGCGGCTTTTTCTTGGCCTTCATGATGTTCGGCAACGACGCATAGCGCGGCTCGTTGAGGCGCAAGTCGGTGGTGACAATCGCCGGCAGGCTCAGGGCGACGGTCTGCAAGCCGCTGTCGATTTCACGGGTCACGCTCACGGTGTCTCCGGTAATCGCAACTTTGGAGGCGAAGGTGCCTTGGGCAAAACCGGTGAGCGCGGCAAGCATCTGACCGGTCTGGTTGTTGTCGCTGTCGATGGCTTGTTTGCCGAGGATCACCAGTTGCGGTTGTTCCTGGTCGACAACGGCCTTGAGCAGCTTGGCCACGGCCAGCGAGTTCGAGTCATCGTTGCTTTCGATGAGGATGGCGCGGTCGGCTCCCAATGCCAGGGCGGTACGCAATTGCTCTTGAGCCGTGGTCGGCCCTACGGAAGCCACGACGATCTCAGTGGCTACGCCCTGCTCTTTCAGGCGCACGGCCTCTTCCACGGCAATTTCGCAGAACGGGTTCAGGGCCATTTTTACGTTGGCGAGGTCGATGCCGGAATGGTCCGCCTTGACGCGAACCTTGACGTTGAAATCGACCACGCGCTTGACGGCTACGAGGACTTTCATTTGATGACTCCAAAAAATGCCGGGAGCTGGCCCGGACAATGACAAACCAGTGCGATGACTGAGCATCCGGTGGTGTAGAAAGATTGTGCATGCGCATCCTTGCCCTCAACACCGCCCGGCTCGGGTGGTAGGCCCACCCTCCCCCCTGGCTCCGGACTCAGACCGCCTGCATCAGCGCGCTGTATTCCTGAAGGTGATGGTCGTCATCGCCGAACTGGCGCGCGACCATCAGCAGGTGCTTGGCGTGGTGAGAGAGGACGTATTCCCAGGTCAGGCCGATCCCGCCATGCAACTGGATGCCCTGATCGGCGACATAACGCGCGGCACGGCAAACGATGTACTTGGCAGCGGCCAGCGTGCGGCTGCGTTCCGGACTGTCCGGCTCGTCGGCTACACAGGCCGCGAGCATGGCCATGGAAGTCGCCTGATCCAGTTCGATGTGCATGTCGACCATGCGGTGTTGCAGGACCTGGAACTTGCCGATGACCTGACCGAATTGCTTGCGGGTCTTGAGGTAATCAAGGGTCAGCGCACACGTGGCCTCCATGCTGCCGACGGCTTCGGCGCACTGTGCAGCGATGGCGCGGCCTTGCTGGTAACGCAATGCGTCCAGTGCCTGGCCGTCCATACCCAACACAGCGGCGCAACTGACAAACACGTTGTCGAGGAACAGGTCACAGGCTCGGCGGCCATCCATGGTCGGGTACTCGCGGATGCTGATACCCGCGCTCGCCGGATCGACCAGGAACAGGCTGATGCCAGCTTCGTCGCGTTCATCGCCGGCGACGCGTGCCGATACCAGAATCAGACCGGCGCTCTGCCCGCCCACCACCAGCGACTTGTGCCCCGAGAGGGACCAGCCACCGTTCACCGCCACGGCGCGGGTCTGCACGTCGTGCAACTGGTAATGGCTCTGCGGCTCGTCGATAGCCACCGCCAATTGCAGCTGCGCATTGGCGACCTGCGGCAGCAGTTCGCTTTTCTGCGCCGCACTGCCGAGCTGCTCGACCAGCCCGCCGGCGAAAATCACCGAGTGCAACCAAGGCTCAAGACACAGGCCGCGCCCCAGTTCCTGGGCAACCAGCATCACATCGACGCCATTGCCGCCAAAGCCACCGTAGGCTTCGGCAAATGGCACCGTGGTCAGGCCCAGTTCGCCCAGCTGTTGCCAGAACTCGCCACTGAAGCCTTGTGCGCTTTCGCGGAATTGCTCGCGGTGCTCGAAACCATAGGTGTCGCGAACCAGTCGGGCAGCGGTGTCTTGCAGCATTTGCTGCTCTTCTGAAAGTTTGAAGTCCATGGTCTGCCCCTTACAGTTCGAGAATCATCTTGGCGATGATGTTCTTCTGGATTTCCGTGGAACCGCCGTAGACCGAGGCTTTGCGCATTTCCAGGTACTGACAGGTCGACGTGGTGCTGTAGTCGTTGTGCAGCAGCTCGCCATCGAAGTCGTAACCCAACTCGTCCTTGAGCAACGGCACGGCATAAGGCCCCGCTGCCTTGGTCAACAGGTAAGTGATGGCCTGGCGGATCTCGGTGCCCTTGATTTTCAGGATCGAGCTTTCCGAACCTGGGACGCCGCCATCGCGGGCCGCAGCGAGGATGCGCAAGTTGCTCATGCCGATGGCCATCAACTGGATTTCAACGTCGGCGATTTGTGCGCGAAAGCCCGGGTCCTCGATCAGCGGTTTACCGTTGCGCTTCTCGACACTCGCGATCTTTTTCAGGCGCGCGAGCATGGCATTGGCAATGCCGATAGCGGCGATGGTCGTGCGCTCATGGGTGAGCAGGTACTTGGCGCAGGTCCAGCCTTCGTTCTCACGGCCGACCAGGTTCTGCACCGGCGCGCGCACGTTATCGAGGAACACTTCGTTGACGTAATGACCACCTTCGAGGGTGATGATCGGCCGCACGGTGATGCCGGGAGTCTTCATGTCGATCAGCAGGAAGGAAATTCCGCGTTGCTGCTGCGCCTCGACATCGGTACGCACCAGACAGAACATCCAGTCGGCCATGTGGCCGGTGGAGGTCCAGGTTTTCTGGCCGTTGACCACATAATGGTCGCCATCGCGCACGGCACGGGTTTTCAGGCTGGCCAGGTCGGAACCCGCGCCCGGCTCGGAATAGCCCTGACACCACCAGTCATCGCAATTGAGAATGCGCGGCAGGTAATGCGCCTTTTGCTCGGGCGTGCCGAACTTGATGATCACCGGCCCGACCATGTTCACGCCGAACGGCACGATTCTCGGTGCGCCCGCCACTGAACATTCTTCGTCAAAAATGTGCTTTTGCACTGCGCCCCAACCGGTGCCGCCCTGCTCCACCGGCCAGCTTGCAGCCAGCCAGCCCTTGTCGTTGAGAATGCGCATCCAGCGCACCTGGTCGTCTTTGCAGACGCTCTTGCCTTGATTGATTCGGGCGGCGATATCCGCCGGTAACTGGTCCCGTAGAAAGGCGCGGACTTCTTCGCGAAATTCGACTTCCTCTGGGCTGAACTGGATATCCATCGACTACCTCAATAATCATGCGCCGGCTTATGGCCGGTCTTGGTGGGCGTGAGGGTCCGTCACGGGCTGTACCCGCGACGGCAGTGGCCAATCACTGGTCGAAGACGATGACCGAGCGTGCGAGTTCGCCGTGGCGCAGTTCATCGAAGGCCTCGTTGATCTGCTCAAGCTTGATGCGCTGCGAGATCATTTCGTCGAGTTTGAGTCGGCCTTGCATGTAGAAGTCGGTCAGACGCGGCAGGTCGACCGGGAAACGGTTGGAGCCCATGAACGAACCCTGGATGCGCCGCTCGTGGAGCAACGCAAGCGGATCGATTTCCAGCTTAAGGCCAGGCTTGATCATGCCGATGATCGTGGCCGTGCCGCCGCGAGCCAGCATCGCGAAAGCCTGCTCGGCGGTTTGCTTCAAGCCGATGCATTCGAAGGAGTGATGCACACCGCCACGGGTCAATTCCTGCACCATTTTCACGGCATCGCCGTCCTTGGCGTTGACCACGTCGGTGGCGCCGAATTGCCGGGCCAGTTCCAGTTTTGAGTCGAGCATGTCGATGGCGATGATCCGCCCGGCACCGGCCAGTGCCGCACCGTTGATGGTGGCCAGGCCGATACCGCCGCAACCGATCACGGCCACGGTTTCGCCCGGACGGACCTTGGCAGTGTTGAACACCGCGCCGGTGCCGGTGGTGACTGCACAACCGAGCAGTGCTGCGCGGTCCAGCGGCATGTCGCGGCGGATCGCGACCAGTGCGTGCTCATGCACCAACATCTGTTCGGCGTAGGCCGACAGGTTGATGAACTGGGTCATCGGTTTTTGCACGTAAGTCAGGCGTGGTTCTTCGTCCGCGCCGCGCTTGGTGTCGGGCGAAACACACAGCGACAGGTGGCCGGTGACGCAATGTTCGCAGTGCCCGCAATAGGCGGAAAGGCACGTCACCACGTGATCGCCCGGCTTCACCGTGCGCACATCGCAACCGACCTGTTCGACGATACCGGAGGCCTCGTGACCGAGCACAACGGGGGTCGGATGCGGGTAGGCGCCATCGACGAAATGCAGATCGGAATGGCAAACGCCAACGGCAACGGTACGCACCAGCACTTCCCGTGGGCCGGGTTTGCTGATGCTGACGTTTTCGATGGTCAGTGGCGTACCGGGTTTGTGAAATACGGCAGCTTTCATATTCTTATTCTCTTATTGGAAGCAGGAATCGGTTGGTGATGGCGGGTGCTCCCGTCATCACTGGGAACGCCTTAGCGCTTGATCAGCGAACCGACGATCTGACGCATCTGTTCGCCATAGGGCGGGCGCATCAGGTCCGGACCGTCGGCGGCGCGCAGTACCGATTTGCCGTGGCTGAAAGTGCGGAAACCATCAAAACCGTGGTAGCAACCCATGCCGCTGTGGCCGACACCGCCGAACGGTAGCGTCTCGACCCCGCCGTGGCGCAGGACGTCGTTGAGCGTCACTCCGCCGGAGGTGGTGCGATTGAGGACGAAAGATTCTTCAGTGGCATCGTTGCCGAAGTAGTACAGGCCCAGCGGACGCGGGCGCGAGTTGATGTAGGCCACCACTTCGGCGAAATCCTTGTAGGGCTTGAACGGCAGCAACGGGCCGAAGATTTCGTCTTGCATGACCAGCAGTTCGTCGCCCGGATCACGCAGCAAAGTCGGGACGATCTTGTGATGCGGCTGGCCGCTGAAATCTTCGTTGGCCGGGTTCAGTTCGATCAACTCGACATCAGCATTGCGCGCCTGGTCGAGGTAGCCGTTCAGGCGCTGGAAATGACGGGCATTAATGACCGAGGTGTAGTCCGGATTTTCCAGCAGCGTCGGGTATAGCTTGGATACCACTTCCTTGACGGTGGCGACGAACGCGTCCTGCAGTTCTTCAGGCACGAACACGTAGTCCGGTGCCAGGCAGATCTGGCCGGCGTTGTGCAGTTTGCCGGTGATGATTTTGCTGACGGCGGTTTTCAAATCAGCGCTGCGGGAAATGATGGTCGGCGACTTGCCGCCCAGTTCCAGCGTCACCGGCACCAGGTTCTCGGCGGCGGCGCGCATGACGTGCTTGCCGATGCTGCTGGCACCGGTAAACAGCAGGTGGTCGAACGGCTGGCTGCTGAACGCCTGGCCAACTTCGGGCCCACCGGTAATGATCGCAACTTCATCTTCGGCGTACACCGAGCGGAAAATCCGCGCAAGCAATTCGGAGGTTTTCGGGTTGTATTCCGAGACCTTGATCATCACCCGGTTGCCGGCAGCCAATGCGCCTGCCAGACCGTTGAAGACCATATTCCCCGGAAAATTCCAGGCCGTGAGAATGCCCACCACGCCCAGCGGCTGAAACTGCACCCACGCCTCGCCACGGTCGGTGGCTCGTTGGTCAGGCTTCATCCATTCGGCGATTTTTGCCTTGGTATACTTCAGCGATGCCAGCGGCCCCAGCACATCGAACAGACGCGAGAAATCGGGGCTGCGGTGACCGAAGTCCGCGGCCAGGGCTTCGATGATTTCGCCTTGGTAGTCGACCAACAGGCCGATGGCGCGGTCGATCAGTTCACAGCGTTGTTCCGCCGTCCAAGGCTCGTTGGCCAGACAGGCGGCGCGTTGTTTGTCGAGAATGACGCGGATATCGGCAGCACACAGGTTTTCATTGGCACTCATGGTGTTTCGACTTCCATGCAATGGTCGGTTCGGGGAGCTGTCAATCAGGTATCGGGCCGCTACACTGGCGGGCTCGCACCATGGATCGGATCTGGCTCATGACGAGCGATACTAGAAAGCGCCACCCCGACACGACGACAACCAAAGGTAGGATGCATGGAAGGTTTTGAACGTAGTTCCAACGAACCAGCCCAGGGAGCAAAGCTGCATATCCGTGCCAGCAAATTCCTGGTGCCGGCGACCCTGCCCGGGCAATTGGAACGTTCGGCCCTGCTTGCACAATTGGCGCAACGGGAAAGCGCACGCCTGATCCTCATCAACGCCGGTGCCGGATACGGCAAAACCGCATTGCTGCAGCAGTACCGCGAACGCTGCCTCGCTGAAGGGCGGCAGGTGTTGTGGTGCAATCTCGACGCGACGGACAATGATTTGGCACGCCTGGTCAGCGTGCTGCACACGGGGCTGCGCGATCTTGGCCTGATCGCTGACAGCTCGGGCGCGCCGAGTAGCGACGATGCCGCGCAAGCACAGCAATGGCTGCTTGAGCACATCGCTCCGGTAAACGAGTCATTCGCTGTGCTGCTGGATGAGTTCGAGGCCATCAACAGTCCAGCGGTCCTGGATTTTTTCCAGCACCTGCTCAAGGCGTTGCCCGCCCGCGCCACAGTGGCCATCGCGACGCGCACCACACCGCCGATCAATCTGGGCCGTCTACGCGCCCGCGGCGAGTTGCTGGAAATCGGCACCGAAGCATTGCGCTTGAGCCTCGATGAGACGACCCGCTACCTGCGGGAAAAGCGTCAACTGTCCCTCGCCGCACCAGAAATCGCCAGTTTGCATGAGCGCACCGAAGGCTGGATTTCCGGTATTTATCTGGCCACGTTGTCCTTGCAATGGCATGGCGATCCGGCCGCATTCATTTCCACGTTCAGCGGCGCCAACGTTGCGTTGGCGGAATACTTCGCCGAAGACGTGTTCGCGCGGCAGAGCGAGCCATGCCGCCAGTTCCTGTTGCAAACCAGCGTGCTGGAACAGTTCTGTCCGGCCCTGTGCGATGCCGTCGGCGATCGCAGCGACAGCAAATCGATGATCGAAGATCTGGAGCGCAGCAACCTGTTCATCGTCGCCACGGACAATGAGCGCCAATGGTTCCGCTATCACACGCTTTTCGCCGATTTCCTTCGGCAAACGCTTGAGGAACAACAGCCGGGCCTGTCCGAACAGCTACGTCGCCATGCAGCGCGCTGGTGTTTCGCCGACGGCCAGCCTGTCGAGGCCCTTGAGCATTTGTTCTCCGCCGATTTGCTGGATGAAGCCGCCGCGCAACTGGTGCTGCATATCGACGAACTGGTGGAGAACGGTCACGCCAGCCTGTTGATGCGTTGGCTCTCGAGAATTCCGAACGAGATTCGCGAGCTGCATCCGGGGCTGGGCATTGCCTACGCGTGGGCGTTGCTCCATGCCCGTCGTCACAAAGATGCCCTGCAAGTATTGGAAAGCCCGGCGCTCGCGGGGGAACACCACTACGTGCATCCGTTACTGCTGTTGATCGGCGACCGCGCTCCCGAAGCCCTGGCAGCCAGCACTGAGCTGCTGGAACAACTGGAGCCAGAGCACAAGTTGCAATTTCGGGTCACTGCTTTTGTGCAGGTCTGTGGTCTGTTTTACACCGGTCGTTACGATGAGGCCCGGCAAAAACTCGGCAGCGCCGGGCTGCGTGAAGCACAACGTGAAACGACTTACCTGCGCGACACCACCGATGCACTGCAAGCCATGCTCGATCTGACCCAAGGTCAGCTGGACAGCGCGCTAACCCGTGTAACCACCGCAGTGCAGCGCAGTCGCGAGTCTTTTGCCGGTACACCGCCAGTGGGTTTTCCGGTGCTGCAAACCATCCATTGTGTCGTGCTTTATGAAACCGACGCACTGGAAGAGGCGCAGCAATGTCTCGACGTTTTGCTGCCTTACGCCAGGGAACATGCCGCGCCGGATTCCTTGATCACCACCCACGTGTTGCAGGCTCGCATTGCCTACCTCAATGGGGATCGTGCGGCATGGATGCGCTATCTGGCCGATCTCGACCAGTTCGGCCAAGTGGCCGGCTCGACGCGCATCCTCTGCTCTGCCTGGCTGGAGCGGGCGCGTATCGCGACCCTGGAAAACCGTCTGGAAACCGCTGATCACGCCATGCGCGCCGCCGAACAACTGAGCGACTGGGAACAACCGGGCGTGGTGTTGAGCGCCAACGATGTCGACGCGCCTTTCATCACGCGCCAGCGGCTGTGCATTGCCCAGGGTGACGAAAGCACCATCGAACGCCTGCGTCAGGCCATGGACATCGCCCTGCAACGTCACCAATACCGCCGCGCTCTGAAGTTGCGCCTGTTGCTGGCGACGGCGCTCGATGGCGCGAAACTGCACAAGGAAGCACTCGAACAACTGACCCTGGCCCTGCGTTTCGCCAGCCATGTCGGCTTCGTCCGCACGTTCCTCGATGAGGGCGCGCCGTTGGCGGCACTGCTGGAACGCTGGTCGGTGACCTTTCACGGCCAGGAAGAGGCTTTGGGCATCCGCTCTGGATTCGTCAGCCAGTTGCTGCAGCGCAACAGTGGCGTCAAGGAAATCGAATCGAAGAGCGAGGAAGACTCGCCAACCAGCCTGTCCACCCGCGAATTGCAGGTGCTGCGCATGTTGGCGTTGGGTTATCGCAATCGTGAGATTGCCGAGAAGATGTTCCTTTCCGAGCTGACGGTTAAATCGCACTTGCGCAAGATCAACAGCAAACTCGGCGCCAGCAGTCGCACGGAAGCGGTTTCGATCGCACGGACCCAGGGCCTGCTGGAGTAAGCCCCGAACTCAGGTCGTTGGCACGGACGCCAGCGCGTTTTCAATGAAAGCGAGCAATTGCTCGTGCAAGGCCCCAAGGTCGACACCTGTTGGGTCGAGCAAGACTTGCAGCATCGTGCCGCGCAAAGTCCCTAGGATCAGCAGCGCGCCGGCCAGCGGGTCGACATTGGCCCGAATCTCGCCGTTGTCGATACCGGCGCGAATGTAGCCGGCCAGATGCTGCTGCACCGAGCGGTTGTACTCGGCGAGTATTTGCGCGGTTTCCGAATCTTGCGTCACGGCTTCGGACATCAACGCCAACAGCGCGCGGGTGTTGACCCAGTCACCGTCGGTGCGCACCAGGTAAACTCCGACAAAACCCTTGAGCGCATCCATTCCCGGTTGCCACTGCGAGGCCTTGTCCGCCACCAGCGCCATAAAGCTGGTATTGACGAAACCCGCCAGGGCGCGCAACAGCCCGGCCTTGTTGCCGAAATGGTGGGTTGCCAGACCGCGGCTGTAACCGGCCTCCTCCCCGACTTCTGACAACGTCATGCCGACCCAGCCGTTGCGCGCAACGATCTGTCTCGCGGCGATCAGCAATCGCTGCTCGGCTTCGGCGCGGCGTTCGAGCTGGGTACGACGCGAAGCAGGCTGGGCGGTTTTTTCAACGGGTTCCATCGGGTATTCCTTACTGTCCTGTAAACACTGGAGTGCGGCGCTCGGTCATGGCGCGCGTGCCCTCGGCGAAGTCGGCACTGACAATCTGCCATTCCTGCTCGCTGGCTTCGCGATCGATGATCCGGTCGACGGCATCGGCCAATCCCATACGCAGGGTTTCGCGACTCGAGATCACCGCCGCCGGTGCGGACGCGGCGATCTCTTCGGCCAGTTCGCGGGCTTTTTGCCGTTCCTGGCCTGGTTCTGCCAGCACATCCGCGAGGCCGATGCGCACGGCTTCGCGGCCATCAATGCGACGCCCCGTGGCGATCAGCAACGAGGCCATCTGCACGCCGACCACGCGCGGCATGGTAACCGAAATCCCGAAGCCCTGATGAATGCCCAATCGGTTGAAGTTCGCCGAAAACCGCGCTTTCTCGCTGGTCACCCGGAAGTCTGCCACCAGCGCCAGACCCAACCCGCCACCAATCGCCGCGCCTTCGACCACACAGATCATCGGCTTGCGGTTGCGAAACAGGCGCACGGCGGATTTGTAGACGCGGCGTGGGTATTGCGGATCGCACTGCTCTGGCCCGGAGAAGTCAGCACCGGCGCAAAACACCTTGCCTTCAGCCTGAAGAATAACCACCCGACACTCGGGCAAATCGTCGAGAAATTGCAGGGTGTTGGCCAGATCCTGGATCAGTTCGGCATCGAAGAAATTCAGCGGCGGTCGATTGAAACTGACTGTGGCGACATGATCTTGCAGGTCCAGGGTTAGGCCGCGGCCGGGGTTAAAAGCGCTGTGCGTCGACATGGAGACTCCAGAAGCAAAGGATTTATTTCGGATTGACGGCGGCTTGCTCGCTACCGGGGTTGCTGGTAGCTTATTTACTTGTTGGGCGTTCAGCAAGTTAGAAAACCTCAACCCCTTTTCCTTTTTCACACGAGCATTAAGCCATGCAGGCACTCGATATTCGGCCCTGTCATCTTGGCGTGCAGGTGCAAGCCTTGCGCACCGAAGTGCGTGAGTTTCTCGCCGAAACGCTGAAAGACTTCCCACCCCACGAACGCGCCAAAAACTGGAACGGCGCCGATCTCGAGTTCAGCCGCAAGCTGGGTGAGCGCGGTTGGCTGGGCATGACGTGGCCCAAGCGTTACGGAGGACACGAACGCAGCGCCCTGGAGCGTTATGTGGTGCTGGAAGAGTTGCTGGCGGCCGGCGCGCCGGTGAATGCGCACTGGATCGCCGAGCGCCAGTCTGGCCCGCTGTTGATGAAGTTCTCGCCTGAGGTGTTGGCCCCGCGCTTTCTGCCGGCCATTGCTCGCGGTGAGTTGATGATCTGCATCGGCATGAGTGAGCCGGATGTCGGCTCTGACCTCGCCTCGGTGCGTACCCGTGCGGCCAAGGTCGATGGCGGCTGGGTAGTCAACGGCAGCAAGGTCTGGACCACCGGCGCCCACCGCAGCCAGTACATGGTCACCCTGCTGCGCACCGGGCCGAAGGATGAAAGCAACCGTCACGCGGGGCTGTCGCAACTGCTGGTCGACTTGCAGGCTCCCGGCGTCACGGTTCGCCCGATCTACAACATGATCGGCGAGCACGACTTCAATGAAGTGTTCCTGGAAAACGTCTTTGTGCCCGATGACTTCCTCATCGGCCAGCCCGGCGACGGCTGGAAACAGGTGGGCGCCGAACTGGCGCTGGAGCGCAGTGGTCCGGAGCGTTATCTGAGCTGTACCCAGTTGTATCTGGAAATGCTCGATGCGGCCGATCCGCAGAACCTGCGCCACGCCGTCAGCCTTGGCCGCGTCGCCGCGCGTTACGCGGCTTTGCGGCAAATGTCGCTGGGCGTCGCCGGCATGCTCGCTCGCGGTGAGAACCCGGCCACACCGGCGGCACTGGTCAAGGATCAGGGCGCCCTGCTTGAGCAATCACTGCCCGACCTTGCCCACGACCTGTTTGGCGGCGTGCGCCAACCCGACTCCCGACTCGACCAGGTGATGCGTTACCTGACCCAGACCGCCCCGTCGTTTTCCCTGCGTGGCGGCACCCGCGAAATTCTTCGCGGCATTATTGCCAGAGGCTTAGGACTGCGATGAACCAGGCTTTGAATTTTCAACACGCCGACGACGGCGCCCCGTCCGAACTGCAATCGATGATCGCCGACAGCGTAGAAGGCTTGTTCGCCGAACAGATCACGCCCCAATTGCTTGCCCGTTTCGAAGCCGGTCACGCGGCCAGCGACCTGTGGCAACAGGTGGTGGCCCAAGGTTTGCCCGGCGCCCTGGTGCCTGAAGAGTCGGGCGGCAGCGGTGCGAGTTGGCTGGAAGTGAGCCCGGTGTTGCGGGCCATTGGCTACTGGAGTGCGCCACTGGCGTTGAGCGAAACCATGGTGGCCTCGCTGCTGCTGGCCCGCGCGGGACTGCAAGTGCCGGAGGGCCCCATCACGCTGATCCAGGCCGGACGTCTTGGCGACCTCACGCTGAGCGATGACGGCCATCTCGAAGGTCGCGCCTTCAATGTGCCTTGGGCGCGCAGTTGTCGCTGGGCTGTGGTAGCCGATCCCGGTCGCATTGCCTTGGTCGATCTTCATCTGACGGCGGTCGCTGTGGAAACCGGCAGCAACTTCGCCGGAGAAGAGCGCGATACCGTACATTTTTCCAATGCTGCCGTGCATGCCGTCGGCCATCTGCAACTGGCGGATGTGGCGGAACCGGTCTGGGTGTTCGGTGCGCTGATGCGTGCCTGCATGTTGGTCGGTGCCCTCGAATCGAGCCTGGACAAGGCTGTGAGCTATGCCAACGAGCGCTCGCAGTTCGGCAAGGCGATCGGCAAGTTCCAGGCCATCCAGCAGCAACTGGCTGCAATGGCCGGGAGTATCGCCGCCGCGCGCATGGCGACTCAGGTGGCGTTGCGCAGCGCGTGCGAGGCCCTGCAAACCGAATCCGGCAACGGCAGTTGCCTCGCGTTTGATGTTGCAGTGGCCAAGGTTTGCGCTGGAGAGGCAGCGACGCTCGCCACTTCAGTGGCGCATCAGGTTCACGGTGCGATCGGCTTCACCCACGAACACACCTTGCACTTCAACACCCGCCGCTTGTGGTCCTGGCGGGATGAGTTCGGCAGTGATGCGCAGTGGGCAGAAGTCCTTGGCCAGGCGGCGATTGCGGCCGGCAGCACAGGGTTCTGGTCCGGGTTGACTCAACGTGCGCTCTGAAAACTGACAAAAAACGCCGCGTCAAACGCGGCGTTTTTACAGGGTTCACAATACCTCAACCGCGCCAAGCCCTTTACCGATCACATCCGGCTGCGCAGCCACTGCAGAAACCCCTTTTTCTCAATGATCTTCGCTTCTTCCTGCGTCATCGTCCTGGCAATTTGCAGACGGAATTCCAACAACGCCTTCATCGCTACGCCGATATCATGGCGAGCTTCCACGCACGGTCTGAAGAACTCCTTCTCGATTCGGTACAGATGGCAGAACGTCAGGGCGGCGAACTCCGCCGGCAGCGCCGTACCCGAGACAATCCCGCCTTCGCCAATCACCTCGCCCGGCCCCATGCGCCCGGCTTCGAACTTGACGCCTGCACGGCTCAAAGCCACCGTCACCACCCCCGATTCGATAATGTACAGGTGTTCGCTGACCTGTCCGGCCGGCAAAATGACTTCGCCCGGCTCAAAGATTTGCCGGGTCATGTTCTGGCTGACGTCATCCTTCTCTTCCTCACTCAACGTGGTCGCAAAAATACTCGTGTTGTCCAGCAGCGAGCGTTGTTTTGACTGCGCCGGGGGTAGGCTCGATTCAACCGTCGACAACCAGTTGATCCCGGCCGCCTGCAAATGCCGGTACGCCAGATCGTACAGCTGATTGCGTACGGTGCGTTTCTGATCCATCGACACCACGAAACCGCTGACTTCGTACTCCACGCCATTGCCACCGGTGCTTTTGATCGTCACTTTGGGGGCTGGTTTGGTCAGCAGAATGCGGCAGCCCTGGGATGCCCTTTCAAGCGCATCGAACACCCGGTTCGGGCGCACGAGCGGGCTGATGAGCAAACTGATCGAGACCCCGAACATATCGCTGGGCCGGCTGAAATTGGTGATCTTGGCCTTGGCCGCCATCGAGTTGGGAATCACGATCATGCTGCCCTGGGACGTTTGCAGGAACGTGGCGCGCCAATCGATATCGGTCACCCGCCCTTCCGTGCCGTCGATGGCGATCCAGTCATCGATTTGATAGGGCTTGGTGGTGTTCAGGACGATTCCGGAAAACACATCGCTAAGCGTGCTTTGCAAGGCCAGACCGACAATGATCGCCAAGGCACCGGACGTCGCCAGAACCCCCTTGACCGGCAGATTGAGCACATAGGCCAGGGCGGCGATGACCGCGACCAGGAAAATCACCGCGCCGAGCAAGTCCTGGAGTAGCCGCCCGGTGTGCCCTACCCGATACATCATCACGGCGCCGATCATCACCGTGAGGGTTCGCGCGCCGAACAACCACCACATGATCTGCAGCACCGTGTGCGCGAATTGCAGCGGTGCGTCATCGATCGGGGGCGCCGGCTCCCATGGACTCAAGCCTTCATGGAACAACAGCGCGCTGTACAACGAAAAAATGACCAGCCGCGCGAGCACTTTCCAGGTGTACCGGTGGGAACCGACGACACGCCACATCACCATATCGATCAGGATCAAGCCCAGACCGAAGATCAATGGACGTTCAGAGAACAAGGACAGCATCTGGAATCTCCAGTTCAGGCCAATGATCACCGCTCTGCCGCGGACCCGCTCCGTAAAAGCTAGCATGGTGTTTGCGCCAGCGCCTTCTGCCACCCAGCCGTCAGCCGATGTGGCAAGTTTTGAACACTGACTTACACTGCGATACACCCAACGCGAACGAATGACTACTCAAAGGATCGATAGGTCCCACAGCATTACGGTGATCCGGGTGACACCTACATGAAAACGGTCACAGCCTTTTTCACCACTGTGTTCGCTGCCAGCATCGGCATGGCGACGAGCACCTGTGCCATCGCTGCATCCTTCACCACCAGCTACGACTGCGCCACGGCAACGGCTTCCGTCGAAAAGCTGATCTGTCGCGATTCGCAACTGGCGCAGATGGATATAGAACTGATGCGTCTCTATCGCCTGGCGCTCACGGATCAACACTCGGTACCGCTCCCGGATAAAGTGCTGATCGACCAGCAATTCTGGGTCGAGGAGCGCAATCAGTGCGCTTCGGAGTCAGACATCAAGGCGTGCACAATCCGAAGTTATGCCAAGCGCGCGCACCAGTTGCGCCAAGGCTCGGCCATCGTCAGGACCAAAGACCCCAACAGACTCACCGAAGGCCCCCTGGCGTTTCGCTGTGCCGGGCTGAACGCGCTGCTGGCCGCTACGTTCTTTACCACGCAACCGGGCGTCGTTTACCTGACGTGGGCGAAAAGTGCGATCACGCTGAACCAGGTGCCGAGTGATTTCGGCACCCAATACATCGGCAAGGATTTCCAGGGCAGCTATAGCTTCCGGCAGGACGGCAATACAGCGTTGTTCCAGAAGCCAGGCTCAGCGGGTATGAATTGTACGGCTGAGCCGACTGGCTGATGTTCATGCCGTCCGGTTCCGGCACCGGACTGGATCCCTCATTGCACCGATGGTCGGTCCAGCACCCACTGCCAGAACAATTGGTAACCCACTGCCAGCACCACCGGGCCGATGAACAAACCGATGATGCCGCTGGTGACCATCCCGCCGAGGGCGCCGATCAGTACCACCGGCATCGGCACGTCGACGCCGCGGCCCAGCAGCAACGGCTTGAGCACGTTGTCCACAAGACCGGCCACGAAGACGTAAATGGCGAACACAATGGTGATGGTGTTGGGACCTTCCGTTGCGAAGACATAGGCAATCACCGGTACGGTAATCAGGGTCGCGGGCAATTGCATGATGCCCAGCAGCAGGATCGCCAGTGCCAGCAGGCCGGCGCCGGGAACGCCCTTCAACACAAAACCGAGCCCCACCAGCAACATTTGTATGAAAGCGATACCGACCACGCCGAGCGCCACGGCGCGGATGGTCGCGGTGCACAAGGCGGCGACACTTGCGCCTTTCTCCGGCCCGCTTACCCGCGAAGCGATCTGCACCGAGGCGCGACTGCCCGCTTCGCCATAAGCCATGAAAATCCCGGCGATGATCAGCGCGAAAATGAAAGTCAGGAAACCCATGCCGACACCGGCCAGTTTGCCCAGCAAGCCGAGGCTGACACCCTTGATTTGCGGTATGTATTTGGCCGTGAGCCCGGGAAGATCGGTGGCCGCTTGCTGCCAAAGTGCAAACACCTGATTGCCCACCAGCGGCCATTCAGCCACGGACGGCGCCGGTGCCGGAATTTGCACGCCCTCGTCCCTGACCACGCTCATGGCGTTTTCCACGGAGTCGGCGATCGATGTGCCCAGCAGGTAAATCGGCACCATCAGAATGATGATCGCAACCAGCACTATCACCGTCGCAATGCGTCCATCCTTTTGCCCCAACGGGCCTTTCAGTTTTTGTTGCAGCGGGTACAAGGTGATCGCCAGGATCACCGACCACAGCATCAAGTCACGGAACGGACGGAATATTTCAAAACAGAACAGCACCAGAACGACGATCAGTCCGGCGCGGATCAGCACGTCGAGCAACCCGCGGGACAAGGCCTTCTCTGACAGCGGCATGGGCTCCATGGAGTTCTCCTGGCAGTTCACTGTGAAGGTAGGAAGCTGGTAAGCCCAGCATAGACGTTAAGTCTGTTTTCGCTTGTCATCGCGAGGGGTAACGGAAGTGGCGGAAGGTAGCCGGAGTCGAACCTGCCCGGGAACGGATGCCGTCCCCAACCGGGTTTGAAGCCCGGCCGCGCCACCGGGCGCGATTACCTTCCTTGAAATCAGTGCTCTGTTCGCAGCGCCAGGGCGTTGTCGTGGCGAATTTGCCGGCGATCACCCACTCGCCGTGTCAGGCCGAGGCGGTCGAAGTATTCGAGAATCTGGATGCTGCGCTTGCGCCCCAGACCCACCGCATCGCGAAACGCCGCCACCTCGATCACCGGATTGTCATCGGCCAGTTGCAACAGCATAGCCGCCAAACGCTGGATCGTTGAGGCCGTGTAAAACAGGTCGCGGACCACTTGATGCAGCAAACCCACCCGGGCCATTTTGCGCAGTAATGCACGCACAGTGGCTTCGTCGTGACCCAGTTCACGCACCCACGGCGGATTGAACCCCGCCGCCTCGAATGAGGGCTGCAATGCTTGCCACAGGGTTTCGTCCGCTTCACTCAGGCGCACTTGGTGATCGGGCAAATGCAGCCACGGGCCGCTGGCGGCGATGGCGCCACTGGCGAGTAAATCGTCGAGCAAACTCAGAAACGTTGAGCGATCGAGCGTGCTTGCAGAGAATCGTCGCAAACGATCGCGATCCGGCCCCATTTGATCCGGTTCCAGTTCATGAAAACGCGCCAGGTGTTGCACCACTTCGGCCTGCAACGCCTGCCAACGGCCAGTGCCGAACAAGACCGGTGCCTGCCGGGTTTCGATCAGTTGCACGTCTTCAGGCAGTACCCAGTTCGCCCGCGGGTAATTGAACTGGCGCTCCAGACGTTGTGGGTCGAGCCCGATTTCGCTATTGGCCAGCAATATCGGCAGGACATCTTCCAGACGATTGCTGACAGCCAATGCCTTTAATTGCGCCAAACGCTCAGCGCTGCGTCGATGTCGGCTGGGAGCAAACGGATCAAGCACCCGTCCGCCGCCCAGCGTGCGCTGTGCGCTTTGGTCGCGCAGGATCAACGGATCGCCCTTCACCGCCTGTACCGGCGCGTTCAACAGGATTTGCGCAAACATCCGCTCGCCCGGCGCCAGGCTCGAGCCTTCCAGCAAAGCCACGCGTCCCGTCACATCCTGAGTGCCGATATGCACGTGCACGGGATGAAAATGCTCAAAGGCGCGCGGTTCGCTCGGCAGTAACCGCAAGTCGATATCCAGGCGCTGAGTCGGCGCGTACAGCCACTCGGCCGAGAGCCATTGCCCGCGATGAATCTGCTCCAGCGCCAACCGTTCGCCACTCAGGTTCAACGCCACGCGCTGACCGGCCAGCGCGACTTCAGCGGCCTGATTCTGTGCGTGCAAACCACGCACGCGCACGGTTTTGCCGAGCGGACCGAGCATCAGCGTATCGCCCACTGCAACCTGCCCGGACACTGCCGTGCCGGTGACAACGATACCCGCGCCGGCCACGCTGAACGCCCGATCGATCGCCAGCCGAAAACTACCCTCAAGACTGCGTTGCGCGACTTCGTGTTGAGCTTGCAACAGAGTCTGACGCAAGGTGTCGACGCCCTGCCCGGTCACGCTCGACAGTTCAATCTGCGGCGCATCGGCGTAGGGCCCGGGCGCCAACAATGCGCTGACCTGCTCGCGCACCTCTGCCACCCGTGACGGTTCGACCCGGTCGCACTTGGTGATCGCCACCACGGCACGTGGAATGCCCAGCAGTTCGACGATGGCCAGATGTTCCCGGGTTTGCGGCATCACGCCGTCATCGGCGGCCACCACCAGCAATACCAGATCGATGCCCTGCGCCCCGGCGAGCATGTTGTGGGTGAAACGTTCATGGCCGGGTACGTCGATGAAACCGGTCAGAGGCGCGCCCGGTTCCAGCGCGGCGTAGAGATAACCGAGGTCAATGGTCATCCCCCGCTCACGTTCTTCCCGGCGTCGATCACCGGCCTGCCCGGTCAGCGCCTGGAGCAGTGCAGTCTTGCCGTGGTCGATGTGCCCAGCCGTGCCGACAATCACCCTGCTCGGCCCTCCACATGCAATTGATCAAGTTGCGCCAGCCACGCCGGTTCGTCATCCAGTTGCCGCAGATCCAGCCATAAGGCGTCGTCATCGATACGCCCGAGCACCGGAATAGGCAGCGCACGAAACCCAGCTTCCAGATCCAGCAATGATCGCCCGCGCAGGCGCTTGCTGGTATTCGGGCGCAGGCACAACGCGGCACTCGGCAAACGCGCCACCGGTTGGCTGCCGCTGCCGATCATCCCTTGTGCCGGCAACGCGCTGACGCTCCAGTTTTCGCCCAACAGCGTGGCCAGCGACGGTTGCAGGCGTTCGGCCTGAGCAAGGATATCGACCTGTGGCCGGGTCAGCAGACGCAGACTCGGCAAACGTTCGGCCAGTCGATCCGGATTGCGGTACAAACCCAGCACCGCTTCAAGCGCAGCGAGGGTCAGTTTGTCGACCCGCAATGCGCGTTTGAGCGGGTTCTTCTTGATTTTGCCGATCAAGTCTTTGCGCCCGACAATCAACCCGGCCTGCGGGCCGCCGAGCAATTTGTCGCCGCTGAAGGTGACGATGTCCGCGCCATCGAGCAATGCCTGACGCACCGTCGGCTCGGCCGGCAAACCCCAGCGCGTCAAGTCCAGCAGGCTGCCGCTGCCCAGGTCTTCGAGCAGCGGCAGGCCATGTTGGTGGGCCAGTTGCGCCAGTTCAGCGGTAGGTACCCTCGTGGTGAAACCTTGAATGCTGTAGTTGCTCGCATGAACGCGCATGATCAAGCCGCTGCGCGGGCCGATGGCAGCTTCGTAGTCGCGGGCATGGGTGCGATTGGTGGTGCCGACCTCATGCAGTTTTACCCCGGCGCGGGCCATGATGTCGGGAATGCGAAAGGCGCCGCCGATTTCGATCAGCTCGCCTCGGGAGATGATCCCTTCCTTGCGTGCGCCAAGGCTGTTGAGAGTCAGCAGCACTGCGGCGGCATTGTTGTTGACCACCGTCACCGCTTCGGCGCCGGTGAGTTCGCGGATCAAGCCTTCGATCAAATCGTCGCGGTCGCCACGTTTGCCGCTGTGCAGGTCGAATTCCAGATTCAGCGGATAGCGTGCGGCCATTTGCACCGCGTCTATGGCTTCATCCGGCAATAACGCTCGCCCGAGGTTGGTATGCAACACGGTGCCGGTGAGGTTGAACACCCGGCGTACATGGCTGCGGTGTTGAACCTGAAGTCGTTCGCCTACCCGCCCCGCCAGCACTTCAGGGCTGACCTCAATCGCCTGGACCAATCCCTGTTGTACAGCTTCGCGCAACTCATCGAGCAATTGTCGCAACGTCGCCAGAAGCGCATCGCGCCCGTAGCGCTCGGCCAAAGGCTGGCACGCCGGGTGCCGCAACAAACTGTCGATGGAAGGCAAACGCAGGTTAGGGCTGGCACCGCTGGCAGACATCTGGCGCTCCTGAATTCGAAAGACCGTCGCGCCAGAGTGTAGACGCTGTGGTCACTCGTCTCCCGGAGCCAGCAATAGATTCGGCGCCAAACGCTGATAGCCGTCCTGGGCCAGGCGCATGTCGAGCATCAGGCTGCTCAAGTCCGCCGATAGTGCTTCGGCGTGGGCGTCGTTCTCCAGATAGAGCAATTTCAGATAGCTGTTGCAGCTCGGGCACATTTCGGCCCGCAGCGGTGCCTGATTTGCCGCATGGCGATCATCTTCAAGGCTGAGGTATTGCAGGCCTTTGCTTTGCTCGCAGTACACGCACTTGACCCGCACCACATGCCATTCACAGGCACACAACGAACAGACCAGATAACGCAAACCGTTGTGCTTGCCGCGATTTCGAATCACCCCGGCCATGGCTGGCGAACCACAACACGGGCATTGGCTGAGGCTGTCGCCGGGCTTGAGTTGCAGATTCGGCGTGCTCAGCAGCCAATGGCTCCAGGCTGCCTGCAAGGCTGCGCCGAGGAACGGCACCAGCGCCGCCGGTACCAGCGAATATTGGCCGCTGACCAGCGCCACGGCCCAGACACGACGTTGACCCGCACTGGCGCCGCGCAACGTTGCCAATGCTTCGGTGACAGCAGGCTGAGACGGCATCGCATAGCGTTGCAGCAAGGCGTCGAGATAGCGCTGCCAGTCGTCCTCGCGGGTCAGGCTGTCCGCCGCAAACGGTGGCAAGCCGTGTTGCTGGCACAGTTCGATGCGTTGCGAGTCGAGCGGTTCGCTCCGCGGCGGATCGTCCAGGATCTGCTGCTGCACCCGGCACAATCCGGCGATCAACAGCAGGTAGTCAGCCAGCGGGTGATCGACGGCCAGTTCTTCAAGCCGTAGCGCGCGCAAGGTGAAAAGGTTGTGCGGCGGCAGGTGCAGAAACGGCGGCGAACTGGCCGCCGCTTCGATTTGTCCGGGTTCGAGAATGGTTGGCAAGGGTCAGCCCTTTTTGGTGATCGGTCGCTCGGGAATATCGTCCCGCGTCTCATCTTGAGTAACTTGGCGATACCAGAGTTCGTGGTGTTTCTTCGCCCAGGGGCGGCTGACCCAGCCATGCATCATGGCGCTGACCGAACCCTTGATCCAGATGCCGGCGTAGATGTGCACGATGATGCTCAGGATCAGCACGAAACCGGCCAGCGCATGCAGCAACATCGCCCAGCGTATCGTGGTGATGCCGAAATACTCGCTGAAGTACGCACGCCAGATCACCAGCCCGCTGAACAACAGCACCAGCATGCACAGCAGTAAAGTCCAGAACAGCAGCTTCTGCCCGGGGTTGTATTTGCCGATGGGCGGGACGCCCTCCTCTTCATTTTTCATCACCCGGTCGATGCGCCTTAGCCACAGGCGATCATTGGCGATGAAGTAGTTGGCGCGCCAGAAGCGAAACACCAGGCCGAGGAACAGCACGAACATCAGCACGCCCATGAACGGGTGCAGGATGCGTGTCCATGGCCCGCCGCCGAACAGGTTGCTCAGCCAGAACAGCGCCGGGTGGAACAGCGCCAGCCCGGACAATCCGGCCATGAGGAACAGAATCGCCACCAGCCAGTGATTGGTGCGCTGGTTGCTGGTGTAGCGCAGGATCGTCTTGTTCATGGCCTGCCCTCCCCGCGTGGATCAAAGGTGTGCACCGCCGGATCGACCTGATGCACCGACGTATCCGGCGGATCCGGGTGCTCATCCTCCTCGACCCGATTCGGTCCGATGCGCACATAGTGGAAGAACCCGGCCAGCACCGCCGCGCCCATGGCGAGCAGCGCCAAGGGTTTGCTGATGCCTTTCCATAGACCCACCAACGGGCTGATCACCGGATCGGCGGGCAGACCTGCATAGATTTTCGGTGTGTCGGCGTGGTGCAGCACGTACATCACGTGGGTACCTCCGACGCCTGCCGGATCGTACAGGCCGGCGTTGTCGAAGCCGCGGCTCTTGAGGTCGACGATGCGCTCGGCGGCGTGTTCCTTCATGTCCTCCTTGGTGCCGAACACGATGGCGCCGGTCGGACAGGTTTTCACGCAGGCCGGCTCCAGCCCCACCGCCACCCGGTCCGAACACAGCGTGCATTTGTAGGCTTTGTGGTCCTTTTGCGAAATGCGCGGGATGTTGAATGGGCACCCGGTGATGCAGTAACCGCAACCGATGCAATGGTCCTGATCGAAATCGACGATGCCATTGGCGTGCTTGATGATCGCCCCCGGGCTGG
>RCUS01000044.1_pt1 | contig 107633 bp, 107 predicted proteins | sample 2166221 | NCBI WGS metagenome assembly RCUS01 (sample SAMN09932758, study PRJNA488358) | compost metagenome | isolation source: compost soil in cyclohexanecarboxylic | place: Germany: Experimental Botanical Garden
CCTGTATCAACTGATGGAACAGCTCAGCGCGTTCTATCAACAGTCACTGCATCAGCCTTCCGGCACGCCGGCGCGCAATTACCTGCAACAGCGCGGGCTCAGTGACGACGTTATCCGCCATTTTGCCATCGGCTTTGCACCCGCCGGTTGGGATAACGCATTGAAGCGTTTTGGTCGTGACGCCGACAGTCGTCTCGCATTGAACGATGCCGGCATGCTGGTGACTAACGATCAAGGCCGCTCGTACGATCGTTTCCGTGAGCGCGTGATGTTCCCTATTCGCGACAAACGCGGGCGAGTGATCGCCTTTGGCGGGCGCGTATTGGGCGACGGCATGCCGAAATACCTGAACTCGCCGGAAACCGAAGTATTCCACAAGGGTCGTCAGCTGTACGGCCTGTATGAAGCGCAGCAGAACCACCCTACCCCGCAACGTTTGCTGGTAGTGGAAGGCTATATGGACGTGGTGGCTCTGGCGCAATACGGCATCGATTATGCCGTCGCCTCGCTCGGAACTTCAACGACGGCTGAACATATTCAGCTGCTGTTCCGCGCTACCGATAACGTTGTCTGCTGCTATGACGGCGACAGAGCCGGTCGCGAAGCGGCCTGGCGCGCATTGGAAACCGCACTGCCCTATCTGAACGACGGGCGCCAACTGCGGTTTATGTTTTTGCCCGACGGCGAAGACCCGGACACATTGGTCCGAAAAGAAGGCAAAGACGCCTTCGAGCAGCGAATGGAGCTGGCGCAGCCGCTTTCCACTTTCCTGTTCGAAACGCTGATGCCACAGGTAGATTTGAGCAGCCCGGACGGCCGCGCCAAGCTGAGCACGCTGGCACTGCCACTGATTACTCAGGTGCCGGGCGAAACGTTGCGCTTGTACCTGCGCCAACAGCTCGGCAGCAAGCTGGGTTTGCTGGACGACAGCCAGTTGGACAAGCTGATGCCCAAGCAAGCCGAAAATGCGAATACTTATCAGGCGCCCCAGCTAAAACGCACAACCATGCGTATACTGATAGGGTTACTGGTACAAAATCCGCAACTGGCTACACTTATCCCTTCACTCGAGGGATTGGAGCAGACCAAACAGGCGGGTTTACCGCTATTTGTCGAGCTGGTGCAGACCTGCCTGGCCCAGCCGGGGCTGACGACCGGCCAATTGTTGGAGCAGTATCGCGACAACAAATTGAGCCAGCAGCTTGAAACCTTGGCGACATGGAACCATATGATCGTTGAGGACAGGGTCGAGCAGACATTTTTGGATACCTTGGCCAGCCTGTACGACTCCGTACTGGAGCAGCGGCTGGAGACATTGATCGCACAGGCCAGAACGCACGGTCTGAGCCCGGAAGAACGTGAAGAAGTCCGTTCTCTCAATCAGGTTTTAGCGAAGAAAAACTGAATACCAAACGGCTTAAGTGCCGATAAATGCGAGGGCAGAGCCCTGCAATATGCCGCCACAGTGGGCCGCGGCAACAACAAAAACGCCCCAAATGCTATTGTTGGCGGTTTCGCCGACCGACACCAACCTAAATACTCTGAAGTGTGGATACCGTCTTATGGAGCAAAACCCGCAGTCACAGCTTAAACTTCTTGTCCAACGTGGTAAGGAGCAAGGCTATCTGACCTATGCTGAGGTCAATGACCATCTGCCGGAAGATATCGTCGACTCCGATCAGATCGAAGACATCATCCAGATGATTAACGACATGGGCATCCAGGTGATGGAAGAAGCCCCGGACGCCGATGACCTGTTGCTGGCTGAAAACTCCAACAGCACAGACGAAGATGCGGAAGAAGCTGCCGCTCAAGTCCTGTCCAGCGTTGAATCTGAAATTGGCCGTACCACCGACCCGGTGCGCATGTACATGCGCGAAATGGGTACCGTTGAACTGCTGACGCGCGAAGGCGAAATCGACATCGCCAAGCGTATTGAAGACGGTATCAACCAGGTTCAGTGCTCGGTTGCCGAATACCCGGAAGCCATTACCTACCTGCTGGAGCAGTACGATCGCGTTGAAGCCGGCGAAGCTCGCCTGTCCGACCTGATCACCGGCTTCGTCGATCCTAATGCGGAAGAGGACATCGCCCCAACCGCAACGCACGTCGGTTCTGAGCTGTCGACCGAAGAGCAGAACGACGACGAAGAAGACGAAGATGAAGACGACGACGCTGAAGACGACAACAGCATCGATCCGGAACTGGCACGTCAGAAATTCACCGACCTGCGCGATCAGTATGAAGCGACCCGTCTGGTCATCAAAAAGAACGGCCGTAGCCACGCCAGCGCAGCGGAAGAAATTCTGAAGCTGTCTGAGGTGTTCAAGCAGTTCCGCCTGGTGCCAAAACAGTTCGACTTCCTGGTCAACAGCATGCGCATCATGATGGACCGCGTTCGTACCCAGGAACGTATCATCATGAAGCTGTGCGTTGAACAGTGCAAAATGCCGAAGAAAAACTTCGTCACTTTGTTCGCCGGCAACGAAACCAGCAATTCCTGGTTCGAAGCGGCGCTGGCAATGGCCAAGCCATGGTCAGAAAAGCTGAAAGACGTAACGGACGACGTGCAGCGCAGCCTGCAGAAACTGCGTCAGATCGAAGAAGAGACCGGCCTGACCATCGAGCAGGTGAAGGACATCAACCGTCGCATGTCTATCGGTGAAGCGAAAGCCCGCCGTGCGAAGAAAGAGATGGTTGAAGCCAACTTGCGTCTGGTTATTTCTATCGCCAAGAAATATACCAACCGCGGTCTGCAGTTCCTGGATCTGATCCAGGAAGGCAACATCGGTTTGATGAAAGCGGTAGACAAGTTCGAATACCGCCGTGGTTATAAGTTCTCAACTTACGCCACCTGGTGGATCCGTCAGGCCATCACCCGCTCTATCGCCGACCAGGCGCGTACCATCCGTATTCCGGTGCATATGATTGAGACCATCAACAAGCTCAACCGTATTTCGCGCCAGATGCTGCAAGAGATGGGCCGCGAACCGACGCCGGAAGAGCTGGCTGAACGCATGCTGATGCCGGAAGACAAAATCCGCAAAGTGCTGAAGATCGCCAAAGAGCCGATCTCCATGGAAACGCCGATCGGTGATGATGAAGATTCACATCTGGGCGATTTCATCGAGGATACCACCCTCGAGCTGCCGCTGGATTCTGCCACTTCGGAAAGCCTGCGCTCTGCAACGCACGACGTATTGGCCGGCCTGACCGCCCGTGAAGCGAAAGTGCTGCGCATGCGTTTCGGCATCGATATGAACACTGACCACACGCTGGAAGAAGTGGGCAAACAGTTCGACGTTACCCGTGAGCGTATTCGTCAGATCGAAGCCAAAGCGCTGCGTAAACTGCGTCACCCAAGCCGTTCCGAAGTGCTGCGCAGCTTCCTGGACGACTAAGGCTAGCGGTTAGCTGCAAACAAAAAACCCCGGCGCGCCGGGGTTTTTTATTGCCTGAAATCCTGGGGAATCACTCCAGCGCCAGGAACAGCTCTCGGTAGCTCTCCGTGAGCTGCTCCAGCGTGGCGCGGTTCAGCCCGCTGGGATTAGGTAATACCCACACCTCGGTTTTGCCGATCGTCATCTCCTGCCGCCCCCAGGGTGCATTTTTCACCCCAAAGGCGCTGCTGAACGCCTGCTTGCCCAGAACCGCCAATGCACGCGGCTGAAATTGCAGAATTTTGTCTTTTAACGCCTCCCCGCCGCTGCGCAATTCTTCACGCGTCACTTCGCTGGCCGCTACCGTCGGGCGCGCCACCAAAGCGGTGATGCCGCAGCCGGTATCCTGCAACTGCTGCCACTGCTCCGGCGCCAGTTGGCGTTGGGTGAAACCGGCCTGATGCAGCACCTTCCAGAAACGGTTGCTGCCATTGGCAAAGGGATAGCCCTGGTGGGCGGAGGAAAGGCCGGGATTGATGCCACAAAACACCACCCGCAAGTTTGGCGCCAAAAGATTCATGGGTCTGTGAGGTCCGATAAAAGGGATTTACACCGGTTATCGCAAAATCCGCCAGCAATTACAACAGACTACAACTGAGCAGAAAAACAACATACAGGCGGCAAACAGTAGACCTGCACCGGAGGATTACCGTATAATCTCGCCGCTTGGCCCCTTAGCTCAGTTGGTTAGAGCACGCGACTCATAATCGCTTGGTCACTGGTTCAAGTCCAGTAGGGGCCACCAGATTTTAGCTTTAAAAACAACAAATTAAGCCACCTTTTTGCGGGTGGCTTTTTGTTTTCAAGGCACCAGTGGCAGCAAAATGGCAGCAGGAATTTTTCTTAGCCCTCATATCTGGAGCTTAATTCATGATTGAACCGCTATATATTTTAACTACTGCGTGCACCCTCATGGGTATTGCTGCATGGCAAAAACCTTCGTTCTATGTTCAGTTTTGCCAATACAAAGTACCATTTACCCTATGGGTCATTTGGACAGTCTTCTCCATATGGTCACTAGCTATATCCGTAGCCAAAGGACAAGCTATCAAAGCAGTACCAACCGATTTAGAACCTCCAGCAAGAATGGCTCTGAGTGACAATATAGAGAAAGCCATCAACGGTGCCGACATTCCAACTCATTGGAATGTTTACCTTATAATTGCTTTTGTTTTCGCAATCTTGTGTGGCTTTGTTGCGAACGCTTTAGTTAAGCATGAAGCAAAACCTAAAGAGTGATAATTTCAGTTACATCAGAATAGCCGCACAGCCTCTAACCCCTTGCGGCGTTTGGTCTGCCACGTTCTGCCGGCATCTCCGCGCGATCCGTTCCAAACGCCCCGCGATCCACGTAATTTATATTTATTATATATTTTTCAATACACTGCAATTTTCACGCATGACACTACGCGATCCGAAAACTGAAAAAACATGAAATTCTTTTCAGTTTGAGTTTAGCTGCAAAGCCCTAGGCGCGGCCAGGCCTGGCGGGGTGGTTTGAACTGAAATAATTTCCTGATCCAAATCGTGCGGGCGGGTGCGGTGTAGTCGGCAATGTGTCGTTGTCCGAGGTTGCCACCAAAGACGACTTTTTCAACATCAAGAATGCCAGTCGCGATAATCTGTTGAGCGCGCACCGCGTGCCGCGTAGATGATGGGGATTATCCCGAACAATACCGGCGGTTTCGGGGACGTGAAAAAGGCCGCTCAGGTGTTTGTACGCAACGAGCTGACGCCGCTACAGGAACGTATGAAAGAGGTGAACGAGTGGATCAGAGAAGAGGTGATTCACTTCTCATCCTACGAGCTACCGAGCGAATAAACCAAAGCCGCCAGTAATTAATTGGCGGCTTTCTTGTTGTCACTGGATCAGGAGTGTTTTTCAATAAAAAAATCAACGCCTTCATTCTGCTGTTTATTAGCAGCTAAGTTCTTGCCTCAATATTCTGATAGAAATAATTAAATCTATCTTCAGCATCGAACAAAATTTGGATAAACTCTCTTTCGATTAGTTCGTGGCATAAAGCTAATAATTGAGTTATATCAGAAGAGGTGCTCTCAGATATTTCCTGGATGGTTTTAATTCCATCAAAAATCGCAACAGCTTGAATATGTGTAGAGTTAGTTAAAGGGAGCATGGTCTTAGTTCTTGCATTAATTAACATATACTGATGCTGATTATTAGTATCCAACTCATACGATTTATTTTGCATAAATGAGGAAAACCAAGGATAGAACGGTCGTGATGCACGATCTAGGTTCTCAAGCTGAAATATTATTCTTTTTTTCCTTACAAACTTCGGATACCACACCCGACGATACCGATTTAACATATGTAAAGGAGATGGGAGTAGTCTATTCTTTCGTCTCTGATAATGAGATGTCAATGATATATTTAGACCAATATCAATACTTTCAATTTCATGAAAGCACCATGCAGGAATAAAAATCGCGTCACCTGGCCCTACTTCGAATTCATAAGCTCTCAAGCCCATTTCTTTCACTTCAGTAAGAGAGTATTTTAGTTTATGTGGCTGTTTAAAATCAGACAACATGAACACCTTCAATGACTCGGGTACAAGCGTAATTTTCTTTCGCCCTTTTATCTGCATGAAAAGTGTACTTACAGGATCGGCATGTAGTGCGCTAAAAGTCCCTCCATTGGAAACCCAGTGGTTGTGAAGATAGCTTCCTTTCATGTAGTCCTTGAATTCGGTCCGTTCGGCCAGATACTCGTCAAAATGGTTATTCCCACAGGTTCGCGTTGTTAACCATCCATTCTTACCTAGGGCATTCCTGCGAAAATAGGTAACATAATATCCACCTTCATTTTTAACAAAAATACGATCCAAATCCAAAATACACTTCCGGTTTATCACATCTGAAATCAATGGATTTCTTGACCAGTAAGAGCCAGAATGAACTGTAGAGACAAACCCTTTATTTTCAAATGTAGATATTTCCTCTATCGTACAATTCTCAACACTCTGATTCATACTCACCGAATTAAAAACACAAGGCATTCTCATTTCCTGACTGTGTTTTAGCAGGGTAACATAATCAATCTCTTTCCCTCCCATATCCACAACGTTCATATTTTCGCCTCCAGGATTAAATTAGAGTTTTTCATCATTATTCTTGTAACCAAAAACACCACAATCATAAAAATGCAAGATGACTGGGCAAACAAAAACCAAGCCACACCAAGTCCACTAAAAAATGGAGTGAAAATTAATGGGACAAAAATTACAATTAGCACCACATTTGCAATACTTTGAGGAACCAACGTATCATTAATGGCACGCAAGTGAGACATACATAATAACATTGAAGATACAGCTATAAAAAATACAGATAATGATAAGCGCGTGGCAACATTACTCAGAGAAAGATTACTGCCAAAAACACCCAATATATTGTTATAAGCAACATTGCTAATAACAAGCGTCGCAAGTATTATGACAGATAGATAAACTATGCCTTTTTTAAAGTATATATACTGTGAGTTAGTTGAACTCTCACTGACAAAAAGGCTGTGTATTTGAGCAAAGGCTGTAACAGGAATGCTTAGTAAACCTAGCATACTCATTAGAACCGAGAGGTCTGCCACATAGTTTTTGTTTAAATCAAGCAATCTTTCCGTAAGCAGAAAATAGACCAGTTTTTGCCCTGCCAACCCTATAGCCACGGGGATCCCTAGCACCATTAGGCTTCTAATTATTCCCCAGGTCATTCGTCCTTGATGAAAGTTAACTTTTTTCATTATAACAATTGAATAGATAGAGAAAAAAACCATTTCTATTATTAGAAAAATTTCAAATATATCCTTAGTTTTTATTGTATTTGATGTTACCGCAAGATACGTAATCATTAATGACGAAATAATACTCACGAAAGTTTTTATCTTTGCCATTGTTTTTCCACTAACAAAACTTTCGATAAAGAAAAAAAGATAAGTATTGATTATTAGAACAGGAACACAATAGACATAGATATGACTGGCTAATTTAATATCGCCGTCAGATTGAACAATGAAAGCATCAAGTAAAGCTGCTGTAATTAGCCCTAGCATGGACAGTAAGATACATAGTGGAATCCCAGAAAGAAAAGCATTCTCCCCAGTTCCTCCATGCTTTCTAGCACTGACAACAATGTTCCCGATCATAGCTAAAGGCATTGACAAGATCACGACAGGCAATGCATAGAGTGCTGTCAGATAGCTAAATGTAGCCAGTTCAGGGCGATTAAATCTTGCAATAACAATACTTATGATCAAGAAACCAAGATATGGTGCAATGCGGCTGGTACAAAAAGGAAGGATTTTTTTCTTTAAATTAATTTCATAATCCCCTTGCCTACCAAACTCTTTGAATTCTTTCACCGAATTCTTCCTCATAGATAATCTGGGTAATTTCAAAAGCTTCATTGAGGTTTTTGTAATCTTCGTCGCTGCGCATGCCAAAATAAGGATAATGATGAAAGTAGTAACCAAAAATATGATTACAGTCAGTGATGTAACTACGGGTATCTAAGATGTGATGGTGCCAAAATTCATCGATAGCTAGGCTAGGGACAATAACTTTAACTTCACGACCATATTTTTTATTAAGATAAAGGAAATTTTTATAATATTGTTCAGTCAAACAAAACTCATCACTACTCCATACACGTGAAACTAATGGATCGACCTGAGTTAGCTTAAATTTTAGCATGCTAAAATCCATGCTGTCGATATGTTTTACCGCATCATCTAGGCTAGGTTCATTTTCAACATAAGGCACAGACATACTATGTGGTAATGTCTTTACGATATTTTCAAGCATTAGTCATCCCTTTAATAATTATTAATGACAAAGGAAGGCTAACGCCTCCCTTTGTTTTGTTTATTACCAGCCACCGCCGCCCTGGCAATGACCGTTGTTGTTACTGTTGCCCATGCCAGCACCACGGGTCTGGTTTTTGTTCGTAACTCTTTGCTGCGGCTGTACAGTATTTTTCTTTGCTTTCAGCATCTCAATGATTGATTTCATTGTGTATTCCTTTCTAGTTACGCACCATTGCGTGACAAAAAGGTAACAAGAAACACTCAAATTGATAAATTTATATTATCAATTATTGTGACACTTATCACATAAAATCATTAAAAACAAAAAAAACCATAAGAAAAATTGAACATACGAGAATTGAATGCTACTCAATCAATATTCACTTGTCTATTAGCATTTTTCTCTTTTAATAAAGGGAATATACAGGCAACAGTTCCACTTTATACATAAAAGCATCTAGTCAGTCCTGTTTAGGATTTAGTTTTTTGGGTGACCTGCTCCCCGTTGATTAGTACACCCCCGATGTTAGTAATGTCTTCATAAGCCACATGAGGACATCCCCATGAAGAAGCGTTTTTCCGACCAACAGATCATCAGTATTCTCCGCGAGGCTGAAGCCAGGGTTTCTGCCCGCGAACTCTGCCGCAAGCATGCCATTTCCGACGCCACATTTTACACCTGGCGTAAGAAGTATGGAGGTATGGAGGTGCCTGAGGTTAATCGCCTGAAGTCGCTTGAGGAAGAGAACGCCAGACTCAAGAAGCTGCTTGCCGAAGCCATGCTGGATAAGGAGGCGCTTCAGGTGGCTCTTGGGCGAAAGTACTGACGACAGACCAGAAGCGCGAAGCTGTGGTGTTGATGTGTGATGCGACCGGTCTGTCGCAACGTCGAGCCTGCAGACTCACAGGTTTGTCTCTGTCGACCTGTCGCTATGACGCTCAGCGTCCAGCTGCTGATGCGTATTTATCAGGGCGCATCACTGAGCTGGCACTGGAGCGCAGGCGCTTTGGCTACCGCCGCATCTGGCAGTTACTGCGCCGTGAAGGGCTTCATGTTAATCACAAGTGCGTGTACCGCCTTTATCATCTGAGCGGGCTTGGCGTAAAACGCAGACGACGTCGTAAAGGGCTGACAACAGAACGTTTACCGCTGCTCCGACCGGCGGCGCCCAATCTGACCTGGTCGATGGATTTCGTCATGGACGCATTGGCCAGCGGTCGCAGGATCAAGTGCCTTACCTGCGTGGATGACTTCACGAAGGAATGCCTGACGGTAACCGTTGCCTTTGGGATCTCAGGCGTACAGGTCACGCGTATTCTGGACAGCATTGCGCTGTTTCGCGGCTATCCGGCGACGATAAGAACTGACCAGGGGCCTGAGTTTACCTGCAGAGCACTTGACCAGTGGGCTTATGAGCATGGCGTGGAGCTGCGGCTTATCCAGCCCGGCAAGCCGACGCAGAACGGATTTATTGAGAGTTTTAACGGACGTTTTCGCGATGAATGCCTGAATGAACACTGGCTCAGCGACGTCAGCCATGCCAGGAAAACCATCAGTGAATGGCGTCAGGATTATAACGAGTGCCGCCCGCACTCCACTCTGAATTATCAGACGCCGTCAGAATTTGCAGCGGGTTGGAGAAAGGGTAATTCTGATAGTGAAGGATCCGACATTACTAACTGAGCGTTGTATCTAATCCTGGGGCAGGTCACGCTGCCAAAGCGAATCTCGCCCCTCCTGATGTACGTCGCAACGCCGCAGCCCAATGTCATTCAGTTGCTCCCGGCTCATCGAGCGCAAAGACTTTCTGCGAATATACGTAAAATGCCCACGGCGGCAATACCGGCATAATTTGCGCCACAAGCCTTCGCGGTCAGCGGGTAAATCCAGTGTCTTTTCCATCACGTCACCCCCAATTACATGCAAAGTAATAGGGTGACTCAGGTCACAAACACAAGACAGATTCAACGACTAACAATCAAAACCACACAGATCGACGTTCTGTGATTCTGTATGGTTAAAACAGTGGGTTTGTGTACCGGTTGCCGTCTTGCCGATCACCGACATCATCAGGCTGCGCCGTTCTGCCGCCGATGAGCGACCTGCTCCGCACGCTGCAGGATCTCCTGCAAATCATCCTCGTCGATGTCAAACAGTTCGCCCTGCATCAGCGCTTCATGCAGATCCGCCCGGGTAATCGATACCGCATCAATCGGCAGGCCGGCAGGCTTGGCCTCGGCCGGAGCCAGTTGGTGCGGATAACGGCGCCCGGCCAGGTTATTGAAGATAATCGCCAGTACCGCCAGCAACACCGAGTTAAGCAGCACCGGGTACAGTACAAAGCTGTAACCCAGTTGGTGAATGCCCGGCCCGCCGAGGATCGCAGTCAGCGCCACCGCGCCGCCGGGCGGATGCAGGCAACGCAGTTTGAACATCAATCCAATGGCCACTGCGGCCGCCACGCCGCAAGCCAGCCCGGGATCGGCAATCAGCAGGCTGGTGCTGACCCCCACCAGCGCAGCCGACATATTGCCGCCCACGATCGACCAGGGTTGCGCCAACGGGCTGTTCGGTACGCCAAACAGCAAAACGGCGGAGGCTCCCATCGGCGCGATAAACCACAGGTTTACCTCCCCCAACACAAAATGGCTGATCCAACCGGTAATCATCAACCCCAGCCCGGCGCCGATGCTGGAAAGCAAAATCTCTTTTTTGCCCATGGCCAACGGATGCGGCCACAGGCGCGCACAGCCGATCTTGAGTCTTGTTACTAACGGGTTCTTCATGTTACTTCGCACTGCCAAATTCAACGTAATAGCAACAAATATATCACATCATGCCCGGCGGAATAACCGCAGCCCCGCCTGCACCCGGCAACAACTTTCCGCTAACAGATTGATTTTTCTCCACCCCTCGGTAATGATCAATGTTCTCCCCTTAGCCTTGAGGAAAAGCCGATGTCTCAACCGATTGCCGAGCTCTATACCGACAGCCAATTTTTCAGCCCTTATGCCATGTCCGCATTTATTGTGCTGACGGAGAAAAGCATCCCCTTCACCGTGAAACCGGTCGATTTGGCGCAGGAAGAAAATAAAGGCGCTGCCTATGCGGCACTGTCGCTAACTCGTCGGGTGCCTACGCTGGTGATCGGTGAGTTCCAGCTGTCCGAGTCCTCGGCGATTACCGAGTATCTGGAGGATATTCATCCGGCTCATGCGGTCTACCCGCGCGACGTCAAGCTACGCGCCAAAGCGCGTGAAATTCAAGCCTGGCTGCGCAGCGATCTGTTGCCAATTCGCGTCGAACGGCCAACCGAGGCGGTATTCGGCAACGAAAAATTCCCGCCGTTGTCCGCCGCCGCCGAGGCCGCTGCCAACACACTGATCGCCGCAGTCGAAAAGTTGCTGAGCCACGGCCAGGATAATTTGTTCAGGGAGTGGTGCATTGCCGATACCGACCTGGCGTTGATGCTGAATCGGCTGGTGATGAACGGAGATGACGTGCCGGAGAACCTTCGCCACTACGCGCAAAAACAGTGGCAACGCCCTTCGGTGCAGGCCTGGCTGGCGCTGCCGGAGCAAATACGCGGAAAATAAAAAAATCGGCGGCCACGACGCCGCCGTTCTCAACTGAGAAACAACATCACTTCCTGAAGGAAGGCAGGTCACCATCCAGAGGGCAGATAGCCTAACAACGACGCAACAGCGTATACCGCACTGGCCAGATACAGCAGCACGATGCTGATCTGCAACAGCGGATGGGTGATCCAGTTGCACTGCCAGCGCGGCGTTTGGTCACCGTGCTTGCGCGCCCCTCGCAGGATCAGCATCGGCATAATCGACAGGATCACCCCGCTGAACACCCCGGCGAAATACAGCGCGTTAACGAACGATACCAGGCCGCTGTAAGCCAGCGCGAACGGGGGGACCACCACCAGCAACAACACGCCGAAACGGCGCAGCGGTTGCTCGTCATTGCCCAGTCTGAATTTGTCGAAAATATTGGTCAGGAAGCTGCCGCCCAGCCCCCAGTAAGAGGTCAGCATCGCGCACAGCGCAAAGATATTGGCGGAGAAGAACGCCCACTGCCCGAGAGCCTGCCCCCAGGAGATGGTCGCCACGTCGGAGATATTATTCAGCCCGCTGAGGGCAATCACCGACATCGGCACCGCCGCCAGCAGCACGAAGGTCACCGCCATGCCGACGATAATCGCCTTCGGCAGCTGTTCCGGCTTATCCGAGAAGCCACGTGCCATTTCCGGCACTATGTACTGCGCCGAAAAGCAGAACACCACCACGTTGAATACCGGCACCATAAAGCGCCAGTCGCCGTCCAGCAGATTGCGCATCTGGGTAGTGTCTTTCAGCAGTGTGGCCGCTACCAGCGCGGTCAGCATCACCACCATGCCGATACTGATAAACTTCTCGCCGCGGCCAATCGCCTTCAGCCCCAGGTACAACACCCCTGCCGCGGGAACGAAAAACAGCAGGCTGCCGATGGCCGGCGAGATACCGAACAGAGATTGCAGCAGCTTGCCGCTGCCGGTCATGTACGCGGTCAACGCCCCAACGCTGTTGACGCACACCGAAGCGAACATCAGCCAGGCGCCAATACCGCCGACATAGCGTTTCGCCAGCCCGCTTAATTGCAGGTGGGCACGGGTGCGCAGGGTAGATTCGGCGACGTACAGCATGGTGATGGTGGTCAGGCTCCCCACCAGCATCAGCCAGAACAGCAGCGGTAAAAAACCGGCTTTACTGGAGGCATAAGCGATGGACAATACGCCGGCGCCGATATTGGTGCCGACAATCATCGCCACCCCTTCGAGGAAACTCAGTGATTTGGCGGGTGCAGACGTTCGCACCCCGGCGGCAAGCGCCGGAGAAATAGAGATGTTTTCAGAAGACATGCAGCATCCTTTGTTGCCCGGCGGCTCCGGCCACCGGGACAGGTTAATTTCCCGGTGGTTAACAGCTCACATCGATACACAGGTATTTCAGCTCCAGATATTCTTCAATGCCGTAACGCGATCCTTCACGTCCGAGTCCTGACTGCTTCACACCGCCAAACGGCGCGACTTCATTGGAGATCAGCCCGGTGTTGATGCCGACCATGCCGTATTCCAGCGCTTCCGGCACTCGCCATTGGCGCGAGGCACTCTGCGTAAACAGATAAGCGGCCAGACCGAATTCGGTGTCGTTGGCCATGGCGATCGCTTCCGCTTCATCATGGAAACGGAACAGCGGCGCCACCGGGCCAAAGGTTTCTTCCCGGGCGAAGCGCATTTTTTGCGTCACGCCGGTCACCACCGTCGGTTGGAAGAAGGTTCGGCCCAGCTCGTGCGGCTGCCCGCCGATAGCAATCTGCGCGCCTTTAATCAACGCATCGTCAATGTGGCTCTGCACTTTATCCACCGCGTCCTGGTCGATCAGCGGCCCCTGGGTGGTGCCTTCATGGCTGCCGTCACCGACCTTCAGTTGCTCAACCGCCGCCACCAGCTTGTCCACCAAACGATCGTAGATGCCGTCCTGCACATAGATGCGGTTGGCGCAGACGCAGGTCTGGCCGCTGTTACGGAACTTGGAGGCCATAATGCCCGCCACCGCCGCGTCCAGATTGGCATCGTCGAAAACGATCACCGGCGCGTTGCCCCCCAGCTCCAGCGACAACTTTTTAATCGTCGGTGCGCACTGCGCCATCAGAATGCGGCCGACCTCGGTCGAACCGGTAAAGCTCAGTTTGCGCACCACCGGGCTGTCGCACAGCACCTTGCCTACCTGCGCCGCGTCGCCGGTCACCACCTGCAACACGCCTGGCGGAATGCCGGCATCCTGCGCCAGCTTCGCCAACGCCAACGCGGTCAGCGGCGTCTGTTCGGCCGGTTTGACGATCATCGCGCAGCCCGCAGCCAACGCCGGCGCAACCTTGCGGGTGATCATCGCCGCCGGGAAGTTCCACGGCGTGATCGCCGCGCAAACGCCGATCGGCTGTTTCACTACCACCAGGCGCTGCGAGGCCAGCGGCGCTTGCAACACGGCACCGTCGACACGCTTGGCCTCTTCGGCGAACCAGGTAATAAACGAAGCGGCATAGGCGACTTCACCGCGCGCTTCCGCCAGCGATTTACCCTGCTCGGCGGTCATCAGCTGCGCCAAATCCTCCTGGGCCGCCAGCACCTTGTCGGCCCAGGCCAGCAACAGCACGGAGCGCTGTTTGGCGGTCAGCTGTTTCCAGCCCTGCTGCGCCAACTGCGCCGCGTTAATCGCCTGCTGCGTTTCTTCTTCGCTGACCAACGGAATGCTTGCCAGCTCAGCACCGGTCGCCGGGTTGATGACCGCTTCACGCTGGCCGCTCAACGCGTCGCACCACTCACCGTTAATCAGGCACTGGCTGCGCAGCAGCTCGGGATTATTCAGTTTCATTGCCGGTCACTCCTTATTGGGCCAACGCGCGGGAAAGAATGCCCAGCGCCTGGGTGAACTGTTCCTCAGGGATGGTCAGCGGATACAGGAAGCGGATCACGTTGCCGTTCACACCACAGCTCAACAGCAGCAGGCCCTCTTCCAGCGCCTTTTGCTGTACCTGACGGGTGATCTCCGCCGAAGGCTTGCCGGTCGCCGGATCCTTGAACTCTACCGCCACCATTGAACCCTGCGCGCGAATATCCGCGATCGCCGGGCTGGTTTTGCGCGCCTGTTGCAGCACTTCAACCAAATGCTGGCCCAAACGTTGGGAACGCTGGCACAGCTGTTCTTCGTCGATCACGTCCAGCACCGCAAGTGCCGCAGCCACCGCCAGCGGGTTACCGGCATAGGTGCCACCCAGCCCGCCCGGCGCCGGGGCGTCCATCACGTCGGCACGGCCGGCTACCGCCGACAGCGGCATACCGCCCGCCAGGCTTTTCGCCATGGTGATCAGATCCGGTTTCACCGCGTAATGTTCCATGGCAAACAGCTTGCCGGTACGGGCAAAACCGGTCTGCACTTCGTCGGCAATCAGCAAAATGCCGTGCTGGTCGCACAGTTCGCGCAGCGCCTGCATAAAATCGGCCGGCGCGATGTTGAAACCGCCTTCGCCCTGTACCGGCTCCAGCACGATGGCGGCCACTTGTTTGGGATCGATATCCGCCTTAAAGATGCGTTCCAGGCTGTTCATCGCGTCTTCGGTGGTCACGCCATACAGCGCATTCGGATACTGGCCGTGGAACACCGAACCGGGGAAGGGCCCGAAGCCCAGCTTGTACGGCGCCACTTTGCCGGTCAGCGCCATGGTCATGTAAGTGCGGCCATGGAAACCGCCGCCAAAGGTGATCAGGCCCGGCCGACCGGTATAGGCACGGGCGATTTTGACCGCGTTTTCCACCGCTTCTGCGCCGGTGGTGAACAAGGCGGTTTTACAAGGGCCTTCAATCGGTGCGCGCTGGTTGATGCGCTCTGCCAACGCGACATAGCTTTCGTAAGGAACGATTTGGTAAGCGGTGTGGGTGAAGGCCTTCAGTTGCCGTTCAATGGCGGCGATCACCTTCGGATGCCGGTGTCCGGTATTCAGGACAGCAATACCGGAAGCGAAATCGATAACCTCATTGCCTTCTACGTCCCACAGCGTGGCGTTCTCCGCACGCTCGGCGTAAAAACCGCACATCACGCCAATCCCGCGTGGGGTGGCATCCTGGCGACGTTGATTCAGTTCTGCGTTTTTCATGCTGTTCTCTCCGGTCGGTGTCCGTTGTACGTTTCGTTCACATTCGTGAAACAATGACGTTTATTTACACAGGATGTGGCCCTATAATCGAGAGCCAGTTACGATTAATTGAGGGATCCAATTGCGCTCACTGAGTGGTGACCTGTTATTGCAGCGCCTCGGCGAACAGCCCGATGATAAGCTGCACAAGCGGCTGTATAACGCGATCCGCACCAGCATTTTGGACGGCAGTTTGCCGCCCTCCAGCCGCCTGCCCGCCTCACGCGATTTGGCGCAGGAACTCAGGCTGTCACGCAACACCGTATTAACCGTTTATGAACAACTTCTGGCGGAAGGCTATGTTTTGGCACGCGCAGGCAGTGGCACATTCGTCGCCGAAACCGTGCCGGACAGCTGTTTATCTACCGTCAGCGCCCCCGCAGGCAGTGACGGAGAACAACGGCGCATTGAGCTGTCGGCCCGAGGATCCACCCTGCTGCATCACGCCAGCGCCAGCCCCAAACAGTGGGGCGCGTTTATCCCCGGCGTCCCCGACGTCAACGCCTTTCCTCACCAGCTGTTCAGCAAGATCCAGGCGCGCATCAGCCGCCGCCCCGTCCCACAGCGGCTGACCTACAGTAATCAGGGCGGCAGCCCGGAGTTGCAGCATGCATTGGTGGACTATCTGCGCGTGGCGCGCTCGGTGCGCTGCTCTCCGGAGCAAATTTTGATTACCGAAGGCATTCATCAGGCGATAGATTTGGTGACGCGCATGCTGTGCAATCCGGGCGACGACGCGTGGATTGAAGAACCGGGCTATTGGGGGATCCGCAATATTCTGCGGATGAACGACGTGAATATCTGCCCGCTGGGGGTCGATGAGGCCGGCATGGTGCCGCCGGAGCAGCCAACCGGCGCGCCACGGCTGATTTTCGTCACCCCCTCGCACCAGTATCCGCTGGGATCGGTGATGAGCCTGGCGCGGCGGCAGCGGTTGCTGGCATTGGCGCGCAACGGCGGCAGCTGGATTGTCGAAGATGACTACGACAGCGAGTTCCGCTTTTCCGGCCAGCCCATCCCGGCGCTGCAAGGGCTGGAAGCCGATGCGCCGGTGATTTATATCGGCACCTTCAGCAAGACGCTGTACCCGGCGCTGCGGCTGGGTTACGTGGTGCTGCCAAAACCCTTGATGACGGCGCTGAAAACCGCGCACGCCGAACTCTATCGCGGCGGTCACCTGCTGATCCAGACCGCGCTGGCGCAGTTTATTCAGGAAGGCCACTACACCGCGCATATTCGCCGCATGCGGCTGCTGTATGCCCGGCGGCGGGCGTTTCTGACCGCGTTGATTGAGCAGCATCTGGGCAAGCAGGCGTTGAGCGAATTCAACAACAACGCCGGGCTGCACCTGATCCTGAACCTGCCGGACGAAGCCGACGACGTGGCGATCGCCGCCGCCGCCAGCGCACGCGGCGTGCTGGTGCGGCCGCTGTCGCGTTACTACATGCTGCCCAACCACCGCCGCGGCTTGCTGATGGGCTTTGCCTGCGTGCCGGAAGAACAGATGGCCGCCGCCTTTACCCTGCTGCTGCAATGCATTACAGCGCCCTGAACTGCCAGCCCCCATCCTGCCAATGCAGGCGATGAGTCAGTTTCAGCGCCCGCAGGAAGGCTTCATCGTGCGAGACCACCAGCATCGCACCGGGAAACTCCGCCAGCGCGGCCTCGATGGCCAGCGACGAAGCCAGATCCAAATGGTTGGTCGGCTCGTCCAGCAACAGCAATTGCGCCGGCTCCTTACGCCACAGCGCACAGGCCAGCGCCGCCTTCAGCCTTTCTCCGCCGCTCAGCGCCGCCAACGGCAACGTGATCCGTTCCGCACCGAGTTGCAACTGCGCCAGTTGGGTGCGCAATGCCCCCTCCGCCAGCGGAGAATCCTGCAACCCCAGCAGCGCCATCACCGATAGCCGCGAATCGAACTGCGACAGGGTTTGATCGAGGTAAGCCATTGGCAGCGGGCAGTGAACCTGACCGGACACCGCAGCCAACTGGCCGAGGATCACCTTCAGCAACGTGGATTTTCCGCAGCCGTTCGGGCCGGTCAGCGCTACGCGCATGGGCCCGTCGATGCGCATATCCAGCGGCGGCGCACTGACAAAAGGCAGTTGCAGTCGCTCGAGCACCAGCACCTGCTTGCCCGCCATCACCGTGCTGCCTGGCAGGGTCAACATCACCGGGCTGTCTTCTTCCACCCGCTGGTACGCCTCGCGCACGGCGGCATCGAGGCTGCCTTTTTGGTCCTGATGCTGTTTGCGCAGCGTGCCGAGGCTCTCTTTGGCCGCCGCCTTGTAGGCCACGCGTTCGAAAGAGGCGATATTCAGCGTATCGACGGTTTTCAGCGTTTGGGCTGAGCGCCGCTGGCTGATGTCGTGTTCTTTCTGCTGCCGGGCGCGAGTGCGTTTGCGTTCCTGCCGCGCATGTTCCCAGCCTGCTCGCGCCGCCTGCCGCTCCAAATCGCGCTGCCGGCGATAGTCATCGTAGTTGCCGCCATAGCTATGCAGCCCATCGGGCGTCAGCTCGACGATGCGCGCCATACGCGCCAGCAGTTGCCGATCGTGGCTGGCAACCAGCAGCCCGCCGCGCCACTGCGCCAACTGCCGGTACAGCCAGTCGCGCCCATCGGCATCAAGGTGGTTGGTCGGTTCATCCAGCAGCAAACAATCCGCACCGCCCAGCATCGCACCACACAGCGTCGCGCGCATTCGCTCCCCGCCGCTCAGGGACCCGGCCGGTCGCAGCGGATCGAACTCAGGCAATCCGGCGGCAGCGAAGGCAGCGTGCAGACGATCGATCAGATCCCACTGCCCTTCCAGACGATCGATATCGTCCGCCAACGGACGCCCCTGCTCAATGCGGGCCAGCGCGGCAAACACCTCGCCATGGCCCAGCAATTGCGCCAGCGTGATCTGCGCTGCGATATCCGGCTGTTGAGCCACATAGGCCAGAGAAGCATGCGTTTCCACATGTCCGCTCCCCGGTTGATCCAGGCCGGCGATCAGGCGCAGCAAACGGGTTTTGCCGACGCCGTTACGCCCAACCAGGCCACAGTGTTGTTGATCGAAAGTGAGATCCAGCGGGCCGAACAGCGTTTCGCCGTCAGCAAACTGGCAGGTCAGTTGGTGTAAAACAAAATAAGGGGATTGCGCAAAATGAGCCATAAGCACTCCTGAATGAAATCAAAACATCCCCATCCGGCACTGGCGTGCTCAGCATGGGACAAGATATCAACAGGCGTGTTTGTTCATTTTCGGTGATGGCTCCGCAAAGAAGGCATGGACATGCCGCAGACAAAGGTTACCCGATAACTTGTCTACTATGCAAACAACCACAAAGATTCATGACATCTATCACATTCAGCGCAACGCAGATTCCCAACGGCACTGACAACGGCTAGATTTATCTCATCCGACCACTTGGGTCGCACATAATAATAACGATTTCCCATACCCAATAGCTTTCAGACTGCAGTTAGGCGGCAAGTTCGGGAATCCCCGGGAGCTTACTCCAGTAAGTGACTGGGGTGACCGAACACGGCCAACAACGCTGCGGTTTGAAAGATGAAGGGGATGAACGATGGAGACTGCAATGAGCAATTACCCGCACCTGCTGGCACCGCTGGATCTCGGCTTCACCACCCTGAAAAACCGGGTGCTGATGGGATCGATGCACACCGGCCTGGAAGAACTTCCCGATGGCCCGGAACGCATGGCCGCTTTCTATGCCGAACGCGCAGCGGCCGGTGTGGCGCTGATCGTGACCGGAGGCATCGCCCCCAATGAAAAAGGCGTGGTGTATCGCGGCGGTTCCACTCTCAGCCGCCGGGATCAGGTCGATCATCACCGGATCGTCACCGACGCCGTCCACCAGGCCGGGGGCAAAATTGCGTTGCAGATCCTGCATGCCGGCCGCTACAGCTATCAACCGCAGCCGGTGGCGCCGTCCGCGCTGCAGGCGCCGATCAACCCTTTCGCCCCGACCGCGCTGAGCGAGGCGGAGATCGAACAGACCATCGCCGACTTTGCCCACTGTGCACTGCTGGCTCAGCAGGCCGGCTACGACGGCGTAGAAGTGATGGGTTCGGAAGGCTATTTGATCAACCAATTCCTGGTGGCGCGCACCAACCAGCGCGAGGACACATGGGGAGGCAGTTTCAGCAACCGCATGCGTTTTGCCGTGGAGATCGTCCGGGCGGTGCGTCAGGCGGTTGGCCGCGAGTTCATTTTGATTTACCGCCTGTCGATGCTCGATCTGGTGGAAGACGGCTCCAGCTGGCAGGAGATCGAACAGCTGGCGCTGGCGATCGAACAGGCGGGCGCGACCCTGATCAACACCGGCATCGGCTGGCATGAGGCGCGGATCCCGACTATCGCCACCATGGTGCCGCGCGCCGGTTTCAGTTGGGTGACCCGCAAGCTGATGGGCAAAGTGCGCATTCCGCTGATCACCACCAACCGCATCAATGACCCGGCGGTTGCAGAACAGGTGTTGGCGGACGGCTGCGCCGACATGGTGTCGATGGCCCGCCCGTTCCTGGCCGATGCCGCTTTTGTGCAAAAGGCCGCCGAAGGGCGCGCCGACGAGATAAACACCTGCATTGGCTGCAATCAGGCCTGTCTCGATCAGATTTTTGAAGGCAAGCTCACCTCCTGCCTGGTGAACCCGCGCGCCTGCCGCGAAACCGAAATGCCGCTGACCATGGCCGAAAAGCCGAAAAAGTTGGCGGTGATCGGCGCCGGGCCGGCCGGATTGGCGTTTGCCACCACCGCCGCCAGCCGCGGCCACCGGGTGACGCTGTTCGATGCCGCCGATCAGATTGGCGGGCAGTTCAATATCGCCAAGCAGATCCCCGGTAAAGAAGAATTCCACGAAACCCTGCGCTATTTCCGCCGCCAGCTGGCACTGCTTGAGGTGACGGTGAAACTGGGTACGCAGGTAGAAGCCGCCGATCTGGCGGAATTCGACGAAGTGATCCTCGCCTGCGGCATTGTGCCGCGCACGCCGGCAATTCCAGGGATTGATAACGCCAAGGTGCTAACCTACCTGGACGTATTGCGCGACAAAAAGCCGGTCGGCCAACGGGTGGCGATTATCGGCGCCGGCGGCATCGGCTTCGACACCGCCGAGTACCTCAGTCAGCACGGCGTGTCGAGCAGCCTGGATCAGGCAGAATTTAACCGTGAATGGGGTATCGATGGCCAGCTCAGCCAACGCGGCGGATTGGCGGCGCAAGGGCCGGTGGCGGAACGCGGGCCGCGGCAAATCTATCTGCTGCAGCGCAAAACCAGCAAGGTGGGTGAAGGGCTGGGGAAAACCACAGGTTGGATCCACCGCGCCAGCCTATTGATGCGCGGCGTCAAGATGCTCAACAGCGTGAACTATCAACGTATTGATGAGGAAGGATTACACATCTCGCGCGCAGAGCAGGAAAGCTGTCTGCCGGTGGATACGGTGATTATCTGCGCCGGGCAGGAGCCACGCCGCGAACTGCAGCAGCCACTGCTGGCGATGGGAAAAACCGTGCATTTGATTGGCGGTGCGGACGTAGCCGCCGAGCTGGATGCCCGCCGCGCAATCGATCAGGGCACGCGGCTGGCGATGGCGCTGTAATAAATAACCCTTAAGGGGCGCATGCATTGCGCCCCCGGTGACTCAATAACGTGCGCCGGATTTCACCGCTTTCAGGATCACAAATTTCTTGTTGGATGCCACAAGGGTGCAGTTACCAAACAGACGCTTCAGCTTCTGGTGGTAATCCAGATGACGGTTGCCGACGATGCGCAGCTCGCCGCCCACCTGCAGGCAACGCTTGGCGTCGCAGAACATCTGCCAGGCAGTATGATCGGTGATCGCATGTTGCTGGTGGAACGGCGGATTGCACAGCACCGCCTGCACGCTTTCACGCTCAATCCCCGCCAACGAGTTATTCACTTCAAACTGACAGCGATCCAGTTCCTGCGGCAGGTTGTGCTCCACGTTCAACTCGCTGGAAGCCACCGCCATATAGGACTCATCGACAAAGCTCATCTGCGCCTGCGGGTTCTGCACCAGCGCGGCCAGGCCAATAACGCCGTTACCGCAGCCGAGATCGACAATGTGACCGTCCAGATCGTGCGGCAGATTTTCCAGGAACAGACGAGCGCCAATATCCAGGCTGCCGCGTGAGAACACGTTGGCATGGTTGTGGATCAGCCAATCGGTGCCGTCCAGCGTCCAGTTGGTGGTTTCCGGCGCCGCCGGTGGCACGATGTCCGCCACTTCGCAGCGGATCAGGCGCGCTTTCTTCCACGCCAGGCTGGTACGCGTCGGCCCCAGTACCTTTTCAAACAACTGCATGGTTGAAGTGTGCACGTCGCGCGCCTTGGCTCCGGCGATGATCACCGTGTCCGGCGCCACCACGTTGCGCAGCGAACGCAGTTGCTGTTCCAGCAGCGCCAGCGCCTTGGGAATGCGGATCAACACCACTGCCGGTGATGCAGGCAGTTCGGCGAGGCTATCCAGCAGCGTAACCTGCTCCGGATCCAGCTCGTTGAGCTTCAGGTTATGGCGCGTAGCCAGCTGGCTCATGTAGGAATCGCTGATGCTGTAAGGCCGATGGCCGTGCAGCGCACAGGCCAGCGTGCCGAAGTTGTCGTTGAAAATCAGCACCGGCCGACCGCCAATGTCTACATTTTCAAGCTGTTGCAGCAGATATTCGTCTGCCGCTTCCCACGCCTGCAATTGGGTGGATTCTTCCTGTTGGGGATAACGCTCCAGCTCAAGTTGCTGTGTTCCCAGATCGAGTTGGCTCATTGCCCCTCCTGACTGATAAAATTTGGGCTGTTTATCCCCTAAAAACGTCCATCAGTAAAATGTTTTTTCGGATAAATTGCCCTTTGCGGGCTTTGCGCGAAAAAACGTCATAGAATAGCCCGCTGAATTGCCGCCAATACGGGAAGATGATGTCCGAACTGACTTACCTGCAGGGTTACCCTGAACATCTGCAAAGCCAGGTGCAGCAGTTGATCGACCAGCAGCGGCTGGGGGATGTGCTGTTGCAGCGCTATCCGCAGGTGCATGATTGCACCACCGACAAGTCGCTTTATCAGTATACCGTCGATCTGAAAAACCAGTATCTGCGCAACGCCCAGCCGCTGAGCAAAGTGGCCTACGACGGTAAAATACAGGTGATGAAACACGCGCTTGGCATGCACACCGCCATTTCACGCGTGCAGGGGGGCAAGCTGAAGGCCAAGGCAGAAATCCGCGTGGCGACGGTGTTCAAGCTGGCGCCGGAGCCGTTTCTGCGCATGATCGTGGTGCATGAACTGGCGCACCTGAAAGAGAAGGATCACAACAAGGCCTTCTACAGCCTTTGCTGCCATATGGAGCCGAATTACCATCAGTTGGAATTCGACACCCGGCTGTACCTGACCCACCTCTCCGTATTTGGCGATCTGTATGCATAGCGGGATTCGCCTTCGGTAATTGCCGTGATAATCTGATTCTTTCTACCCTATGCAGCACTTGAAATTCATAGGGTATAGGGCTTGGGAACCGGAGATATCTATGATTCGCTTTGCCGTCGTTGGCACCAACTGGATTACGGAACGCTTTATCGACGCCGCACATGAAAGCGGCAAGCTGAAGCTGACCGCCATCTATTCGCGCAAGCTCGAGCAGGCGCAAGCGTTTGGCGCCAACTATCACGTCAGTCTGTTTTTCGATTCCCTGGAGGCGCTGGCCCAATCCGACGCCATCGATGCGGTGTACATCGCCAGCCCCAATTCCCTGCATTGCCAGCAATCGCTGCTGTTCCTTAGCCATAAAAAGCACGTGATCTGCGAAAAACCGCTGGCCTCCACCCTGCGCGAAGCGGAACGACTGGTCGCTTGCGCGCGGGAAAACCAGGTGGTGCTGTTCGAAGCCTTCAAAAGCGCCCACCTGCCGAACTTCCTGGCCCTTAAGCAGGCTCTGCCGAAAATCGGCCGGCTGCGCAAAGCCTTTATCAACTACTGCCAATATTCTTCGCGCTATCCGCGCTATCTGGCCGGCGAGAACCCAAACACCTTTAACCCGCAGTTCTCCAATGGCTCTATCATGGACATTGGTTACTATTGCCTGGCCAGTGCCGTGGCGCTGTTTGGCGCACCAAAATCCGTGATCGCCAGCGCCGCGCTGCTGGACACCGGCGTTGATGCGCATGGCACCGCCTGCCTCAACTACGGGGATTTTGACGTCACCGTTTCTCATTCCAAGGTCAGCAATTCGGATATCCCGAGCGAGATCCAGGGTGAGGAAGGAACGCTGGTCATTGATAAAATTTCGGAGTGTCAGGGTGTGGCGCTGACGCCGCGCGGTGGCAATCGTCAGGATCTGACCCAACCGCAGCATATCAATACCATGCTGTATGAGGCGCAAGCGTTCGCCGACCTGGTTGAAAAACGGCAGGTGGAACATCCAGGGTTGGAAAACTCGCTGATCGTCGCCCAGTTGCTGACCGAAATCCGCCGCCAGACCGGCGTAGTATTCCCTGCCGACGGAGAATGACATGAAACCGCTATTGTTGATGCAAACCGGCGATGCGCCGGAGATTATCCGCAGGGAAAAGGCCAACTTCGACGAAATGTTCCTGCAACAGGGCAACATTGACGCCGATCGCGTGCAGATCGTGCACCTTCCCTCAGGCGAACAGCTGCCGGCTCCGCAAAACTACGCCGGCGTGGTGATTACCGGGTCGGCGGCGATGGTCACCGAACAATTGCCGTGGAGCGAGCAGGCCGCCGAGTGGCTGCGTCAGGCGATGCAGATCAAGCTGCCGATTTTCGGCGCCTGCTACGGTCACCAACTGCTGGCCTACGCGCTCGGCGGTGAAGTGGGCTACCACCCGCAGGGCATGGAGGTCGGTACGCTGGATATTGAACTGCTGCCTGCCGCTGCCAACGATCGGCGTCTGGCGATGCTGCCGCCGCATTTCAAGGCCAATCTGATCCACTCGCAGAGCGTACTGACGCCGCCTGTGGGCGCGAAGGTGCTGGCGCGTTCACAGCAGGACGCCTGCCAGATCCTCAGCTATGGCGATCACGTACTGACCACCCAGTTCCATCCGGAATTTAACGGCGCGGTGATGCATCAATACCTGAGCTGGCTCGGCGAACTTTACCCCGAGCAGCAAGCGCAGTATCGGCTTAAGCAACAGCAGGTTAGCGATACGCCCTTCAGTCGGTTATTGCTGCAAGGTTTCGTCGTCAGCCTCGGCGCGCAAAAGGCCTTGGCCGGCTAGCGTGATAAACGTTGACCGCTGACACATTTTGCATTACTTTCTGCGGTGCAAAGGGGAGTAACTTCATTGCCGGTTAATCGTCATTACGATGCGCAAGCATCCGGTTACCGGGCAACATGATGTGACGGGCACTGCAGGTGCACCTTCATCAACGTTGTAAGTGAGACCTTGCCGGAAGGCGAGGTTTGCTTGCAGCGTTCACAGAGCGGCTGGCGTCTTCCGACGTTGGCCGTTTTTGTTTTTGAAGGATATCTCTGATGATGAATACCGTTGGCACACCTTGGTTATGGGGCAGTTTCGCCGCCATCATAGTTGTGATGCTCGCAATCGACTTATTGCTGCAAGGCCGCAAAGGCGCGCATACCATGACGCTGAAGCAGGCCGCCAGTTGGTCGCTGGTGTGGGTCAGCCTTTCCCTGCTGTTCAACCTGGGTTTCTGGTACTACCTGAACCAAACCGCCGGGCGCGCCGTCGCCGATACGCAGGCGCTCGCCTTCCTCACCGGTTACCTGATCGAAAAAGCGCTGGCGGTCGATAACGTCTTCGTTTGGCTGATGCTGTTCAGCTATTTCGCCGTTCCGGCTAACCTGCAACGACGCGTGCTGATTTTCGGCGTATTGGGCGCGATCGTGCTGCGTACCATCATGATCTTCGCCGGTAGCTGGCTGGTGACTCAGTTCCAGTGGTTGCTGTATCTGTTCGGTGCCTTCCTGCTGTTCACCGGCATCAAGATGGCGCTGGCGAAAGAAGACGATTCGGCGATTGGCGACAAACCTCTGGTAAGGTGGCTGCGCAGCCATCTGCGCATGACCGACAACCTCGAAGGCGAACGTTTCTTCGTGCGCCGCAACGGGCTGCTGTTCGCTACGCCGCTGGTACTGGTATTGATCCTGGTGGAACTGAGCGACGTGATTTTCGCGGTCGACAGCATTCCGGCCATCTTTGCCGTTACTACCGATCCGTTTATCGTCCTGACCTCTAACCTGTTTGCCATCATGGGCCTGCGCGCCATGTATTTCCTGCTGGCCAACGTGGCGGAGCGCTTCTCGATGCTGAAATACGGTCTGTCGATCATCCTGATGTTTATCGGCGTCAAGATGCTGATTATCGACTTCTTCCATATCCCGATCGGCGTTTCGCTCGGCGTGGTAGCCGGTATTCTGACATTAACGCTGCTGATCAATGCCTGGGTTAACCGCCGCAACGATCGCCTGGCGAATAAAGCGCCATAATCTGTTATCCGGGGCGCTAGCCGCCCCGCGATTGTTTGGCAATTCGTCCAAAACGCCAAACGTTATTGCGATCACACAAATGTAACCAGTATGTTATCAAGAGTTGATCCGCCCTCAGAATTTCACTTCCTCCCCTTTCCAACCCCCTTTGTTTACTGAATACTGATTTGGCAAACATACTTAGTTACAGATAGAAATAAAAATTGCCCGGCAGCGTTCCTGTCGAGGCAGTCAGTCTGTGCGCAACCTCACCGGGAAGAAAAGCACTATGCAAAAACTGTTAAAACGGATCACACAGGGCAGCCTGGTTAAGCAAATTATGGTCGGCCTGGTGGCCGGTATTATCGTGGCGTTGGTTTCACCGGGGACGGCCTCCGCCGTCGGGCTGCTTGGCGCGCTGTTCGTCGGCGCGTTAAAAGCCGTGGCGCCGCTGTTGGTTCTGGTACTGGTCATGGCCTCGATCGCCAACCACAAGCACGGGCAGAAAACCAATATTCGCCCGATCCTGTTCCTCTATCTGCTGGGGACTTTCGCTGCGGCGCTGGTGGCGGTGGTGGTCAGCTTTATGTTCCCGTCCAATCTGGCGCTGGTTGCCGGCAACGCGGACATCAACCCGCCGGGCGGCATTGTTGAAGTGCTGAAAAGCCTGTTGATGAGCGTGGTCGCCAACCCATTCCACGCGCTGATTAACGCCAACTATATCGGCATCCTGGCCTGGGCGATTGGTCTGGGGCTGGCGCTGCGCCACGCTTCGGAAACCACCAAATCGCTGATTAACGACATGTCGCATGCGGTCACCTTGGTGGTGCGAGCGGTGATCCGCTGTGCGCCGCTCGGCATCTTCGGTCTGGTGGCTTCGACGCTGGCGGAAACCGGCTTCGGTGCGCTGTGGGGCTACGCGCAACTGCTGATGGTGTTGATCGGCTGTATGCTGCTGGTCGCGCTGGTGCTGAACCCGCTGATCGTTTACTGGAAAATCCGCCGCAACCCTTATCCTCTGGTGTTCGCCTGCCTGCGTGAAAGCGGCGTGACCGCGTTCTTCACCCGCAGCTCGGCCGCCAACATTCCGGTGAATATGGAGTTGTGCAAAAAGCTGAATCTGAACGAAGACACCTACTCGGTTTCTATCCCGTTGGGCGCAACCATCAATATGGCCGGCGCGGCGATCACCATTACCGTGCTGACGCTGGCGGCGGTGCACACTCTGGGCATTCCGGTTGACGTCCCGACCGCGCTGCTGCTGAGCGTGGTGGCGGCGATCTGCGCCTGCGGCGCTTCCGGCGTGGCCGGCGGTTCGCTGTTACTGATCCCACTGGCGTGCAACATGTTCGGCATCCCGAACGATATCGCCATGCAGGTCGTGGCGGTGGGCTTTATCATCGGCGTGCTGCAGGACTCCGCAGAGACCGCACTGAACTCATCCACCGACGTGCTGTTCACCGCCGCGGCCTGCCAGGCGGAAGATCAACGTCTGGCGGATGAAGACCCGTTGAACGTGCGTTAAGCGGTTAACGATCGTCAGCAAGGCGCCCAATGGGCGCCTTTTTTTCTACCGCAAAAGGATCGATGCCGCGCAGTTGCAGGCGACGAAAACGGATAATGTTGAAGCCGTTCATCAGCAGGAAGCTGCCTTCTATCAGCGAACCGCCTATCGACCCGAGCCAGATGTTATGCGTGACCCAGCAGGCGGTGGAACACCACATCACGCAACGGGTCGTCAGCCCGCGGGTGCGAAACAGTGCCCAGGTGCTGATTGAAGTACCGAAGATCGGCAACAGTTCGATGGGGTGTTGGAAGTGCGTCAGGCCGATGGTCAGCGTCAAACTGATAAACAGCCACATCACCCACAGGCTGCGAGTGCGCATTGAAACCAGGTTGCGGCAGGCGCTGAGCAACGCGCTGCTGCCGGCGGCGCTCGCCCCCATCAGGAAGAAGTGGATGCCGATAATCAGGCTGTATCCTGACAGTTGCAGCTTGAAACGCTGGTCGTCGCGATTGAAAAAACTGGTGATGCCTACCAGAAAAGCCAGCACGCCCACGGCCTGGGCAAACCAATAAAACGTCATTAGGGGATCCTGAAGCGGGAGACAATAGCGTTAAAAGTGAAACGCTGTTTTATGCTACTCCCGCTGCCGGTGCTTTACAATGTCACCCCACTTTTAAAAATCGCCAACTCGCGGAAATCGTTCGCTTCGTTGCGCGCCGCTTTGCCATCGGCGATCGCCACGATCAGATCGACAAACTGTTCCAGCAGGCGATCCATCGACGTGCCGTGGATCAATTGCCCGGCGTCGAAATCGATCCAGTGCGGTTTTTTCGCCGCCAGTTCGCTGTTGGTCGCCAGTTTTACCGTGGGAACAAAGCCACCGTAGGGCGTGCCACGCCCGGTACTGAACAACACCATATGGCAGCCGGCGCCGGCCAGCGCGCTGGTCGCCACCGCGTCATTGCCGGGTGCGCTGAGCAGGTTCAACCCTGGCTGCCGCAGCCGTTCGCCGTATTTGAGCACGTCCACTACCTGGCTCTGCCCGGCTTTCTGCGTGCAACCAAGGGATTTTTCTTCCAAAGTGGTAATGCCGCCCGCCTTGTTGCCCGGCGAAGGGTTTTCATAAATCGGCTGGTTATGGGCGATAAAATACTGTTTGAAATCGTTGACCATGCTGACGGTTTTCTCGAAGGTCGCCCGATCGCGGCAGCGGCTCATCAGGATCCGTTCTGCGCCAAACATCTCCGGCACCTCGGTCAGCACCGTGGTGCCGCCGTTGGCGATCACATAATCGGAAAACCGCCCCAGCAACGGGTTGGCGGTGATGCCGGACAGCCCGTCCGATCCGCCGCACTCCAGGCCGAACTTCAATTCGCTCAATTTGCCCGGTTGGCGACGATCGTCGCGCATGGCCCGGTACAACTCATGCAGTTGCTCCAGCCCGGCTTCCACCTCATCGTCCTGCTGCTGGCACACCATAAAGCGCACCCGCTGCTCATCCGTCGGCCCGAGCGTGCTGCGGAAAACATCTACCTGATTGTTCTCGCACCCCAGGCCAATCACCAGCACCGCGCCGGCATTCGGATGGCGCACCATATTTTGCAGCATGGTTCGGGTGTTTTCATGATCCTGCCCCAATTGCGAACAGCCGAACGGATGGCTGAACAGATGTACGCCATCGATCCCCTGCGCATCCTGAGTTTCCTTCAGAAAACGCTGCTGGATCTGCCGGGCAATGCCGTTGACGCAGCCGACGGTCGGCACGATCCACAGTTCGTTGCGGATCCCCACCTCGCCGCTGCTGCGGCGATAGAGCTGTACTTCACGATCGGCAGCCTGCGGCGGCAGCGCGGGAAATTCCGGCTGGTACTGATAGCTGTCCAGATCGCTCAGGTTGGTTTTGGCATTTTGCGAGTGGATGTGCACGCCCGGCGCTATGGCGACCAGCGCATGGCCGATCGGCAGCCCGTACTTGATGATCGCCTCGCCGGCTGCGATCGGCTGCAGCGCAAACTTGTGTCCACGCGCCACCGGCTGCGAAAGCCGAATCGTCAGCGCTTCCAGCGCCAGCGTTTCGCCGTCGGCCAGATCGCGCAGCGCCACCGCCACATTATCCTGCGAATGAATTTTTACGATGCTTTGCATAAACCAACCTCGGGCAGCGGCTACGCCAGTTCAATGGCGAAATAATTTTTGGCATTGTCGAAGCAGATGTTTTTCACCATCTCGCCGAGCAGCGCGATATCCGCCGGCGCTTCCCCCTCCTCCACCCAGCGACCTATCATCTGGCAGAGAATGCGCCGGAAATATTCATGGCGGGTATACGACAAGAAGCTGCGGCTGTCGGTCAGCATGCCGACAAAACGGCTCAGCAGGCCAAGCTGTGCCAACTGCGTCATCTGGCGTTGCATGCCGTCTTTCTGATCGTTGAACCACCAGCCTGAACCAAACTGCATTTTGCCTGGCGTGCCCTCGCCCTGGAAATTACCCACCATGGTGCCGATCACTTCGTTATCGCGCGGGTTGAGGCAATACAGAATGGTTTTCGGTAATCCTCCCTGCCGGGATTGAGCATCCAGCAGGCGGGAAAGCGGCTCCGCCAGCGGCCGGTCGTTAATGGAGTCGAAGCCGATATCCGGGCCAACGCTTGCCAGCATCCGGCTGTTGTTATTGCGCAATGCGCCGATGTGATACTGCTGCACCCATTCACGACGTTGATATTCAGCGGCCAGGAACAGCAGCACTGCGCTTTTGAACTGGGCGCTTTGCTCCGGCCCAGGCAGCTTGCCGCTCAGGCGCTGGGCCAGAATGGCGTCCAGCTCGGCTTCGTTAGCTTCGCCATACACCACCACGTCCAGCGCATGGTCGGCCACTTTGCAGCCGTGAGCGGCGAAGTGGTCCATGCGTTTTTTCAGCGCGTCGCACAGCGAGGTGAAGCGGCTGATACTGATATCCGCTGCCGCCTCCAGCTTTTTCAGGTAATCGTTAAAGCCCGGCGCATCGATATTGAACGCCTTATCCGGCCGCCAGCTTGGCAGCACCTTGATATCGAAACTGTCGTCGGCGGCAATCGCTTTATGGTGGCGCAGATCGTCGATCGGATCGTCGGTGGTGCCGACCATTTTCACCTTCATCTGCTGCATGATGCCACGCGCTCTGAAATCGTCCTGCGCCAACAGCGCGTTACCGCGATGCCAGATATCGTCCGCCGTCGCCGGGGAAAGCAGCGTGCCGGTGATGCCGAACGGGCGGCGCAGTTCGAGATGAGTCCAGTGATACAGTGGGTTGCCGATGGTATGTGGCACTGTGGCGGCCCAGGCGTCGAATTTCTCGCGGTCGCCGGCATCGCCGGTGCACAGACGTTCGGCCACGCCGTTGGTGCGCATCGCCCGCCATTTGTAGTGATCGCCCTTTAACCAGATGTCATATAGGTTTTTGAAGCGGGTATTCTCGGCGATCTGTTCCGGCGGCAAATGACAGTGGTAGTCAAAGATCGGCTGATCCGCCGCATAGTCGTGATACAAACGCCGGGCAAATTCGCTGCCCAACAAAAAATCTTCGTTTAAAAACGTCGCCATATCAGGCTCCTCACCTTGCTGACCGTTCGGCACAGTGTTCAATACGACAAAGTTATCACACCAATTACATGAAGCGTCCAGCAAAATCTTACCCCCGCCTGCGGCCTTTTTCCCTCGAAAAAGGCAATTAACGCGTGATTTCGCAGCAAAAGACGGCCTGAATCACGTAATTACCGGCCAAAGCGCATTGCCCAATTGAATCTTGGCTTTTGTGATATCACTCAACTTTTAAATCTGTATGACAAGTTATTGTCTCGCCACCCAGTCGTGCTTGCGGCGGGCATACGCCGGTGATGAACAGGCCGGCGCAAATCAACGATAAAGGGATAACCCCTTAAAACGCTGACGCCGACAGGGCGCCGCCAATTCAAGACTGGGAGATATTTCGGATGCGTAAAATTAAAGGGTTACGCTGGTACATGATTGGGTTGGTGACCATCGGCACCGTGCTGGGTTACCTGACCCGCAACGCCATTGCCGTGGCGGCACCGACGCTGGAAGGCACCTTGCATATCACCACGCAGCAGTATTCTTACATCGTCGCCGCTTATTCCGCCTGCTACACCGTGATGCAACCGGTGGCGGGATACGTGCTGGACGTCTTGGGCACCAAGGTAGGCTATGCCATGTTCGCCGTCTTGTGGGCGCTGTTTTGCATGGGGACTGCGCTGGCTAACAGTTGGGGCGGGCTGGCGCTGGCGCGCGGCGCCGTGGGCATGGCCGAGGCAGCAATGATCCCCGCCGGCCTGAAGGCCAGCAGCGAGTGGTTCCCGGCCAAAGAGCGTTCCATCGCCGTAGGGTACTTTAATGTGGGTTCGTCGATCGGCGGGATGATCGCGCCACCGCTGGTCGTCTGGGCCATCGTCGCCCACAGCTGGGAAATGGCGTTTATTATCACCGGTGTGCTGAGCCTTATCTGGGCCATCTGCTGGCTGATCTTCTACAAGCACCCGAAAGATCAAAAGAAACTCAGCCAGGAAGAGCGGGATTACATTCTCGGGGGCCAGGAACCGCAACACCAGACCGGCAACGCCAAGAAAATGTCCGCCTGGCAGATCGTGCGCAACCGCCAGTTCTGGGGCATCGCTCTGCCGCGTTTTCTGGCAGAACCGGCCTGGGGCACCTTCAACGCCTGGATCCCGTTATTCATGTTCAAAGCCTATGGCTTTAACCTGAAGGAAATCGCCATGTTTGCCTGGATGCCGATGCTGTTCGCCGATCTCGGCTGCATCGTCGGCGGGTATCTGCCGCCGTTTTTCCAGAAACACTTCAAGGTGAACCTGATCGTTTCACGCAAGCTGGTGGTCACGATGGGCGCGGTGCTGATGATTGGCCCCGGTATGATCGGCCTGTTCACCAGCCCCTACGCCGCCATCGCGCTGCTGTGCGTCGGAGGCTTTGCTCACCAGGCGCTGTCCGGTGCGCTGATCACCCTGTCTTCAGACGTATTTGGCCGTAACGAGGTCGCGACCGCCAACGGCCTGACCGGCATGGCGGCCTGGACCGCCAGCACCCTGTTTGCTCTGGTGGTCGGCGCGTTAGCAGATACCCTGGGCTTCAGCCCGCTGTTCGCCGCGCTGTCGGTATTCGATATTCTCGGCGCCATCGTTATCTGGACCGTCCTGCAAAACCGGCCCGCCTTACCCCCCACGGAAGAGGCTCCACAGCCTGTCCCGGCGCGCAGTTAACCCCCCCGCCCGGCCACGCGCCGGGCGTCCCCTGCGGCCACTGGCAGCCCTGCCGAATAAGTGGTATAACAAATCCGACAGCCACGCCCCTTCTTACCCTAAGAGCATTCATTATGGAATTCACTGAAACCAGACGCCTGTATCAGCAACTGGCCGCCGAGCTTAAGCAGCGCATTGAAAGCGGCCGCTACCCGGTGGGCGATAAGCTGCCGGCCGAGCGCTATATTGCTGAAGAGATGAACGTCAGCCGCACCGTGGTACGCGAAGCCATCATCATGCTGGAAGTGGAAGGCTACGTTGACGTACGCAAGGGATCCGGGATCCACGTGATGTCCAACCAGCAAAAGCATCTGGTGGTGCCGGGCGACAGCATTGAGTTCGCCACCGCCGGGCCGTTCGAACTGCTGCAGGCGCGCCAGTTGATCGAAAGCAACATCGCCGAATTCGCCGCCACCCAGGTCACCAAACAAGATATCGTCCAGTTGATGGAGATCCAGGAACACGCACGCAAGGAAGACCGGTTCCGTGATTCGCAGTGGGATCTGAAATTCCACGTGCAGGTGGCGCTGGCTACGCAAAATACCGCGATGGCGACCATCGTGGAAAAAATGTGGAGCCAACGGGTGAATAACCCTTACTGGATCAAGCTGCACGAACATATCGACGAGCGATCTATCGCCAGTTGGTGCGACGACCACGATCAGATCCTCAAGGCATTGATACGTAAAGACCCTTATGCCGCCAAACTGGCAATGTGGCAGCATCTGGAAAACACCAAGCAAATGCTGTTCAACGCCACCAGCGACGATTTCGAATATAACGCCGACCGCTATCTGTTCGCCGAAAACCCAGTGGTGCATCTGGACGGCATGACCGCCGAAAACAAATAGCGCACGCGGTCAAAAACCGTTGGGTTATGTCAGGTAATGTAAAATCCGCCGAATCGATGCCTGAACCGCCGTTTGCCGTGTAGTATTTCACCGGAGGCAACGTAGATTTCCCTGTTGCCAATCGTGCTATTTTGGTAAAGTTAGGCCACTTTTTTACCCTTTGCTGCGGGGCGGAACACGAATACATGCGCTGGTTGTTTGCCATGCTTATTGCTCTTTTTTGCTGGACCGGTTCGGTCTCCGGCCAAAAGCTATGCGCGGCTCCCTCCAAAGCAACCCCCACGGCACTGAGTAGCCTGCCCTCGCTCGATAACCCGGCGCTGTCCCCTTATGACCAGGTTTATCGGTCTCCAGCAGAGTTGCAGCGCAAAGCGCCCGGCAAATTGCCGCTGCTGTTGCCGCGTGTGCATTCTTACCCCGGCTCACTGCCGGCCTCCGCCCAATTGCAGCCGGTCTATACGTTGGCCTCTGAGCTGGGCCATAATGCCAGATTCCCGCGTCAGCACTTATCTGTACCCAATCAGCTTGTTCAGGCCAACTGGATGCTGCACACCCCACAGCAGCAAAACAGGCTCGGTGGCTGGAAAGAAAGTAATATGCTTTATCGTGGCACGCTGACTTACCACTCATGACCGGTGTCGCACCGACGAGAACTCACTAAAAGCAACACCGTTTCATCGTTATCAGCAGCCAGGATCGCCCGCGCGCTTTCAGCCCACTTCTGATCCGCCGCTGAGATAAAGACAAACAATGACGTTTTAGGAACACCGGATGGACATCATTAAAGAACTGTTACATGCCTTATGGCAGCAGGATTTTGAGACGCTGGCGAACCCATCGCTGGTCTGGACGCTTTATGTCCTGCTGTTTCTGATTTTATTTCTGGAAAACGGCCTGCTGCCGGCAGCATTTTTACCCGGCGACAGCCTGCTGATCCTGGTAGGCGTTTTGATCGCCAAAGGCACCATGAATTTCCCGCTCACCATCCTGATCCTGACCGTTGCCGCCAGCCTGGGGTGCTGGGTCAGTTACATACAAGGCAAATGGCTGGGCAATACGCGAACGGTGCAGGGCTGGCTGTCGCATCTGCCGGCGCATTATCACCAGCGTGCGCACCAATTGTTCCACCGCCACGGGCTTTCCGCCCTGCTGGTCGGTCGTTTCCTGGCGTTTGTCCGCACCCTGTTGCCTACCATTGCCGGTCTCTCCGGCCTGAGTAATGCCCGTTTCCAATTCTTTAACTGGATGAGTGGCCTGCTGTGGGTGGTGATCCTGACGTCACTGGGCTTTGCTTTGGGCAAAACCCCGGTGTTCCGCAAGTATGAAGACCAACTGATGTTCTGCCTGATGCTGCTACCGCTGGTACTGCTGGTGGTTGGGCTGGTGGGATCGCTGATCGTGCTGTGGCGCAAGAAACGCGCCGACAGCCAGAATCAGGGGAAAGGGGCGTGATGGCAAAGCGCCCGCGCTGGCAGTATGTTTTGCTGATTGCACTCGCCCTGTTGGCGCTGGCGACGCTGCTGGTTCCCTGTATGGTGCGCACCGAAAGCGAGTTGCGCATCCGCGCCAGTCAGCAAGGCCTTTCGCTGCCTGACGGCTTTTTTGTCTATCAGCGGCTGGATGAGCGCGGTATTCGCATCAAAAGCATTACCCCCGAAGGTGATGGTCTGGTGATCCGTCTGGATTCACCGGAACAACAGCTGTTGGCGCGCGAAGCGCTGCAAACGATTTTACCGCCGGGTTATATCATCGCTCTGAGCGAATCCCCTGTTCCAAGCCATTGGGTCCGTGAATTTGCACGCGCCCCGCTCAATCTGGGATAATACCCCTTCGAATGAAGGGTTTTCCTTTCGTTTTTACGCCCCGTTCAATTAATCACCAATCGCCATCGAACTGCGGCTGATTCTTTGGGGGTCTGCGCGATTCAAGGCTATGCTGAAAGCTAGCTGCGTAAACTCCTGTCGCACTGTTTTTGCAAGCAGTCAGGAAAAGCGGATGCGTGCCAATGCGTCCCATTAACAAGGAACCGATAGCATGAAATTACGCCACTCACTCTTACTGCTCCTCCCGTTATGTGCATTGCCGGCCCTGTCATTTGCTGCCGAAGGCGGTTGTGCGACCAAGGCGCAAAACATCCAGCAGCAGATTGATTACGCCACCCAACATGGTAATCATAACCGTATAGCCGGGCTGAAAAAGGCGCTGAGCGAAGTACAGGCGAACTGTACCGAAGCGAGCCTGCAGGCCGATCGCCAGAAAAAAATCGAAGAGAAACAAAGCAAGGTCGCCGAACGTCAGCAAGAGCTGAAAACAGCCCAGCAAACCGGCAACCTGGATAAAGTTGCCAAGAAGCAGAAAAAACTGACGGAAGCACAGGCCGAGCTTAAACAGGCCCAGGCGGAATAATTTTTTTACACCAGCGGATTTATCGCTGAGAGCCGCGTCATGCGGGATTTTTACTGCATATAGAATGAATGCTTAGTGATATCGGCTACTCATTCACCCTTTGCTCCGGCGAAAAAATCCGCTATGTTGAAAGTCTGTCGAAGTTAACGTTAAGGAATAATCACATGGCACATGATTCAAATGCAGAAAACTTACGCGCTGAACTTAAATCCTTAGCCGATACGCTGGAAGAAGTGCTGAACTCTTCCACCGATAAACCAAAAGCCGAACTGGAAAAGCTGCGCTCCAAAGCCGAAAGCGCATTGAAAGATACCCGCGTTCGCCTGAGCGACGCCGGGGACAAAATTGCTTCCCAGACCAAGCAAATCGCCGGCCAGGCGGATGATTACGTGCGTGATAATCCGTGGACAGGTATCGGTATCGGCGCTGCGGTTGGCGTAGTGCTGGGCGTTCTGTTAGCGCGCCGCTAATTATGGCAGAACAACCACAAGTTCGTGCACAGGGCCCCGCCAAAGGGGTCCTGGATGTCGGCCAGCGCATCATCACTATTTTGGTGAGTATGGTCGAAACGCGGGTGCGCCTGGCGGTTGTCGAGCTGGAAGAGGAGAAAGCCAACCTCATTCAGTTGCTGATCATGGCCGGTATGACCCTTTTATTCACCGCATTTGGCCTGATGAGCCTGCTGATCCTGATTTTCTGGGCCATTGACCCTATCTACCGCCTGATGGCGTTAGGCGCCACCACGGGCATCTTGCTGTTCCTGGCTATTTTCGGCGCCATCTGGACGCTGGTCAAAGCGCGCCGCTCCACCCTGTTGGGCGCTACACGCAAACAGTTGGAGATCGACCGTTCCGAGCTGGAGGGTGAAAAATGAATCGCCGTCGCTACCTGGAATGGAGAAAAGAGAAACTGATTCGGCAGATCCAGCAACAACGGCTGGATCTGGCCGAAAACAAAACCCTGTGGCTGGAAAAAACCGAGCGCATCGATCGCGGTTGGCAAACTCTTTTCGGTCTGCGCAAATACCTGGTCGTCGGCTCCAGCGTGATGGCGCTTTACGGTATCCGCCACCCAAGCAAACTGATTCGCTGGTCACGTCGCGCTTTTGGTGTCTTTGGCACTATCCGATTGATCCAGAAAACTTTTTCCACCAAATAACCCTACTGATTTCTTCAATTCTTCCGTCGTTATGCCCAGTTTTTCACAGAAATTTATTCTTTCTGTCGATGACGGCTGGGTAACTTTCTGATTCGCCATCATTTGTTAGCAGGCTACAGATTCAGTTTTTTTGAAAAAATACGACAGTTTTACTTGCTAACAACGGAATCACTTCCCGATTAACATTCACTCCATCAAACACGTAACGGGCAGGACAGGGTCAGAGACCCGGCATACCGCCCGCTAACAGCGGTAAACGCCAAGACTGGCGAACTAAAAATCACTTTGGAGTTGATGATGAAAAAATTAGAAGATACAGGTTTGCTGGTTGCTCGTATTCTGATGCCAATCCTGTTTATCGTGGCAGGTTACGGCAAAATGGGCGACGCCTATGCCGGCACCCAGCAGTATATGCAATCGATGGGCGTACCTGGCTTCTTGTTGCCGCTGACCATTTTGCTGGAGTTCGGTGGCGGCCTGGCGATTCTGTTCGGTTTCCTGACCCGCACCGTGGCGCTGTTCACTGCCGGTTTCACCCTTCTGACTGCGGTACTGTTCCATACTAACTTTGCGGAAGGCGTAAACCAGCTGATGTTCATGAAGAACCTGACCATCGCCGGTGGCTATATCGTACTGGCCGTTGCCGGCCCAGGCGGTTTCAGCATCGACCGTATTTTGAACAAAAAGTGGTAAGCTTCTAATACCGAATCAGGGGTCCGGCATGCCGGACCCTTCTGCTTTTTCACTCGGACACGAAGGAGATCATCATGGGACAACTCGTCGATGGCGTTTGGCAAGACATCTGGTATGACACATCATCTACCGGAGGCCGTTTCAAACGCTCAACCTCTCAGTTCCGCAACTGGGTGACTGCAGACGGCCAACCGGGCGAACACGGCACCGGAGGGTTTAAAGCGGAGAAAGACCGTTATCACCTGTACGTTTCACTCGCCTGTCCTTGGGCGCACCGCACGTTGCTGATGCGCAAACTGAAGGGGCTGGAGCAGATTATCCCGGTTTCCGTGGTGCATCCGCTGATGTTGGAAAACGGCTGGACCTTTGGCCAGGACTTCCCTGAAACGACCGGCGACAGCCTTTATCACTCAGACTTTCTCTATCAGCTTTACCTGCGCGCCGATGAACATTACACCGGCCGCGTGACGGTGCCGGTACTGTGGGACAAACAGCAGCAGACCATCGTCAGCAATGAATCTGCCGATATCATTCGCATGTTCAACAGTGCATTTGATGGCATCGGCGCTCGCGCGGGGGATTATTATCCCAACGACCTGCGCGGCAAAATCGATGAGCTGAACGGTTGGATTTATGACCAGGTGAATAACGGTGTCTACAAGGCCGGTTTCGCCACCAGTCAGGAAGCCTATGACGAAGCGGTGAATGCGCTGTTTGACGCACTGGCGCGGCTGGAGCAGATCCTGGGCCAACACCGTTACCTGACCGGCGATCGCCTGACCGAGGCCGACCTGCGTCTGTGGACCACGCTGGTGCGCTTCGATCCGGTGTATGTCACCCATTTTAAATGCGATAAACGCCGCATCAGCGATTATCTCAACCTGTACGGCTTCCTGCGCGACATCTACCAGATGCCAGGCATCGCCGAAACGGTTAGCCTACCGCACATCCGCAACCACTATTACCGTAGCCACACCACTCTCAATCCGCACGGCATTATTTCCATTGGGCCGGCGCAGGATCTGGACGAGCCGCACGGCCGCGACAAACGTTTCGGTTAGCCCATTTCCCCCTCTCTTTAACGGTCAGGGGGAACAATAAAACAGCCCGCCGTGCTTGCACCTGCGGGCCGTTGGCGATCAGGCGCTCAATAGCGGCACACAGTCCGGTTACTGCCGTTCCTGCTGGGCGAAGAGCCGTGGAATTTCGCGCAGGAACCAGGCTTTCGCCTCCCCCATGCTGTCGCGCCGCCAGGCCATGATGATATCGGCCTCACGGCTGTATTCCGGCCCCACCACCCTCAGCCGCCCTTCTTCAATGTCTTTTTCCACCATCGGGTAAGGCATGGTCGCCACGCCCAGGCCGGCCAGCAGCGCCAGGCGCTTGTCGCCAATGGTGCTGACCGTCAGGCGTTGCTGTTTATCCAACAACTGCACGGTCAATACCGGCCGTTCACGGGCTGTATCCGCCACCGCAATGCCGCGGTATTTCACGCGAGTCAGTTCGGACAAGGGTTCCGGCTCCAGATGAATGGGGTGATCCGGCGCGGCGACGTAAACGCTCATCACCTTGTACAGCTTGCGGGTGTTGATCTCCGAGGAAGCACGGAAATGCATGTCCGGAGCGATGACGATATCGGCTCGCCCTTGCTCCAGCCGCTCCCAGGCACCGGCCAGCACTTCGGTAAAAATCGATACCTGGGTATTGGCCTTCAGCGCCAGTTTGTCGACCAGCGGAAACAGTTTGCTCGCCGGCGACAGCGCTTCGCTGACGATGGTCAGGTGAGTTTCCCAACCGCGCGCCAGCGCTTCGGCATCCGTAGTCAGCTTGTCGGCAGCCTCCAGCAACACCCGCCCGCGCTCCAGCAGCATGCGCCCAACGTTGGTGAACTTGGTGCGGTGGCCGGAGCGGTCGAACAGCACCACGTCCAATTCTTCTTCCAATTTTTGCATGGTGTAGCTGAGCGCCGAAGGCACGCGCCCCAGCTCATCGGCTGCCGCAGCAAAGCTGCCACGTCGGTCGATCGCATCCATAACCCTTAACGCTTCAAGCGTTAACGCCCGATCTCTGGCCATCGAATCTCTCTGTCAGGAAATTTGAATATGCCGACCAGATTAACTGGCTAACAATCCGGCGTCCAGATGCTTACCATCTAGATAATGAATTTAGAGAGCCGATTGCCATGATTACATGCAGAACAGCACAACAATGCGGGCAAGCTGACTTTGGTTGGCTGCAGGCTCGCTACACCTTTTCTTTTGGACATTATTTCGATCCCAAACTGATGGGCTACGCCTCGTTGCGGGTGCTGAACCAGGAGGTGCTGGCACCGGGTGCGTCATTCCAGCCACGCACCTATCCCAGCGTGGATATCCTGAATCTGATCTTGCAGGGGGAAGCCGAATACCGCGACAACGACGGCAATACCGTGCGCGCCAAGGCCGGTGAAGCCTTGTTGTTGGCCACGCAGCCAGGGCTGAGTTACAGCGAACAGAACGTCAGCAGCGATACGCCGCTGACCCGTCTGCAGCTGTGGCTGGATGCCTGCCCGGACCGCAACAACGATCGAGTACAGCGTCTGACGCTGCCGGATAACGGCTCGACGCTGCTGGCGTCACCGGACGGCGCCCAGGGCAGCCTGCAACTGCGCCAGCAGGTGTGGATCCATCATCTGGATTTACAGCCGGGCGAACAGCAGACGTTTGCGCTGAACGGGCAACGGGCTTACCTGCAGTCGATCCACGGCACCATCGAAGCCAATGGCGATCGTAACGAAGGCCAACGCTTGACCTGCGGCGACGGGGCTTTTATCCATGAAGAGAACCGCCTGACGATCCGCGCCGAAACGCCGCTGCGCGCGCTGCTGATTGATTTACCGGTGTGAATCAAGCGGGTGCAACATGTCGAACTCGATGAATACCAATGGAAAAAACCCCGCGTAACTTGCGTCACGCGGGGTTTTCTTTATAGAGGGAGTTGACCGGTAAGCCGGGTTCTGTCGTGGACAGTCATTCCTCTAGGCCAGCAATCGCTCACTGGCTCAAGCAGCCTACCCGGGTTCAGTACGGGCCGTACCATGTGAACCCCTATTTGGCCTTGCTCCGGGTGGAGTTTACCGTGCCACGAACTGTTGCCAGTCGCGCGGTGCGCTCTTACCGCACCCTTTCACCCTTACCTGATCCCGCTTGCGCGGGCCATCGGCGGTTTGCTCTCTGTTGCACTAGTCGTAGGCTTGCGCCTCCCAGGCGTTACCTGGCACCCTGCCCTATGGAGCCCGGACTTTCCTCCCCTCCACCTGTCTCCCCCGAAAGGGACGGCAGTGAAGCGGCGACTGTCTGGTCAACTCCGGCGCGGATAGTAGCGTCGCGCTCACGGCAGGTCAACCGCTTTACTGTTCTTGTTGCTCTAACGCGTGTTTATACAACGCATTTTTCTTCACGCCGTGGATTTCCGCCGCCAACGCCGCCGCCTTTTTCAGCGGCAATTCTTTTTGCAGCAACGCCAGCGTGCGCAGCGCCTCCAGCGGCAATGCGTCATCCTGCGCCTTATGGCCTTCGACGATCAGCACCATTTCGCCACGGCGACGCACTTCGTCTTCCTGTACCCAGGCCAGCAGCTCACCCACCGGCGCACCCGTGATGGACTCCCAGGTTTTGGTGAGCTCACGCGCCAGCACGACATAGCGCTGCGGCCCCCACACGGTGACCATGTCCTGCAAACTTTCCAGCAAACGGTGGGTGGATTCGTAGAAAATCAACGTGCGCGGTTCCTCTGCCAGCGCCATCAGCGTATCCTTACGCCCCTTGGTTTTCGCCGGCAGGAACCCTTCGTAACAGAAGCGGTCTGAAGCAACGCCGGCGGCACACAGTGCGGTGGTTGCCGCACAGGCTCCCGGCAGCGGTACCACGCGAATGCCGGCTTCGCGGCAGCGGCGCACCAGGTGATAACCGGGATCGTTGATCAACGGGGTGCCGGCGTCGGAAACCAGCGCAATGCTCTGGCCTTCCTGCAGTTTCGCCAGCAGTTGGTCGGCCTTTTGCTGTTCGTTATGGTCATGCAGCGCAAACAGCCGCGCGCTAATCGCAAAGTGTTGCAACAGCAACCCGGTGTGGCGCGTGTCCTCGGCCGCAATCAGATCAACGCTTTTCAGTACCTCTAACGCACGGTGGGTAATATCCCCTAAATTGCCGATTGGGGTGGGCACCACATACAGCGTTGATGCAGAAATGACTGATTGTTGGTGTTGATTCATTGTTTCATCCGGGTTGCCGATTTAATATTGAGCATCTTGAAAAAAACATCACTGGATACAGTATGCTTTCCTCAACATTCGTTCGTACCAAAGCAGGGCGTTCAAAGCCTGTCCGACTTACCGCAGTGATCGCGGCAGCCCTGTTCCTTGCAGGCTGTCCTAGTCAGGCCCCGCAGACGCCGCCCGCCAATATACAGGACGAAGCGAGCGCCAGCTCCGATTACTATCTGAAGCAGCTGCAACAAAGCAGCGATGATAACAAGGCTGACTGGCAATTACTTGCTATTCGCGCGCTGTTACGTGAAGGAAAACTGCCGCAGGCCGGTGAACAACTGAACCAACTGCCGAAAAACCTCAGCAGCGTTCAGCAGGTTGAACGCCAGTTGCTGACCGCAGAACTGCAGGTGGCTAACAAAAGCTATGTGAGCGCCCGCAGCACGCTGGGCCATCTGGATAGCGGTTCACTGTCAGCCAACCAATTGGTGCGCTTCTACCAGGCGCAGATCGCCGCCAATCAAGGTAAACCCTCTCTGCCGCTGATCCGCGCCTACGTTGCGCAGGAACCGCTGCTGACCGGCAAGGCTCATCAAACCAATCTGGATCAAACCTGGCAGGCACTGCTGCAGTTGACGCCGCAGGACATGAACAGTCTGGTGATCAACGCCAATGAAAACGTGCTGCAAGGCTGGCTGGATCTGCTGCGTGTCTATCAGGACAACAAGCAGGATCCCGATCTGCTGAAGGCCGGCATCAAGGACTGGCAAAACCGTTACCCGCAGAACCCGGCGGCGAAAACGTTGCCGACGCAGCTGAACCAGGTGCTGAACTTTACCCAGGCTTCCACCTCCAAAATCGCCCTGCTGCTGCCGCTGAACGGCCAGGCAAAAGTGTTCGCCGATGCGATCCAACAAGGTTTTGAAGCGGCGAAAAACGGCGTGGCCGCACCGGCGCAGGTACAGCAACAGCAGCAGCCTGCCAACAATCCCGTTCAGGCAGCAGCCCCTGCGGACGCCAATGCCAACGGTGCGGTAAGCACCTCGGCGCCGTCTGCGGATGCCGCGCCCGTGACCGCGGCTCAGCCTTCTACAGCGTCCAATGCGCAGATTACGCCGCCGCAGGCCACCAATGCGCAAATTAAAGTGTATGATACCACCAGCCAACCGCTGGCCGCGCTACTGACACAGGCACAGCAAGACGGCGCAACGCTGGTGGTGGGTCCGCTGCTGAAAGAGAACGTCGATCAACTGTCCGGCAGCAATACCACGCTGAACGTGCTGGCGCTCAATCAGCCGGAAACGCCGAAAGACAATCCGAACATTTGTTACTTCGCCCTGTCGCCGGAAGACGAAGCGCGCGACGCTGCCCGCCACATTTGGGAACAACAAAAGCGCCAGCCGCTGCTGCTGATCCCGCGCGGTTCGTTCGGCGATCGCGTTGCCAAAGCCTTTAACCAGGAATGGCAAAAACTGGGCGGCCAGACCGTGCTGCAACAAGGTATCGGCTCTGCCGGCGAACTGCGTCAGGCGGTGAACAGCGGCGGCATCCGCATGAGCGGCACGCCGATTTCCGCTGCACCGGCTCCGCAGGCCGTGACCATTGCCGGGCTGACCATTCCGGCGCCGCCAAGCGATGTGCCTGCCGAATCCGGCGGCAACGTGGATGCAGTCTACATCGTGGCGACCCAGTCCCAGCTGACACTGATCAAACCGATGATCGACATGGCCACCACCTCGCGCAGCAAACCGGCCATGTACGCCAGCTCGCGTAGCTACCAGGCCGGTGCAGGCCCTGACTTCCGTCTGGAAATGGAAGGCCTGCAGTTCAGCGATATCCCGTTGCTGGCCGGCGCCAACCCGCAGCTGTTGCAGCAGGCGAGCAGCCGGTTCCGCAACGACTATTCGCTGGTGCGTCTGTACGCCATGGGGATGGATGCCTGGACATTGGCCAATCACTTTGCTGAAATGCGCCAGTTGCCCGGCTTCCAGGTCTCCGGCACCACCGGCATGCTGACCGCTTCACCAAGCTGCGTGATCAACAGGAAACTGCCTTGGCTGCAATACCGTCAGGGAATGGTGGTTCCCGTCTCTTGAGTCAACGCGCCAAGGGGGCGGGCTATGAGTTACAGGCCCGCCGCTATCTGGAACGCGCCGGGCTCACCTTCTTCGCCGCCAACGTTACGCTGCGCGGCGGTGAGCTCGATCTCATCATGCGCGATGGTCAAACCTGGGTGTTTGTTGAAGTCCGCTACCGCCGCAGCGACGCCTTTGGCGGTGCGGCCGCCAGCGTGACTTACCGTAAACAGCAGCGGTTGCTGCATGCCGCCGCCGTTTGGTTGGCGGGGCGCGGAGCCAGTTTTGACACATCGTCTTGCCGTTTTGATGTTTTGGCCATCACCGGTAGCCAGTTAGAATGGATACCCAACGCCTTCAATGCGGATTAATCATGGTTTACCGGTGCAGACCGGCCCTTTGACTTAGTGGATTAATACAACGTGCTGGATAGAATTAAAGCCTGTTTTACCGAAAGCATCCAAACCCAGATTGCGGCGGCGGAAGCCTTGCCCGACGCCATCTCGCGTGCGGCAATGACGCTGGTTCAATCCTTACTTAACGGTAATAAAATTCTGTGCTGCGGCAACGGTACCTCGGCGGCCAACGCGCAGCATTTCGCCGCCAGCATGATCAACCGCTTTGAAACCGAGCGCCCAAGCCTGCCGGCCATTGCGCTGAATGCCGATAACGTGGTGCTGACGGCGATCACCAACGACCGTCTGCACGATGAGGTTTATGCCAAGCAGGTGCGCGCTCTCGGCCATGCCGGCGACGTCTTGCTGGCAATTTCCACCCGCGGCAACAGCCGTGATATTGTGAAAGCGGTCGAAGCCGCAGTGACGCGTGACATGACGATTGTCGCACTCACCGGTTACGACGGCGGGGAGTTGGCCGGTTTGCTCGGTCAACAGGATGTCGAGATCCGTATCCCATCGCATCGCAGTGCTCGTATTCAGGAAATGCATATGCTCACAGTAAATTGCCTATGCGACCTGATAGATAGTACGTTGTTTCCCCACCAGGACGAATAAGGAACTGAGATGAAGCTGAAAGCCACATTTGCAGTGCTGTCCAGCGCCCTGCTGTTACAAGGCTGTATCGCCGGCGTTGTCGTCGGCAGTGCGGCTGTCGCCACCAAGAGCGCCACCGACCCACGCAGCGTAGGCACTCAGGTAGACGACGGCACGCTGGAAGCCCGGGTTGAAAACGCCCTGAGTAAAGATCAACAGTTGAAGAAAGACGCCCGGGTGGTTGCTACCGCCTATCAGGGTAAAGTATTGCTGACCGGCCAGTCGCCGAGCACCGACCTCGCCGCCCGCGCCAAGCAAATAGCGATGGGCGTCGAAGGCACGGCCGAAGTGTATAACGAGATCCGCCAAGGGACGCCAATCAGCCTCGGCACTGCGTCCTCCGATACCTGGATCACCACCAAGGTCCGCTCGCAGTTGCTCACCAGCGACACGGTGAAATCATCCAATGTGAAGGTCACTACCGAAAACGGTGAGGTATTCCTGCTGGGCCTGGTCACACAACAAGAAGCGCAGTCGGCCGCGCAGATCGCCAGCCAGGTGAGCGGCGTGAAACACGTCACCACCGCCTTTACCTTCGTGAAATAACCCGCTGCGCCGGGGTAGGCCTGATGCCTTTATCCCGGCGCGCTAATCCAGATTATTTTCTTTCAGAAAGCCTTCCCCACCCAACTGCCGCATCTGGCGCATAATCCACTGCTGCCGTTGAATCACATAGCCGGAAGGCGCACTGGCTTTAAAACGATGCGGGTTTGGCAACACCGCCGCCAGCAGCGCCGCTTCAGAAGCGGTCAGGCGTTTAGCCGGTTTATTGAAAAAGCGCTGCGACGCCTCTTCCACGCCGAATACCCCATCGCCAAATTCAACGATATTCAGGTAAACCGTCAGGATCCGCCGCTTGGTCCACACCAGTTCGATCCCCGAGGTCAGCCCGGCCTCCAGCCCCTTGCGCAGCCAACTGCGGCCATCCCACAAAAACAGGTTCTTCGCCGTTTGCTGCGACAGCGTGGAGGCGCCGCGGATGCGTGTGGGGCGACGTTCGTTGTGGCTGAGCGCCTTTTCGATCGCCGCCACGTCGAATCCCCAGTGTTCAGGGAACTTCTGGTCCTCCGCCGCCATGACCGCCAGCGCCATCTGCGGAGAAATATCGTCCATCGATACCCAGTCGGAGTGCGCCACATAGCCAAAATCACCGCTCAGCCAGGCACCGAACTGCCGCTCCACCATCACCGCAGAAAAAGGCACCGGCAAGAAAGCAAAAACGGCTATCCCAAGCCCCCACAGGCCGACCAGGGCAATTATTCCGCGTTTCAGCCAAAACCAGGGCCGGGAAAAAATCGATTTGCCCGCGGACTTTCTCATTCAACCAAATCCAGCACCCGTGAAACCAGCTTATCAATCCCGTCGGCCGCCTCGCCGATAGATTTCGCCAACATGTAGGCTGGCGTGGTCACCACTTTGTTTTCAATATCCACCACGATGTCATCAACCGGGCAAATAACCGGCTCGCCGCCCATGGCATCAATCACTTCACCCAGGTCCGGATCGTTGCCAATGGTCAGCCGCACTTGTTGATCCAGCAGCTTCGGCAGCAGTGCGGGGGCAATGCACATAAAACCAATTGGTTTATTTGCCTTATACATTTGTTGCGTTAACTTAGCTAAATCTTTATCAATCCAGCATTCTGCCCCTTCACTGGCGAAGCTGCTGAGGTTCTTCGCCGCACCAAATCCACCGGGTACAATCAGCGCATCCAACTGGCCGGCATCGGCCTGTGAAAGCGGCCGAATGTTCCCTCTGGCGATACGCGCAGACTCGACCAAAACATTGCGTTCTTCCGGCATCTCATCGCCAGTTAAGTGATTAATAACATGAAGTTGAGATTTATCCGGTGCAAAGCACACCGCCTGTGCCCCCGCCCGGTCCAACGCAAGCAGCGTCAGGACGGCTTCATGGATCTCCGCACCGTCATAAACTCCGCAGCCGCTCAGCACAACGCCAACGTTTTTCATCACCCTTACTCCTTATGAGACTGTCAACTGGTTAGTGCTCGGAGTTAACAAACACTAATCTACATCACACATTTTAATGAATCTTCTAACAAGAGCGCTTACATTTGCTATGTTGTTGGCTGTATGATGTTTAGGAATTCTCTACAACCTGCTCGACCAGAACACTGAATACCAATACGCAGGTTCACAATTTCCCTGGTGTTGGCGCAATATTCGCGCACCCCGGCCTAGGTCGGGGTCATTTTTTTTCAGCGTTCGCAACCCACTCGCGCAGTACCTGTACGTCGTTGCGCCATTCCTGCTTGAGCTCATCAACCCAGTCCTGCACGTTATCCCACCACGCCGGCAACGTCGGGGTCTGAATCTGTTGCGCCAGTAACTGCAAATGACGCAGGCCAACCGACCCGCAAGCGCCCTTGATTTTATGCCCTTCTTCGGTGATGCCTTTCTGGTCACGCGCCGTCATATTGGACTCCAGCACCGCCAGATAGCCCGGCATCATCTGCTCAAACATCTCCAGGCTCTGATGAATCAGTTGCGGCCCCACCAGGTCCATGTACTGTTCCAGCATTGTGGTATCCAGTAACGACTCATTAATCTGCATCGCCTTTTGCTCCGTTTTCTTTGTGGTGTGAGAGGGTTGATGATCCCAGTAATGTTTAATGACCTTGGTCAACGCCGGTACAGAAAGCGGCTTGCTCAGCACATCGTCCATACCCGCGTCGAGATACTCTTTTTTGTCTTTCAGCACGTTGGCGGTCAAGGCAACCAGCGGCGGCAGCGTTTGCCCGGCATAACGCTCGCGCAGCACCCGGGCGATATCCAGCCCGGTCATGTCCGGCAGTTGGATATCCAGCAGCACCAGATCAAACTCGTCCGGATCGAACATCGCCAGCGCGTCGGTGCCGTTCATCGCCACTTCCACGCTATTGCCGAGCTTCTCCAACACCGAGCGCGCCACAATCACGTTCAGTTCGATATCCTCCACCAGCAGGATATGCAGCGCCGGCAACGGCAGATCCTCCTCGGCACGCGTCTCACTTTCCGCCTCCTGCACCGCCGGCGCATTGATGGTCAAGGTGAAGCAAGAACCGTGCCCCTGTACGCTGCTGACGGTGATATCGCCGCCCATGCTCTGCGCCAGGCGCTTGGAAACAGCCAACCCGATGCCGGTGCCGGTCGCCGGGCGGCCGCCGTGCTGATCTTTCACCTGATAATACATGGCGAAGATCTTGTCCTGTTCGTCCTGCGGAATACCCATTCCGGAATCTTCCACCTCAAACACCAGTCGATCCTGCTCTTCACGCCGCACACGCACCACAATCTGCCCGTGCGGAGTAAACTTCACCGCATTGCCGATCAGGTTCCACAGGATCTGCCGCAGGCGGGTGCCGTCGGTGATGATTTGCTGCGGCAGCGGCGATTGCGGCTCCATCACGAACTGCAGGCCTTTTGGCTGCGCCAGCAGGCCGGAGAGGTTTTCCAGATCCGCCAGGAAGCCGGTAAAATCCACCGGCTGGTTGTCGAGTTGCACTTTCCGCCGCTCGAGCTTATCCATCTCAATGATGTCATTGAAGATATTGCCCAGCGTGATGGCGCTGACATGGATGGTCTTCAGGTATTTCAGTTGCTCATCGTTCAAATCGGTATCGAGCAGAATGCGGCTCAGCCCGACGATGCCGTTAAGCGGCGTACGAAGCTCGTGGCTGATCGTTGAGATGAAGGTGGTCTTGTCCCTGCTGGCGTTCTCCAGCGCGTCCTGGTAGCGCTTACGCTCGGTTATATCGCGGCCAAAGCCCATCAGCCCGTGACGTTTGCCCACGCGATCGTAAAACGGCACCTTGCGCAGCTCAAAACAGGCCTTGCGCCCGTCCGGGTAAACCAGCCACTGTTCGTAGGTCAGGGAGACGTTATGGCGAAAGACCTTCTCGTCGGTTTCTATCACCTTTTCGGCGATTTCCTGGCTGTAGACGTCAAACGGCGTCAGGCCGATCAGCTGCTTTTCGCTTTTGCCGGTCAGCAGTTCCATCGCCCGGTTACAGCCGGAGAATTCTTTGTCTTCGTTGCGGTAATACACCAGATCGGGGGAAGCATCGAGGAACGAACGCAACAGCGCCGATTGCTGGCCCAGCTCAATCTGCGCCAATTCGCGCTGCTCCATCTCTTCCGTCAGCTTGTCCATCACCTGCTGGCGATCTTGCTCCGCCTTGATACGGTCGGCGATTTCCTGATTCAACTGGCTGATGTTGTCTTTAAGCTGCTGGTTCAGCTCCAGATCGCGGTGGCGCATTTCTTCCAGTTTATCAACCAGCCGCGCCAGGCGCTGGCGAGATTCTTCCAGTTGCTCGACCACCACCGACAGAAAATACACCGCCCAGGGCGTGATCAGCAGGCCGAAGAAGATCGAACGCACCACGTCGATGCTTTCCACCTCGCCGCGCAGCAGCATGGTCACCGCCATCTGCACCACCATCGCCAGTACCACCAGCGCCGAAGCCAGCAGCAGCGAAAAGCGCACCAGCCCCAGTTTCACCATTAAATCAACGTAGTACTGGGCTAATACCCGGATTTGCTTCATAGCGGCTCCCATAAGACAGAATCGGTTAAATCATACCGTAAAACCTCGGTGAGATAAGGAAGCAAACACCGAAGTGTGGGAAAGTTTGCAAATCAAAACAGCGATCAAGGGCGATATTGCCGCTTTTCATCCAATCCGCTGCCCTGTCCGCCATAACGCTGCAGGTAGCCGCCGACCGCCTGCATGCCGTTCCAGCGGTTTTCGCACCATAATGGTGCCAACAGCGTCGGCCGACGGGCGCTGGCGGAGATGCGATGATAGACAATCTCTTTCGGCGTATGGCGGATCATCTCCCCGGCACTGGCGGCGTACTCCTCCAGCGCCAATTCAGGCATGCGCCCTGCCTGCCAGGCCCGCGCCAAGGTGCTGCCGGTAACGATATGCAGCGGGTGCAGCTTGATGCCGTCCACGCCGCTGTCCACCACCTGCCGCAGCGTAGCCAGATGATCGGCCGAGCTTTCCCCCGGCAGCCCGACGATCAGGTGGCTGCATACCTTCAGCCCACGTTCGCGTGCCAATCGGGCGGTATGCTGGTAACAGGAGAAATTGTGGCCGCGATTAATGCGCTTCAGCGTTTTATCGTGCGCAGTCTGCAAGCCCAGCTCGAGCCAAACCTCATAACCTTGTTCAAGGTAGCCCGCCAGCAAATCAAGCGCGGCGGGCGGCACGCAGTCCGGCCGCGTGCCAACGCAGATCCCGACCATATCGGCCTGCGCCAGCGCCTGCCGATACATGTCCGCCAGCAGGCTCACTTCTGCATAAGTACTGGTATAGGCCTGAAAGTAGGCCAGGTAACGTTTTGCGCGGTTGACCCTGCCGGCCTGCACCCTCAGCTGTTCGGCAATGCTCTGGCGCTGCATCTGTTCGTCGGCAAAAGAGGCTACGTTGCAGAAGGTACAACCGCCACGGCCAAGGGTACCGTCGCGATTTGGGCAGCTAAAACCGCCGTGCAGCGTGAGTTTATGAATCTTTTCGCCGTGCCGACGCTGGAGATCGGCGCCAAACATATTGACTAATTGCGGCAACTGCATAATCTTGGCTTTCTCTGTACTCAAAGCCCGTGATGCTAATAAGAAACGGCTTTTCCCGCGATGACAGAGATCAACGCTTTCCCTTCAAGGCTTCACCAGGCATAACTATTCATTATAAATGCAAATAAAATCACCCGAGCCAAGATGAATTTTTCTTATTCTCCCCTAACCGTTAACGCCTGTATGACAAAGCGATTAAAAATAGTTACAAATAACAAGAAAGCATAACTTAATAGAATAAAATTCTGACATTCCCGCCCGCACTAGCATGGTGCAGAGATTCAGAGGTTGCACTATAGTGAGACAGCTCACATTTCCTCGAGCCCTGACGCTCCTCATCACCACCGTAAATTCATGTAAAAATATTTATTTTTCAAAAAGATAACCCACAATAATTCAATAAAAAACGCTCTTAAGCCTATATTTGACCTGCGTATTCTTTCTCGCTAAGTTGGAAGTCCGCTGGAAGCTTTCTGGACGGGCAAACGTCTCGTCATATTTATGCAGTTATTTAAGACTCCCTCTTAAAACAAGTCATTCACCACTTGTGAGAACCGTCACGAGAGGCCATTGATGGAGGGCGGAAAAGCAGATCGGCGATATGAACCTTGCTGATTGGACTTCCGCCTGACGTTGGGAAGCCCCCTCGCAGTTGGTTGTAAGAGTCACGCAGAGCCTGGGGAGGTTCACTGATATGTTGTACGATAAATCCCTTGAGAGGGACAACTGTGGTTTCGGCCTAATCGCCCACATAGAAGGCGAACCTAGCCACAAGGTGGTGCGAACTGCTATTCACGCGCTGGCCCGAATGCAGCACCGTGGCGCAATCCTTGCTGACGGCAAGACTGGCGACGGTTGCGGCCTGTTATTGCAAAAGCCCGATCGCTTTTTCCGCATGGTTGGAGAAGAGCGCGGCTGGCGTTTAGCCAAGAACTACGCCGTTGGCATGATGTTCCTCAGCCAGAACGAAGAGGAAGCCCGTGCCAGCCGCCGCATTGTGGAAGAAGAGCTGCAAAATGAAACGCTGTCGGTCGTCGGCTGGCGTGAAGTGCCGACCAACCCGGACGTTTTGGGTGAGATCGCCCTCTCTTCCCTGCCGCGCATTGAACAGATCTTCGTTAACGCCCCGGCGGGTTGGCGCCCGCGCGATATGGAACGCCGCCTGTTTGTGGCGCGTCGCCGTATCGAAAAGCGCGTTCAGGACGACAGCTTCTATGTCTGCAGCTTCTCGAATCTGGTCACGATCTATAAAGGCTTGTGCATGCCTGCGGATCTGCCGCGTTTCTATCTCGATCTGGCGGACCTGCGCCTGGAATCGGCCATCTGCCTGTTCCACCAGCGTTTCTCCACCAACACCGTGCCGCGCTGGCCGCTGGCGCAGCCGTTCCGTTATCTGGCGCACAACGGTGAGATCAACACCATCACCGGCAACCGCCAATGGGCACGCGCCCGTACTTATAAATTCCAGACGCCGCTGATCCCGGATTTGCAAACCGCCGCCCCCTTCGTCAACGAAACCGGCTCCGACTCCAGCTCGCTGGACAACATGTTGGAGCTGCTGCTGGCGGGGGGCATGGACCTGATCCGCGCCATGCGTTTGCTGGTGCCGCCGGCCTGGCAGAACAACCCGGACATGGACACCGATCTGCGTGCCTTCTTCGACTTCAACTCGATGCACATGGAGCCGTGGGACGGCCCGGCAGGCATCGTGATGTCCGATGGTCGCTACGCCGCCTGTAACCTGGACCGTAACGGTCTGCGCCCGGCGCGTTATGTAATAACCAAAGACAAACTGATCACCTGCGCCTCCGAAGTCGGCATCTGGGATTACCAGCCGGATGAAGTGGTGGAAAAAGGCCGCGTTGGCCCTGGCGAGCTGATGGTGATCGACACCCGCAGCGGCAAGATCCTGCACTCCGCCGAAACCGACGACGACCTGAAAAGCCGCCACCCGTATAAAGAGTGGATGGAAAAGAACGTCAAGCGCCTGGTGCCGTTCGAGGATCTGCCTGAAGATCAGGTCGGCAGTCGTGAGCTCGACGACTCGCAGCTCGAGACTTACCAGAAACAGTTCGGCTACAGCAGCGAAGAGCTGGATCAGGTGATCCGCGTGCTGGGCGAGATCGGCCAGGAAGCTACCGGCTCGATGGGTGACGATACCCCGTTCGCCGTGCTCTCCAGCCGCCCACGCATCGTTTATGACTATTTCCGCCAGCAGTTCGCGCAGGTGACCAACCCGCCTATCGACCCGCTGCGCGAAGCGCATGTGATGTCGCTGGCGACCAGCATCGGCCGCGAAATGAACGTGTTCTGCGAGGCCGAAGGCCAGGCGCACCGCCTGAGCTTCAAATCGCCGATCCTGCTGTACTCCGACTTCAAGCAGCTCACCACGCTGGAAGGCGAATATTATCGCGCTGACACGCTCGATCTGACCTTCGATCCTGCGGTGCAGGATCTGGAGCAAACCATCCGCGCCCTGTGCGACGAAGCGGAACGTAAAGTTCGCGACGGCGCCGTGCTGCTGGTGCTGTCCGATCGCGCCATCGCCGCCAACCGTCTGCCGGTGCCTGCACCGATGGCTGTAGGCGCGATCCAGACCCGTTTGGTAGAGAAAAGCCTGCGCTGCGACGCCAACATTATCGTTGAAACCGCCAGCGCCCGCGATCCGCACCACTTCGCCGTGCTGTTGGGCTTCGGCGCTACCGCAATCTACCCGTACCTGGCCTACGAAACGCTGGCCAAACTGGTGGATACTCAGGCGATCGACAAGAAATACCGCGACGTGATGCTGAACTACCGTAACGGCATCAATAAAGGCCTGTACAAGATCATGTCCAAAATGGGCATCTCGACTATCGCCTCTTACCGCTGCGCCAAACTGTTTGAAGCGGTCGGCCTGCATCGCGACCTGTCCGATCTCTGTTTCCAGGGCGCAGTCAGCCGCATCGGCGGTGCCAGCTTCAGCGACTTCCAACAGGATTTGCAGAATCTGTCCAAGCGCGCCTGGCTGAAACGCAAACCGCTGGAACAAGGCGGCCTGCTGAAGTTCGTTCACGGCGGCGAGTACCACGCGTACAACCCTGACGTGGTGAGCACCTTGCAAACTGCGGTACACAGCGGCAAATACAGCGACTATCAGGCTTACGCCAAACTGGTGAATGAACGCCCGGTCGCCATGCTGCGTGACCTGCTGGCCATTACGCCGCAGGGCACGCCGATCCCGGTCGACCAGGTTGAACCGGCAGAATCGCTGTTCAAACGCTTCGATACCGCAGCAATGTCTATCGGCGCATTGAGCCCGGAGGCCCACGAGTCGCTGGCCATCGCCATGAACAGCCTCGGCGGTTTCTCCAACTCCGGGGAAGGCGGCGAAGACCCTGCACGTTACGGCACCAACAAGGTTTCACGCATCAAGCAGGTGGCATCCGGCCGTTTCGGCGTGACGCCGGCCTACCTGGTGAATGCCGACGTGATCCAAATCAAAGTGGCGCAAGGGGCAAAACCGGGCGAAGGCGGCCAGTTGCCTGGCGACAAAGTGACGCCTTATATCGCCAAACTGCGTTATTCGGTGCCGGGCGTAACCCTGATTTCTCCACCGCCGCACCATGACATCTACTCGATCGAAGATCTGGCACAGCTGATTTTCGACCTGAAACAGGTCAACCCGAAGGCGATGATCTCGGTGAAACTGGTTTCCGAACCGGGCGTCGGCACCATCGCTACCGGCGTGGCGAAAGCCTATGCCGATCTGATCACCATCGCCGGCTACGACGGCGGTACCGGTGCCAGCCCACTGTCGTCGGTGAAATACGCCGGCTGCCCGTGGGAACTGGGCCTGGTGGAAACTCAGCAGGCGCTGGTGGCTAACGGCCTGCGCCACAAAATCCGCCTGCAGGTGGATGGCGGCCTGAAAACCGGCGTGGATATCGTCAAAGCGGCGATCCTCGGCGCAGAAAGCTTCGGCTTCGGCACCGGCCCGATGGTGGCGCTGGGTTGTAAATACCTGCGTATCTGTCACCTGAACAACTGCGCAACCGGCGTGGCGACTCAGGATGAAAAACTGCGCCGCGATCACTATCACGGCCTGCCGGAACGCGTCACCAACTACTTCCAGTTCATCGCGCGTGAAACCCGCGAGATCATGGCGCAGCTGGGTGTCAGCCAATTGGTTGATCTGATTGGCCGCACTGAGTTCCTGACCGAGCTGGACGGCATCTCCGCCAAGCAGAACAAACTGGATCTGTCGCCGCTGCTGAAAACCGCAACGCCGCATCCAGGCAAGGCGCTGTACTGCACCGAAAGCAGCAACCCGCCGTTCGACAAAGGGTCGATGAACAAAGATCTGCTGGCGCAGGCGGAACCGCATATCGAAGCGAAGCAGAGCAAGACCTTCTACTTCGATATCCGTAACACCGACCGTTCAGTGGGTGCCACCCTGTCCGGCGCTATTGCTACCGTACATGGCGATCAGGGCATGGCAGCAGACCCGATCAAGGCCTATTTCTCCGGCACCGCTGGCCAGAGCTTCGGCGTATGGAATGCGGGCGGCGTTGAGCTGACCCTGACCGGCGACGCCAACGACTATGTCGGCAAAGGCATGGCCGGCGGCCGTATCGCCGTACGCCCACCGATTGGTTCTGCCTTCCGCAGCCATGAAGCGAGCATTATCGGCAACACCTGTCTGTACGGTGCCACCGGCGGCAAGCTGTTCGCTGCAGGCCGTGCGGGCGAGCGCTTCGCGGTGCGTAACTCCGGCGCTATCACCGTAGTTGAAGGCATTGGTGATAACGGCTGTGAATACATGACCGGCGGCATCGTCTGCGTGCTGGGTAAAACCGGCATCAACTTTGGCGCAGGTATGACCGGCGGCTTCGCTTACGTGCTGGATGAAGATGGCGTGTTCCGCAAACGCGTTAACCCGGAGCTGGTGGAAGTCTTGGATGTCGAGCAACTGGCCATTCATGAGGAGCACCTGCGCGGTTTGATTACCGAACACGTGCAAGCGACCGGTTCTGCGCGCGGGGAAGAGATTCTGGCTAACTGGCCGGAATGGGCGCCGAAGTTCGCTCTGGTCAAGCCGAAGTCCAGTGATGTCAAAGCATTGTTGGGTCACCGTAGTCGTTCCGCAGCCGAGCTGCGGGTTCAGGCGCAGTAAGAGGTCATTAATGAGTCAGAATGTTTATCAATTTATCGACCTGCAGCGCGTTGATCCGCCAAAGAAACCGCTGAAGATCCGTAAAATTGAGTTTGTAGAGATTTACGAGCCGTTTTCGGAAACTCAGGCGAAAGCGCAGGCGGACCGTTGTCTTTCCTGCGGCAACCCTTATTGCGAATGGAAATGCCCGGTTCACAACTACATCCCGAACTGGCTGAAGCTGGCGAACGAAGGCCGCATCATGGAGGCGGCGGATCTGGCGCACCAGACCAACAGCCTGCCGGAAGTGTGCGGACGCGTCTGCCCGCAGGATCGCCTGTGCGAAGGTTCCTGTACCCTGAACGATGAGTTTGGTGCAGTGACCATCGGTAACATCGAACGCTATATCAGCGATAAAGCGATCGAAATGGGCTGGAAGCCGGACATGTCCCACGTGCAGCCTACCGGCAAGCGTGTGGCGGTGATTGGCGCCGGTCCAGCCGGCCTGGCCTGTGCCGATGTGCTGACCCGCAACGGCGTGAAAGCGGTGGTTTACGATCGTCATCCGGAGATCGGCGGGCTGCTGACCTTCGGCATTCCGGCCTTCAAGCTGGAAAAAGAAGTGATGGTGAAACGCCGTGGCATCTTCAGCGAGATGGGCATTGAGTTCCAGCTGAATACCGAAGTGGGCAAAGACATCACCATGGATGCACTGCTGAACGAGTTCGACGCAGTGTTCCTTGGCGTCGGCACCTATCAGTCGATGCGCGGCGGGCTGGAGAACGAGGAAGCGCCGGGCGTCTACGACGCACTGCCGTTCCTGATCGCCAACACCAAGCAGCTGATGGGCTATGAAGCCGAGCCACACGAGCCGTATGTCAGCATGGAAGGCAAGCGCGTGGTGGTTCTGGGCGGTGGTGATACCGCAATGGACTGCGTGCGTACTTCCATCCGTCAGGGCGCAACTCAGGTTATCTGCGCCTACCGTCGTGATGAGGCCAACATGCCGGGTTCCAAACGCGAAGTGAAAAATGCGCGTGAGGAAGGGGTTGAATTCAAATTCAATCTGCAGCCGCTGAGCATCGAACTGAACAGCGCCGGCCGCGTCGCCGGTGTGAAAATGGTTCGTACCCAGCTGGGCGCGCCAGATGCCAATGGTCGTCAGGTTGCAGAACAGGTGCCAGGCTCCGAGCACGTTATCGATGCCGATGCCGTGGTCATGGCGTTTGGTTTCCGTCCGCACCAGATGGACTGGCTGGCTGCCCACGACGTCGAGCTCGACAAGCAAGGTCGTATCGTAGCACCGGAAAGCACCGATAACGCCTTCCAGACCAGCAACCCGAAAATCTTCGCCGGTGGCGATGCGGTGCGCGGTTCAGACCTGGTAGTTACGGCGATTGCCGAAGGCCGTAAAGCTGCCGATGGCATCATGAGCTACCTGGAAGTGTAATATCCCTTCTGCTTCACGCTTCAGGGGCCCGGTTCACGATACCGGGCCCTTTGTTTTTCCGCACACGCGACAACCGCCACCTTCTGCCCCGATACAACGATTGCATGACTTGATTATTCGGCAGGATCAAGGCAATAAAAAAGGTCGCCTGAGCGACCTTTTGCTATTCGTAGTTGCGGGATTATTTCACCACGCGCAGCGATGGGCGGCCACCGCGCGGCGGCTGTGGCGGTTCATCGTCCGGCTCGTGGTCATCACTCATGTCCGGGCGATCGCCATCAATCACCGACATCAGGCTTTCCGATGGGATCGTCTCATTGTCCATGCCTTCAAAAGTGCCTTCCGCTTCATAGGCGGCTTCCGGTTCAAACATGGTGCCTGCGCCATTTTCACGCGCATAAATCGCCAGTACCGCTGCCATTGGCACCGAAACCTGACGTGGCACACCACCGAAACGCGCGTTGAAATGCACTTCGTCGTTGCCTAATTCCAGGCTGCCTACCGCACGTGGCGCAATGTTCAGTACGATCTGGCCATCGCGGGCAAACTCCATCGGCACCTGCACGTCAGGGCGCGTCACGTCCACCACCAGATGCGGCGTCAGCTGATTATCAAGCAACCAGTCATAGAACGCCCGCAGCAGGTACGGACGGCGCGGGGTCATTTGAGACATATCCATGACGCTTAGCCCCGAGTCTGCAGGCGCATTTCGCGCTCGGCTTCGGTCAGGGAGGCCAGGAAGGCATCACGCTCGAACACGCGGGTCATGTAGCCTTTCAGCTCTTTGGAGCCTGTACCGCTCAGTTCAATGCCCAACTGCGGCAAACGCCACAACAGCGGTGCCAGGTAGCAATCCACCAGGCTGAACTCTTCGCTCATGAAATAAGGCGTCTGGCCAAAGATCGGAGCAATCGCCAGCAGTTCTTCACGCAGCTGACGACGGGCTGATTCTGCTTCCTGGCCGTTGCTCTTCTCGATTTTGTACATCAGCGAGTACCAGTTTTTCTCGATACGCAGCATCATCAGGCGGCTTTCACCACGGGCTACCGGGTAAACCGGCATCAGTGGCGGGTGCGGGAAGCGCTCATCCAGGTATTCCATGATGATACGGGATTCATACAGGGTCAGCTCGCGATCAACCAGCGTAGGCACCGTTTGGTACGGGTTGAGGTCAATCAAATCCTGCGGCAGGTTATCCAACTCGACCTGCTCAATCTCGACGCTGACACCTTTCTCCGCCAGTACGATACGTACTTGATGGCTAAAAATGTCGGTCGGGCCAGAAAACAGCGTCATTACCGAACGTTTGTTGGCAGCGACAGCCATGAAAACCTCCAAGTTTATCTAGAAAATACTGCGAATAGCCAACTAACAGGCTGCTATCCTGAATGATCTTGACCGCTGGCCAGCAGCACACAGATAAACCCTGGGTCTAAAACAGGACGCGGAGGTAGACTGACGACAGCTGCATGGCGAACAGGCGCAAAAGTGGATGATAGTTTACCAGATTTTGCTTGTTTTGTGGGGACTCTGCGGTGATTTCGTGTTGAATTGTCTGATATACCACAGATTTTAGTCGTGAGAAGGTAATTTTCAGGCATAAAAAAACCCGGTGAAGCACCGGGTTTTTGGCGTAAACTCCACTGCCGAAGCAGTAAAAATTAACGCTTGGAGAACTGCGGACGACGACGTGCTTTACGCAGGCCGACTTTCTTACGTTCAACTTTACGAGCATCACGAGTGACGAAGCCAGCTTTACGCAGCTCACCACGCAGAGTCTCGTCATATTCCATCAGTGCACGGGTGATACCGTGACGGATAGCACCAGCTTGACCAGAAATACCACCACCTTTAACAGTGATGTACAGGTCAAATTTGCCAACCATGTCGACCAGTTCCAGCGGCTGACGAACTACCATGCGGGCAGTTTCGCGACCGAAGTACTGTTCCAGGCTGCGCTGGTTAATTACGATGTTACCACTGCCCGGCTTGATGAAAACGCGAGCGGCGGAGCTTTTGCGGCGACCAGTGCCGTAGTATTGATTTTCAGCCATTGCCTATAATCCCGATTAGATGTCAAGAACTTGCGGTTGCTGTGCCGCGTGAGTGTGCTCGTTGCCCGCGTAAACTTTCAGTTTACGGAACATTGCACGACCCAACGGACCCTTTGGCAGCATGCCTTTAACCGCGATTTCAATCACGCGCTCAGGACGGCGGGCAATCATCTCTTCAAAGGTCGCTTGCTTGATACCACCGATGTGGCCGGTGTGGCGGTAATACACCTTGTCTGTACGCTTGTTGCCGGTTACAGCAACTTTTTCTGCGTTCAGAACGATGATGTAGTCACCGGTATCAACGTGCGGGGTGTATTCCGCTTTATGCTTGCCGCGCAGACGACGAGCCAGTTCAGTAGCGAGACGGCCTAAAGTTTTACCATCTGCATCAACAACGTACCAGTCGCGTTGAACGCTCTCTGGTTTAGCTGTAAAAGTTTTCATTAGAAAGCTTACCCAATAATTAGTTACACGTTGGTGAACACCCAAACGCTCGAAAACAGTTGAGGCTCACACGACCATACAAGTCCAGCAAACCTACCCCTTCGAATAGCCATTGCCGGCACTATAAAGTTTTTGGGAAAAAAAACTTTGTTGTAACGTGGGGTCGCAAGATTATAGAGAAGTCGCTCACAAAGATCGAACGCTTTTTGAATGGAAAAGCAATTTATCGCCGGCGAGAGGAAAGCGGGGATCCTGGCGGCCAGACCCCCAGGGGCGATCAAGGCAGATGAGGCAGCTTCAGATACTCTTCGCTTTGCATCTCCTGCAGGCGCGACAGGCAGCGTTGATATTCAAACTTCAACCGCTCCCCCTGGTAGATGTCGAACATCGACGCTTCGGCGGCAATCACCAACTTGACGTGGCGTTCGTAGAATTCGTCCACCAGCGCCAGGAAGCGGCGGGCGGTGTTCTCCTTCAACGGCCCCATCACCTGGACATTGTACAATATTACGCTGTGATACAACCGCGACAGCGCAATATAGTCCAGTTGGCTGCGCGGCTCTTCGCACAGGGTATGGAAATCCACCGCCAATACCCCATCCACCGCGCGGATCGCTTGCAGCGGCCGGTGATTGACCTGCAACACCGGCGCCTCCTCTCCTGCCTTCCCCGCCAGCTTGATGAACATCCGGTCCAGGGTCTCTCGGGTCTGACTGTCGAGCGGCGTCAGGTACAAATGCGCCTGAGTCAGAGTGCGCAAACGGTAATCAATGCCGGCATCGACATTCATCACATCGCAGTAGTCGTTAATCAGGGCAATCGCCGGCAAAAAGCGCGCACGTTGCAAGCCGTTGCGGTACAGCTCGTCCGGCGGAATATTGGACGTCGCCACCAGCGTGATGCCGCGAGCAAACAGCGCCTGCAACAGCGTGGCCAGCAGCATGGCGTCGGTGATGTCGGAGACGAAGAATTCGTCAAAACACACTACGTCGGTCTGCGCCTTGAACCCGTCGGCAATCATCTCCAACGGGTTCTCCTGCCCTTGCAGCTCGGTCAGTTCTTCGTGCACGCGCAGCATAAAACGGTGGAAATGCAGCCGCAGCTTGCGCTCCCCCGGCAGGCTGTGGAAGAACATGTCCATCAGCCAGGTTTTACCGCGCCCGACACCGCCCCACATGTACAGCCCCTGCACCGGACGAAGGCTGGTCGTTTCAGCGCCCTTGCCCAGCCAGCGGCTTAACTTGCCGCGCAGGCCGTTGGCCGACACGCTTGCTGCAGGTGCCTGCTGCAATGCCTGATAAATGCCCTCCAGCCGGGTAACCGCCTGGCGTTGAACCTCGTCGGCCTGATATTCCCCCGCATCCAGCGCCTGCTGGTAGCGTGATAACGGTGATAATGCCTGCATCTGTTCGATGTTCCCTTAGAACCCGTAGAAATTATTTAGCAAATTTTCGCGGCATGTTGATGCTGCTTCGCACCGTTATCGCCACAAATGTCCGCGTCGCGGCGTACTGAAAAACCCTGCAAACGCCAGGTTATGGCTTATCAGGATTCCACTCGGACAAGGTTAACGGTTATAGTGGATATTATTAAGTGAAAAATCCCTGCGGAACAACGAAGTCAAAAAGGAGTCATCATGACCTGGGAGTATACGCTGATTGGTTTAGTCGTCGGCATCGCCATTGGTGCGGTAGCGATGCGTTTTGGTAATCGTAAATTACGTCAACAACAAGTTTTGCAAAACGAGTTGGACAAGAGCAAAACCGAGCTGGAAGAGTATCGTCAGGAACTGGTCGGCCACTTTGCCCGCAGCGCCGAGCTGTTGGATAACATGGCGCGAGACTATCGCCAGCTGTATCAACACATGGCGAAAAGCTCCAACAACCTGCTGCCGGATCTGCCGATGCAGGAAAATCCGTTCCGCTATCGCCTGACCGAAGCCGAAGCCGATAACGATCAGGCGCCGGTAGAAATGCCGCGCGACTATTCTGAAGGCGCCTCTGGCCTGCTGCGTGGCGAGCGTCCGCGCCGCGACTGATCCTCACCCTGCCCGTGGGCCTGCCCCACGGGTTTTGATCTTGCCCGCTTTATCTCCCCCGCGCCTGAACTATCCTTAACGCTGGTGCTTGAGTGAACTTTTCACGCAAATTCACGGTCTTACCCTTCACTATGGTATTGCTGCTGCTTTATCATCACTATTCCACCGGCAGGTATTGAGAGAGCTATTATCAATGAAGAAAAAGTCGTTAATTCTTAGTGCATTGGCAATGAGTATTGGCCTCACGATCACCTCCGTACCGGCAGCCAGCGCCGCATTGCCCGTCGCTGTTCAGGGGCAATCGCTGCCGAGCCTGGCACCGATGCTGGAAAAAGTTTTGCCCGCCGTGGTGAGCGTGCATGTTGAAGGGACCCAGGTGCAGCGCCAGCAAGTTCCGGAGGAATTCAAACGCTTCTTCGGCCCCGGCGGCCCAGGGCAGCAACAGAGCTCGCGCCCGTTTGAAGGGCTGGGATCCGGCGTAATCATCGACGCCGCCAAAGGCTATGTGCTGACCAACAACCACGTCATCAACAACGCCGACAAAATCAGCGTACAGCTGAATGACGGCCGCGAAGTGGACGCCAAGCTGGTTGGCCGCGACGAGCAATCCGATATTGCCCTGCTGCAGCTCAGTGACGTGAAAAACCTGACCGCGATAAAAATGGCGGATTCCGATGCGTTGAGGGTCGGCGATTTCGCCGTTGCCGTCGGCAACCCGTTTGGCCTCGGCCAGACCGCCACCTCCGGCATTATCTCAGCCCTGGGTCGTAGCGGCCTGAACCTGGAGGGGCTGGAAAACTTTATCCAGACGGACGCCTCCATCAACCGCGGCAATTCCGGCGGTGCGCTGGTTAATCTCAACGGAGAGCTAATAGGCATCAACACGGCCATTCTGGCACCGGGCGGCGGCAACGTCGGCATCGGCTTTGCCATTCCGAGCAACATGGCGCAGAACCTCAGCCAGCAGTTGATCGAATTCGGCGAGGTGAAACGCGGCCTGCTAGGCATCAAAGGCAGCGAAATGACCGCCGATATGGCCAAAGCGTTTAATTCCGAAGCCCAGCGCGGCGCTTTCGTCAGCGAAGTGCTGCCGAAATCCGCCGCCGCCAAGGCGGGCATCAAGGCCGGCGACATTTTGGTCTCCGTCGACGGCAAGCCGGTCAGCAGCTTCGCCGAACTGCGTGCCAAAGTGGGCACTACCGCTCCGGGCAAAACCATTAAGGTCGGGCTGCTGCGCGATGGCAAACCGCAGGAAGTTGCCGTTACGCTGGATAACAGCGAGGGCACCTCCACCAATGCCGAAACGCTTTCACCGGCCCTGCTGGGTGTTTCCCTCAGCAACGGCACCATTGCCAGCGGTGACAAAGGCGTGAAGATCGATAAGGTGGATAAAGGCTCTACGGCAGCGCAGATTGGGCTGCAGAAAGACGATGTGATCATTGGCGTCAACCGCCAGCGCGTTGAGGACATCACGACATTGCGCAAAGTATTGGCAGCCAAACCTCCAGTCATGGCGCTGAACATCGTGCGCGGCACTGAAACCCTTTATCTGCTGCTGCGTTAATTTGTTTAAAAACCGGGCTCAGTGACATACTGCGCCCGGTATTCTCATGTTATCCTCCCTGCATCCTTCATCTCACGTACTAAAACTCCATGTTTGCTAAGCTCTTGCGTTCTGTCGTTATTGGTTTAATCGTTGCCGGCCTGCTGCTGGCTGCGCTGCCTGTGCTGCGCTCTTCCAATACTCTGTTCGCAGAAAAACATGACAATACCCGTGACGAAACGCCGGTCAGCTACAACAAGGCCGTGCGGCGCGCGGCGCCCGCCGTGGTGAATATCTACAACCGTAATATGAGCGGCGCCGCCAACGTGCTGTCGCTGGGTTCCGGCGTGATCATGAACGAACGCGGTTATATTCTGACCAATCGCCACGTTATCAAGGATGCCCAGCAAATTACCGTCGTGCTGCAGGACGGCCGCCGCTACGAAGCGCTGCTGGTCGGCTCCGACAGCCTGACCGATCTGGCGGTGCTGAAGATAGATCCGGGCAATCTGCCGGTAATCCCTATCAATAACGCCCGTGCCGCGCACGTGGGCGATGTGGTACTGGCGATCGGCAATCCCTATAATCTCGGCCAGACCGTCACTCAGGGGATCCTAAGCGCTACGGGTCGCATCAGTATGAGCACCACCGGTCGTCAGACCTTCCTGCAAACCGATGCCTCGATTAACCGCGGCAACTCCGGCGGCGCTCTGGTTAACTCACTGGGTGAGTTAATCGGCATCAACACCCTGACCTACGATAAAATCACCGACGGCGAAACACCGGAAGGCTTGGGGTTCGCCATTCCCATCGAGTTGGCCACCAAGATCATGGACAAATTGATCCGTGATGGCCGCGTTATCCGCGGTTACTTCGGCATTCAGGGCAAAGAGATTATTCCTTTGCGTTCGTCCAATTCCGGTATCGACCGCCTGCAAGGCATTATCGTAACCGAAATTACGCCGAACGGACCGGCGGGTAACGCCGGCTTCCATATCAACGACGTAATCACCAACGTAGACAGCAAACCGGCAATATCGGTACTGGAAACCATGGACCAGGTGGCTGAGATCCGCCCGGGCACGGAAATTCCGGTCATCGTGCTGCGCGACGGCAAACGCATTACGCTGAAGATGACGGTGGGAGAGTTCCCGGAAGACAGCAATTAAAAAGGGCCCGGCCAAAGTGAGCCGGACCCTCAACGCAGTGTTTCCGCCGGGGCGTCGCCCCGGCATCTGACAAATTACTCGCCTTTCACACGCTCAATATTCGCACCCAGCGCGCGCAGCTTATCTTCAATACGCTCATAACCACGGTCGATGTGGTAGATACGATCGACAACGGTCACACCGTCGGCGATACAGCCGGCCAGTACCAGGCTGGCGGAAGCGCGCAGATCGGTTGCCATCACCTGGGCGCCGGACAGTTGCTCAACACCGTGACAAATCAAGGTATTGCTCTCAATCTCGGCGTGTGCACCCATACGGATCAGTTCAGGCACATGCATGAAGCGGTTTTCAAAAATGGTCTCGGTGATCACGCCGGTGCCTTCCGCGACCAGGTTCAGCAAGCTGAATTGGGCCTGCATATCGGTCGGGAAACCAGGGTGCGGCGCGGTACGTACGGTAACCGCTTTAGGACGCTTGCCGTGCATGTCCAGGCTGATCCAGTCTTCACCCACTTCGATATCCGCGCCGGCTTCGCGCAGCTTGGCCAACACGGCGTCCAGCGTATTCGGACGGGTGTCGCGGCACATCACTTTGCCGCCGGAAACCGCTGCGGCAATCAGGAAGGTGCCGGTCTCGATACGGTCAGGCAGAACGCGATACACACCGCCACCCAGGCGCTCAACGCCTTCGATGGTGATGCGGTCACTGCCGGCGCCGCTGATTTTCGCCCCCAGCGTGTTGAGGAAGTTGGCGGTATCGACAATTTCCGGCTCGCGTGCGGCGTTTTCAATCACGGTGGTACCGGTCGCCAGGGTCGCTGCGCTCATGATGGTTACGGTGGCGCCAACGCTCACCTTGTCCATCACGATGTGCGCGCCTTTCAGGCGGCCTTCAACGGAAGCTTTAACGTAACCTTCTTCCAGTTTGATCTCCGCACCAAGCTGCTCCAGGCCGCTGATATGCAGATCGACCGGACGTGCGCCTATCGCACAACCGCCCGGCAGAGAAACCTGACCGCGGCCGAAGCGCGCGACCAACGGCCCCAATGCCCAGATAGAAGCGCGCATGGTTTTCACCAGGTCATAAGGTGCGCAAAACTCGTTCACGCCGCTGGCGTCTACATACACCGAACCGTTGCGCTCGATCTTGGTGCCTAACTGGCTGAGTAGCTTAATGGTGGTATCGATGTCCTTCAGCTTAGGGACATTCTGCAGCTCGACCGGCTCTTCCGCTAATAATGCGGCGAACAGGATCGGCAGGGCAGCGTTTTTCGCCCCGGAAATAGAAACTTCACCGCTGAGGCGGGTCCGGCCCTGCACACGAAATTTATCCATCTGACTACTCTCTGTTATCTAATCTGAAGCTGCCCGCCCGGAGGGCAAACAGCCTTAAAATCCGTTGAGTTTGCGGTCTCGCTGCCACTCTTCAGGGGTGTACGCCTTGATCGATAAGGCATGAATTCGGTTGTCCGCAATGTATTCCATCAGCGGTGCGTAGACCGTCTGTTGTTTCTTGACGCGGCTCATGGCGGCAAACAGCTCGCCGACCACGATCACCTGAAAGTGGCTGCCATCGCCCGTGACATGTGCTTCATCCAGCGCCAATGCTTGCATCAGCACGTCTTTAATCTCGTTATTTTCCATAGTATCCAGTTCTGCAGCAAAAGGATCATAATCAGCCTGACATCTTAGTGGAATACGACGTTTTCTTAAACTAAAGAAAAAGCCCCTGTGCAACAGGGGCTTTCTGGGGAATGACCGTATTCAGCCAGCTGAAAATATCGCTAACCAGCGGTATCGACAGGCATTATTGCTTGCAGGTTGTACAACGCGATCAACGTTTTCAAGCGATCGGTGGCGCCGGAAATTTTTAATTCAACGCCGCGCTGGCGCTGCTGCTCACGCAAATGCACCAACAGCGCCAACCCGGAAGAGTCCACGCGCTGCAGTTGCGAGACGTCGAGAGCGGTTTTATCCGCCAGCAACGTTTCCCGCTGTTCCCACAGTGGCAGCAGCGTTTCCCGGTCCAGCTCGCCGCGCAGGATCAGGGTCTGCTGCTGCGATTCAAAGCTGAGTGCGGCCGACATCAGTTTTTCTGATCCAGCGTGATAGGCCGCTGCGCAGCCGCTTGCAGCTGTTTGGTCAGACCGTCAATGCCCTGAGTACGCAGGGTAGACGCCCACTCGTTCTGCTTGGTGGTGATCATGCTGACGCCTTCGGCGATCATGTCATACGCCTGCCAGTAGCCGGTTTTGCTGTTTTTACGCCATTGGAAATCCAGACGTACCGGTGGACGGCCGTCTTTATCGATGATGGTCACGCGGATGGCGACGATGTCGGCGTTACCCAGCGGCTGCTCAGGGGCGATCTGGTAGGTCTGACCGTGATACATCGCCAGCGCCTGGCCATAAGCCTGCTCCAGATAGGCCTGGAATGCGGTGAAATAGGCCTCACGCTGCGCCGGCGTCGCTTCTTTGTAATAACGACCCAGCACCAGCGCACCGGCATACTTGACCTGGACAAACGGCATCAGCTCCTGATGCACCACTGAACGCAAGTAGTTAGGGTCCTGCTTGATTTTTGGCTGCTCGGTTTTCAGCCGGGTGAAGGTCTTCTCAGCCGCATCTTGCATCAGGCTGTACGGGTTGGTTTGATCGGCCGCATTCGCCAGCGGCGCAACCACCAGCAGGGCAACCATAAGTAAACGTTTAAACATGCAGGTTTCCTCTCTTAATGAATAGGGGCAGCGGCTTGTGGAGCTGCACCGGCAGCCGGCTGAGCAGCCGCGTCTCCCGTTTTGGCAGCATCATCCTGACCGCCGCTCTTATACAGGAACTGGCCGATCAGATCTTCCAGAACCATGGCTGATTTGGTGTCCTGAATGGTACCGCCGTCCTTCAGAATGGTGGTGCCCATATCAGGATCTTCAAAACCGACGTTCAGCGCCAGATACTGCTCCCCCAGCAAGCCGGAGGTGCGGATTGCCAGCGAGCTGGTGTCCGGGATCTGGTTAAATTTGTCCTGAATATCCAGGGCTACGCGCGGCGTATAGGTTTTAGGATCGAGCGAGATATCGGCCACACGGCCAATCACCACCCCACCGATTTTCACCGGCGAGCGCGCTTTCAGGCCGCCGATATTATCGAAGGTCGCATAGATGCGGTACGTCGGCTCATTACCGATAGACTTAATGTTTGCTACCTGCAGGCAGAGAAAGACGATGGCGCACAGCGCAATCAGCATAAACGCCCCAACCCAAATTTCACTCTTCTTCGTTTGCATCGAATCAATTCCCAAACATCAGTGCTGTCAGCACGAAATCCAATCCCAACACCGCCAGCGACGAATGTACCACGGTACGCGTCGTTGCCCGGCTAATCCCTTCAGAGGTCGGTACCGCATCATACCCGTTGAAAATGGCAATCCAGGTCACGGTGATGGCGAATACCACGCTCTTGAGCAGGCAGTTGAGCAAGTCTTTTCTCCACTCCACTGCGCCCTGCATCGCCGACCAGAAGAAGCCGCTGTCGATGCCCTTCCAATCCACGCCGACTATCGAACCGCCCCAGATGCCCACCGCGACGAAGATAATCGTCAGCAGAGGCATGCTGATCAAACCGGCCCAAAAGCGCGGCGCGACAATCCGTCGCAGCGGATCGACGGCCATCATTTCCAGGCTGGAAATTTGTTCGGTCGCCTTCATCAAGCCGATTTCCGCCGTCAACGCGGAACCGGCGCGGCCGGCAAACAGCAAAGCGGTAACCACCGGCCCCAGTTCACGCAGCAGCGACAACGCCACCATCATGCCCAGGCTGGCCTCGGCGCTGTAAGTCGTCAGTACCAGATAGCCTTGCAGCCCCAGCACCATGCCGATAAACAGCCCGGAAACCATGATGATCAGCAACGATTGCACACCCACGCTGTGCATTTGCTTTAGCAACAACGGCCACTGTTTACGCGGCTCCGGCCGCCCGACCAGTGCGTTGAACAGCATCAACCCCGCGCGCCCAAAGCTGGCGCTGGTATTGATGCCACGGCGCCCTAACGACGCTAACGCCTGTAATAACATAAGCTTATTTACTCCCTAAGCCTAACAGCTCGGCCTGGTAATCCCCGGCCGGATAACGGAAGGGTACCGGCCCATCGGCAATACCATCCAGGAACTGGCGCACGCGCGCATCAGGATTGTTCTGTAATTGTGGCGTCGTCCCTTCGGCAATCACCCGGTGATCGGCCACGATATACGCGTAGTCGGCGATGCTCAGCACTTCCGGCACATCGTGCGAAACCACGATGCAGGTGATGCCCAGCGCATGATTCAGCTCATCGATCAGCTTCACCAGCACGCCCATGGTGATCGGATCCTGACCGACGAAAGGCTCGTCGAACATGATCAGTTCCGGGTCGAGCGCGATCGCCCTCGCCAACGCGGCACGCCGCGCCATGCCGCCGGACAGTTCATTGGGCATCAGTTCAGCCGCGCCGCGCAAGCCGACCGCTTCCAGCTTCATCATCACCGTGCTGCGCAATATCGGTTCCGGCAAACGGCTGTGCTCACGCAGCGGGTAGGCCACGTTTTCAAACACCGTAAGATCGGTGAACAGCGCGCCGGACTGGAACAGCATGCTCATTTTCTTGCGTGCTTCATACAACTGATGGCGGGATAACGCGGGAATGTTATCGCCGTCGAACCAGATCTCGCCGCGGTCCGGTGCCAGTTGGCCGCCAATCAGGCGCAGCAGCGTGGTTTTACCAATACCGGACGGCCCCATGATCGCCGTGACCTTGCCACGGGGAACCGTCAGGTTGATGTCTTCGAATATCAGTCGATCGCCGCGCGAGAAACTCATGTCGCGCACTTCGACCAGATTCTCTGCATTTTGGTGCATGTTAATGGATCCTTTACGGCTCATTTTTGCCAAATCTACCCACGATGTTAAAGCAACGGACGCAACGCGTCTCATCTTTACAAAAACTTACCGGTATTTCGCTACCAATGGTGCGCTAAGGCTGCACCTGATTTTACTTTTACGCGCCACCCGGTCAAAATTGCCCATATAACGAAAAAAACGAATCTGTTCATATATTAGCCGGGAAAACCCGTTGCTGCGGCTTTAGCCTGCGCAACGGAGGGCAAAGCAAGATAGCCGAATTTCGGCTTTTAACCAACGAACCGGGTTGATACCCAACAAAGGACCCTGCATGTTTCTCGCGATAGCTTTACTCATCGTTGGTTTATTTTTACTGGTGTATGGCGCAGACCGCTTAGTTTACGGTGCTGCGGTGATTTCCCGTTCGCTTGGCGTGCCGCCGTTAATCATCGGCATGACCGTCGTCGGCATCGGCACATCGCTGCCGGAGCTGTTCGTGTCGACCACCGCCGCGCTGAATGGGCAGATAGATATGGCCGTGGGGAACGTATTAGGTTCCAACATTGCCAATATATTGTTGATCCTTGGCGTGGCGGCGCTGATTCACCCGCTGGCGGCGCGCTCCGAGGTACTGCGCCGCGAACTGCCGCTGATGTTGGCGGTCACAGTATTGTGCGGTTTCGTGCTGATGGACGGCACCCTGAGTCGGCTGGATGGCGTGGTGCTGTTGGCCGCCGCCGCCGCCTTCATTTTATTGATGCTGAAAATTGCCCGGCTGGCGCAGCGCGAAGGCAGCGACAGCCTGACCGTGGAACAACTCGCCGAGCTGCCGCAAGACAGCAGCAACACCGTGGCGGTGCTGTGGCTGGTGCTGGCGTTCATTATTCTGCCGCTGTCGTCCAAAATGGTGGTCGATAACGCCACGGTAATTGCGCATTATTTTGGCATGAGCGAACTGGTGGTCGGCTTGACCCTCATCGCCATCGGCACCAGCCTGCCGGAGTTGGCCACGTCCATCGCCGGGGCACTAAAGGGTGAGGATGATATGGCGATTGGTAATATCATCGGCTCCAACATTTTCAACACAGTGATCGTGCTGGGCGTTCCCGCCCTGCTGTCCCCGGGCAGCGTCGATTCTGCCGCCTTCCACCGCGATTATTGGGTCATGCTGGCGGTCAGCATTGTGCTCAGCGCCCTGTGCATCGGGCGAAAACATCGTATCGGTCATCTGGCGGGCGCTCTGTTATTATGTGGCTTTATTGCGTATCTTGCGGTGCTGTTTTTTAATCCTTTCAGTACTTTCGGCTAAACCGACGGGAATGAACATGTCGAACATTCAGTTGCAACCGGGCTTTGATTTTCAACAGGCAGGCAAAGAAGTGCTGCAGATTGAGCGTGACGGGCTGGCCCAGCTCGATCGGTACATCAATGCAGACTTTACCCGCGCCTGCGAATTGATCGCCGGCTGCTGCGGTAAAGTGGTCGTGATGGGCATGGGCAAATCCGGGCATATTGGCTGCAAGATCGCCGCGACCTTCGCCAGCACCGGCACGCCCTCATTCTTCGTTCATCCGGCGGAGGCCAGCCACGGCGACCTCGGCATGGTGACGGCACAAGATATCGTGCTCGCCATTTCCAACTCCGGCGAGTCCAACGAGATCCAGGCGCTCATCCCGGTCTTGAAGCGCCAGCAAATCCCGCTGATCTGCATGACCAACAATCCGGAAAGCTCGATGGGCAAAGCGGCGGATATTCACCTGTGCATCAAGGTGCCGCAGGAGGCCTGCCCGCTTGGCCTGGCGCCAACCACCAGCACCACCGCGACCCTGGTGATGGGTGATGCGCTGGCGGTGGCATTGCTGAAAGCCCGCGGTTTCACGCCGGAAGATTTTGCGCTGTCGCACCCCGGTGGCGCCCTGGGCCGCAGGTTGCTGCTGCGCGTTTGCGACATCATGCACAGCGGCGACGAAATCCCGCACGTCAGCGCCGATGCATCGCTGCGCGACGCGTTGCTGGAAATCACGCGCAAAAACCTGGGCATGACGGTCATCTGCGACGATCTGATGAAAATCGCCGGTATCTTTACCGATGGTGACCTGCGGCGGATATTTGATATGGGCATCAACCTCAATGAAGCCCGGATCGTCGATGTCATGACGCTCGGCGGCGTACGGGTGCGCCCGAACCTGCTGGCGGTCGATGCGTTGAACCTGATGCAGCAGCGCCATATCACCGCGCTGCTGGTTGCCGATGGCGACCAATTGCTGGGTGTGGTACATATGCATGACATGCTGCGCGCCGGCGTCGTTTAATTAAAGGAATAGAACTCAATGAGTCTGGTTGAAACCTGCTACGGGCCTGTAGAACAAGACGTCATGGCGCGTGCCGGCAAAATCCGCCTGCTGATTTGCGATGTCGACGGCGTGCTGTCGGACGGCCTGATTTTCATGGGCAACAACGGCGAAGAATTGAAAGCGTTCAACGTGCGCGACGGTTACGGCATTCGCTGCCTGAAGACTTCGGATATCGACGTGGCAATTATCACCGGCCGTTCAGCCAAGCTGCTGGAAGATCGGGCGAAAACCCTCGGCATCACCCATCTGTATCAAGGGCAGTCCGATAAGCTTTTGGCCTTCCGCGAACTGTTGGATACACTGTCGTTAAACGCGGATCAGGTGGCCTATATCGGTGACGACCTGATCGACTGGCCGGTGATGGCTCAGGTTGGCCTGGCGGTCGCCGTAGCGGATGCACATCCGTTGCTGACGCCAAGAGCCCACTATGTTACCCGTATTGCCGGCGGCCGTGGCGCGGTGCGCGAACTGTGCGACATTATACTGTTGGCGCAGAATAAGCTGGAGGACGCCAAAGGGCTGTCGATATGAGCAAAACCAAACTTTGGATCACCCTCCTTTTGGCGGTGATCGCCCTGGCGTTGATTGGCTGGAACATGACTGATTTCAGTGATGATGCGGTTCCAGGCCCCGTTAATGATCAGGACCCGACTTATCAGAGCCAGCACACGGTCACCATAGTGTACAATCCGGCCGGTAAGCTGAGTTACAAGCTGGTGGCGGAAGACGTGAAGTATTATACCGCCGATGAATTAAGCTGGTTTACCCAGCCGGTGATGACGCTGTTTGATGAAAACGCGGTGGCCACCTGGTCAGTTCGCGCCGATCGCGCCAAACTGACTAAAGACCGGATGCTGTATCTTTACGGCCACGTCGAGGTGAACAGCCTGACCACCACGTCGCAGCTGGAAAAAATTAAAACAGACAATGCTCAGGTGAACCTGGTGACCCAGGATGTGTCTTCGGATGACGAAGTGACGCTCTACGGGACGAACTTCACCTCTAACGGCATGAAAATGCGTGGGAACCTGCGGGCCAAAACCGCTGAGCTGATTGATAAGGTTAAGACCAACTATGAAATTCAAAACCAAAAAACAACGCCGTAATCTGTTGATCGGAAGCCTCATTTTGGCCGCCAGCGCACCCGCATGGGCGCTGAAATCTGACTCCAACCAACCGGTGAGCATCGACTCGCTGAAACAGTCTCTGGATATGCAGAGCAACGTCAGCACCTTTACCGATAACGTGGTGATCAAGCAAGGCACCATCGACATCAAAGCGGATAAAGTGGTCGTTACCCGTCCAGGCGGCGATCAGAGCAAAACTTATATCGAAGCCTTTGGCAATCCGGTCACCTTCTACCAGATGCAAGACAGCGGCAAGCCGGTAAAAGGCCATGCGCAGAAGGTCCGTTACGACGTGGCGTCGCAGTTGGTGACCCTGACCGGGAACGCCTATCTGGAACAGCTCGACAGCAACGTGAAGGGCGATCGCATCACCTACCTGGTGCAACAGCAGCAAATGCAGGCGTTCAGCGATAAAGGCAAACGCGTGACTACGGTTCTGGTACCGTCGCAGTTGCAAGACAAAAACGGGCAAAAGAAGAGTAACTAATCACTTATGGCTACACTCATCGCAGAAAACCTGGCGAAAGCCTACAAAGGCCGTAAAGTTGTTGAAGACGTCAGCCTGAAAGTGAAATCCGGCGAGATCGTCGGCCTGCTGGGGCCAAACGGCGCCGGCAAGACCACCACCTTCTACATGGTGGTCGGCATCGTTCAACGTGACGCCGGCCGTATCGTGATTGACGAAGAAGACATCAGCCTGCTGCCGCTGCACGCCCGTGCGCGTCGCGGCATTGGCTATTTGCCGCAGGAAGCGTCGATCTTCCGTCGCCTGAGCGTGTATGACAACCTGATGGCCGTCCTGGAGATCCGCGAAGATCTCAGCAGCGAGCAGCGTGCGGACCGCGCGGTTGAGCTGATGGAAGAGTTTCATATCTCCCATCTGCGCGATAACCTGGGCCAGGCGTTGTCCGGTGGCGAACGCCGCCGTGTGGAGATCGCCCGTGCGTTGGCGGCTAACCCGAAATTCATCCTGCTGGATGAACCGTTCGCCGGGGTTGATCCCATTTCCGTTATCGACATTAAAAAAATTATCGAGCACTTGCGTGACAGCGGCCTGGGCGTGCTGATCACCGACCACAACGTGCGCGAAACGCTGGACGTGTGTGAACGTGCCTATATCGTCAGCCAGGGCAAACTGATTGCTCACGGCACGCCGGATGCCATTTTGGCTGACGAGCAGGTGAAACGCGTTTATCTGGGCGAAGAATTCCGCCTCTGAGTGCCGGCGCGTCCTGATGGACGACTGTTAACGGAAGTAGACTGAAGATTATGAAGCAAGGTTTGCAACTCAGGTTTAGCCAACAACTGGCCATGACCCCCCAGCTCCAGCAGGCTATCCGCCTGCTGCAGTTGTCCACGCTTGAGCTCCAGCAGGAGATACAGCTGGCGTTAGAGAGCAATCCACTGCTTGAACAGACCGATCTGCACGAAGAAATCGACGCGAAAGAGACGACCGAAACCGAAGGTTTGGATACCCGGGAGGCGCTGGAACAAAAGGACATGCCCGAAGAGCTGCCGCTGGACGCCACCTGGGACGAAATCTACACCGCAGGTACACCGTCCGGCACCGGCACCGATTACAGCGATGATGAGTTGCCGGTCTATCAGGGCGAAACCACCCAGACGCTGCAGGATTACCTGATGTGGCAGGTGGATCTCACGCCATTCTCTGATACCGATATCGCCATTGCCACCTCGATAGTCGACGCCGTCGACGACACCGGCTACCTCACCGTGCCGCTGGAAGATATTCTGGAGAGCATGGGTGACGAGAGTGTGACAATGGACGAAGTCGAAGCGGTTTTGAAGCGCGTACAGCGTTTTGATCCGGTTGGCGTCGCCGCGCGCGATCTGCGCGACTGTCTGCTGATCCAGCTTTCCCAGTACGCAAAAGATACGCCCTATCTGGCTGAAGCGCGCCTGATCATCAGCGAACATCTGGCTCTGTTGGCCAATCACGACTTTCGCAGCCTGATGCGAACAACCCGGCTAAAAGAAGATACACTGAAAGAAGCGATGCTGCTGATTCAGTCTCTTGATCCGCGCCCGGGCCAGTCGATCAATACTGGCGAGTCGGAATACGTGATCCCGGACGTGCTGGTACGCAAAGTGCAGAACAGTTGGACGGTAGAGCTCAACGCCGACAGCATTCCGCGGCTGAAGATCAACCAGCAGTACGCCGCAATGGGCAGCAGCGCTCGTAACGACAGTGACGGCCAGTATATCCGCAGCAATCTGCAGGAAGCGAAATGGCTGATCAAGAGCCTGGAAAGCCGTAACGACACCTTGCTGAAAGTCACGCGCTGCATCGTCGAGCAGCAACAGGCATTCTTTGAACAGGGTGCTGAATTTATGAAGCCCATGGTGCTGGCGGATATCGCCCAGGCCGTGGAGATGCATGAATCGACAATCTCACGCGTCACCACGCAGAAGTTTCTGCACAGTCCGCGCGGCATTTTCGAGTTGAAATATTTCTTCTCCAGCCACGTGAATACCGACAGCGGGGGCGAAGCTTCCTCTACGGCGATCCGAGCGTTAGTGAAGAAATTGATTGCGGCGGAAAACCCCGCTAAACCGCTCAGCGACAGCAAGCTGGTCACCCTGCTCTCCGATCAGGGGATCATCGTGGCGCGGCGTACCGTCGCCAAGTACCGAGAGTCTTTGTCCATCCCGCCGTCCAACCAGCGTAAACAGTTGGTTTGACCTCTATTGAGAAGGAAGACACTATGCAGCTCAACATTACCGGACACCACATCGAAATCACCGAACCCTTGCGTGAGTTCGTGAACACCAAGTTCGCCAAACTCGAACAGTATTTTGACCGCATAAATCAGGTGTATGTCGTGCTTAGTGTGGAAAAAGTGCAGCAGATTGCGGAAGCGACGGTGCACGTGAATGGAGGCGAGTTGCACGCCACCTCGGAAGACGAGAACATGTATGCCGCAATTGACACCCTGATCGACAAACTGGCGCGTCAATTGAACAAACATAAAGACAAACTGAAACAACACTGACATTCTGGGCCGTTTCCGTCAGCGGGCACGGCTCAAACATAGCCCAGGTCGTCGGCGCGTTACCTGTATGACCCTGAATAATTGGCGTTGCATCGAGGTGGCATGAGCGATTATCCCGCGAGCTTACACAGGTAAGTGATTCGGGTAAGTCAGCGCAGCCAACACAGAGACAGCTTCAAGTATGACGGGTATGGGTACCGCGCCGATAAGCCATCAGGGTTAAACAAGGCGAAAAATCACCTCACAAGGCAGCTTGATGGTGTGGTTTTAAGTGAAGATGAGATGAACAACGAAACAATGCAATTAAGCTCGGTGTTAAACATCGAGTGCACCAAAAGCTCGGTACACTGCACCAGCAAGAAACGGGCTTTGGAGATTATCAGCGAACTGGCTGCAAAACAGCTCAACCTGCCATCGCAGGTGGTGTTTGACGCGGTTCTCACCCGGGAGCGCATGGGCAGTACCGGTATCGGCAACGGTATCGCCATTCCCCATGGCAAACTGGAAGAGGACACACTGCGGGCCGTTGGCGTGTTTATCCGTCTCGACCAACCCATTGCCTTTGACGCCATTGATAACCAGCCGGTCGATCTGCTGTTCGCCTTGCTGGTGCCGGCCGACCAATGTAAAACCCATTTGCATACCCTGTCGCTGGTCGCCAAGCGCCTGGCCGACAAAACCGTATGCCGCCGCCTGCGCTCGGCGCAAAGCGACGAAGAGCTTTACCAGATCATTACCGAGTAACGCCCGGCTGGCGTGACTTCCAGCCAGGATAACGATACTGTTTAGCTATGATGGGTTTCGGCTCAGGCCGGAATAATAAAGTTTCTAACGGTGGCGATAAACGCCACTGAGATGCCAGGGGGAGTTGCCACATGGTGCTGATGATTGTCAGCGGCCGTTCCGGTTCAGGGAAATCCGTCGCCTTGCGGGCGCTGGAAGACATGGGTTTTTACTGCGTTGATAACCTGCCCGTGGTACTGCTGCCGCAGCTTGCCAATACGCTGGCGGAACGCAACAGCTCCGCGGCGGTAAGCATCGACGTGCGTAACATGCCGGAATCGCCGGAAGTGTTTGAATATGCGATGACCCAATTGCCGGACTGCTTTTCTCCGCAATTGCTGTTCCTCGACGCCGACCGTAATACCCTGATTCGCCGCTACAGTGATACCCGCCGCCTGCATCCGCTCTCCACCAAGAACCTGTCGCTGGAAAGCGCGATCGATGAAGAAAGCGATCTGCTTGAGCCGTTGCGCTCAAGGGCCGATCTGCTCATCGACACGTCGGAAATGTCGGTGCATGAGCTGGCCGAAATGCTGCGTACTCGTCTGTTGGGTAAACGCGAGCGCGAACTGACCATGGTATTTGAATCCTTCGGCTTTAAGCACGGCATCCCGATCGACGCCGATTACGTCTTCGACGTACGCTTCCTGCCGAACCCGCACTGGGATCCGAAACTGCGCCCGATGACCGGCCTGGATAAACCGGTCGCCTCGTTCCTCGATCGTCACACTGAAGTGCATAACTTTATCTACCAGACGCGCAGCTATCTGGAACAGTGGCTGCCGATGCTGGAAACCAACAACCGCAGCTACCTGACGGTGGCGATTGGCTGTACCGGCGGTAAACACCGTTCCGTCTACGTAGCCGAACAGCTGGCCGACTACTTCCGCTCACGCGGCAAGAATGTGCAATCGCGCCACCGGACGCTGGAAAAACGCAAACAATGACGGTCAAGCAAACGGTTGAAATCAAAAACAAACTCGGTATGCACGCTCGCCCGGCGATGAAGCTGTTCGAGCTGGTGCAGAGTTTTGACGCCGAAGTGATGCTGCGTAACGACAGCGGCACCGAGGCCGAAGCCAGCAGCGTGATTGCGCTGCTGATGCTGGACTCCGCACAGGGGCGGCATATCGAAGTGGAAGCCACCGGCCCGGATGAGGTGAAAGCGCTGAATGCGGTGATTGAACTGATTAATTCCGGGTTTGATGAAGACTAACTTCCCCGCAACAAAGAAGTAAACCCCAGGAACGCGCCCTTTATGGCGCGTTTAACATTTATGAAGCTTCAGCAGTATACTCAGATTAAATCTAGCGTTTATCGGCAATTGAAGAGACTTCATCCCCTGCCCGTTTTTAGCACTCTTAAAGGTGCCTAGAAATATTCCCTTTAAGACGACCTCTATTTTTGGCTCATCGCTTAAATCCGGCTTAAACAGTCCAGCGCCACCGCCTTGAAACTGTCGAAATTATCGCTGCCCAACAGGCGGCTCATCGAACGTTCGCGCACAAAAGTGACGAACAGATCGTAAATCGCCATCGCCTCTTCGTAGTCGCTTTTGCTGATCGCCAGCAGGAAAATCACATGGGCTATCTCACCGTCGCCCCACACCACACCCTGCGGCGCCAGCAGCGTCATCACCACGGTTTTTTTCGCCAGCAATCCCAACGAGTGCGGCAGTGCAATACCTTCACCCAGCATGGTCGACACTATCGCTTCGCGCTCCACTACCGACGGGTAAAAATCGTCGCCGACATACCCTTCCTGCTCCAGTTGAACGCACACTTTTCGGAACAGCTCCGCCTGCGTCAGCGGCTCATTTACCACCCAGAAATGCGCGGCGTCGAAGAACTTCTCCAGCATGTAGGGTTTGGTACGATCCACCAGCACCAGCTTACCCAACTGTTCCAACTGGTAGTCGGTAGGAAACGGCGACATCACCACCACCGGTTTGTTCTTTTCGCTGACCCGCGCGTTGGAAATGACAAAATCTTCGTCGATATGAGTGAGTACCTCGTAATCGCGCAGCGAAACGATGCGCGTCATCACCAGCTGCGGGTACTTGCGCGCAATCTGCGCCTGGATCATGCGCACCGTTGAGTTACCGGTATCGCATACCAGCATCACCTGCGGATGGCGCTCGTAGCCGATGTTGTAGTGCCGTTCCAACCCAACGCCGATATGCAGCACCAGATAGCCGATTTCGTTTTCGCTCAGGGTGTAAGGCGTGTATTTTCCCCAGCTCGATACCGCCGCCAGCGTCACGTCATAGGCCATCGGATAGTGTTGTTTGATGTTGGCCAATAGCGGGTTGGGAATATTGATCTGGTATTTCACCCGGGTAATCATGGTCTTGATATGGGTGAGCAAGTCCGCCCGCAGTTGGCGGTCGCCCTGCAGGTTGTAGTTATAGTGCGCGTTGATGTACGACAAAATGTAGTCCACCAGCGCTTCTTCGTCGTCGGCGTTAATCTCGGTCGGCTGCACGTCCTGCACCCTGCGCGCGGCAATATTCACCCTGAGGTAGGCCTCTTCCGCCATCGACACCTCTTTGCCGCTGGCCTTGCGCAGTTCCCCCGCCAGCCAGGTGGAGACCTTGCGCACCGCGTCATCGCCGTCTTCAACGTCAAAGTCCGACAGCGGGTAGCCATCGCTGATGCGCCGCAGCGCCACCGCGCAGTAAAAAATCAAATACTGCTCACCTTCATCCGTCAGGCGGATGGCGTATTGCGACAACAGCGGATGCAGCAGCCCGGCGAAGGTCGCCACCTGCGGTTGCAGCAGGATTTCATTGTTGAGCAACGGGTTTTCGGCATCGGCCAGATGCAGTTGGAATAACAGATCGGTCAGGCAAGCGCGGATCGCCATCTCCGAGCCGAACAGCTTCATGCCATAGCGTGGTTTGGTTTCAATGGTTAATTGATAGTTCGCCAGGCGCTCTCTCACCTCAGCCATGTCGTTTTGCAGCGTTCCACGGCTGACAAACCATTCATCGGCCAAATCTTCCAGCTTCAGGGAAAAGGCTGAGGTCAAAAAACGAATCAGCAGATAGTGCACCCGCTCTTGCGCACTGCGTGGCGTGGCGTGCTTTTTGCGCTCTCTATGCTGCAAGGCGCTGAACAGCGCGGCATCATCCACCTGCAGGCGATAGCCCGCCCCACGGCTATGCACAAAGCGAGCGCCGTATTTTTCCAGGATATCGTTCAACGCGGTGATATCGGCACGCACGGTACGGGTGGATACCGCAAAGCGCTTCGCCAACTCATCCTGCGGCAAGGTCTCGGACTGCAAAGCGTCGAACAGATAGGCCAAACGCGGGTAGGGAAATCGTACCATGCTCTTTCCGTCAATTAAGGTGCCCACCTGGGGAAACCAGGCGGGCAACGAGTTACTTCGTCACCGGCAGGAACACCATTTGCGAGGGGCTGCCTACCGGCGTATAGCCCTCAACAAAGCTGAGTTTGCCGCTGGCCTTGTCCAGGCTGAAACGGGTGACGTTATCGCTGCGCTGATTCATCGCATAGAGATAATGCCCGTCCGGGCTCAACGTCAACGATCGCGGATAGTCACCGCGCGTCCAGATTTCCGCCACCGGCTTCAATTCGCCATCGGCACCAACGCTGAACTGCGCGATGCTGTTATGCAGCCGGTTGGCGACATACAGATTCTTGCCGTCCTCACTCAAGACCAACCCCGAGGCAAAGCTGGTGCCCTTATAATCGGCAGGCAGCGAAGAAAGGGTATGTAATTGTTTCAGAGTACCTTTTTGGCTGTCAAAACGGTAGCTGGTCAGCGTCGAAGCCTCTTCGTTCACCAACAGCACCGTCTTGCCGTCCGGATGGAACACAAAGTGACGCGGGCCGGCACCGGCGGAAGAAGCGGCGATCCACGGCGGATCGTTTGGCGTCAGTAGGCCGCTTGCGCCGTCAAAGCGCCACTGGTAGAGGCGATCCAGCCCCAGATCGGTGGAAAACACAAACTTGCCGCTCGGATCGCAGGCGATCATATGCGCGTGCGGGCCATTATGGTCGCTGGCGGCAAAACTGCCCTCCACCGCCGCCGCAGGTTTGCTCGCGCCTGCCGGCCCCTGATCCTGTTGCACTGAACTGGCATTGCCCAATTTGCCGTCATTCTCAACCGGGAACGCCGCCACGGTGCCGCTGACGTAGTTCGCCACCAGCAGATGGCGGCCGTCCGGCGTCAGGGAAAGGTAAACCGGCCCCGCGCCCTGCGAATCAACCTGATTCAGCTGCGTCAGCCCGCCATCTACCGGGTTGATGCGATAAGCGATGATGCCGCCGTGCTTGCTGCCGTTAAAATCGGCCACTTCGCTGGCGACATACAGCGTCCGGCCTTGGGCATCCAGGGTAAGCTGCGCCGGATTAGGCTGGTTGCTGACCAGCGTTTTCGCGCTCAGCGCGCCGCTGGCCGGATCGACCTGCACCCGGTAAACGCCTCCGCCGTTAGGGTTGTAAGTACCGATATAAGCAAAATGAGATGACGTGGAGTTCATTGCATCCTCAGCATGCAGCGCCGGGCTGGCGATAGCCAGCAGCGCCAGGGTTAACGCAGTACGTAAGGGGGAAGCCTGCCAGTTTCGCATGATTGTCCTTATTGTAGCTAACGGCGCGGCATACCGCGCCTGTTGAGAGAGAAGGGTAGCCTCCCTGCCTTACGTCATCCGATATACCTTTCTTACGTGAAGCTGCAGCGTTGTTGGCTGCGCTTAACCCACCAGCTTTTTGCTCATCGCCAACAGGGTTTTCACATCCTGCGGGCGGGTATCACCGGTGGCAGAATCAATAATGGAACTGTAGATATGCGGAATAATTCGCTTCACGCCGGCGGCCAAGGCAATCTCAACGATCGGTTCGAAGTTTTCCAGATCGATGCCGCCAGTCGGCTCCAGCATAAAATCATGCTCGGCGCAGGCTTGAGCCACATACCGGTATTCTTCTTTACACGCCAACCCGCCCATCGGGAAATACTTGATGGAGCTGCCGCCCATATCTTTCAACATGGCGATGGCCGTCTCGACCGGTACGATGCCGTCTGGCGCGGCAGCGCTCAGCGGGCCGGTCGAGATCTTCACAAAGCCGACGCGACCGGTCGGAGAAACCAGCCCGTTCACCACGCTGTCGCTCTGGCCCAGCAGCGCACGGCTGGCGCCCACGCCGGTAAACACCTGATTGACGTGCTGCGGCTGAACGCGCTGGGCAATCAGGCTGACCATCGCGGATTGTTTGGGATCGCCCGCCCCCAGGCCCACCGACAGCGCATTCTCGATCAGTTGCGCATAGTGCTGCATATCCGCCACCGCGCTGTCGACGTCCGGATAGTTCTTGGAGAGAACCCCGACCAGCACATGCCCTTCCGCCGCCGCATAAATCGCCTGCGCATTGTCTTTTGAGCCGGCCAGTACGTTGAGGCACAGACGGTCGCGGTAATAGTTTGGCTGCAGCTTCATGCTTGTTTCTCCGTAAACAGATTTTTAATACAGGTAAAGACGGTCATCAGTTGCTGCTCGTCGACGCTACGCACATCCACTTCGATTTTGCCTTCATTGGCCTTATAGCCACGGAAGTAGATGGCGATCTCGCCGGTTTTCAGCGCCTGGACGATGTCGGTGGTAGAGCGCCCCAGCACCGCTTCGTCAAAGGTGATTTCAGCACGGGCGATATCGCGGCCGGCGCTGTCCCAGACGGTTTTGGCGCTGATGCCGGTCAGCGAGTTCAGGCTGGTGATAAACGGCGTCATTCGTGCCACCATCTGCTCACCGGTGGTTTTTTCCAGCTTCAGGTAGCTTTCAATCGCCTGCGTCAGGCCGAGGATGCCCTCTTTGCCGACCTTCATCGCCCGGCCAATGCCGCCGGATTGCAGCTTCACCCACTCCACGTATTGCCGCTTACCCACCACCAGGCCACTGGTTGGGCCTTCGATGGCCTTGGCGCCGCTGTAGATCACCAGATCGGCCCCCATCTGGTAGTAGCACATCAGATCTTCTTCTGCGGCGGCATCGACGATCAGCGGCAGATCATGCTTGCGCGCCACCACCACCGCCTGCTCGACGGAAAGAATGCTTTTCTGCACGCAGTGGTGCGATTTGATGTACAAGATCGCCGCCGTTTGCGGCGTGATGCAGGCCTCGAGCTGCTCTGCTGAGCATTCGTTGGCATAACCCGCCTCAACCACCTTGCCGCCGCCGAGGGCAACCATGGTGTCGACCGGGGCACCGAAGTTCACGTTGTGACCGCGCGGCAACACTATCTCGCGCGGCACGGTGATTGGCGCCGAGTGCAGGTTCACCAGCAGATTGGCGTTGTCTTTGACGATCACTGCCGCCACCGACTGGGCGATACCCGCCGAGGCGCAAGACACGATCACGGCATCTTCCACATTCAGCAGATCGGCGATGTAAGCACCGGTCTTGTTAACCAGATCCTTGATTTCAAAATAGTGATTCAGGCCGTAGTCGACGGCGTCAATCACCTCCTGACGCGGGGTAGATACGCCAAGAATAGTCATACGGCCGGAAGTGTTAATTACTTGTTTTAAATTATATTTTTCATAAATCGAAGACATGATGGGCTTTCCCTTCGTCGGTTAATAGAATTTCCCCGGCTACCACCGCAGCCAACGGAACCAACAACTGTTCGCCACCGACCGATTGCCCTTCTGAGTCGGCAAATACCTGCGGCCCCTGGCGGAGATCGAACAGGGTAAAATCGGCGTCATAACCCGGCTCCAGCCGGCCTTTATGGGTCAGGCTCAGCGCCGAAGCGGCATTTTCCGTCACGCAGGCAATCACCTGCGGCAGCGACAGGCCGATGCTGAAGAATTTGGACATCACCGTCGCCAGGCTGTGTACCGGCCCGGCCATGCGGTTGCGGCAATAGATATCGGAACTGATGGTGTGCGGGAGAATGCCAAGCCCAATCGCCTGGCGTGCCACGTCAAAGCTGAAACTGGCGGTGCCGTGGCCCACGTCGAGCAGCACGCCGCGTTTCAGCGCCCGCTGGATCGACTCGCGCAACGTACCCGCCGGGGTCAGAATGCGGTTCGGCTTGCCGTTATAGCAGTGGGTAATGATGTCGCCGCGGGTCAGCAGATCGGCGATGTCATCCAGATTCGGCGGGTTATTGCCGATATGCACCATCAGCGGCAACCGGTTGTTTTCCTGCTGGATTTGCTTGGCGCGCACCAACGGCACAATGCCGTTTTGCCCCACCACGCTGCTGCTCATGCGCGCCTTGATGCCGATGATGAAACCGGGGTAGGCATCGATGGATTTTTTCACCGTCGGCGGGTCGATATCCGCCAGATCGGCCAGCTCATTTTGGCGTAACAACCCGATGCGCGAGATATTCAGGAAAGCGAACACGTTGGTTTTGGCCCGGCGCGTCAGAGCATAGAACTCGTCAACGTCGTCGGTGCCGGTGCTGCCGGCGTCAACCACCGAGGTCACGCCACTGGCTACGCCCACTAAGTCCGGTTCGTCATAGTAAATCGGCGAAGAAGGATAGCAGTGCACGTGGGAGTCGATCCAGCCGGCGCTGAGGCGGCAGTTGCCCGCCAGATCCAGCTGCCTGCCGGCGCTGACGTCATCGGCCAACTGCCCAACGACGACAATCTTACCGTTCTGAACCGCCAGATCGACCAGTCGGTCGTCCGCCAGCCTGGCGCGTCGGATTACTAAGTCATACATACTGCGCTACTCCTTTTCCAGCAGGGGGCGGCGCACCGCCCCACTATCACACGGCTCTGGAACAGTGATTAAGCAATGGCGACAGGGAAAATGGCCCCTAACAGCATTGCGCCAAGGATCGCTCCGCCAGTGATTGGCTTGCCCCAGATATAGAACAGCAGCGCGCCAAGCAGCGAACCTACGCCAATCGGAATGGATGCGGTCATCGCCGACAGGATGATCAACGGCCCCAGGAAGCGGCCTGAGGAGTTACCTGCCCCCATCATTACGTCTGCGCCGTAGGTGGAGTTGCTCTGGTTGATGGTGAATTTGCGTGCCAGAATGATCAGGTAGCCAATCGCCAGACCAATCACCAGGCCGGTCACCAGCGAGGCGGCAAAGTTGGCGACCGGGAAGATGATCCCCGCGCCCAGCAACAGCGCCGGAACGCCCAACCCCACGCCGGTCTGGATCGCGCCGCCGATGTCCAGAATACCCACCAGCGAGCCTTCAATGATGCGCGCAAACAGGAAGCTGGCACCGAATGCCGCCACCGCGCCATAAACGCCGGTGTCCATCCCCGCACGCAGCATGGAAACGAAGGCCACTTCGTTAAACGCGCCGATGCCATACAGGTAGTACATGTGCGTCCCGGCGAACACGCCGGACGAGAGCAGGCCAACAAAAATCGGGAATGACCAGTCGGCGTACCAGAAGCCTTTTTGGGTTTGTTCTTCCATCATCCCGCTCCTTATTTACCGCTCAGGGTGTTGTGAATGGTGTCCAGCCAACCCGGCACGCCGAGGCTGAAGGACTCGAGGACTTTCATATCGAAGCCGCGGAAGAAACCGCTCAGCACGAACAGCAGCACGATCACCGCCATCATGATCTTGGTGATTTTGTTCCAGCCGCTCTCTTCCACGCCCTTACCGATCAGAATGCCCAGCACCAGACCCGGTACGGCGTTGCCCATGATCAGCTGCGCCAGGCCGCCGAAAATGGTGCCCCAGAAACCGGAGCGACGCCCGGCGTCGATCGCCGCCAGCCAGAAGATCACCGGCATCACGGTGTTCACCAGCAGGTTAGCCGCCGGCACCAGCACTTTGATTGCCGTAACCTGCAGCGCAGCGGGTACTGCGGAAGCGGTGGTATTGAGGAACGCCACCACCAGCATGCCGATAACGCCGCAGGCGATAGCCATTTTTTTCGGGTCATGCAGCGTTTGCGCCAGGTTGCGGTTCTTGACCATCAAGGCTGCCGCGCCCCAGTGAGGGATGATGCGGTGGTCAACGTCCTGCGTGAAGGCGCCCGCCGCCACGGAAGACGCCCAGGCGTTGAAGAAGAAACCCAGGCCGAATGAGAAGTGGGAAGCCGGATCGCCTTCGCAGGAATTCAGCTCGCCCAAGGTGCGGAAGGCACCCATGCCCTGCGTCGTCGGAGCATGGAACATGCGTGCGGCGCCAGCCCCTACGCCAACCCCCACCAGTCCGCCAATAATAAGCGACTTAAATAAGATGATTAAAAACATCAGTATACCCTTAGATTTATGCTAACGTTTTTATTTCGTGACGAAGACAACCTTTTCTGTATTAATCATTGTCACGTTCACGGTTATTTCCAGAGTCACGGTGTAGGTTTTTCTTTCTCGCGGTAAAAAGAAAAAGAGAAATTTCTCTTTTGTTATTTTCTCTTCCGCTTTTAATACGCTGACATCCTGCGGTTCAATGCGCAGCAGAATATTGCTGGTGGATTTTAATACCGTGCCCTGCACATTAGCCAAGGCGGAAGCAAAAGCTTTCGCTTTGCTGTCACCCTTGCCCTCCACCTTTACCGATGTGGTATAGTGTTCTTTCATTACGGGTTGCCGTGTTTTTTGATGTAGGCTTCCACCAGTCTTTGGCCCAATTCTTCTTTATCCATAAAGCCAAAACCCAGCACAATATAACCTTCGTTGATTGCCGTCACGCCTTCATCAATGGAGCGCATGCCGTATTTCGCTTTGTAGCCGTATTTGGTCTGCGCGGTAATTGCCCCGGCACCGCCGCTGCCGCAGAAGGAAATTCCCAACTGCGCACCTTCCGCTTTCATTACGTCGCCCAGCTTCATATCCGCCGCTACGCCAGGGATAACGATGGCTTTTCCGCCAGCCGTTTCAATGCCCTGGCCGACTTTCTGGCCTTTGCCCAAACGATCGCCAATCACTACGGTAATCTGACCCATGGTATTTTCTCCTGATGATATGAATGCGTTAATCGCTATTGGTTATTGTCTTTTGCCACTTCAAAATGCACAGAAAGTAAATAAGCTTCTTCGATCGGCAGAGCCGGAAAATTATCGACAACTCGCTCAGCCATTTGCATCGATTCCGCTGAAATCTCATCAAAAAGCGATTTATCGACTTCCGGCAAGGGTTCACCGGTCATTGAACGCAGTACCATGGCACGAATATGCGATTCCAGCATCTGTTGCTGTACTGCATTGGTATAAATATTTTCTGCATTCAGCATGGCGGTAATATCGGCCAGCACCTTATCGGTGATCGCCCCGGCCTCGCCGAGGTCAGACCGCTCATTTTTTTCTATCGCAACAGATCCTTCATTCACTTTTCAATACCCCTGGTTCCAACATTATTCGTAAGTCGCAGAATGCATCACCTGAATATACCCTATGAATTTCAAGTTACAGCCAGGCGCTCAGCTCGTGGGTCTTGTAAAGCAGCCAACAACACTGCAGCTTGAAAGGCGGTGGGTATTTCCCGCTTTCTTTGATGTCTTACCCTAACCCCGGGGAGAATTTCTGTGTAGCCGCTTTTTTTCCAGTTTAAAGTGGAAATTCAATGATTGTCAGGGATCCATTTCGCAAAATAAGCGCTTTTAAGATAATTTAATGACATTACAGAAAGTTAATGCCACAAAGGGTTTCCGTTTCTCCCCGCCGCAGTGAAAAGCTTCGTGATCGGGATCTCTTTCTTTTCACCGCTTAACCGCCTACTATCGGTAAGACAATTCGACATCAGCAACGCCCCCGCTCCTCTGGCGCGGGGGCGTTGCTTTTGTGCTGTTTTTCCGAATTTATGGGCGCGAAAACGGGCGCCCTTTGATTTGACTGGAGAGTGGAATGACCAAACCAACCATTACTATTAATGAGCTGGATGCGGAACGCCTGGATGCGCTATTGGAACAACCGGCCTTTGCCAACACCGATGTCGCGGCTGCGCTGAACATCGAGCTGGATCGCGCCGAAATTCTGCCGCCGTCCCAGATCCCGGCCAACGTGGTGACCATGAACAGCCGCGTGCGTTTCCGCGATCTGCATACCGCAGAAGAGCACGTGCGCACGCTGGTGTACCCGGCCTCGCTGAAGGACAGCCATGAGCAATTGTCAGTGATGGCGCCGCTGGGCGCAGCGCTGCTGGGCATGCATGTAGGCAACCAGATTACCTGGCAGTTGCCGAACGGCGAAGAAGCGCGGATCGAAGTGCTGGAACTGCTGTACCAGCCGGAAGCGGCAGGTGAATACCACCGCTAAGCGGTAATCCAGGGCGGTGAACATGCCGCCCTTTCTGAGCCTTACAGGCTGATGGCGATCAGTACCACCACCAGCAGCAGTACGTAAACTCTGGCGTGCAGCTTGTCATTGACCTTCGGCAACGCCCTTTTGGCAAAGACGATCCCCGCAATGCCGGCCGCCACCAACAGCCCAAGAATGGTCAGGTTGACGTAGCCAAGATAGTGCGGCCCGCTCATTTCCTGCCAGCCCAAACCGATATACATCAGTGCGCCGATGACAGCGACCGGAATCGACAAGGGATTGGCCGCGCTGACGCAGTGCTTCATTTCATAGCCATGCCGACGCAACAAAGGCACCGTCATCACGCTGCCCCCCACGCCGAGCATAGTGGCGATCACCCCAATCAGCGGGCCACCGACCCACAACGTCATCTTTGACAGCGCCGCGCGCGCCGGTTTGACCAAAAAACCCTGCCTGAACAGACAATCCGCAATCGTCACCAGCATATAAATCACGAACAGCAGCCTGACCACATTGTCCGCCAGCAGCGTAGAGGCAAAAGCGCCCAGTGCGGCACCAATGCTGATGAAAAAGATCAGCGGGATGATGGTTTCACGCAGCAGGTTGCCGCTGCGCCAGTTGGTTAGGGTGGCGTAACCCGAATTGAGGATCATCACCGCCGTTGAGGTCGCTACGGCGATATGCATCGCCTGGCCCGGCTGTTCGCCGGAGGAAGACACCAGATGATAGACAAAGGGCACCACCACAAAGCCGCCGCCAAAGCCGAACAAGATGGTGGTGATGCCGGTAATGAAACCGGCACCGAGAATAATCAACGTTTCAATCATGGCCATGCGCCCGGATGAAATCGTCGAAACCGGCAGAGAACTGACCGGCAAGTGGATGGAACTCGTCGCCGACAAACAGCGCCAGATAATGCCGGCGAATGGCATCATGATCGATAAGCTCAATCCCGGCTTCCGCCGCCTGCGCCAGAGTCAGCGCATCCGGAAATCCCCAATAGCGATAATTACCCTGCCGCTCGACAATAAGGGACTTGCGTTCGCCCGCGCGCATTAGCTGCCCCGCTAAAAATGCACCGGACCGCATGCCCGCCAGCATCATGTTTTCCAAAAACGACAGCTCATAACGCAATTCGATCGGCAAGCGGGCAAGCACCGGCCCGGCATCCCAGTGTTCATCCATCTCGTGCAACGTTAACGCGCCGTTTTTCTCGCCGTTCATCATGGCGCGGAACAGCGTCATCACGCCACGGTAATGCGGCAAGTCGCCCGGATGCAGATTCCACAGCAGCTTGCCGCGCTGGCTGAAGGCCCGGACGTAATCCGCGGAAAACTTCTGGTAGCAGCGCAAAGAAACCACCGCGTCCATATTACCCAGGCTGCTGATAAAAGTGGCGTCATTGATGTCTGCAATACGGTGCGCCGTGATGCCTGCGCCGGCCAGGAAAACCTGCGGCGGCTGGTAAGCGCCCTCGCAGGCATCGGCATTTCTGCTGACAAAGGGGAAAACGAAGTCATTCAACACTTCACGTTCATACAAGGCAAGCTGGCGAATTTCAGGCTCCTGCAGCCGGCCGGCGGCTTTCGCCAGTGGAAAATAAACCGTAAAGGTGCATTCCTTGTGTAAGGCGCTAATAACATCCTGACATGCCAGCCAGGAAAAAATATCGTTGCCAACAAATAGCGCTACGTTTTTCATGCTTCCGCCTTATTTCCATTAAATATGCTGTTGTTGAAAACTATTTTGCTGATATCCCGGGTGATGGATTCCATTGCGGAAGTATAAAAAAGGTCGCCTTTGGCGGGGGCTCCAAGGGAATAGAGATCCTGCTCATTGCCTTTTTCATCCGACACTTTTAACGTAAATGGATTGCATTTTACGCCACCGAAGATATTTTCCTGTACCAGGCCGCCCTGAAGCATCTTTTTATTTAATCGACTTAACTTCAGTTGGTATGAGGGCGTGGTGCAATTAAGCAAATATTGGCTATGCACCTCTGCATTGTGGCAAAGGGTTTTAAATCCCCGGCCTTCTTTTTCTATATTTACCACCCCACCAAAGGCGCGCAAACGTTGGCTCTCTAGCGCCGCAATAATTTTATAGGCATTTTTTAGTGGCATGGCGTGCCGATGGCGCATCCAGGAAGAGTTATAGAAGCGCATGAAGATCTGTCGGTTATTTTCATCCATTTTTACCCAGGCTTCACATACGGCCGGGTGAATCGCTGCCAGATAGCTACAGATATGCTCACGGGCAAAGCGCGCCCGATCCAGGCTTTCGGCCAGGTCACGATAGCAATCCCTTTCGGCCCCCATTGCAGACAGCACCGTTAGCCTTTCCTGCCCTGGGTAATATTCTTCGAGCGCCGCGTTAATCACCTGAACCCACTGGTGCGCATCAATATAGCTGTTGTCGGCGACAAAACGGTTCAGCCGCTGCCTGAATTCTGGCGGTGGCGCGCGCATCAACGCCGGCTGCACGCTGGGGAAAAGCCCGGAACGCGACAGGGCGGTAATATTGCTCGCCCCCACCCGCTCAATCAGCTCAATAATGGCGTCGATCGCCGTCAGGCTACAGCCAATCACACCAACTGCCGATGCAGGGTTGATGGCGGGCAGATCCCGATTGGCCTGATAGGCAATCACCCCGTCAATCGGGTAGAGGCTCGCCGGCTCATTATGCCCCGAGCACAGCACTACCGCATTCATCTGCTCCGCGGCCCCGCAGGCCGTTGTCAGCAAATATCCTCCTGGATGCGAACCTATCTCCTCAACTTCGGCGGTCACGAAATTCAGCGTGACGTTGCTGGCAGCCGCCATAAACACCGCCCTGTCGCGAATAAAATCGAGATATTCTTTATAAAGCCAGCGGGGTGGGTAGCGATCTTTACTGTATCGCCGAAAATGCGTCGTGATCCAATCGGAAAAATGTGCGCTGTCAAAAATATCCGCCGACATATTCTCTGGCGTCATATTTAAAATATGGCTGTCAAAATCGCTGCTGTAAGCCATACCGCCATTGAACCCCTGTTTGTCAAACACTTTCAGGGAAAGATGCTTATTGCAATTATTAACAGACTTATTCTTGATAAAGTTGTAAGCGAAAGAAATACCTGCCGCCCCACCACCAATCACACCGATCTTATACATGAAATATCACCTTATAGTTACAGCATTAAAAGAAGAACTATTGCTTCAGGTGTTGGAATAAAATAATTCCTTATTAACTTCTTGTATGATGCAGACGAGATAACCCGCCCGGCCCCGGCGTTTAAATTAAAAAGGGGTTAATCAACAATAAAAATACCTCGCCACCAAGGCAGCGTTATTTTTCTGCCCTGATAGTAGAGCTATGACCAGTGGCTTGCTTTACATGAAAGGCCAACTATCATTGCATTTCGGCCAAACTGCTCTGATAAGGATTATGCGCAACGTACGCATTGATGACATCGACCATGTGCCAAGGTCGGTGATTGCCATCGGCACCGACTACCCGTCGGGCCATTTACTGCCCATGCACAGCCACCGCCGCGCTCAGTTGCTCTATGGCGCTACCGGCGTAATGCACGTATTTACCCACCAGGGGAACTGGATTGTGCCGCCGCAGCGGGCGGTGTGGCTGCCGCCGCAGATGCCGCATGAAGTGAGAATGGTCGGCGTCACCACCCGCAGCCTGTACATTGAACCGACCGCGCTGCTGGCCTCTCAGCCGCAGGTTTGTCAGGTGGTCAGCGTTACGCCGCTGATGCGCCAACTCTTGATGGCGGCGGTGGATATGCCGCTGGAGTACGATCCGGACGGCCGCGACGGCGCGCTGGTTTTCCTGCTGCTGCATGAGCTTGCCCAACTGCAATCCCTGCCGCTGCACATCCCCCTTCCCGCCGATCGGCGGCTGGGCGAGCTGTGCCAGCTGTTCCTGCTTCAGCCCAACGCGCACGATTCGCCGCAGGAATGGGCCACGCGCCTGTATATGAGCATCCGCACCTTCAGCCGATTCTTTCGCGCACAAACGGGGATGTCATTTTCACAATGGCGGCAACGGGCCTGCGTGGTGCTGGCGCTGGCTCAGTTGACGGAGGGCAACAGCGTAACGCAGGTCGCTCTGGAGTTGGGGTATGAGAGCAGCGCGGCTTTTGCCACCATGTTTCGCCGCGTGTTGGGACAGGCGCCGTCCTGCTATCTGGGATCGGAACGGCGCGAAAAGGCTTAGCGGAATTTCTTGTGGTTAACGTCGCGGGTTTGCTTGAATCCCTGGGCGATCTGCTTGGCTTCAGCCAGCTTGCCTTGATTGGCCAGCGCCAGCGATTGGTCTATCTGGCCGATAAGCTGGTCCAGCCCATGTTGAAAATCTTTTATCTCCGGGCTGCCGGCCGCTTTATCCTCCAGCTTCGGCGGCGTGGATTGCTTCGCATCCAGCGCGGCGGCGCGCATGTTCTGCAGACTCTGCTTCAGAGTGTCCGTTGAGTCAGTGCTCAGCACCGTTTTGTAATTGCCGGCGATGGTGTCCATATCGTCGGCCAAATCTGCCGCGACCGCCAGTGAACTGGCTCCCAGCAGCGCCAACGCCATCAATGCTTTCAGTTTGTTCGACATGCTTACTCACCTTCCAGTTATTATTTTATCTACCCGTCGCCTTTCGAGCTGCGGCGTCGTTGGCTGCAACTCGACATTCATAGGGTATAAGTTTTTGTTCAACCTAAACATAGGCAAGGGCGCTGAAAACCGGAACAAGAGATTTGTAAGCAAGGTTATAACGGGGGAAAGGAGAGAGGCTGGCAACCGGAGCGGCCAGCCCTGGCAGGTATTATTGGCCGGCGATTTTCATGTCCGGCAGCAGCACCGAACCGCACTGAATATTGCTGCGGGTTTCGATATCGCTGCCCACGCTGACGATATTGCGCAGCATGTCTTTCAGGTTGCCGGCGATAGTGATCTCGCTGACCGGGTACTGGATCTCGCCATTTTCCACCCAGAAACCGGCGGCGCCGCGCGAATAGTCGCCGGTAATGCCGCTAACGCCCTGCCCCATCAACTCGGTGACCACCAGACCGGTGCCCAGTTGCTTCAACATACCGGCAAAGTCATGGCCCTGCCCGGCAATGCGCCAGTTGTGGATGCCGCCGGCATGGCCGGTGCTGTGCATGCCGAGCTTACGCGCCGCGTAGCTGGTCAGCAGCCAGGTTTGCAGCACGCCGTCTTTGACAATGTCACGCCGCTGGGTACGCACGCCTTCGCTGTCGAACGGCGTGGAAGCCAGCCCTTTCAGCAGGTGCGGGTGCTCCTCGATGGTCAGCCAGTCCGGCAGGATCTGCTTGCCCAGCGAGTCCAGCAGGAAGGTGGATTTACGGTAAACGCTGCTGCCGCTGATGGCGCCAACCAGGTGCCCGAACAGACCGGTCGCCACTTCAGAAGCGAACAGCACCGGGGCGGTCATGGTTGACAACTTGCGCGGCGCCAGGCGCGACAAGGTACGACGGGCGCACTCCTCGCCCACCCATTCAGGGCTTGCCAAATCGCCCATAGCGCGGCCAATGGTATAGGCGTAGTCACGCTCCATATCGCCATCGTGCTCGGCGATCACGCAGCTCGACAGCGAATGACGGCTTGAACAGTAGCTTTGCAACATGCCGTGGCTGTTGCCGAACACCTTGATGCCGTAGTGGCTGTTAAAACTGCCGCCTTCGGTATTGGTGATGCGTTTGTCCGCCGCCAGCGACGCCTGCTCGGCGCGGGCAGCCAGTTCGATGCCCCGCTCCGCATCCAGCTCCGCCGGGTGGAACAGATCCAGATCCGGCGCCTCAAACGCCAGCAGGTCTTTTTCCGCCGGGCCGGCGTTCGGATCCGCAGAAGTATAACGGGCGATATCCAGCGCAGCCTGTACGGTGCGGGCAATGGCGTCCGGGCTGAGATCGGTTGAAGACGCGCTGCCTTTACGCTGCTGGTGATACACGGTAATGCCCAACGCGCCATCGCTGTTGAACTCGACATTCTCCACCTCGCCAAAGCGGGTGCTGACGCTGATACCGGTAGATTTGGTTACGGCAACTTCTGCCGCATCGGAACCGGCGCGCGCCAGCTCCAGAGCCTGTGAAACGGCCTGTTCCAGCGCCTTGCGCTGTTCTGCAACTTGAGTGACTACTTTCATCAATCTGCCATACTTAATCAGAAAATCGTTGAGAAAAGTGCCGTGGCGGCGTGGTTGCGCGCGGAGTCACGCGCAAAAATCATGTGATTTATACTTTTGAGTCTAACAGGAACCGCGTGGAATTTCGCATAAAGCCGGCAACCTGTTAGGATTAGCCTCTTTTTAACGGAGCCTACCATGAACAAACAGCCTGAAGACTGGCTCGACGATGTCCCGGAGAACAAAGACGAGGACGATGACGAGATTATCTGGGTCAGTAAAAGTGAAATTAAACGTGATGCCGAAGCACTAAAAGACCTGGGGACCGAGTTGGTCGAACTGGGTAAGAACGCGCTGGAACGCATCCCGCTGGACGAAGATTTGCGCGCCGCCATTGAACTGGCGCAGAAGATCAAGAAAGAAGGCCGCCGCCGTCAGTTGCAACTGATTGGCAAGATGCTGCGCGCCCGCGACGTAGAGCCGATTCAAACCGCGCTCGACAAGCTGAAGAACCGCCACAACCAGCAGGTTTCGCTGTTCCACAAGCTGGAAGCGCTGCGTGACCGTTTGGTGGAAGAAGGCGATGACGCGATCCCGTCTATCCTGGCCCTGTACCCGGAAGCCGATCGCCAGCAATTGCGCGCACTGGTGCGTAACGCGCAGAAAGAGAAGGCCGCTAACAAGCCGCCGAAAGCCTACCGTCAAATCTTCCAGTACCTGCGCGATCTGGCCGAGACCGCCGAATGATCGCCGCCGTCACCATGGGATGAACCCGTTTCATCCCCGGTGATGTGCAGGTTCACCGCTGCTTTCGCGAATATTGAAACGCAGGCTGCCTTCCAGCTCTTCCTCCGCCTCTTCAAACAGCAGGATAATCGCGCCGAAGCGGCGTTTGCTACGGGCATCGAGATGGGTAAACTCAATCTCGACCGGCAACCCGATATCGACGGTCACCACGTCCCACAACGCGTCCAGATTGGCGCCGAAGGCTTCATCGAGCGCAAACTTATGCGCAAAATCGCGATAGAACGCCGGCAAATCGTGGATCTGATTAAAATCGAACTCTACTTTTGCCATCAAGCTCACTCCACCCGAATGAAGTTTTTATAATGGTCACGCGTGACAAAAATCAGGCCGTCGCTGGAATACAACAGGCGATCGGCCCCGCGCCGGCCGCATTGATAATTGATGTCCGCCTCGCGCCATACCCGGCTGCGGGCGGTAGGCAGTTGCCCTTCACGGTTTGAGAAACGATCGCCGCCAATCGCTTTGCCCGGCAGAACCGAACACAGGTTGCCATTGCGCGCATCCCACCCCTGCTCACGCGCCTGCTTTTTGGTGATGTAATAGTCCGGCAGCCGCTGATGCTGCTGCAGGTAGCTCACCACCCTTTTTTGCTGCGTCAGTTGGTCGATGCTCTGGCCTTCGGCCACCGCAGGCACGTTGGCAATCACCCGATCGTTACCGCGCAAAGCGCTAAAACCGGCTATCACAACGGCGATGACGATCGCCACGAGGATCCGCTTGTTCATTACTGTCCCTGACTGAGTGCCGACAGGGGTGCATCAGCACCCATGCCCGTTGGATTTATAGATGAAAAGAATGAATCAGAGATGACCGGCAGGTAACATTTTCACTTCAGGGAACCCATGCCTTAATAATCTGCATCACCCATTCATGCTTATCATGCCATTTTCCCGTATGCCTGGCACTCAGTGCAACTCCGAAACAAGGCCCTATCAGGCAAGTATAGCCCCGGATGAGCGCATCAGGGGCCTCAGCGCATCAGTCGATCAACGCGTGGCGATAGCGGTGCAGCATGTCGGCCAGGCGTTTTACCGGGCCGGTGACGCTGAGCGGTGCCTGATAGTCCACCAACTTCTGCTGATAGTCGTTCATCTCGCTCAACAGCCGATCGTAATAATAGGCGCGTTTCACGTCATTCTTGGCTGAAACCACGTGATCGGCAGTATTGCGGATCTGCTTATGGAAGGCCGAAAGCTCCTCGCTGGCCGGGATTTCCGCCCGCTGCATGCGCTGGTGAGCGATGATCAGGTTCAGCGCCAGCCGGTACTTGGCGATATCGTTCGGGAACATCATCAACAGCTGATTAAGCTGCTGATAAAGCGCAGGCAGGTGGTTCTGCCGACGGCGCGACGCCTTGGTGGTCAGCGCCGAGACCGCGCTGCCGACAAACTGGTTCAGCAGCGTGCGGCCGGTGCGTTCACGCGAGTTGTCACGGATCAACAGCAGCACCATCAACCCCACGCAACTGCCGAGGAACTGGCCGAGCGCGCCATCGAGAAACTGGGTGACGTTAAAGGTCATCGGGTTGCTCAACACCAAAATATTGATGGTCCCCGCCAGCAGGCCGAGCGAACCCAGCCGCCGTTTTTGCACCTCGATGCCAATGAAAAAGGCCAGCAGCCCAAGACTTAGGCACAACAATAAAATGCTCTGCTGGGTCGCCGGCAGGATCACCATAAAGAACAGCGAACCGACCGGGATCGCCGCCAGCATGCCCAGCACAAAGTCCATCGCCACCATGCGCGGCGCTGGGGTACGCATCGCTAGCGACGTAATCACCGCGATGATCACCATAAAACCGCTGCCAGAAGTCCAGCCGGTCCACAGCCACAACAGGCTGCCAAACGTCGTCGCCACAAAGGTGCGCAGGCCGTTAATCATGGCGTGATGCCCTTCCGCCGAGGTCGGTCTGACCACCACTTCACTGCTCAGCACATCTTCTTCCACTGCGCTGATGCTGCTGTTGGTATGCACGCCTTTGGCCAACAGCAGGTAACGCGTAGCCGCGCCGACCCAACTGGTGATGGTCAACAGCGTCTCGTCGGTGCGGTTGGTGGTCAGCACCTGGCGCAGCAGCTTCATGCGCTTGTGGATCTCCTGCGGCGTTTGCGCCGGCACCATCAGCAGTTCGCGGATATTTTCCTTCACCGCATCCGGGTGATTGAGCAGGATAAGATAGGTCTCGCAAGCCTGAGTAATCAGCGTCAGCGACAGAGTATGCAGCGCCCGCACGCGCCGGTTGACCTTCTGCCAGCGCGATGACTCCATCATCAGGTTGCTGCGCATGCCGTTCAGCGCGGTCGTGCTTTTGACCAGATTGCTCCAGGCGCGGTCAATGTCTTCTTTCTCGGCGTTACTGACGCACATCTGCATCAGCAAATACTGATCCACCAGCAGCTTGTCTACCGCCCGGTCGATATCCAGTTTGATCGAACGCGGCGAGAACAGCAGGTCCGCCAGCACCGCGCTGACGATCCCCAGCACAATCTCGCTGCAGCGTTCAATAGCGAACTGCGGCGCCTCCAGCAGATGGGCTTCGCTGGTAGCGACAGTGACGATGATGATCAGCGCGGTATAACCGGCAAGCCCCCAGGCGTAGGAGTTTTCAACCTTGATCAGCGAAGAGATCCAGGTACAAAACCCGGCCCACATACAACACAGCAGCAGCATCACCACCGGCGCACGCGCGGTGGTGACGATAATCACCAGGCCGACGAAGCAGCCGATAAAAGTACCGATAATGCGCAACCAGCCGCGGTGGCGAATGGCGCCGGAGAACGGCTCGCCACCCGCCGCAAAAGCCGGACCGGCGGCCACGATGGCGGCGGTCATCGCCGACCAGCGCGGGGTTTCCAAATTGAGATGGAAACCGACAAACAGGGCAAACACAATCGCGAAGCTGAGCTTGAAAGCAAATCTCAGCCGAATAAACGTTGGGCTATTCATTAGCCAAACTCACGTAGCCGATGCATCAGGCGAACAAAAGGCGAGCCGCTGTCGGCCTTGCGATCGTTCTTGCCGGTGATCACCACGGTTGCGGTGGTGCCGGCCGGGTACGGATGCAACTGGTCTTTGTCGTCCAGCAGGATTTTAACCGGTACGCGCTGCGCCAGACGCACCCACTCCAGATTACTGTCGATAGACGCCAACCCTTTGCTGTTCACGGTGCTGCTGCTGTTGTTAACGGCGGCGGCCACGCTGTCGACGGTGCCGTGCATGATGCGGTTGCTGCCCAGTGGGGTGATTTCCACACGGTCGCCCTTGTTCAGGCCATGCAGCTTGGTTTCTTCCAGATAGGCCAGAATGTAGAAGGTGTTTTTCTTCACCAGCGCCACGGCGACCGAGCCGCGGGTGATGTATTCGCCGCTGTGGACGTTCAGGTTGGTGACCCAGCCGTCGGCCGGCGCACGCACCGTGGTACGCTCCAAATCCAGCTGCGCCAACTCGCGGGTTGCCACGGCTTTCGCCAACTGATGCTGCACGGTTTGCAGCACGTTGTTGGCCTGATCGATCTCTTCTTGCGACATCGCCTGCACGCCCAAACGCACCCGGCGGCCGGCTTCACGTTTTTTCTCCGCCGCCAGCGTCTGATAATAGGCAACGTCGGCGCTGGCTTCCGCCAAGGCCTGCTCATAGCGCGGCCGGTCGATAACAAATAGCACCTGTCCTTTTTTCACCAGTTGGTTATCCACCACCGGTACATCGGTCAGCAGGCCGGTGACGTCCGGCGCTATCGCCACTACGTCGGCGGTAAACTTGGCGTCACGCGTCCAGGGGGATTCGGTGTAGAACACCCAGGCTTTGAATATGGCGACGATCGCTAACAGGACCAGAAACAAAGTGATCGCGATTCGAACTATTTTTATTGAGAAATTTTTCACAGCGACCTCAAACGAAAAGACGTGAAATCAGATAGAACAGACAGCAATACAGCGCGGTATTAAACAGCGCCGGATGCCAGACAAAATCGTAAATCCCGGTGGGTTGCAGCAGGCGGCGCAGCAAGAAAAACAGCGCCAGCGATACCAGCAACTCAAAAAATACCGGGGGAAACGACAGTCCGAAGATGACCATAACCGGAAGCAAACTCATCCATTTTTCCTTATTGTTCACTGCACCGGGCGTTACCCTTTCTTCTCATTCACATTCTCTTTACATGTTAGCTGACGCGCACCACAAATTTCGGCCCAGACAGGTCAGGAACCTGAAAAAAGGATAAACTCAGGGGCATACATCCGCGATAGGGATTGCGAGGATATCGGAGGGATCGGCCAAAGCTGCTCTGCCGACCGCACTCACGCGTTGGTAAGGTCTTTCCACCCGACCGGTTTATATTAGCGTGCTTACTATCAACCTATCAACAATCTGTGATCTAAATCACTTTTAAGCCAGAGTGAATAATGGAAAGACTAAAACGGATGTCGGTGTTCGCAAAAGTCGTTGAATGCGGGTCGTTTACGGCGGCTGCGCGCCAGCTTGATATGAGCGTTTCATCTATCAGCCAGACCGTCTCCAAACTGGAGAATGAGCTGCAGGTCAAGCTGCTCAACCGCAGCACGCGCCGCATTGGCCTGACGGAAGCCGGGAAAATTTACTATCAGGGCTGCCGCCGCATGCTGCAGGAAGTGAGCGAGGTGCACGAGCAGCTGTACGCGTTTAACAATACGCCGACCGGCACGCTGCGCATCGGCAGTTCGTCCACCATGGCGCAAAACGTGCTGGCGACCATGACTGCCGATATGCTGAAGGAATATCCCGGTCTGACGGTGAACCTGGTGACCGGTATTCCGGCGCCGGACCTGATTGCCGACGGGCTGGACGTGGTGATCCGCACCGGCGCGCTGCAAGATTCCAGCCTGTTCTCCAAACGCCTCGGTTCAATGCCGATGGTGATATGCGCCGCTAAAAGTTACCTCAGCCAGCACGGCACGCCGCAGAAACCCAGCGACATGGTCAACTTTTCCTGGCTGGAATACAGCGTGCGGCCGGACAGCGAATTCGAACTGATAGCCCCCGAAGGCATCACCACGCGCATCTCGCCGCAAGGGCGCTTTGTCACCAACGATTCGCAAACCATGATCCGCTGGCTGAAAGCCGGGGCCGGCATCGCCTACGCACCGCTGATGTGGGTGATCGAAGAGATCAAACGCGGCGAGATCGAGATCCTGTTCAAAAGCTATCACTCGGATCCTCGCCCGGTATACGCCCTGTACACCGAGAAAGACAAGCTGCCGCTTAAGGTGCAGGTGTGCATCGATTACCTGACGGAGTACTTCAAGCGCGTGGCGGAAGTCTATCAGGGCTACCGCTGAGCAGAAAACGGCGCGCCAGAGCGCCAAGCAGCAACAGCGCCAGCATGCCCAGCCCCCAGATTAACCAAACGGCGTAGCCCGCCCAGGTGAGCAACAACGGGAAAGAGCCGGCCAGCCAGCGCCCCAGTTCTTGCAGCATCGGCAACCAGCCCTCCAGCAGCGCCTGCGGCACCAGGCTGAGCAAGCCGGTAAACTGGGGTGCCAACTGCGCCGAGCCGTTCTCCGCCAAGCCCACCAGTGCAGGTAACCAGGCCAGCACGCCGGAGACGCCCCAGGCCAGCAGCGTCCATAATCCCATTGCCGCCAGCACGGCAGCCAGCGCCCATCCGTTCTTTGTCATGATTTCCCCCCTTTTCTGTGTTGCACTAAGCAGCAATGTAAACCATGGACTCCACTCCAGGGTAAAGCGCCGGCGAGGGGATTTACGTTTAATTACACCGCAACATTGGCAATGCTTTGATGCGATTAACAAAAGCACCATCGGCATTACTCCGCTCTGCAACGCTGCGCTATGCTGCGGGCACCTCTCCTCTGCATCGGGAATAAAAATGAAAAAAATCATACTGGATTGCGACCCTGGGCATGACGACGCCATCGCCTTACTGCTGGCCTGGGGCAACCCGCAGATCGAACTGCTGGCGGTGACCACCGTGGTCGGCAACCAGACGCTGGATAAGGTCACCCGCAACGCGCTGGCCGTCGCGCGTATCGCCAATATCACCGGCGTCCCCTTTGCCGCCGGCTGCCCGCGCCCGCTGGTGCGGCAGATTGAGGTAGCGCCCGATATTCACGGTGAGTCCGGCCTTGACGGCCCGGCGCTGCCGGAACCGACCCTGACGCTGGAGCCACGCCATGCGGTGGACTTGATCATCGATACGCTGATGGCGCATCCGCCGGGTAGCGTGACGCTGGTGCCGACCGGCGGCCTGACCAACATTGCCATGGCGGTGCGCAAAGAACCGCGCATCGCCGAGCGGGTAAAGGAAGTGGTGCTGATGGGCGGCGGCTATCACGTGGGCAACTGGAGCGCGGTGGCGGAATTCAATATCAAGATAGACCCTGAAGCGGCGCACATCGTGTTTAATGAAAAGTGGCCGCTGACCATGGTCGGGCTGGACCTGACCCATCAGGCGCTCGCCACGCCGGAGGTGTGCGAACGCATTGCCGCCATCGGTACCGGGCCGGCGAAATTCGTCGGCGAGCTGCTCGCGTTCTTCGGCAAGATGTACCAACAGGCGCAGGGATTTAGCGCACCGCCGGTACATGACCCTTGCGCGGTCGCCTACGTGATCGACCCTGAAGTGATGACGGTGCGTAAGGTGCCGGTGGATATCGAACTGACCGGTACCCTGACGCTGGGCATGACCGTGGCCGATTTTCGCGCTCCGCCGCCGCCGGACTGCCACACGCAGGTCGCGGTTACGCTGGATCAAGACAGGTTCTGGGATTTGGTGGTGGATGCGCTGGAGAGGATTGGGGAAGCAGATTAAGGATCTGGGCCTTATTTTCTTGCTGCATTACAGCTCGGGGTGATAGGAGTGCATCTCGGGCTACGGATAACGGGCAATATCGCCACATCAGAAAAGTCACTCTTTCACCTACTACTGGCATGAATAATGTCTTTGATATTTTAAATAGATAAGCATGATTAAAACAATTTAATTACTCATAAAATATTTTATATATCCATATAAAGCATTCAATTTAATTATTAATAATTAAAAACCAATTCACCATAATTATATTAATTACTTTAACCATAAATCATATCCCCTTGCTCAAAGAAAAATGTAGCGATAGAGTAATAAGTGCAATTCTGCAATTACAACCTCTATTTGAAAAAGGATTTCCCATGCAAAAAACCGCTATGATTTTAGCCAGTACGCTACTCTTATTCGCCAGCCTGTCACAGGCTGGCGTCTCTGTTAACGGGCAAACTCTGGCGCCTGGTGGCTATACCGTTGATGCTTCAGGCAATCTCGTTCGCACCAACGATGTTGACGCAAAAGGCAATGGCGTCGGCGTTAACGTCGCCAAAGGCAATAATAATGTACAACAGGGTGACAACCAATCTCAGGTCAATGCAAAACTGTGCGCCAACGTTTTTTTGAAGAAAATTCTGCCACAGTGCCGCTAATTTAATTCTTTATCAAAAATACGCCATGACGGGTAATGCCTAACCGATAGCTGGTGTAAAAGGGCCCATATTCATCAGCATGGGCCCTTTTTTAAATGGAACGTTCACAGGCTCTTGGTTTTATCCATTTCACTTCGCCGAGTCTGCCCGCTCCCTCTCCGACCTTATTCCCGCAGAGTTTATTCAGCAGACACTGACTCTCACCGATACCGTCACGCTGCGTAAACGAAAACTTCCTCTTGAATCGATGATTTGGCTCGTTGTCCGCATGTCCGTTTTCTGCAACCACCCTATAACCGAAACCGTTGGCCTGACGAACATCCTAGATCCTCGTTTTACGGCCCGTAGTTCAGTTATCCAGAGCCAGATACGGCGCGGCACCGGCCGCCAACGCCCCCGCCAGATTGTTGCCCGCCAGCCCCTGCAGCGCCCCGGTTACCGCTTGCGCTGCCTTCTGCAGGTCGCTGCCGGTACCGTATTTCTGCATCTCCGCTTTGTATTCCGGCGTTTCGCGCAACGCTTTCGCATCCAGTCCCGGATACTTCGCTTTCGCCGTTTGCAACCCATTGATGTCACCCTGCGTGCGGATAACATCCATCGCCTGCCCGCCTATCTCGCCGATAAGCTGCGCCTGCTTCAGCCGGTTCTGCTCTTTCTCCTTGTCGAAGATTGGCCCGATGCTGCCGTTGGCGTTATCGGTATCCCGGCTCAGTTGATTAACATCCTGCTGCTGATTCGCCGTGTCCCGAATGACCACGCTACCGCCCGACACCGCCGCCTGCGTGGTGCCTTCTGCGTGCCCCTTATTACCCGCCCCGGAGAGCGCTGCGCCCGCAAGGTTGGTCAGCAAGTCCGACCCCACCGGGCCACCGCTGCTGAGACTGCCGCCCTGATGTTCGGCCTTAAAGTCCGCCTGGTTATGGATATCGCTGAACCCCAGCGTGCCGGTGTCAAGGCGGTTTTTATCCGCGGGAGCAGGAGTTATTCGGTTGCAGCAGCGAAATATGGAGGTTTTTTTAGGGCTTAAAAGCAAATCCCCCGACCAGCATCCGGGGGATTTCATACTAATTTAATAAATTTTCAGCTTTTATTCACTTCACCAATATACCAATGTTCAGAGTGATAAAGTTCACCTTCATCATTCTCACTTACTCTGAGGACTCCTAACTCTGAAAAACCATTTGGTAACTTTAGATTCCACTCTTTGATCAGGCTACGATCACTCAATAAACTCAGCTGACCAAAAAAACCATTTCCCACCTGCGTATGCTCATTGAAGTACTCCTCAGAAGTGAATAAGCATAATTCGCTTGAAAACATATCAGGTAGAACAATGCAGCAAGTTACTCTTATATTACTTCCATTATCCCCCCTGGCTCGATAAATATTATAAGCAGCATCTATCAAAGCTTGAGCACAGAAGGATTGAATATTGCTATTCGTTTGTTTTCCTTGAACCAAGGCCAGATGAACAGGAATCTTCACATTCCAGTAACCGTAAGAGTAATCACTTCCCTGAATATCAGGGAAGTGAGATTCATATGATTCCGACCACTTTTTCAATGAACGTAATCTACGAGGAATCCCCCGTAATTTTTTATTGCTTAACGCTAACCTGCGCATTGTCATCTATAGTTCCCTTCCCTTAGCCGCTTCAGTTTTAGCCTGATTTATAGACCCATCAAGATTTAAAACAGCTCTAAAATCACCTCTTTTATCAAAAACTTCCAAGTGGTTTTTATGCTGTCCATCTAGATAGAACTGATCGCCTTTCTTAATATACTCACCAATATCACCCGTTGCTTTATATACGCTTTGCCCCTGATATTGCTGGCTTGATTTTTGGGTAGTATTTTTTATCTGACTACCAAAACCCGGTTGCTTAAGGAATTCACTCATATTTCCAACCGAACCCTGATTAGGTTCATAAGGCTGTTTACCAGCTTTACCTATAACCCCAAGCGCCGCCAAAGCCTTACCACCAACCGCAGCTCCCAGCCCTATCGCCTCTACGGCTTCCTTACCATTCAGCGCCACCTTCACATAGTCTGGCATCGCTTGGTAAATCGCTCTGGCGCTGCCTTCATTTTCCGCCAGTACGAACCGGTCAAGCTGCGCCAGGTCGTCACTGCTCAAGTCGGAGAACAGCGGCAGGCGTTTCAGGCTATTCGCAATATCTGAACCTGCACTCGCTTCTGACAATGCCCCATTGGCACAGAACGGATTACCGGAACACCCTTCAGCTACCGCCTCTTCACGGTTTTTCTTGCTAACATCAGCATACTTCTCGTAAATATCCTGTTTGTCAGCACCGGTTTTATCCGCCTCTTCAAGCTCTTTGTGCAGATTCAGTACATCTTTAGAGCTTAAGAAGTTATTCTCCACCGCCGTCTTACCGGCCACGCTACCGCTCACGGCGCCCGCCGTGCTGTCCGCTATCAGTCCACCCGCCAGCCCGGAAGCCAGTTGGCTCAGCGCGCTGACGTTTTGCTTCTCGGCCTCCGTCAGCGCCGACGGCGCCTTGCCATAATACTGCTCGCTGATGATTTTAGCAGCCAGTTCACCGCTCGCCGCACCCGCAGCTCCCACCGCCACGTTATTGCCCGACACCAGCGCCACCAGGGCACCCGCCACCGCATGCGCTGCCGCGTTCGCCGCCGTGTTGCCCTCCGTCCGGCTTTTGATTTCCTTCGCCAGATAGGGGGCCAGCGCACCACCCGCTGCCGCCCCGATATCACCGCCGCTGAGCCCCGCCAGCGCCGCGCTGATGGCCGTACCCGCGGCCCAGAAGTTGCTGCCGACCCCATACGCTTCTTGCGCCGCCTTATACTCCGGCGAGGCTTCCAGCATCTGTTGCCGCTGCTCTGGCGAAGCACTCAGGTAAGCCGGGTCCTTGCTCAGCGTCTCCGCTGCCGCACGCTGCGCCTGCAACATCTGCTTGTTACCGTAGTCGCTCACCAACTGCGTCGCCAGCTGTGTGACTCCCTGGGTAAACGCCAGATTGTCCTTCACCTTCGCCTCATCGAAGATTTTATCGATGCGCCCATTGGCGTTGTCCGTATCCCGGCTTAACTCTGCGACATCCTGAGTTTCGTTCGCCGTATCGCGGATATCAATATTGCCCGCAGCGATGGCCGACTGCGTGGTGCCGCTCGCCTTACCCTTCTCCTTCGCCAGTCCGCCACCGGTTGGCCCGCCGGTCGACAGGCCGAACCCGCTACTGCTGGCCTTGTATTCCGCCTTGTTATCGATGGCATCCCAGCCCAGCGTGCCGGTCGACAGCTGGTTTTTGATACTGTCCGCCGTCGATGCAATCACCCCACCGTTAAGCTGAGTGTGTTTGCCGACGTTGATATCAAACCCTTTATCACCCGCGAACAGCCCGCTCTGGTCACCCACGCTGGCGTATTCGCTGTCGATTTTGGTCTGGCTCATGCTCAGCGATGCCGAACCCGTCATCGAACCGAAGGTAAAGCTCGCACCCGCGCTGCTGTCCTTCTGCCAGCTGTGGTAATCGTCGGTATCCTGCAGGCTGCTGATGGACAGGTCACGACCGGCATCCACCTTAATCTTCTCCCCCAGCGCCTGTGCGCCGGACAGCACCGTATCGCGCCCACTGCTCAGGCTCAGTTCATCCCGCGTGTTAACGTACTAGCTGGAGATCACTGCCGTACCCGATGTGATCTGGTCACGGCGGCGGGAAAATGAGGTTTTGGGGGCTTAGAAGCAAAGATCCCGGCACAAGGCCGGGATCTTTGACTTAGATAAGATTTCTCTCTGCTTGTTCTACCAGGGAACGGAACTCATTAAAGCTAAAATTCCAGCTCCCACTATCAGGACAAGTAAAAATCTCTATTCGCATACCAGCATCAGGTTCATTTGAGATCTCGGCAACTTGATTTGCACCGAAGTAGATCTCATAAACAACATTTTCTCTATCCGGTAAGCTTGCTATTTGTGCTGTCAGTTTATTTATCATTTGGGTGGCTCCAAGAAGCCAATTAATTTACCCTGCGCATCATAACGCAACCCGCGACCACTAGAAGAGATCACATCTGTTACTTGCCCATAGCGCCCCGTATTACTTTGAACAACGGACTTATTAGGATCGCTCAAAATGCTATCTACTATTTTTTGGCCTTGTTCATTTATAGCCGATGGATTGCCCTTAGCAGTAGGAAAAGCACTACCTTCTCGGCTTCCATGTTTTTGAAGTGCGCGTCCTGCCAGAGTTAAATCGCCTTTCTTCGAGGCTGGGTCTATATGTTTAGCACCATTAGATAATTCATCAATCGACCACTTTCCGATTTGAACATTTTTATTTATATCATTTTGTTTACTCTCATTATTCCGAGCATTCTCTTCATCCTGAGGCTCCCAGCCACCTGGCGTTCCAGATCCTGTCCCACCCGCTTCTGCTTTCTCTTCATCCGTCAGATCCTGCGCCACATTCGGCTGACGCGCATTCTCTTCACGAGACTTACTTGGATCGGAGCCATCATCCGCATCCCACGCCTCATTTCCGCCTGTCCCATTAATGGACGTATTCGGCACTGCAACCGGTGGCGGAACCGGCGCAGGAACCGCCAGGAAGTTATTCTCCACCGCATTCTTCCCGGCCTGAGAACCGGTCACCGCACCGGCTGTATTCCCTGCCGCCACGCCACCCGCCAGCCCTGCCGCCAGTTGGCTCAGCACGCTGACCTGCTGT
>RCUS01000054.1_pt1 | contig 98987 bp, 115 predicted proteins | sample 2166221 | NCBI WGS metagenome assembly RCUS01 (sample SAMN09932758, study PRJNA488358) | compost metagenome | isolation source: compost soil in cyclohexanecarboxylic | place: Germany: Experimental Botanical Garden
TTGCCTCGGCGGCGATCATCGGCGCGGTGCCGGTGTTCTTCAGCCTGCCGGCGACTTTCCTCAAAGGCACCGCAGCCGCCACCGGCTTTGCCCTGGCCTGTTCGGTAGCCAATATCGCCGGCCTGGTGAGCAACTCACTGATGGGCGTGGTCACCGACCTCACCGGCACCTCGCACGCTGCGCTGTGGGTGTTTGCCGGCTGCCTGATCCTCAGCTGCTTCCTGGTCATCGCCTTGCCGGCCAAGCTGGTCAACCGCTAGCGGCCCAGCGCTTCACGCAACGGCAGGGCAGGCGGGCCGGGGGCCCGCCTGCCGACCTCTCTCGATGCAACCCGCACGCCGGTGGCCATGCAGTGCCGCCGCGCCGGGTTGCTGTTGCCCAAATCCAGGAGTAGCCCTATGCAAGGTTTCACTGCGCCGCGTTTTTCTTCGTCTGCACGCCTGGCCGGCGGTTGTATTGCCGCCGCTTTGTGTGCAGAGGCCACGGCAGAAGAGGCCGGTTTCATCGAAGGTGCCCGCGCCACGCTGCAGGCGCGCAATTACTTCTTCAGCCGCGACTATGCCGATATCAAGGGCGCCAGCACCCAGTCGCGTACCCAGGAATGGGCGCAGGGGTTTATCCTCAATGCCAGCTCCGGTTATACCCAGGGCACCGTTGGCGTGGGTGTGGATGTTACCGGCCTGCTGGGTTTCAAGCTCGACAGCAGCCCGGAACATGCCCGGTCCGGGTTGCTGCCCAGCCTGGACAGCGGCAAGTCGGCGGACGAATACAGCCGCCTGGGTGCGGCGATCAAGTTCAAGGTGTCGCAAACCGAGCTGAAGGTGGGCGAGTTGATGCCCAACCTGCCGGTGCTGCTGTTCAGCGATTTGCGCCTGCTGCCGCCGACTTACCAGGGCGCGATGCTGGAGTCGCGCGAGTTCGCCGGGTTGACCCTGAGCGCCGGCCAGTTCCGCTCCACCAGCCTGCGCGACTCGTCCAACAGCCAGAAGATGTACGCGCTGGTCAACGACCCGATCAACCCGGCGCGGCTGGCGCGCTTTACCAGCGACCGGTTCAACTACGTGGGTGCCGACTATGCCTTCAACGACAACCGTACCAGCGTCGGTGTCTGGCAGGCGCAGTTGGAGGATATCTACCAGCAGCGCTTCTACAGCTTCAAGCATGCCGAGCCGATCGGGGGCTGGACGCTGGGGGTCAATGCCGGTTACTTCGATGCCCGCGAGGACGGGAGCAAGGTGGCTGGCGACTACGATAACCATGCGCTGTTCAGCCTGTTCTCGGCCAAGACCGGCGGGCATACCTTCTATGTGGGCTATCAGCAGATCGGCGGGGATGACGGCTTTATCCAGGTAGGCGCCAACACCAACCCGATGGGTAATACGCTGCCGACCTATGAGTTCTCGGCGCCGGGTGAACGCTCGTGGCAGGTGCGCCATGATTACAATTTTGTCGCCTTGGGGCTTCCGGGGCTGACGTCGACCCTGCGTTATGTAAAGGGGCGAGACGTGGAAACAGGGCTGGGCTTTGAAGGGCGTGACCGCGAGCGTGACCTGGACCTGGCCTACGTGGTGCAAAGCGGGCCGTTGGCCGGGCTTGGGATACGGGTGCGCAACGTGATGGCGCGCTCCAACTACCGGACAGATATAGATGAGAACCGCTTGATTCTGAGTTACACGATCAAGGTGTTCTGAGGGGGTAGGTGACCCGGCGCCAGCTCGGTTCCCGAAGCAACCTTGTGCTGCGAAGAAGCAATAACTGCCTAAGGCAGTCGTTTGCCTTACCGCGCTCTTCGCAGCGCAAGGCTGCTCCTGCACGTGCTGGGTAGGTTTGAGCTGTGGAGCATGACAATGGCTCTTGCAGGTCACTGCAAGGTGTCGGGCTTCAGGCTATCTGGCAGTTGCCGAATGGCCTCCTCAAGCCGCGCGATCGGCCCGGTGAGTTGATCCGCTTCCTTGTCCTTGCCTTCACCTCTTAAGCGCTCACGCTCAACGCGCAGGTTAAGCAGATTTTTCTGCAACTTCAGTGCAGAGGTTTTGAACGAGTCCATGCTTTTCTCACGCTGTAGGCTTCCGTACCGTTGTAGGAAAAATGGACCGTAGCAGCTCGAATTTGCCGGAGAAACTGATGTTTCATACAGGCAAGACTCATTGCCACGCCATTTCCTACAGAGTGCGGTAAGCAATCCTACAAGTCGTGTTTCAGATCGTGTCCCCCCAAGCAAGCTCAATCTACCGTATTGGCTGGGTTCAGGCGCTTTCGAGGGGCAGCGCGCTGAACGCAGGTACTCCACAAAGCTGGAGGCGTGTTTAGAAACTTCATGTATCAATTGCCCGCCCGCGAGCGACACGTGCTCAGCGTCCACCACTGCGGCTGAATCCAGCCCAGCGGCATCTGCGCATCACATCTGATCCGCTTTTTTTCCATAAACCTGAATCTGTAACCGTATCAGCCCAAGCTCGACAATGTGCCCATTCCCGCATCACAACTGTAGAGGTTCCAATGGGCAAGCTGGCGCTGTTCCTGGGTGGTTTTCTGCTGCTGACCATTCTGATTGGTATTCTTGGCACCATTCCGCCAAGCTGAGTTCAACTGCGTTTTCCCCTGCGCGGCCCGTCCACTCCAAGCGACGGGCCCAATCTATTGGCCAATGGCCGGTCATCTTTTTCATCGCACTGCTGGATCAGCATCAGGTGCAAGTCATTCTCAGGGCAGGAGCGGATCGAGCTGGTCAAGTTGGCCAATTCGCCTTTCTCCTTGTGCGATAAGTCGTTCTTTACGCTGGGAAATCTGTCCACAAAAAACGTGGGTAGGTCTGTGGATAAAGTGCTGCAAGCCAGACCCGCGGCGGGCTCTGTTAAATTGAGCAGAAATTGAACAGTCGTTTCATGGCCTGTTTCAGCGTAGCGGGCCGGCTCGGCGCAGGGCGGCCAGCAAGTCACGCACCCGCGTCGGCAACTCGCCGGCAGGGTATACAGCATGCATCTGTGGGTCCTGGCCGCTACTTGACGTCAAGCGGTACTGCGGGCACACCCGCACCAGGCGGCCGGCCTTGACCTGTGCTTCGCCGACCCAGGCGGCAAGGCGAGCGATGCCGGCGCCGGCCAGGGTGCTGTGGTACACCGCGCCTCCTGAGCCCAGGCGGAGCCTGGGCCTGGGGCGCAGGCTGGTGATCTGGTCATTGTGGCAAAAGTGCCAGGCCTTGAGGATGCGTGGCGCGGTATGCAGGATCAAGGTGTGTCCATCCAGGTCTTCCGGATGTTGCGGTGTGCCAGCCAGGGCCAGATATGCCGGGCTGGCATACAGGTGGCGCTGGTAGGGCCAAAGCGGGTAGCCGATCAGCTCGCTCGATTGCGGGAAGGCACCGCGCACCACGAAATCGAATTTACCTTGCAGCGGGTCAAGGGCTTCGTCGCTGTACTGCACGTCCAGGGTCACCTGAGGGTGGCGGCGGGAAAACTCGGCAAGCACTTGCGGTAGCACATGCTCTCCCAGCAGTTGCGGCGCGGCAAAGCGGATCCAGCCTTGGGCGCTGCCGCTGAGCGCGGCCAGTTCGTCGGCAGCATCGCGTTGCACATCCAGCAAGCGTTCGGCATGCGGCAGCAAGCGCTCGCCGGCCTCGGTCAGGGTGACGGCGTTGGCGTTGCGGTTGAGCAGTTTGCTTCCCGCATTGTCTTCCAGGGTTTGTACCGCGCGTGTAACTGCGCTGGGTGAACGCCCCAGGGCGCGGGCGGCAGCAACGAAGCTGCGCTTGTGCGCCACGCTGACGAACGCCTGGATTTCCCGCAGCATGTCCAATGCCATTGCCTGCTCCTCGTTGCAGTTTTTGCAATGTGGCATTTCAACACAAGCGCGGCACTTTGATTAGCCTTGCAGGCGTCTTCACTGCCTGGAACCGCGTCATGATGGATATTGCTGTGCTTTCTGTGTTCGCCTTCGCCGCTGGGTTGATCGACGCCGCGGTGGGTGGCGGCGGGCTGATCCAGATCCCGGCCTTGTTCAACGTGTTGCCCTCCGCGCAACCGGCCGCATTGCTCGGCAGCAACAAACTGGCGTCCGTGTGCGGAACGGCCTTCGCAGCCCGCTCGTTCATCCGTAAAGTGACGCTGGATTGGGGGTTGATCGTACCGGCGGCACTCAGTGCCTTTGTCATGTCGTTCGCGGGGGCCGCCACGGTGTCGCTGGTACCCCCCAGCGTGATGCGCCCGGCGGTGCTGGTGCTGATCGTGCTGATGGCTGTCTACACCTTCTGCAAGAAGGACTTCGGCACCTTGCACACACCTGCCCAGGTCGGCCGCAAGGAGCAGTGCCTGGCAGTGCTGATCGGCGGCGCTATCGGCTACTACGATGGCCTGTTCGGCCCGGGCACCGGTAGCTTCCTGATCTTCCTGTTCATCCGCTTCTTCGCCCTGGACTTCCTGCACGCCTCGGCTTCGGCCAAGGTGGTGAACATTGCCACCAACCTGGCGGCGCTGGTGTTCTTCGTGCCGACGGGCAACGTGCTGTACGCCATAGCCTTGCCCATGGCGGTGTGTAACATTCTCGGCGCGTTGACCGGTACCTGGCTGGCGGTCCGCAAGGGTGCCGGGTTTGTCCGCGGGCTGTTCCTGGTGCTGTTGTGTGTGCTGATCGCCAAGCTGTCGTGGGACCTGCTGGCCGGCTAGTTCAGATCACCAGGCGCTGTGCTTCGGCCTGTTCGACGCGGTTGCGGCCCCGGGCTTTGGCCCGGTACAGCGCCTGGTCGGCACTCGCCAGCAGTTCGTCCAGGCTGGGGGCCGGCATGTCTGCGTCGCAGCCTGCCACACCGATACTCACGGTAATTTGGAGGCGCTGGTCGGCCTGTGCCACGTGCAGGTCTTGGATGGCGCGGCGCAGGCGTTCGGCGATGAAGTTGGCCCGCTCTGGCGCAAGTCCGGGCAGGATGACAACGAATTCTTCGCCACCCAGGCGTGCGATCAGCTCATCGTTGTGCAGCTGGTCCTGGAGGGTGCTGGCGAATTGGCGCAGCACCTGGTCACCGACTGCATGGCCGTGGGCATCGTTGATCGACTTGAAGTGGTCGATGTCCAGCATCATCAGGGTCAGCGGCAGCGCCTGGGCGTGTTGCTGGCGGCTTTCCAGCAGTGCGTTGGCGCGGCGGGTGAAGGCGCTGCGGGTGAGCACGCCGGTGAGGTGGTCGATGGTGGCCTGATGCGCCAGGCGGGCCATCAGGCTGCGGTTGGCCTGGCTGACGCAGGCCACCACCAGCGGCCCGAGCACCAGCATGGCGATGCCCAGGCGCGCCGACATCAGCGTGGTAACCCCAGGCTCGCTCTGCGGCACGCTGAAGTGCATGAGGTTTTGCGCCACGGCCACGATCAGCGTACTGCCGGCCGTGAGCGTCAGCAATGAAACCAGGAACGGTGAGTAGGTCCAGGCACACCACAGTAATGCGGCAATCGGGAAGGCAATGGCCCCAGGGCCACCGAAAGCGATGCTGAATGCCAGTGAGGCCAGCAGTACCAGTAACGGCGCCAGGCGTATGGGCTGCGCGCCGCCGCGCACCAAGGCCCGCACCGAGGGCGCTGTAAGCAGCACCGGCAGTACCAGCACACCGGTCGAGAACTGTTCGCTGAACCAGGCTAGCCAGGTGGCGCGCAACGACTGTTCGAACCACGGTGCGGCCATTACCGCTGCCATGCTGGCCGCCACCATGGCAGCGGCGGCGCAGGCAGCGAACACGCTAAGCACGCCGCGCGGGCTGCGCATGCGCCGGTGCATGCGAGGCAAGCGCGACATCAGCTGCCAGAGGGTGACCACCACGCCAAGATTGCACAGGTTGAACCACAGAGCCGGCCCCCAGGCGCTGCCACACAGCAGGTCGGCCCCGACCATGGCCAGCCACACCAGGCTAAAGCCCGTAAACGTGGCTTGACGGGGGTAGCGCAGGAGTACGCCGGCCAGTACCGCATTCACTGGCCAGAACAGCGACAGCGATTCGATCGGGCGTGCCAGGATGCCGCCCAGGGTGAGGGCAAAGGTCAGGCAAAGCAGAACGACATAAGGCAACAAGCGCGATTGGGCTGGAAAAACCATGAACTCGACCGGCAAGCGGAAACGAAATCCAGGACAACGCGATAGAGCACCTGGGGCAATTACCTGCAGTGTGTTGGCTCAGGGTGGTTGATGTCAATCTGCCGCGATTGGTTGCGATAATGTCAAATTGCCTCTATTCCTGGCCACTTTCCTCACAGCCCGAAGAACCACGGCACCATCACGACGGTAACCAGCATCACCAGCACGGTGAACGGCACGCCAATCTTGACGAAGTCAGCAAAGCGGTATTGCCCGGGCCCAAGTACCAGCGTGTTGACCGGTGATGACACCGGCGTCATGAATGCCGCCGACGCGGCTAGCGCGACGGTCATGGCGAACGGGTAGGGCGACATGCCCAGCTGCGCCGCAGTGCTGACAGCCACCGGCGCCATCAGAACCGCGGTGGCGGTGTTGGAAATGAACAGCCCGATCACTGCGGTGACGGCGAACAGGCAGGCAAGAATGGCGCTGGGGCCGGCACCACCCAGCACGTTCACCAGCCCACCCACCGCCAGGTCGATGCCGCCGGTTTTCTGCAGCGCCTGGGCGAAGGGCAGCATGCCCACGATCAGCACCAGGCTTTGCCAGTGGATGGCGCGGTAGGCACTGTTCATGTCAATGCAACGGCCTGCGCCCATCAGCAGGCAGCCGATCAACGCTGCCATGACATTGGGTACGGCGCCGCTGACCATTAGCCCGACCATTACCGCCAGGCTAAGCAACGCTTGCGGCGCGCGGGTGCGGGCTGGTGCGACCAGGTCGATCTCGGCGGGCAGGCTCAGGACCAGGAAGTCTTTGGGCTTGCTCTGCAACTGGCGTACCGCCTTCCACGGGCCGACCACCAGCAGGGTGTCGCCAAGGCGCAGCTTTTCTTCCACCAGTTGCTCTTCGATAGCGGCCTGATCGCGGCGCAGGCCGACCACGTTGAGGCCATAGCGGGTGCGGAACGCCAGTTCGAGGATAGTCTTGCCGATCAACTGCGAGCCGGGCGGCAGCGAGACCTCAGCCATTCCCAAATCCTGGGATTGATCGATGAAGTAGGCGGCCTTGAAGTGCAGCGGCTCCAGGTGCATGGTTTGGCACAGGCTGCGCAGGTCGTCATGCTTGGCGAACAGGTCGAGCAGCAGCACGTCGCCCTGATGCAGCACGGTGCCCGAGTCGGCAGCGATCACGCGCGTGGTGAACTTGTGCTGGCGCTCGATACCGATCACGTTGGCGCCGTGTCTGGTGCGCAGTTTCAGCTCGCCGAGGTTGTGGCCGATCAGCGGCGACTGAGGGCGGATGCGCAGGCGTCGTTCACGGCCGTTGAGCTTGTAGTCCAGTACCAGGTCCAGCAAGGTGCGGCGGCTTTCCACCCGGCCGTCCTTGCGCACTTCACCGTTGAGCCAGTGGCGGGTCAGCAGCATGTAGCCAATGCCCAGCACCAGCACCACCAGGCCGAACGGGGTAAAGCTGAAGAAGCTGAACCCTGCTTCGCCATGGCGTACCAGCTCGCTGTGCACCACCACGTTGGGCGGTGTGGCGACCAGACTGAGCATGCCACTGATGAGGCCGGCAAAAGCCAGTGGCATCATCAGGCGGCTGGGTGACAGCTGCAGGCGCGCAGCGATGCTCAGCACCACCGGGATGAAAATGGCCACCACGCCGGTGGAGCTCATGATCGATCCCAGCCCGGCCACCGCCACCATCAGCAGTACCAGCAGGCGCGCCTCGCTATTGCCGGCCCGCTCGCTCATCCATTCGCCGATGCGATAGGCAATGCCGGTGCGCACCAAGCCTTCGCCAATCACGAACAGGGCGGCGATCAGCACCACGTTGGGGTCGCTGAACCCGGCCAGGGCCTGTTCCACGGTAAGGATGCCGAGTAGTGGCAGGGCGAGAATCACCAGCAGCGCGACCACGTCCATGCGTGGGCGGTTGATGACGAACAGGGCAATCACGATGGCCAGCAGGCCGAGGACCCAGAGCAACTCATGGTTCATGGGGAGGGGGTGTTCCTTCACACGGGGCACGATAGACAGTAGCAGTCAGTGTGCCAGCTTGTAGTGAAGGGGGTGTTGATGTGCTGCAACAAAAAGGGCCGCTATGCGGCCCTCCGGTCACGGGGTCAGTGACGGTGGCGGTGGTGCTTCTTGCTGCCGCGGTTGTCGTCGCCCAGATGGTTACCGAGGGCACCACCGGCCGCGCCGCCCAGGCCGGCACCCACGGTCGAACCGGTCTTGCCGCCTACTGCGCCGCCCAGCAGCGAGCCGCCAGCCGAGCCCAGGCCACCGCCAATGGCGGCTTCGGTACGGTTGCCCTTGCGCGCACCGACAGCGCTGCCGGCTGCGCCGCCAACGCCGGCACCGATGGCTGCGCCGGTCTTGCCGCCGAGCTGTTGACCAACAACGTTGCCCAGGACACCCCCCAGGCCACCGCCAATGGCGGCAGTACCGTCACCGGCGAAAGCGCCCTGGCACAGCAGCAGGCCGAGGGCAAGGGAAGGCAGAGTCAGACGCATGATACGAACCTCAAAGGAATCATCAGGATAAGTTGCCGCTCAACGTGCGGCAGGTCAGGGCTGAAAGGACGCTTCAGCGGTAGTAGCGGTCACCGCGGTATTGCCGATCGTCATCGTCGTCGCGGTCATGGCGGTGGTGGTGGCGATGGTCACGGTCGCGGTCACGCCAGCCGTCGTCATCATGGTAGCGATGGCTATGGCAACCTGCGGTCAGCAGAACAACAGCAACCAGAGAAAGGCTTGCAAGACGCGTGAGCACGATATAGGTCCTTGATCCGCATAGGTTTACGGGGCACCTTTTAAGACTGGGGCCGATCGATTTGGTTTCCTGGGTGGGCAAAAAAATTGTGCGTCCCGCGATCAGCCCTGGCGTATCGACGCGTTCCAAGCGCACTTGGCCGGCGGCGAGGTGCCCTGCAATGGGTCGCCTTGGCCAGGGCATGTTGAATCAGGATGCCGGTTGAATCGCCAGCACCACGCCATTGGTGATCTGCACCAGCACGTAATGCTTGCCCATGCGCACCCAGTGGCTTTCCTTTTCCGGTTCGGGCAGGCCTTTGGCTTTCCAGTCCTTGACGGCCTGGTCATCGCGTTTGTACTGGTCCGGAGCCTTGTCGCCGACGTTCAGTTCACGGTTGTGGGTTTCGGGGGCGGTGATGCTTTCTTCGCTCGAGGGGGCGGCGCTGACGCTCAGGGGCAGACAAGGCAGGGCGGCGAGTAGCAGGTAGTGCAGTTTCATGATGCGTTCCTCGTGATGGCATGTGTTATCTGCGACAGCGGCAAGTGCGTGGCAATTCACTCGGGATGCCTGCCAGTGCTAGAGTCGCCTTCTTTTTCGCGACCCCGAGGATGGAACATGCGTGCGATTCTGCCGTTGGCTGCGGTGCTGATGCTGGCCGGTTGTGCTTCTGCGACCATGGAAACGGCGCGTGGCGGCAAGCCGACTGCGCAGCTCGACTCGCACAAGGCGCCAGAGCTGGTTGCCCAGTGCATCCAGTTCAGCTGGCAGGAAGAGAAGGTGTTCGGTGATGACGCCAGCGGCTACCTGGAACCGCGCAAGCAGGGCGGGTTCACCGTGTTTACCCGTGAGGCCGAAGCGTTCGTGGACGTTTACCCGCAGTCGGGCGGGACGCGTGTGGATTACTACGCGAAGCAGAACGACGGCGTGGCCCTGCAGCGCCGAGCGGCTGCTGCAACCTGCCTGTAACGGCTGGCGCTATCGCCGCTCCTGTAAGGGCCCGTGCATTCAGGGTACTGAGCAAGGCAGTTGTTGCCACAGCAGAGGCGCGCGGGCTTTACAATTTTTATCAAGTCAGTTGTGTCTCAGGGCGCGGGGTGACGGCTAGCATAAGGTGCTTCCACGCAAGGACGACACCATGGACCGTTCACTGCAACTCAACCGTATAAGCTGGGATGAGCGTGCCCCGTTGCACGCCGCTTCAAAGGACTACGAGGTCGAGCGCCTGGTCCAGCAACACGGGCACTTGTCCGAAACCGTACGCTTCGACCTGCCATTGCTCGGTGACATCGACGGGCTTGATACGGTCCACTTGCAGTGCCACATCGGCACCGACACCCTGTCGCTGGCGCGCCTTGGCGCCAAGGTTTGCGGCCTGGATTATTCCAAGGCTTCGCTGGCCGAGGCACGGGCATTGGCCGAGCGATGCGCGCTGCCCATCCAGTATGTCGAGTCTGACGTCTATGCCGCCGACAAGGTACTGCCGGCGGGTACGTTCGACCTGGTCTACACCGGTATTGGCGCGCTCTGCTGGTTGCCCCGCATCGAGCCATGGGCACGCACCGTCGCAGCACTGCTGAAACCGGGCGGGCGGCTGTTCCTGCGCGACGGGCACCCGATGCTGATGGCTGTCAACGAAGATCATCAGGACCGCCTGCAGCTCGAATATCCGTATTTCGAGCACGAAGCGCCGACGGTGTGGCACACCGACCAGACCTACGTCGAAACCGATCAACGCCTGACCCACACCGAAACCCACGAATGGAACCACGGCCTGGGAGAAGTGATCACTGCCTTGCTGGCCCACGGCCTGCAGCTGACAGCACTGGTCGAGCACCAGAGCATCCCCTGGGAGGCGCTGCCGGGGCAGATGGTCAAGGGTGAAGACGGCGAATATCGCCTGCGCGAGCAGCCTGCACGCCTGCCCCTGAGTTACACCTTGGTCGCCGTCAAAGCCTGATCAGGACAGGAAGCCACCGTCGACATTGAGCGTGGTGCCGGTGGTGTAGCTGGAGGCATCGCTGGCCAGGTACAGCACCGCGCCCGCCATTTCCTTGGGGTCGGCCACGCGCTTGAGCGGGATCTGTTGCAAGGCGGCGTTGAGGATGGCTTCGTTCTTCACCAGTGCCGAAGCGAACTTGGTGTCGGTCAGCCCCGGCAGTAGCGCGTTGCAGCGAATACCGAAGGGGGCACACTCTTTGGCGAACACCTTGGTCATGTTGATGACCGCCGCCTTGGTCACCGAATAGATGCCTTGGAACAGCCCGGGCGAAACACCGTTGATCGACGCCACGTTGATGATGCTGCCGCCGCCGTTCTCGCGCATCAGCTTGCCAGCCTCCACCGACATGAAGAAGTAACCACGGATGTTCACGTCCACGGTCTTCTGGAACGCCCCTGGGTCGGTGTCCAGCACATTGCAGAATTGCGGGTTGGTGGCTGCATTGTTGACCAGCACGTCCAGTCGCCCGAACTGTTCGCGAATGCCGGCGAACACCTGCTGAATCTGTTCCAGCTCACCAATGTGGCAGGCCACAGCCGTGGCCTTGCCGCCGGCGGCAATGATGGCGTCGGCCACCTGCTGGCACCCGTCAAGCTTGCGGCTGGAAACGATCACATGGGCCCCTTGCTGCGCGAGCAAGTGGGCGATGGCCTCGCCGATGCCTCGGCTGGCGCCGGAAACAAAGGCAATCTTGCCGTCGAGGTCGAACAGGTGGGTCTTGGACATGCTGTTTTCCTTGTTATCCGTCGTCGAGGTCGGGGCTCAGAGGCTGGACTTGGCGATGACCTGCAAGGTCATCTGCTCCAGCAAGCGGTTCATGTGGATGAACTGGGCGAAGCGCTTGTCCTGGGTCTGGCCGTGGTAATAGCGGTAGTAGATCTGCTGGACGATGCCGGCCAGGCGGAACAGGCCATAGCAATAGTAGTAATCGAAGTTGTCCAGGCGGATGCCGGCGCGCTCGGCGTAGTAATCGACGAACTGGCGACGGCTGAGCATGCCCGGCGCGTTGCTTGGCTGGCGGCGCATCAACTGTACTGGCGCCGGGTCGCCGGCTTCGATCCAGTAGGCCAGGGAGTTGCCCAGGTCCATGAGTGGGTCGCCCAGGGTGGCCATTTCCCAGTCCAGCACACCGATGATGCGCATGGGGTTGTCCGCGTCCAGGATGACGTTGTCGAACCGGTAGTCGTTGTGCACGATGCCTGGGCGCGGGTGGTCGGCGGGCATTTTTTCGTGCAGCCAGGCGGTTACCGTTTCCCAGCGTGGCGCATCCGGTGTCAGGGCTTTTTCATAACGGCTGGTCCAGCCCTCGATCTGGCGCTGCACGTAGCCCTCCGGCTTGCCCAGGTCGGCCAGGCCGCAGGCGGTGTAGTCCACCTGGTGCAGCTCGACCAAGCGGTCGATGAAGCTTTTGCACAGGGCTTCGGTCCGGCCAGCGTCCAGGTTAAGTTCGGCCGGGATGTCCGAGCGCAGGATGATGCCCTTGACCCGTTCCATCACATAGAACTCGCCGCCGATCAGGCCGGTGTCGGTGCAGTGTGCGTAGGCCTTGGGGCAGTAGGGGAAGCCGCTGTTCAGCTGGTTGAGGATGCGGAACTCGCGGCCCATGTCGTGGGCCGACTTGGCCTTTTGCCCGAAGGGCGGGCGGCGCAACACGAAGTCCCGGCCCGGGTAGCTGACCAGGTAGGTGAGGTTGGAGGCGCCGCCAGGGAACTGGCTGATGCTCGGCAAGCCATCCAGGCCGGGGATGTTGGCCTTGAGGTAAGGGTCGATGACGGCCGCGTCGAGTTCTTCGCCGGGGCGTACCTGGGTGGACTGGTCGGTGAGCGTCATGCGTCTTCCTTATTCTCGATAGCAAGTACTATTGGGTAATCTAATGGTCCGCCAGGGTTGGAACAATCGTCCCATGTGCCAAATAGGTGAGGGTGTTGCTGTTGGATCACTGCACCGAATGCAGGGCAAAAAAAACCGAAGCCGTCAGGCTTCGGTTTTTCGATCATCCGGTATTCCCAGCCCTCAGGACGGGAACAGCTCGCTGAGTTTCATCGACAGCATCATGTCGCCTTCAACGCGCAGCTTGCCGCCCATGAAGGCCTGCATGCCGTCGGTTTCGCCGCTGACGATACCCTTCAGGGTTTCGCTGTCCATCACCAGGGTGCAGTTGGCATCCGGGTTTTCGCCTTCCTGCAGGTCGCAGGTGCCGTCCTTGACGATCAGCGCGTAGTGCTTGCCTTCGTCGGTGATGTTGAAGCCGAACACCAGGTCCAGGCCGGCGGCAGCGGATGGGTTGAACTTCTCTTGCATCTTTTTGACGGCATCAGCTACGGAGGTCATGGCGCATTCCTTATAGAGTGATTTACACGTCCCCGCAGGGACACAACAAGCCGGGCTCATCGATAGGTGACAAGCTCCGGCGCCCTCAACAGCTGCACATGGGCCTGGCTGTTGAAGGAAGCCAGTGCCACGTCGCGGCCGCGGAACTTCAGCTGGCTGAGCGACGTGTTGATGATCTGCCAGTTCAGCGCGAACGCCTGGCTGGGGGTAATACCGGTAACCAGGTGGAGCAGGGCGGCAATGGTGCCACCCGAGGTGAAGATAGCAACATGATCGCCGCTGCCGGCGCTGTCCAGCACACGTTGCAGGCCCCCTTGTACGCGTGACGTAAACGAATGCCAGGTTTCCAGGCCATTATCGGCATGCTCGCCATCGTGCCAGCGCTGCACCATCAACGCGAACAGACGCTGAAACTCGCTGCGGTGCTGCGCAGCATTGCGCAGCACATGCAGGGCATCGGGCTCTTCCGGCAGCAAGTCGGGCAACAGGGCGCGGATCACACCGTCGGCATCGAACTCATTGAATGCGGCGTCGGTCTCAACCGCCGGCACCGGGCAGCCGTTGGCGTGCAGCGCCTGCAGCGCCAGCCGTGCGGTATCCTGCTGGCGGCGCAGGTCGCCAGCCACGCAGCGATCCAGCCGCACGCCCAACTGGGCCAGGTGCTCACCCAGGGCCTGGCTCTGGCGCACGCCCACGGGCGAGAGGACATCGTAGTCATCGGCGCCGAAGGAGGCTTGGCCATGTCGGATCAGGTAGAGGTTGCCCACGAAAGGTTCCGGCCTGTTTGGAGGTTGCTGCGAGGTTAGGATGCAGCACACGGGCTGTCAACGAAAAAACATACAAGCGTTTGAAAAGGTTGTTTGAAAGGTGTTGCCAGCGTTTGCCACGGCTGGCAGCACCTCAGGCGCAACGGTATGCTTGCTACAGTTACGCGCCGTAGTGGCGCAAGTCTTTAAGGAGTCAACGTGGAGTTTCTTGCTGAATACGCAAGCTTTCTCGCCAAAACCGCCACCCTGGTCATCGCCATCCTGATAGTGCTGTCGGCCATCGCCGGGCTGCGCGGCAAGGGGCGGCGCAAATCGGGTGGGCAATTGCAGGTCACCCGCCTGAACGAGTTCTACAAGGACCTGCGCGAGCGCCTGGAATCCGGCCTGCTCGACAAGGCCCAGCTCAAGGCCCTGCGCAAGCAGCAGGCCAAGGCGGAAAAACAGCAGAAGAAGGGCAAGGCCGAGGACAAGAGCCGGGTATTCGTACTGGACTTCGATGGCGACATCAAAGCCTCGGCCACCGAAAGCCTGCGCAACGAAATCACCGCACTGCTGACGCTCGCCACCGCGCGTGACGAAGTGGTACTGCGCCTGGAAAGCGGCGGTGGCCTGGTGCACAGCTACGGCTTGGCTGCATCGCAACTGGCGCGTATTCGTCAGGCAGGCATCCCGTTGACCGTGTGCATCGACAAGGTGGCTGCCAGCGGTGGGTACATGATGGCCTGCATCGGCGAGAAGATCGTCAGTGCCCCATTCGCCGTACTGGGGTCTATTGGCGTGGTGGCGCAGTTACCCAACGTCAACCGCCTGCTGAAAAAACACGACATCGACTTCGAAGTGCTGACTGCTGGCGAATACAAGCGCACCCTGACCGTCTTTGGCGAAAACACCGAGAAGGGCCGGGAGAAGTTCCAGGAAGACCTGGACATCACTCACCAGTTGTTCAAGGATTTCGTCTCCCGCTATCGTCCGCAGTTGCACATCGATGAAGTGGCCACTGGCGAAGTCTGGCTGGGCGTGGCCGCCTTGAATCGCAAGCTGGTGGACGAGCTGCAGACCAGTGACGAGTACCTGAGCGAGCGCGCACGCAACGCCAACCTGTTCCACCTGCACTATGCCGAACGCAAGAGCCTGCAGGAGCGAATCGGCATGGCTGCCAGCGGCACGGTGGAGAACACCGTGGTGGGCTTATGGAGTAAACTCGGCCGCCTGCGCTAACACCTTGAACCCGTTGAAATTTTTTTTCGTTCAGGGGGTTGCAAGGTTAAAGGAATGAAGACATAATGGCGCCCATCGAAACGCAGCAAACTTTGAAAAAGGTTCAGCGTTTCAAGGAGATAGCGAAGCGCAAGCTGCTAGATCCGAACTTTGAGGCCGAGTAGCAAAGTGGTTATGCTCCGGATTGCAAATCCGTCTACGCCGGTTCGATTCCGACCTCGGCCTCCACCATTCGAAAGCCCCGCAGATTAACGTCTGCGGGGTTTTTCTTTGCGCGCAGGAAAACCGGATCGTTTCCGCATCCTGAGGCATCGTTTCCGCATCAGCGATTTACTTGGTAGGAGAAACCACCTCACCGACTCGGCGATACACCCGCTTGGTGATCTCCTCCTTGGAGTGGCCCAGCAGCCGGCTGGCGTGACTGATGTCCTCGATTTCCGAGGCCGCCTTGGGTCGGATATCACGGAACTGGAACTGCCGCACCTTGGTGGCCAAATCAGCGTTGCCGTCGGCGATGAGCTTCCGAGCAGCCTTGTCACGCGCCTCACTGAAGCGGTTCCTTAACATCTCCCAGCTCATTCGCAGACCCGAGTCGTTGGTGATCAGTCGCGAGTTGCGCACTCCCTGCAGCTTGCGGCGTTCGAGTAGCGCCTCGATGAACAGCCCAAGGCCGGTCAGTTCGCCATTGACGTGCCGGCGGATGCGCAGTTTCTTGTCGGTCTTGTTCTGGTCTACCCACAGGTAGTCCTCGTCAAGGTCGACAGTGCTGAACTTCAATGTGTCGGCGGGGCGCTGGCCAGCTAGGTAGGCCAAATCCATGGCGTCCTTCAAGCCCTGGTCGGCCTCCGCATACACTGCGTCCCAGACTTCATCGGCGGCGTAGAAGTCGCGTATTTTCTCCTTATTGCGACGAACCGCCAGGCACGGATTTCGATCTGCGAACCCCCACTCCATGGCCATGGTGAATACATGCGAAAGCAGGGCGATTTCCCGGTTTGCCCGGGTCTTCGCGGTGCGGGCATCCCGATACTGCGCGACTACCGGCGGCGTGATGGCCTCGATGGGAGCGTCGGCAAACGCTGTGCGCAGGCGCTCCAGTTCGTATTTGTTGTCTTTCTGGGTGCGTGGCGCCTTTGCCGGGATGATGTCACGCTCGTACCGGCCGAATAGCTCACCCATCGTTGCCATCACCTTCGGTGCTGCCTTGTGCTCCAGACGTGCCCACTCAAGCTTGGCCTCTGCGAGGTCGGTCCCCAGTGGAATTTCCTGCCGATTTCCGTCTGCATCCCTCCCGTTGTAGTAGTACCCGACCCACAACTTGCCGCTCTTCAGCTTGCGAACTCGCCGCAGCATCCGAGGCGGCAGGTCCTTGTTCGATGCCTTCCTGTTGCGCATCTGTTACCCCACGCGCGATAAGTCTAATGTCCAAGTTTCTTTTGCAGCATTCGTTGCGGTTGGCTTCACGCCGGCCATTTTGAGGCGGGCGTAGACCCGCCCAACAACGGGCCGCCGGGCCCGAGTCAGCGTGTACTGCCAGCCGTTTTGGGCCAGCCAGGCGATTTGCTTGCTTGGGATCTGGTAGCCGGTGATTCGTATCACCTCTTCCTCATCAAGAAACTCGCTTGCATGTTCCATAGTGCAGACTCCGCGCCTTCGATGGCGGCAGGTTGGTGTTCTCGTTCGGGATATGATCTGCTCGTCCACCCTGGGTGGTGGTGAAGCCAGCTGCTTGGCGGATCTTGGCGCAGCGGCTGTGTTTGCCGCGTGTGCGCGGAATGTTGCAGACATCACACATAACGGACATGGCGGGGCGAGCGAAGCTCTGTACCCCCCTAGCGTCCCTGGTGTTCGGCTTGTAATTGGGCTTGGTAGTCACAGCGAATACCTTTCATGGATTCGACGAGCGTTCGGGCTCACGGCCAAGTGCTCGAAGTTCTGGCGGCTGTTTACCGGGAATAGCGACTCTGGCTGCGCGCGTTGAGCTTTATTGAGGCGCTGTAATTCGACCCAAACGGCAATCAGCGCGGCGACAAGCACAAGGCTGATCAGCTGCCAAATGCGGACATGGTTACCCATGCTTGCGACTCTGACTGAGTTGGTTGAGCACCTGCTTGCTCGCAAGCTCGAACAGCTCGTTGGAAGAGACTGGCGTGAGCGACTGCTCACCATTGCGCACGGCGTCAAAACGGCCTGGCCGAGCCACGCGACGGCGTGATGCTCAGCGTTCGAAACGGGGCAGGGTGTCGCTAGGCGTTCTCCTTGAGAGCCACGCTTGCATTTCTTGCAGATGTGATAACCCCCGTCGTAAGGGTCAACCGTTTCCCAGAGGTGCTTGTGTATGGTCATGCTGCACTCCCTGCGTTTGCGCGGCCGGCCGGAGTGTCGCGCAGCTGGATGTGAATGCGTTTAGCTAGACCTCCCAACTGAGTGGCTTGCAAGCCGGCGCGTGATGCCTGCTGAGTTGCCTTCATGGCGGTTAGGGTCCGCTCAGTCAGGTTCAAGGTCTCAATGGCGTTAATGAGCAGCTCGTAATCTGCCCTGGTCACTGCTAACCCGGTGTAGGACATGATCCGGGCTTCCAGCTCGCGGATGCTGCCTTTGAGGTGTGCGACAGCCAGGTGATGCTTGCGCTGATCCGCTTCGGTCTGGACTCGGGTTTCGTCCAGGTCGTCCTGAAGCCCATTTATCTGCGATTTCAGATCTGCTTTCAGGCGCTCTTTGCCAGTGTCCAGGCCTCTGTTGAAGGCGCGATGACGGGCTTTTGCAAAGAGGAAAGGCAGAATGATCAGGGTGGACAGCCAGAGGATACCCATGGCAAGAACTAGTTGATGCGGTTGCATGTGCTGTGCTCCGAAAGAGCCCTCCGCCGTTGATGTGAGAGTCGGCGGGGGCCGTATGCCCCTGATGGCCGGGGCCGCCTGGTCAAGCAGATTGGGTCGAGCGTTCGGCCTGCCGGTCGAGATATGCGGCAAGGTTGTGCAGGTAGATCACGTGCTGCGCTTTCTTCGAGCTGTCGATCTTGCTCAGCTGAAGATCAATCCTCCCTTTGTTGATCAGCTCTTTGAACCGCCTGTCTGACCCAATGTGTGGGAAATATCGCTCTCTGACGGCAGTGAGCGTTGGGCAGGGGGTGGTCCACTCGCTGCGGAGCTGTTCCAGCGTACTCATGCGCATTTCCCGATACCGTCAGGGCTGGGCCGAAGCTTCGCGCGGACTGCTGCTGCGAGCTGCTCTTTACTGGCCCCAGTCACTGCAGCGCAGACATCGCCCTGGTCGTCAGTAACGACGGCGCCAAGGGGAAGCTGTCGGTTGACGGTGGCGATAACGTAAGCTGTCTGACCTGTCTGCAGGACCTCTTCAACGCTGACTTGCGCCTCCATGAGTGCAAGCGCTTCTTCCGCCTGGGCTGCGGAGTCAGCTCGGCCATTCGCGATGTCCTGCACAAAATCTCTTAAGGACTGGCACTTGGTGGAGAGGGCGCGCGGAAGTTTCAGGCTGCTGCAAAGCGGCCCAAGGGTCACCTTGATGCTGTGATGCGTACTGTCATTTTCGATCTCGATCTGTGCATCGACCGTGGCTTCAGGACGCTGCAATTTGCAGGTCGCAGTGCCGCCGTTATCCAAGGTGCGTTGCAGCAGCATGACCTGGCGAAGGGAGATCCTGAATTCGCTCATGCAGCACCCCCATTGGCAGGTACCGCATGGGCTTTACCTTCGAGCGTGACGACCAGCTGCAAGCCGGTGCTGCGCTGGAAAGCCTGTATTTTTGCCACGCTGCTGCAGGCGGTTGGATGGATCAGAATTGCTACCGATCCGTTGTGCTGTGCTGATTTCATTCTTCGTGTCCTTGATGTGAGAGAGGGGCACGAAGCTGAAATTAGCAAAAGCTAAATAATTGTTCAATAGCATATGCTAAATTGCATGGGCGTGGTTGTGCCCCGGCGGATGGCCGGTAGGACACAACCCGAGGAGGCGTTAGAGCTTTTTTGCGTTCCAGGCCAGTAGGACACGGGCCTGGATATGCATCCGCTCGATCATCGACTCGTCGATGGTAATCGGCGGGTAGATAGGATTATCGGAGATCATTCGGAGTTGGCCTCCAGTCAGACGCTGCAGGCGTTTGATGTAGAGATCGCCATCGAGGGTGAAGACATAAATTGCGTCTGTCTTCACCCCGGTGATCCCGCGATCCACAAGCAGGGCATCGCCGTCTGCGAATGTGCCAGACATGCTGTCGCCATCGCCAGTGATGATCGCCAAGTTGTCGATGTTGGAAAAACTAAGGCCCTGCATCCTGAGCCAGTCTAGGTGAACCGTCATATCGCGGATGACTTCAATGTGCATTTCCGGGGCTGCCTTGCCATGCCCCATAGAAGCCGCGACATCGAGATGCGGAATCAGAACGTAGTTCTTGTCCTTTGCTGTCCTGGTGGGCAGGCGAACCACGTTGGTTGGGGCTGCGATGGAGGGTTCCTCCATTGGAGGAGATGTCAGCGTCCCTGCTGCAAGCCCAATCTTGAGCTCGAGATTAAGCGCAGCCTTTTCCCCCAGCTTGCGGTGGCCGTTGAGCAGTTGCGACAGGTACGACGCGTCTAGGTCGTGAGCCTCGGCGAATTCCTTCTGGCTCAGATTCCCCATGATCGTACGGAGGGAGGCGATGCGCCTTTCGTTAATGTCCATCTGCAGATGATTGCTTTCCGTTAGCAAACAGTAAATTACTAGTTGCTATTGCCTTGATAATTAGCAATTGCTAATCTTCCGGGCGGTGGAGGTGTCTATGACGCTTAGCGAATATTTGAAAACGATAGACAAGGAAGGGGTAGACGCCCTCGCACGGCACTGCGGAACATCGGTCGGCCAGCTGAAGCAAGTGGCTTATGGAAACCGCCGCGCAGGTGCGGGGTTGGCTGTCAATTTGGATCGAGAAACGGGAGGGGAGGTTACTTGTGAGTCGCTGCGACCGGACATTGACTGGGGATACTTAAGGCAAGGAAAGGGGTAAGAACGCTGGGCCAGGACTCTCACCTCCCAGCCCAGCTATGACAGTACGAAGCACCATCACTCTCGTCGGCCGGTGGCCTCTCTCACAAGTTCAGCCGGACGACTATTACCACATGCCATGCCCGCACAGCACGCAAGGCACAGCACACAGGTCGTGGTCGTAGGATAGGTCTTACATGATCCTATGACTAGGCCGTAAACCGAGGATTTACGGTTATGAGCAGGATTGATCTTTTGCCGGGCGCAGGTCCGGTTCTCACATTGCGGCAGGCGCTCTATCGCGCGGGTCGTGATTATCACGGAGGTATTACCAGGCTGGCTTTCGACATGGGGCTCGAGGTGGATGCCCTGCAGAAGAAGTTGCACCATGCCGACGACCGTCGCTGGCCAACCCCTGACGAACTGGAAGAGATCGTGCAGTGGACCGCTGATCCTCGGCTGCTCGATGCGCTGGTTCGTCCTGCCGGTGCGGTCTGGTATCGCCCCAAGCCTGTGCCTGCTACCAACGATGCCTTGCAGGCGGTTGCGAAGCTTCTGGCCGAGTCCGGTCAGTTCGTGGGTAGCCTGCATGATGGCGCCTCGGATAACGTTTGGACCTTGCCGGAGGTGTTGAATCTGGAGCAGCGTGGCATGGAGGTTATCCGGCAAGTTCTCGCCATCATGGCGGGCGCGCGCGAAGCCATGGAGGACGCAAGCCATGGCTGATGCCGTCGATTTTGCCAATGATCGCGCTGAGTATTTCCTCCAGTTGTCGCTGCAGCGTCTTGCGCGGATCCCGGTCAAGCCAAGCGCGCAAATCTGCGAAGACTGCGATGAGCCCATCCCGCTGGCCCGTCAATTGTCAGTCTCCGGTTGCGAAACCTGCATCGATTGCCAAGAGTTGCGGGAGCGCCGGAGATGAGCGAACGCCCAACTCCTACCACAGCTGATTGGGCGCGGCGTTACATTGAAACCTTCGGTCTGGCTCTGGTTCCTATCGAACCGGGTGAAAAGGGGCCGAAGGGGGCCGGATGGAACAAGCCTGGTGGCTATTTCACGGATGCCTCGAAAGCTGAAACGTTCTGGACTGCGAGCCCGAACCACAACCTCGGTGTTGTGCTTGGGCCGAGTCGTGTCTGCTCGCTCGATGTTGATGATGTCGAGCTGACCCGGCAGGTGCTGCAGCAGACGCTTGGGCTCGATGTCGACGCACTCGCTGACGCGTACCCCACCTCCGTTGGCAACCCTGAACGATTCCGTGTGATGTTCCGCGTCCCTGAGGGCGTAGAACTGAGTCGCCACGCCTTGGTTTGGCCAAACAAAAACGACCCGGATGGCACCATCTACAAAGGGCTCATGATGCAAGTGAAGGCTGCCATGGATGCGGGGGATGCAGGCCGCGAGGCCGCCTTCCGCATGGCGGCTGAGCCTTTCAAGAAAGTGACGGTCTTTGAGTTGCGGGGTGGCCTGGTGCAGGACGTATTGCCACCATCCATTCACCCAGGCACTCGCAAGCCTTACACATGGCGTACCCCTCCGACAGCTGAAGGCTTGCCAGAGCTGCCTGCCGACTTGTTGGCCATCTGGCAGGATTGGGATGAGTTCAAGCCGAAGGGGGAGGCCGTTTGCCCGTGGAAACCGAAGGCGGCAACGCCTGCGCCTGCAGCTCGTCCAATGGCCAAACCATCAACAGCTGCAGCACGATCTGGTGACCGGCTCCCCGAGGTTATCCCTGAGTTCAATCGTATCCATGACATCGCAACGATGATTGAGGCGCACGGTTACAAGCGCGTCGATGGGAAGTGGTTGAGCCCGCACAGCAGCTCAGGTCTACCCGGTGTGACAATCACGGAGGGCAAGCTCTACTCGCATCACACCTCGGACCCGCTGGCGAACGGACACAAGAATGATGCGTTCGATGTGTTCTGCATCCTAGAGCACGACGGCGACCAGAAGGCTGCGACTAGGGCGGCAGCTCGGATCCTGGGTATTGACGCGAAGTCCCGTCCGCCGGCACCGCCGCCATTGGGCGAACTTCCCCGTGCCCCATCGGTGGTGGAGCCGGCCGAGCTGCCTCCGGTCGTCGATAGCAATGTCGAGCATCTTCCCCGCACCCCATCAGACGTCGAGGCCATCAGCCCGGCCGACTCCTCGGCCACCGGGGGGCCGGGGGGAGATGCCCTGGACATTGATGCTGCGATGCGCCGATTTGCCCTGGTCGAAGGTTCCACGAACGTATGGGACTTCGACAAGCGACGGTCGATGAAGCGGACAGGCTTCGAGGCCTTGGTCGGCAAGCCACTCTCGAAAGCGTGGATGGAGCGGACCGACAAGAAGCTCATCGCCTCCGAGCAGGTGCAAGAGCTTGAGCAGGCCCGGAAGATGTCCAGCAAGAAGGGTGGAGCGCTGAAGCTTGAACCGCTCGACCGGTACATCTACATCGATGGGACAAAAGAGGCCTGGGATCGTGAGAAGAAGCGTCGGTTGCCCGAGGGCAGCGTCAAGATGGCCTTGGGGGATGCCTATCAGCTCTGGCTGAACAGCCCGGAGCGGCGGGTGGTGGACGTCGATCACATCGTGTTCGACCCAACGATGACCAAGGACCCGGCGATTTACATCAACACTTTTGAGGGCTTGCCGCTTGAGCCGGTCCGTGATGATGCTGCGTGCGAGAACCTGCGGTGGCTGATCTCATTCCTTTGCAACAATGACGCTGAAGCGTTGGATTGGCTGGTCAAGTGGCTGGCCTACCCGCTGCAGCACATGGGCGCAAAGATGGACACCGCGATTCTGTTCCACTCAACCATGGAGGGCTCGGGCAAAAGCTTGCTGTTCGCGGACATCATGGGCGAGCTGTACGGTCGTTACGGTGCCACGGTTGGCCAGGCACAGCTGGAGGGCAATTTCAACGCCTGGCAAAGCGGCAAGCTTTGGGCCGTGTTTGAAGAGGTAGTGAGCCGTGACCAGCGCTACAACCAAGTAGGCAAGATCAAGCACATGATCACCGGCAAGACGGTGCGCATGGAATCCAAGTTCATCAACGGCTGGGAAGAATCCAACCACATGAACTCGGCCTTCTTGAGCAACGAGATCATGCCGTGGCCGATCAGTGAAGACGACCGCCGGATGCTAGTGATGTGGCCAATGGAGACTCTGCCCACCGAAAGGCAGAAGGCTATCGCCCGAGAGTTGGCCAACGGTGGGGTGGCAGCCTTGTACGGGTGGCTGCTCGATGTCGACCTGGGGGATTTCAACCAGCGCACGCGTCCGCCAAAGACTGAAGCCCGCCAGAGGCTTGTTGAGCTGAGTCGCACGGCTTGGCAGACCTTCTTCTACCTCTGGCGAAACGGCGAGTTGGGGCACGGTCTATGGGGCTGCTGCCTGACTTCCGATGTGTACGCCATGTTCCTTGAGTGGTGCTCCCACAACAAAGAGAACTCCATGAGCCACACGAAGTTCTCGCTGATGTTAAGCGCGAAGGTGGAGAAGACACGCCCTATCCCCTGGACTGATGGCAGTTCTCGCCGATTTGCGGCGTTCTTTGTGCCCAGCGAGGGTGATCCTTCCCTGCCCCCATCCATGAAGTCGGCCGAGCTGGGCAAGACCGTTGTCGAGTGGCGTGCCCGAGCAAAGCTGGCGGGCTGGAGCGTGGACAGTTGGGACCACATCAAGAGGCTTGCGGCATGACTCTGCCATTAAGTGTGTTGGGTGTGTTGGGTTTGTGTTGGGTTGGTTTCGGTAAGCCAACACACATTCAGGCCCCGGAATCTGTGGCTTTGGGGGTATGTGTGTTGGGTGTGTTGGGTTTGTGCGCACGCGCGCGCGCGCGATTTTTTTTAATCGCTGAAATCGAAGGGAGAAGAAATCTCTATGCGAACCCTGAAAAACCCAACACACCCAACACACTCAACACAGTTACTTCCAATCCATTGAATTCATTGAGTTCTGAGTGTGTTGGGTTTGTGTTGGGTTTGCCAAATGCGTGTTGGGTACTGGCCGGGGAGGGCTGGCGATGACGAAGGACCAAGGATTGCGCCTACAGGGGCAGGTGGATCACGCGCTGCACCGCATCGATATGGCGGCACTTATCGACCAGTCCGAACGCCTGCGTTTGGTTGCCGAGCTGATGAAGCATTGGGGAGAGCGGCGTGGACAGCTTGGGCTGGATGCCAGCTTGGGCAGTCAAATGGGCAGCATCATGGAATGGAAGGGGGCTGCACCGCGCGGAGGCTCATCCGGTTCGCGAATTTTGGTCGGCGGTGCAGGCCTTGACCACGCGGCAGCAGAGGTTGACGCGGCAGTGGTCCAGCTGGAGCGGCGTGATCCGCGCGGGGCTACGCTGGCCAAGCTGGCCCAACTGCGCTACCTGTATGGGGCCACGGTGCGCGAGCAGATGCGCGAGGTTGGGCTGGCTGAGGACGCCGACCGCACCTACCGAAACTGGGTTAAGGCCCTTCACCTGCAGGTGTTTGCCATCCTGGCCGCCCGCGCTGGCCGCGTCCGCCAGCAGACCGTTCGTCGGGTGAAAATGCGACTTGCGTGCAACATTGATGAGATATAGCCACCACATGGCGACGAACCGAAAATAGGCCCTTTTCGGTTTTTCCGGTGGCATGTACAAAGGCGCCACGATATCAAAAGTGCGCTTAGGCGCTTCCCCCACAAGCACTGTGCTGTGTAAGCCGCTCCGAATTGTCGGCGCACCGAGAACCCTGCCAACTGGCGGGGTTTTCTTTTTCCGGCGCCGTGCTTTGCCAATGAGGCTTACATGAACAGCGAGCAACAAACCTTAGCCGAACTGCCAATCTGGATGGTGATCGTGCTGTCCCTGGTCGGCGGTGTTTCGGGAGAGATGTGGCGGGCGGACATGGCGGGCGCTCGCGGTTGGGGGCTGATTCGCCGGTTGGCGTTGCGCTCTGGTGCCTGCGTGACCTGCGGTCTTTCGACCAACATGCTGCTGTACGCCCTCGGCGTTTCGGTATGGGCGGCAGCAGCGGTTGGTTGCTTGGCTGCGATGGCCGGCGCCGATGTCGCGATCAACCTCTACATGCGCTGGGCCGCCAAGCGGCTGGGACTGGAGCAGGCGCCGCCCCAGGCCGGCGAGCCGGGGCAATGACCCGGCCGGCAGCCCCGGTGGGGCGGGGGACCCTGGCGATATGGCAGGGGTACGGGGCAGGAAACCCGCGGCTTTTCGTTAGCGGCTGACTTTTCCACGTTGGTTGACAGTGGTTGACAGGTTGACAGCCCTTGGTTGCTAGAGGTTTACATGACGTATCTCACTCGAACCGAGTACGCAAAAAGCAAGAAATGGTCACGACAGTACGTTGGTAAGTTGGTCCAGCAGGGGCGCTTGATTCTGACCGAAGCCGGTTTGGTCGACGTAGACGCAAGTGAGCAGTACCTGGCGATGACCAGCGACCCAGGGCGGCGAAACACGAATCCCCAAGTTATCCCGGTTGCACCCCCGCAATCTCCCCAACAGCTGACATCTGCACCTCCGCCAGTAGTTTCGACCGGTTATCAGCAGGCGAAAGCCCGGTTGGCATTGGCGCAAGCAGAGCTGACTGAAACAAATCTGCGTAAGACCAACGGCTCGTTGGTAGAAGTCGAAGTTGTTGATAAAGCTGCTTTCGCCGCTGGCCGAATGATTCGCGACCAGGTTCTCTCACTTCCTGCTCAGTTAGCTCCAGAGCTCTCTGCGATATCTGATCCCTGGCAGATTGAACGGATGCTGGCCACTGCGTTGCGGCGTGTTCTTGATGACGCTGCATCTATGACTGCTGCTGAATTTGAGCAAGCCATTCACTCACAGAGCTGAACCCATGCAATTTCCATATGCAGATGGGGCGGCGGTCCACCATCTTGCGTATGCGCGCGGGCTTAAACCAGACCCCGAACTTTGGGTCGACGAGTGGTCCGACGAGTACATGCGCATCCCGCGTGATACTGGGGCCGCCGAGCCCGGCAAATACCGCACGGCGCGGACACCGTATGCCCGTGAACCTATGCGCTGTCTCTCACCAGCGCACCCCTGCAAGCGCGTCATCACCATGGTCGCCTCGCAGCTCATGAAAACGCAGATTGCCCTGAACTGGATAGGCGCTCTGATCCACATGTCGCCGTCCAACATCCTGACCTTGCTGCCGAGCCTGGCCTTGGCCAAGCGGGTGTCAGCGAGAATCGGTAAGACCATCGCCGCGACCCCCGAGCTGAGAGCACGTGTTGCTGCCTCCCGGTCACGGGATGCACGCAACACCATGGATACCAAGGAGTTCGAGGGTGGCACGCTTTACGCGACCACAGCTGGCTCGGCCTCCAACCTGGCAGAGCTGGCTGCGCGATTTATCTACGGCGATGAGATTGACCGCTGGGACGTTGACGTCGATGAAGAGGGTGACCCTATCGATCTGGCTGAAACACGGGGCAGCACCTTTGGACGCAATGCAAAGTTCTATTTCTCCAGCTCGCCGACCATCAAGGGGGCATCACGCATCGCCGATCTGTTCGAGACCAGCGACCAGCGGTATTACTACGTGCCCTGTCCAACCTGCGGTCATATGCAGGTACTGGAGTGGGAGCGCCTTCTGTACTCCGCTGATTTCCAGACCATCCACTACAAGTGCTCCTCACACGATTGCGATGTGCTGATCGAGGAGCACCACAAGGGTGAAATGCTCACCAAAGGGGAATGGCGTTCGCACGCCCAGGGCGATGGGGAAACAGTTGGTTTCCACCTCAACGCTCTGTATGCCCCGCTTGGTTGGACCTCATGGGCTGATCTGGCCAAGCAATTCGAGAAGGCCAAACGTGCCCAGGATCGAGGCGACCTTGAGCCCATGCAGGTTTTTTACAACACGCGCTTGGCTAAGGTGTGGGACAGTGCGGTCGAGCAGACCAAGGCCGAGGTTCTTCAGGCGCGAGCGCTGCAAGAAAACTATGTACTCGGCACACTCACCGTTGGCGTTCTGGTGTTGACCTGCTCCGTCGACGTCCAGGCTAATCGCTTGGAGGTGATGGTGATTGGCTGGGGTGTTGGAATGGAGCGCTGGGTTGTTGATTTCCAGGTGATCCCTGGTGACCCAGCAGACCAACGGACATGGGACTTGCTCGATGGGCTTTTGAAGGCCCGATACCGCCATCCTTGCGGTGTTGCCCTGGGTATCTTGGCCACAGGCATCGACTCCGGTGGTCATCACACCCATGAGGTCTATCAGTTCTGCCGCGTGCGCCGTTGGCGTAACGTCTTTGCGCTGAAGGGGGCGAGCAAGCCAGGCAAGCCTGTAATCGCCCAGCGGCCCTCTCTGGTGGATGTCACCTGGAAGGGCCAGACCGAACGTAACGGCGCCGAGCTGTGGATGATCGGTACCGACACCGCGAAGGACTGGATCTACAACCGCTACGGGTTTGAGTCGGGACCGGGCGCAGTGCACTTCGCCAAAGACCTTCCCGACGAGTTCTTCCAGCAGTGCGTGGCTGAACGCAAGATCGCCCGCTATGTGAAGGGCTACAAGCGGATCGAGTGGGTCAAGGGCAAGGCCGACCGCAACGAGGCGCTGGACCTTCAGGTGTACAACCTAGCCATGGCGTATTACCTCGGCCTGCATCGCTACGGCGAACAGGACTGGGACAAGCTGCGGCAGGCACTAGCGCAGGCCAACTTGTTCGAGCAAGGCGAACCGGAGCCAGCCCGGCCCCCGGCGAACGAGCCTGATGACGACCAGGACGACGAGGTCGATTCACCCGCTCCTGCAGCTATTCCGGTCAAGCGCAACGATCCACCGTCACCACTACCACCGACTCCCCGAGCCGTACCCAACCCCGTGCAACGCCGCAGTTCAAGCAGCGGTTACCTGAAGAGGCGTTAAGAGCTAGCTCAGCCCGATCATCGGACTGATGAATCTCGCTCCTAATGCCAAGGCTTCTGTAACCAAGCCTTTGGTTGCTTCTCGACCTTGCTCCTTTGCGAGGCTGGAAAGCTGCTCGCCTATAGAGTCCTTCGAGCTGACGCTGTCAGGTACAGCTTTCAGAACCTCAAGCCCCTTTGCAGTGAGGACCGCCTCACTGAACGAGGTATAGGGGTGCGTCTTAGCGGTTAGGTAACCAGCGTCCATCAGCCACTTGCCTGTTGCGAAGAAAAACTCTGCTTCCTTTGTGGGGACTTCCATTCCCAGCCTTTCGTCGAAATGCATGGCATTACTCACGAAGTCTTCGGCTGTTAGGTATGTCGGTAAGGGGAACTGCAGGTACAGCTTCGCGAAGAGCTTCCCGGTGATTTCGTCAAACATCTCAATATTGGAGACAGCCATGTCACAAGATTCCACTTCAAAGGTTGAAAAGGTAAAGGCATCCGCTGAACTTCAAGGCGAGCTAAGGCGCGTGATAGCCGACCAACTTACCGGAAGGATGGATTGGGTCAGGGCCCGAACCTACTGGACCCTTCGACTGCCTGGCATACCTGCTGAAGAACTGGCGGATGCTCTATCGCACGTCCTCGCCGGAGGATGTTTCCGGCAGGAAATAGGCTCTCGGCATCAAAACTTCCTCTAATACCTAACGCAGTCGGCAACACTGCTGCAAGAGGCATTTAATGGCTTATACAAAAGCACACCTCGACGCTGTCGAGCGGGCGATTGCGCGCGGTGAAAAGATTGTTCGCTACTCGGATCGCACCGTCGAGTATCGAACGGTGGACGAGCTGATCAAGGCTCGAGACCTGATCCGCACCGAGCTGACGAATGCCGCCGGGCCACGCTCGCGCGTAGTGCGCGTATTCCACGGAGGCAAGGGGCTGTGAGCGGACGCTACTTGTCCCTCGGTCGTTCGGGCATCTTGGTGCCCGAGCGGATCAAGGCCAGCTACGAAGGCGCCGCCGAGGGACGGCGCTCATCAAACTGGGATGCGCCGGATACTGGCGTGAACAGCTTGATCATGCCGGCCTTGCGTAACCTGCGCTCCCGCTCCCGCAGCGCGGTGCGCAATGACCCTTACGCTGCCAACGTCATCGACAAGCGCGTCAGCAACCTGATCGGTACCGGCATCACGCCGCACCCTCGGCTGCTCGACAAGGCGGTCCGCAAGGTGATGCAGGAGCTGTGGGAGGACTGGGTTGATGAGGCTGATGCCGATCAGCTCACGGACTTCTATGGCCTGCAGGCGCTGGTGGCGCGTACGGTAGAGCAGTCGGGCGAGTGCTTCATTCGTCTGCGCCCCCGCCGGCTGGAGGACGGCTACGCGGTACCGCTGCAACTGCAGTGCCTATCGCCGGAGTTTGTCCCCCATGACAAGTTTGAAATGACCCGCTTCGGCAACGTCATTCGAGCCGGTATCGAGTTCAACGCCATGGGGCGGCGCGTAGCGTATTGGTGCTACCGCAACCATCCCAGCGACAAGTCCTCTCTCAATGTGGCCTACAACCAGCTGGTGCGAATCCCTGCTGAGCAGATGTTGCACGTGTTTGAGCCCTTGGAGCCCGGACAACTGCGAGGTGTGCCGCGCTTGGCGCCGGTTCTGAAGCGTCTGCGTAGCCTGGATAACTTCGACGACGCGGTGTTGTTCCGCCAAGAGGTTGCCAACCTGTTTGCCGGCTTCGTTCGCAAGCCAACCCCGGACGGCCCGCCGCAACTCGACCCGCTCACCGGGGCGCCTGTCAGGTACGACCGGGACGGCTTCACCCCAATGGTAGGGCTGGAACCCGGCACGATGCAGGAGCTGTTGCCTGGTGAGCAGGTCGAGTTCTCAGACCCGCCGGACGCCGGCAACAACTACCCAGACTTCATACGGCAGCAGCTGATGGCCGCTGCCGCCGGCTCGGGGCTGCCGTACGAACTCATGACCGGCGACATGCAAGGCGTGAACGACCGCGCGATCCGCGTCGTACTGACCGAGTTCCGTCGTCGGTTGGAGCAGCTCCAGTTCCAGGTGTACGTCCATCAATTGTGCCGGCCGGTGCGCAAAGCCTGGTTGGACATGGCCGTGCTTGCCGGGGCGCTCGACCTGCCGGACTACGCGCAGCGTCGTCGCGAGTACCAGCGTACCCGTTGGGTACCTCAGGGCTGGGCCTACATCCACCCGGTGCAGGATGTCCAGTCACGCAGTATGGAGATCGCTGCGGGCTTCGCGTCGCGAAGCGAGGTATGCCTGCGCAACGGTACGGACGCGGAGGTGGTCGACGAAGAAAACGCCGCCGATATCGCCCGGGCAAAGGCTCTGGGTCTCAACTACAGCAGCTTGTCGGCCGTCGAGGATGACCCTGATGAGTCCGGCGACAAGGGGAAGAAATGAAAAAGCTGATGCCGTTTCGCATCTACAACATGGCGTCCTCGGTGCAGCAGGTCAAAGACCAGCACTGGTACAGGATCAGCGCGGCGACTGAGGGACAGGGCGATGCCAAGGCCGATGCCGCTCCCATCGAGATCTACATCTACGGTGAGATCGGGGGTTGGGGCATCACCGCGAACGAATTCATTCAGGACCTGAAGGCGATCGATGACGGTGTTTCACCGGTAGTGGTGGCCTTCAACACCATCGGTGGCGATCTGTTCGACGGGTTGGCTATTCACAACGCGCTAAACCGGCTGGGTGAGCGCTGCACCGCACGTGTTGATGCTCTGGCGGCCAGCGCAGGAAGCGTCGCTGCGTGCGGCGCCCACCGCCTTGTGATGGCTTCGAATGCGATGCTGATGGTGCACAACCCGTGGACCTGGACCAGCGGTGATGCCGAGGACTTGCGCCGGGTTGCTGACGTCCTCGACCAGACCTTCGAGGCAATCATCGCGGCTTACAAGGCCAAGGCGCCGGGCATCGACGATGCCGAGCTGCGCCGTATGGTCAACGATGAAACCTGGTTGACTGCCCAGGAAGCCCTCGCGCTGGGCCTGGCTGACGACGTGGGTAACGGCGTCGAGGTCAAGGCGTGCCTTGGTCAGGGCGCGGCGATGCAGCGCTACCGTCAGACACCCAAGGCGCTGCTGGATCAGTTGGCCGATCAGCCGGAGGCTACGGGTGGCCAGCCGGCAACACCGCCTGACTTGCCGGCCACTGAGCCTGGCGACTCTACTGCGCTGGCATTGATGATCGCCCAAGACTGCGCTAAGGCGGGAATCAGCAACCTGGTCGAGCCATTGATAGCCTCCACCAAACTGGCCGACAGGGCCACGGTGCAGGCTGCCTTGACGCGTGCGAAGGGTGTCCGTGATCTCTGCGTAGCCGCTCGGCTGCCAGAGCTAACCGTTGAATTTGTGCAGGCCGGCCTGGAGCCTGATGCAGTGCGGGCGCGGCTGTTCGAGAAGCTGGTCAGCTCCGGCAAGGGTTTTGAGATCGACAACAGCCTGCCGCCGGCTGATGACGAGCCAGAGAAGGTCAAGGCGCAGTTACCCAATCCATCCAGCATCTGGGCTGCCCGCCGGCAGGCCGCCAATAAAGGAGCACGACCATGAGTAACATCCGCCAGGAGCCGGTGCACGCCGGTGAGTTCCTGCTTTCCGAGGGAGCAGGAAAGATTTCCCGCGAAGCCATCAATGTCGCTGCTGGTCCTGGTCTGGTCGCTGGCCAAGTGCTTGGTCTGGTAACGGCCAGTGGCGAATTCACAGCCTACGACCCCGCTGCAGAAGACGGCAGCGAAAAAGCCGTGTGCATTCTCTATGCCTCTCTCGGCGAGTCCGAAACCGTTCGGCGTGGCCGCGCGGTGGTTCGGCTGGCCGAGGTCAGTGAGGCCCTGCTGACCGGCATCGATGCTGATGCGGAACAGGCCTTGGCAGCGCATTTCATCATCCTGCGCTGACCCGACTCTCTCTCACCCCAACCCCGCCCTGAGCGGGGTTCTTACTTTTTGGAGTACCTCATGGCTGAGATTGCCATTTTCCAAGACGACGCCTTCGGCGTTGCAGCCCTGACCGCTGCTATCAACGAGCAGGAGTACGTGCCAGGGCGCCTTGCGGCTCTTGGACTGTTCCAGGAGGAGGGTGTCGCCACCCTTACCGTGCAGATCGAGAAGGACGGTGACACGCTCGCCCTCGTGCCGGCGGGGGAGCGCGGCACCTCTGGCCTGGTGGTGGGCGGTAGCAAGCGCACGCTGATCCCGTTCAACACCGTTCACCTGCCGCAGCGCTTTGCGATCAAGGCGGACGAGATCCAGGGTATTCGCGCGTTCGGCACGCTGACGGAGCTGCAGGCCGTACAGGATGTGGTCAACAAGCGTCTGGCCAAGGCGAAACGCCAACTGGATGCCACTCACGAGTTTCATCGGATGGGGGCAATCAACGGCAAGGTGCTCGACGCAGACGGCTCGTCAGTGCTGTTGGACATCTACAAGGTCTTCGGGGTGTCGCAGCAGAAGCAGTCGATGGGGCTGAATGACCCGAATGCCAACATTCAGGTGCAGTGCGTGGATGCCCTGGACATGCAAGAAGATGCGCTTGGCAACGTGACCACCACTGGTGCCCGCGCTTTCTGCGGCAAGACCTTCTGGAAGAAACTCATCGCCCACTCATCGGTTGTCGATACCTACAAGGGTAGCCAGCAGGCTGCAGCGCTTCGTGGCGACGGGCGTGAAACGTTCGAGTTCGGTGGTATCAGCTGGGAGCGTTACCGGGGCAAGGTTGCGGGTGTTCCATTCGTCCCTGACGATGAAGCGCGCCTGGTACCCGAGGGGGTTTCTGAACTGTTCCTGTCGGTCTATGCGCCGGCAGACTACATGGAAACCGTCAACACCGAGGGCTTGCCGTATTACAGCAAGCTGGAGGAGATGCCTTTCGGTAAGGGGGTTGCGGGTGAGGCTCAGTCCAACCCGTTGCACATCTGCACGCGTCCCCGTGCAGTCATCCGCCTGACCGCCTGATCATGGCCTTCCGCGACCTGATCGATGATCTGGACGAGGTGGTGTTCGATGTCCTTGGCGATCTTGCGCATATCGAAGGTCGCGAGGTTCTCGGGATGTTTTCGGCACCGTGGCTGCAGCCCAAGCTCGGCCAGATTAATACCGGCCTGCGTGAGCCGCACCTGGTCATCCGCGTTGGTGACACCGCAGGTGTCGATACGCGGCAGAGCGTGATGATCGATCTGCCGCCCGAGGACGGTGGTGGGAATTTCACCATCGCCCGAATTGAGCCTGGTGGCGACGGGCTTGTAACCCTGGTGCTGAGGAAATCGGCATGAGCGTAGGCAGTTACCAGAAACAGTCGTCTAGTTCAGGTCTCATTACACTCCAGGCGAACGTGCAGCAGGCTTCAAACTTCGCAAAGTTCGCCGCTTTGATGCCGAAAGCCATCAAGGTGGCTGAACGACGGGCAATCAATAAGACCATTCGTTGGTTGCGCACGCACATTGCCAGATCGGTGAGCCAACAAGAGCGAATCGCGGTTACGGCGGTTCGTCAGCGCTTGAGAGCTTTCCCAGCGGCCAGCAATGGCCAAGGCAAGCTCTGGTTCGGTTTGAATCCCATCGAAGCCAGTCGAGCAGGCCGCCCTCGACAATCCCGCTCAGGTGTGTCCGTAGCCGGACGCTCGTACCAGGGTGCTTTTTTCCGGACTGTGTATGGCAACAAGCCGGATATCTGGATCCGTACTGCCAGTAAGCACTTCAACGCTGATGATTATCCCACCAGCCAAGTCTCTGCCAGAGGCGGTGCGAGTTCAGGATGGGTCGGTGAGAACGGCAGCCGATTTCCACTAGCTAAGGCAAAGATCTCGCTGGAAGAGGTGAGGCCGCATTTCGAGTCATGGACGAGAAAGGCGCATCAGCGGTTGCTTGTGGTGATGGAGCAGGAGCTGAACTTCGAGCTGTTGAAGTATCTACGGAGATTAGGCAATGGATGATGATCCAATACCTCTTGAGCAGCTATATGCCGCTATCGAGCAACATATCAAAGACGCCATTCCAGGGCTGGCCTACGTCGGTACCATGCCTGACGGGATTGAGGTGGTTCCACCGCCAGCCGTTGTACTCGAACTGGCCGGATTCGACCATGTGGATATGGATCCGGGGACTGGCGAGACCGCCGTGGAGGCGCGTTTTGAGGCCCGTGCAATTGTTCCGGTAGAGGAGAAAAACTGCCTCCACGTTGCTGCCTTCGTTGCCGCGCAGCTTGCGGTTCTACTTCGTGGGCAATCGTGGGGGCTCCCTATCGGCTTTGCTGACTTTGTCCGTGCAGAGCGTGACTGGAGCCGTCCTGAGTTGGATACCTTCGCGGTCTGGGTCGTCGAGTGGACTCAGGTCATCTATCTCGGGGAAGAGGAGTGGCCGTGGCCCACTGAGCTCGGCCCGGCCGCTGCAGGCACTACTGCAGATGGGGGACCGCTTTCCCAAGGTTATGTCGAGATCGGGAGGATTACGGATGAGCTACCCGCTGGCTGAGCATGACCGAATGATCGCCGGCATGATTCGCAAATGCCGGGTCGTCGCGCTTGACCTCGCCGCCGATCCGCCGGTGTGCCGGGTTTCGGATGGCGAATGGACCAGCGCCTGGGTGCGCTGGCATAGCTTGGGGGCCGCCCCTGGTGCGCGGCACTGGCTTGCCCCTGGCATGCATGAGCAGGGGGTGTTGATCAGTACCAGCGGTGATGTAAGCCAGGGCACATTCCTGCCGGGGCTGTACAGCGGCCCTGCGCCGGCGCCGGATGACCGCGACCATGTCCAGCGCTGGCTGTTCGAGGACGGCGGTTCGCTGACCTATGACTGGCAGGCCAAGCGCTACAGCATCGAGCTGCCGGCCGGCAAGGTAGATATCAAGGTGGGCGGCTCGGTCGTTACCGTAACGGAATCGGCCATTGAAGCGATGGCGCCCATGCTGCGTTTCACTGGGCCGATGTTGATTCAAGGCGCGTTACGCGTAACGGGCGATATCTACGGTGACGCCCGAATCATCGACACGGCCGGCAACACCGCCAACCACAAGCACTGATTTACAGCAGGCGGGCGCTCATGCGCCGTAGCCCTGATAACTACCAGCCCGCCGCGAGCGGGCTTTTTCATGCCAGGAGGAACCCATGGCGACCCAAAAGGCGGCTGCGGCCGCTCCGGAGGCCCCTGTGGCCGTCCACCCCCAACGAGTGTTGTACCGAGACGTGGCTTTCCGCTCTCGCTCCATTTTCACCCCCAGCGGCGCCCAGTTCGATGTGGTCAATTTCGAGGTGCGGGTGCCGGCCTCGGACGACGAGGCGCTGGCCACCTTCGATGAGCACCCGGATTTCCAGCGCGTGCAGGAGTAACTCCCGATGATCGGAATGGATCGCCACACCGGCGCCGTGCTGTCCGGGGTCGATCACTTGCGGCAGTCCATCGTGGACATTCTGACCACACCGGTGGGGTCGCGACTGATGCGGCCGGAGTACGGCAGCAAGCTGCGCCGGTTTGTCGACCAGCCGATTAATGCCGGCTGGAAAAGCGCGGTGCAGGCCGAGGCGGCGCGGGCGCTGCAGCGCTGGGAGCCACGCCTGGTCCTGCAGAGCGTGCAGGTGGTTTCTGCGGTGGGTGGCCAGATCGGCTTTCGCATCACTGGCACCTATTCCGAGGACAGCGTGAACCTTGAGGTAAGCATATGAGCACCATTGACCTGGCCAGCCTGCCGGCGCCTACGGTGATCGAGGAGCTGGACTTTGAAACGTTCTATCAGGAAGGCCTGACAGGCTTTCGCGCCCTGATGGGCAACAACTGGAACGCCGAGTTGCTATCTGATCCGGTAGTCAAGCTGCTGGAGCGTGCGGCCTATGAAAAGGTCATGACCCGCGCCCGCATCAACGACGCGGCCAAGTCGCAGTTCATTGCCTTTGCCCAGGGTGCTGACCTCGACCAGCTGGCCGCCAACTACAACGTCAAGCGTCTGGTGATCGTCGCGGAGGACCTGAGCGCGGTACCGCCGGTGGCCGAGCAGCTGGAAAGCGACGAATCACTAGCCGAGCGCACCTTGCTGGCCTTCGAGGGCATGGCTGTGGCCGGGCCGGCCGGCGCGTATGAGTTTCACGCCCGATCCGCTGATGGGAGGGTGGCCGATGTGAAGGCCAGCAGCCCGTCGCCGGCTACCGTGCTGGTCAGCGTACTTAGCCGGGTGAATGGCGGGGTGGCTACCCAGGACTTGCTCAACAAGGTTGCCCAGGCGCTGACGCCTGAGAATATCCGGCCGGTGGGCGACCGGGTACTGGTGAAGTCGGCCGAGCTGGTCGACTACGAGATCGAGGCGGTGCTGTACATGTTTCCGGGTGCCGAGAACGAGCTGGCCCTGGCGCAGGCCAAGATTTCCTTGGATACCTACATCAACGCGCAGCGCCGACTGGGCCGGGACATTCGCCGCTCGGCCATCCATGCCGCGCTGCATGTGTCACGCGTGCAGCGGGTGGAGCTGGTCAAGCCGGCTGCAGACTATGTGATCGAGGACCACCAAGCATCCAACTGCATCGGCTCCAGCGTCGTGATGGGTGGTACCGATGAGTGACACCAGCCTGCTGCCGATCAACCGCACCGGACTGGAAGATGCCCTGGCGCAGGTGGGGCTGGAGCCCGCCGACCTGGCCAACGTACTGCGCTCGATGAAACGGCCAGAAACCTGCCCGGCCGAGATGCTGCCGTGGCTGGCGATTGAGCGCAGCGTGGACCGCTGGGACCCCGCATGGTCCGAGGAGATCAAACGCAAGACGGTGCGCGACTCGTTCGAGGTACACCAGCGCAAAGGCACCATCGCCTCGCTGCGCCAGGTCATTTCGCCGTTTGCCGACATTATCGACATTGTCGAGTGGTTCGACCTGACCCCCATGGGGCCGCCCGGCACATTCAGCTTGAGCCTAGCGCTGCTGAATACCGGCCTCAGTGACCGTGGGATTGCCGAGCTGGAGCGCATGATTCTGTCGACCAAGCCGGTTAGCCGGCACCTGGTCGGTTTAAGCATCACCTACAGCCCCAACGGCCAGTTCTACATGGGCGCGGCCGTTTCCTCGGGTGACGAAACCGAGATTCTGTCGGCTGATCTGCAGGCTGAGGCCTTTGCTGACCTGGAGCTGATGATGCTGGCCAATGACCTGCATTACTTCGCCAACTACCGAATGCCTGAATTACTGGAAAAGCCATGAGCGAACTATCTGACCGCCAGGCGGCCGCCATCGCCTTGATGGAAGCCGCCGCACAGACGGCCCATGACATTGTGCATGGCGCGGCTGACGCCACGGTTGAGACGGCTTCGGGGCCGTCTCCGACCTACTTGGCGCTGGCCAAGATGATCACCGACCTGACCGGCGGGCTGCTGCTGCCGCGCCGCAAGGCCATTGCCGCCGCTGGTAGCGCCTTGGCGCTGGATGTGGCGTATACCGCCGGGGTGTCCTTTTTCGATGTGACGCTAGACCAGCCGCAGTGCGCGTTGACCTTCACTAACTCGGGAGTGCCACCGGGCTATACCTGGTCGTTCTCGGTGCGCCTGCAGCAGGGCACCGGAGCCAACCGGGTGACGTTCCCGAACAACGTCCGCTGGCCGGCCAACCGTCCGCCGGTGCTGTCGTTCGAAAAGGGCTCGGCTGACCTGCTGACGTTCCTGTGGGACGGGGTGCGCTGGTCCGGGTTCTATGACGGGGGGTGGATCAATGTTTCTTAATCCGCTCAACAGCCGGCGGCCGGTCAGCCAGCGCACGGCCCTGGCCAATGCCGTCAGCCTGATCGAGGGTCACCACCGCTTTCTGCGCAACAACACCGGCGACACCGTCGACGCGACGGTGCAGCACTATGTGCAGAACAACCAAGGTGTGCTGTCGAACAACCGGCATTTCATCGCCCATTCGCAGATGGAGTACCAGCCCAACGGCGACGGCACCACCGAGGGTCAGGCGCTGCATATCCTGGGCTATGCCCATGCCTACCTGGCCACCCGGGACCCGCGCTATCTGGAGGCCGCCATATGGCACTGGGAGGCCTACGAGAAATATTTCTATGCCGGCCAGCCGATCCCTGACACGCCGCAGCGGCGTATCTGTAACTGGATCATCAATTCCAAGGAGCCGGTGCTGGCCAACTGGCCGGTGGACCCGGTCGAGCCGACGCACAGCGGCTTCAAGGGCGTGCCGTTCGCCTTCACCAATGGCGCCCTGTCGATTCCGCATGGTGCGCCGCACTGGGGCGAGTACCTGGACAAGGCGACGTTTGCATTTGATGGAGCGCTGGCCTGGGGGGCGATCAATGCCGGCGTTCGCGCGCTGCGTGAAGACGGCTCGACCGACTGGGACAAGGAGGGCACGGTGTATGAGGTGGATTGGATCATTGCCCACACCGGCCAGAAAATCACCCTCGACGGCAGGGTGCTGTCAGAAGGGCACACCGGCGCCGATATCGGCCGGGTGCAACTCAAGGACACCACCCTGAACGGCACCCACCTATTCAACTACGCGACCCGGCAACCGGTGGAGCATGGCGGCTACCTGATCCCGCGCAACGCGGTGCAGCACAACCGCCCGCTGCATGTGCCGCTGCTGGGCGGCGTCAACCAGATGGGTAACGCTGCAGATGGCGAGCTGTGGTACATGGACGCCTGTTATCTGCTGTGGCGTATCACCGGCGAGGAACGTTTTAAGAAGGCCATGGACGCTTGTCTGTTCACGGCCCATGAGTACACCCTGATTGACTCGACTGACCGGTTTTTCCGGCAGAGCACGGTGGCCGCCACGCCGTTTACAGATGGCATTTCCTATGAGTTCGCCTACCCCAGTGAGGCAACGCGGGAGTACGGCCGCGACTCGCAGGGCTACATCACGTTGCAGACCGATATGGGCGCCCAGGTGTCCATTGAACAGCAGTCGGTATGGTTCCGCGTGCGCAAGGATTCCAAGGTGCGGACCAGTTTCGGCGGTGTCGACCAGGCAAACGGGGCGCTGACTGCCAAGGTCGAGGTCACGATTGCCCCGGAGAAAGTCGAAAACACCGGCACCCGTTACTGCTACATGCTGCCCGAGTCGACCTCAAGCTGGCAGGTGCTGCAGCACGATATCCCGCTATCGCAGTTCTATCGGGTGGCCAAGGATGATGGGTCGGAGTTCATCATGGCCGACCTGCGCGCGGTGGTGCACTCGGCTGACATTACGTCGCAAGAGCGTCATGTGCCGGTGATCTTTCCCGGTCGCTCGGGCAACGTGGTGCGGTCGTTCTTCCCTGGTGGCGGCAATGGCGGGTGGTACGTGATCGGCAACTACCTGCAGCCGACCAAGAAAGCGCCGCTCAAGAGCATCACCTACCGAGCTGACGGCAATTTCAACGTCCGTATTCAGGACGTGGACGGCTGGCGGTGGTGGTGGATGCTGCCGGCTACCGATGGCGCATTCTCCACCGTGCAGATTCGCCCCGAGGACGGCACCCTGTCAGGCTACCAGCCCAACGCGGCCGGCCGACCGAACCCGTCAGCGCCGAACTACGACGAGCTGGCGGAAATGGACATTCTGCTGGACAACGACGCCGACACGAATCTGACGTTTGAGTATTACTGCATCAACGAGCTGCCCGACCTGTACGACGGGGAGGACGGTTACACCATGCAGTACCGACTGACCCTCAACGGTCAGCAGGCGTTTCGCGCGCTGGTGGGTGATTGCACGGTGGTCGGCTATCGCAACGATTCGTTGGCCTACAGCCCTGGGGTGATCCCGTTTTCCAATATCTACTCGGACGGCACCGAGCAAATCGGTGCATGGCACGGCATGCCCTATCCCGGCTATCAGTACCCGCTGATCTTTTGCCTGGACCCGGAGACGTACAGCGTCGAGCTGGGGAACATGGTCGATTTCCTGTACGACTCGCAACAGTGGTACCAGCAGAAATTCGGCGTCCTTGGACCTGGTGCAGCGGCGTACATCTGGAACCGCTGGGATAACTACCGCTACGGCCCGGCCGACACCTGGACCCAGTACCACTGGGGCGATGGCAACGCCTGGTCCGGCTACCAGCCCAGGGCGATGATGGGTGCCTGCAGGGCTTGGTACGAGCTGGTGCACCGGGGCAAACCCGTGCCGCCGAAGCTGGTGGCCTATGCCGAGAACTGGCTGCGCTGGCTGGTGCAGTTCGTGAAGGACTCCAAGGGCGTCTTGCCAAGCGACTTCCCGACCAACAGCGTGCCCAAGCCGGTGGAGGATGACTTTACCGGGCACATGACCGGGCTGTGGCTGGCCGGCGCCTGCCTGGCGGCGATGGCCGGCAGTCAGGTGGATGATCTGGATGTGCTGATCGAGGCGTGCATGGACGAGCTGCAGGCGAACTACACGGTAACGCCCATTCCTGGTCATGCCATGAATGGCAGCTGGACCCCCGACCCGCGCCTGGGGACAGACAACGGCATGTTCTTTGGCTTTTGGGCCGGGGAAATCCTGCGCGGCCTGGGCCTGTACATCCAGTACCGGACCTTGGGCGTCGGGGCCAACATCTACGGCGGGCCTGTGCCCGGTTAGTGCTTCACGGCCTGCCGCGAGGGCAGGCCCCTTACTTCAAGAGCGAACCAATGGCAGAAACAGACGCGATTTACGTCGCCATGCTGACTGACGCGGGCGCGGCTGCGCTGGCGAAAGCCATCGCCACCAAGACCACCCTCAAGATCAATACCATGGCGATAGGGGATGGCAACGGCAGTACGCCGCTGCCCTCCAAGCTGCAGAAAAAGCTGATTCACGAGGTGTTCCGGGTCAAGCTCAACCGCCTTTCGGTGGAGAGCGGCAAGCCCGTGATTGTGGCCGAGGGCATCCTGCTACCGGAGGTCGGCGGCTGGTGGGTGCGAGAGGTCGGCCTGTACGACGACACCGGCGTGCTGGTTGCGGTGGCCAGCTACCCCGCGACCTTCAAGCCGCTGCAGGGCCAGGGCAGTGGCCGGACTCAGGTGATCCGCCTGCTGATCCAGGTGAGCAGCACCGCCAATGTGCAGATTCTGCAAGACCCCAATACGGTAACGGCCACCTTGGCGGTGGTGCAGGAAGCCATCAGCCAGGGCGAGGCCGCCACGGCCCGTGCACTGGCCACCGAGCGCACCATTTCGCTCAAGGGCGATGCCACCGGTGCGGCCAAGTTCAACGGCGCCGGTGACGCGGCGATCAACGTCACCCTGGCCAACTCGGGGGTGCAGGCCGGTACCTATTCCAAGGTGCGGGTCAGCGCCAAGGGCCTAGTGCTGGAGGGGGCGGAGCTGACGGCCGCTGATATCCCCAGCCTGGACGCGACCAAGATCACCACCGGCACCCTGAGCCGACCGACCACGGGCAACGCCGGCAGCGCGACCAAACTGCAGACGCCGCGCTTGTTCACCTTTGAGGGTGATGTGGGTGGGCAGGCTCAGTTCGATGGCGCCAAGGATGTGGCCATTACCCTCAGTCTGGGCAGCACCGGTGTGCAGGCTGGTACCTACTCCAAGGTCCGGGTCAGCGCCAAGGGTCTGGTGCTGGAGGGGGCGGCGCTGACGGCTGCTGATATCCCCAGTCTGGACGCGACCAAGATCACCACCGGCACCCTAAGCCGGCCGACCACCGGCAACGCCGGTACCGCGACCAAGCTGCAGACGGGGCGGACGCTGAGTTTCACCGGTGACGCAACCGGGCAGGGGGTGTTTGACGGCTCGCAGAATCTAGCGATTGCCCTAAGTCTGGCGGGCATGGACGTTAGCAAACTGGTCAGCGGCATTCTGCCTGTCCACCGAGGCGGTACCGGGGGCAACACGCCTGACAGTGCGCGAAACGCGCTCAACGCGGCGGTTCGCTCGCAGTTTTCTGGTGCTCAGAACGGTTTCTACTGGGATACCGACAACGGTTTTATGGCCCAGTGGGGGCGCTTGAACGTGGGCGACTTGCCAAGTCAGTTCACTGAGTATCAGGTGGGATTCCACTCGGGCGGGTTCTCGGCGCCGCCGTTCATTGTCATTCCGGTGATCTACCACAAGAGCAACCCAGGGGTGCCGGCGGCCACCCTGACCCCGGCGATCATGGAGGGCAAAACCACGGGGCAAAGTTTCAACATCATGATTGGCGAGTGGGCCAATTCGGTACAGGACTTCGCGCTGTACTGGTTCGCCATCGGCTTCCGAGCGGGCTAGCGCTCAATGCATTTCACGCTGTTCAACGCGACCGCCCTTTGGCGGTTTTTTCGTTTCTATGGGGAGCATTTATGCCTAACTTTTTTCATGGTGTGACCACCTCGCTGGTCAATTTGGGTGGGCGCACCATCAGCGTGCCCTCGTCGTCGGTGATCGGCATTGTCGACATTTACACCCCTGGATTGGGACTGGCTGAGCCCAATACGCCGGTGATGGTCGTTAGCGACCGCGAGGCCGTGGCGGCGTTCGGCCCTAACTCGCCAATGACCAAAGCTTGTCTGCAGATTCTCGACCAGGCCAAGGCCGTGATCATCGCCGTGGGTGTTACGTCTGCCGGCACACCGGCCAGCATCACCAGCGCGGTGATCGGCGGTGTGGCAGCCGATGGCAAGCGCAGCGGCCTGCAGGCCTTGCTCGATGCCAAAAGCCTGTTCAACCAGCACCCACGGCTGTTGCTGGCTCCCAAGCACTCGGCCACCAAGGCGGTGGCCACCGCCATGGATACCTTGGCAAACAAGCTTGAAGCCTTGGGCCTGATCGACGGGCCGGGTACCACTGACGAGGCGGCCATTGCCTATGCCACTGGGTTTGGCAGCAAGCGGCTGTACATGGTCGACCCCGGCGTCAAAAAGTGGAGCGTTACCAGTAACGGCGACGAGGACCTGGCGGCGTCACCAGTGGCGGCCGGCCTGTTCGCGCAGACCGACGCGAACATTGGTTTCTGGGCTTCGCCGTCCAACAAGGAAATCAAGAACATTACCGGCACCGTGCGGGCGGTCGAGTACCTGGACAACGACCCGACTTGCCGGGCCAACCTGCTCAACAACGCCAATATCACCACCATCATTCGCGACGGCGGCTATCGCCTGTGGGGCAACCGCACGCTGTCGAGCGATAGCAAGTGGGCATTCGTCACGCGGGTGCGCACCGTGGACATGGTGATGGCGGCCGTGCGTGCCGGCATGAAATGGGCCGTCGACCTCGGGATCACCAAAAGCTATGTCAAGGATGTGACCGAGACGGTGCAGGCCTTCATGCGCGACCTCAAGGCCGCCGGGGCGGTGATCGACTTCGAGGTCTACGCCGACGCCGAGCGCAACACGGCCAGCCAGCTGGCCCAGGGCAAAATCATCTGGGTGATCCGCTTCACCGATGTGCCGCCTGCCGAGAACCCGATTTTTGAAATCGAGGTGACCGATGAATACCTGACCCAAGTTCTCGACGTAGCCTAAGGAGGCGCGCAATGGCTGTTATTCCAGAAGTTCTGTTCAACATGAGTGCCTCGGTGAGCGGTGTCAGCCTGCAGGGCGATGTGCCATCGCTGACCTTGCCCAAGCTCACGATGAAGACCGACGAATATCGCGGCGGCGGCATGGACGCGCCGATTGAGATGGATATGGGCCTGGAGAAGCTGGAGGCCAGCTTTACCTCCAACGGCATGCGCAGGGAAACCCTCAAGTACTTCGGTGACTTTGATCTGTCCGGCTTCAACTGCGTGTTCCGTGGCAGTTTCAAAGGGCGTGGAGGGGCCACCAAGGCGGTGGTCGCCACCCTGCGTGGCGCGCTCAAGGAAGTCGATCCGGGCGACTGGAAGGTTGGCGATAAGGCCGAAATGAAGCACAGCATCGCGGTGAGCTACTACAAGCTGGAAGTCGGCGGCCGCGTCATCTACGAGATCGATCCTGTGAACTGCATCCGCGTTATCGACGGTGTCGACCAGCTGGCCAGCGTTCGCGCTGACCTCGCCATTTAAGGAGCCTGAGCATGTCCATTACCAACACTACCCCTACCTGGCTCAACATCGAGGGCGGTTACGCTGTGGTATCCCTGAGCGTGCCCCTGGACGTTTACGGCGAGGTGCGCCCGGCGCTGACCATGCGCTGCCCGACCGTGCGCGAAGACCTCATGGTGGGGCATCAGGCGGGGGACAACGATGAGCAGCGCGAGCTGCTCATGCTGGGGTCGCTGTGCGAACTGACCGAGGATCAATTGACGGCCCTACAAGTGCGCGACTACCGCCGCCTGCAGCGGGCCTACAAGGAACTGCTGGGCGATGACAGCGGCGAGAATCCGGCCTGGCTCAAGCTGACCCTGGAGCATGCGGTGGTGCACCTGGTGGAGCCTATCGAGCGCGAAGGCGTGAAGGTCGACCGTCTGACCCTGCAATCGCCCTCGATCCGTCTTAGCCGCGAGGTGGAGGCCGAGGCCGGCGACGACAACAGCAAGCTGGAAATGCTGCTGTTCCAGCGCCTGACCGAAACCACGCCGACCGAGCTGCATTCGCTGACCATCCGCGATTACAACCGTGTGCGCGCAGCCTACTTTCGCCTGGTCCACCAAGACGGGGTTTAACACCCCCGGATTCCAAAAGTCGCTTGCCAAGCGCCTGGCGCGAGAACTGGGGTTCTCGGCCAGCGAGCTGGAGCAAATGCCATTCGCGCGCATGGTCTGGTGGCTCTCTGAGTGAGCCGCCGGGCTGTGCCTGCGTGGGAGTGAGAAACCATGGCCAACAACAAGTTTTCCATTGGCCTTGTGATCGGCGGGGTGGTCAGCGCAACGGTCGGCGCCGCGTTCAAAGACGTTGAGGGCCGGCTCGGCAAGCTCAAGAAGCGCGGCGAAGAGGCCAAGGTGCTGCAGGGCGTCATTGGCGAAACCATGCGCCTGCGCGATGAGTGGAAGAAAGCCAGCGAGGCTGGAGAGGCCAGCGCGCGCGGCCTGCGCAACCAGCTGGACCGCAACCTTGATGCATTGCGAAAACAAGGCGTTGAGGTCGGCCGGCTGGAGGATCATTACCGCACGCTGGGTCGCACGGCTCAAACCGCTGCCCGTCAGGCCAAGGGGCTGCAGCAGATCGCGGCTGGCAAAGCCGGCCTGCGGTCCACCGTTGTGCAGGCCACGGTGGGCACCGCGGCCTTGGCTGTGCCCACTAAGGTCAGTGCCGATTATCAGGCGATAGTTCGTGATATCGCGATCAAGGCAGGGGTGGCCAACAAGGCCGAGGAAGTCGAGCTAAACCGGGGCATCATCAGCACGGCCAAGGATACCGGCCTGGCGCGCAACGGGGTGGCGGAGGTCCTCAACCAGCTGGTGGGTGCCGGTATGGACCTGCAGGAGGCCGCGCGCTATTCGAGCGTGGCCGCCAAGTTTGTGGTGGGTCAGGGCGCGGACGGTACCGACACCGCACGAATGATCAATGCTCTGGGGCAGAACGCCAAGATCACCGACCCTCAGGAGATGCAGCGGGCACTGGAGGCCATTGCCTACCAGGGGCAGGCCGGTAGTTTCGAGGCCAGCGACATGGCCAAGTGGTTCCCTGAGCTGCTGGCCGGTATGGCGAAGCAGGGTATCTACGGCATGGACGCCGTCACCCAGCTGGGCTCGATGCTGCAGGTGCAGATCAAATCCGCCGGCAGCGCCGACGAGGCGGCCAACAACCTCAAGAACTGGATGGAGAAGATCGGCTCAAGCGAGACGGTCAAGGCGTACAAGGACGCCGGTATCGACTACCAGAAGTCGCTCAACACCGGGCTACAGAATGGCATGTCGACACTGGAATCGAGCTTTGCGCTCGCCCAGCAGTACATCCAGAAGACCGACCCCAAAAAGGCCGCAGCCATGGCCGAGGCGGCGGCCAAGATCAACCAGGAGACGGACCCCGAGAAAGCCAAGCGCATGATGCAGGCGCTGGAAGAGTCCATGCGTACCGGCGACCTGTTCGCGGACATGCAGGTCAAATCCGCGCTCATGGCTTACATGCAGAACAAGGCGCTGTATGAGGACCTGAAAACCAAGTCCGCAGACGCGGCGGGCATTCTCGACCAGAACCTGGCAGAGCGCCGCGAAACGTCCTCGCAGAAGTGGAAAGAAACCGCCAACGCGATTGACGACGCGTTCCGTGCTATCGGTGACGGTCTGCGGCCGCTGACAGACGGCGCCGCCGACGTACTACGGACGACGGCCAACGGCATCGGCTGGATTGCTGAAAAAATGCCTTCGTTGGCTCTTGGGGCTACTGCCCTGACGGCAGGCGGCTTTGCCATCACCAAGGCCGTGGCGGCCATCCGGGTGGCCCGAGGCTTGTACAACGTCGCCAAAGGGGCTGCAGGTGCTGCCGGGGTGCAGCGTGTGTTCGTCACCAATCCCCAGGCAGGCGGCGGTAAGGGCAGCGGCCCTATTGAGAGCGGCGTAGGCGACACCGCACGACGCAATCCACGGCGCAGTCGCTGGGGGTGTGTTGGCGGCCTGGTTGGCCGTGCTGGACGCCTGGCCAGCCTTGGGAAAGGGGTTCCGGTGCTGGGTGCTGCGGTGGCAGCGCTGCAGATCAGCAACGCTGTGGCCAGCGATAAGACGCCTGAGCAGAAGGCCGAGGGTGTCGGCAGTGCGGTAGGCGGTTTGGCCGGAGGCATTGCCGGCGCGGCCACGGGCGCTGCCCTGGGTTCGATTATCCCGGTGGTCGGCACGGCCATTGGCGGCCTGGTGGGTGGCATCCTTGGGAGCCTTGGCGGTGACGCGCTGGGCGCCAAGGTCGGCAGTCTGTTTGCGAGCAAGGCGCAGCCTGACCCAGCGGCTGCGCAGGGTGAGCAGAGAGCACCTGCAGCAGGGCGCGAAGGTGGGGCGGCACCGGCTGCGCCTGCGCTCTCAGAGTCGCCTCCTACGCGTAACGACCCTGAATCGCTGCGGGTGGTACCGGCGCCTGCCGAGCCGGTGGCTTCCTACGATCCGAAGGACCCCAATTTCAAGGACCCGTTCCGGGTGCCGGCGTTGACCGTCGACCAGGAGCGTTTCCCTGGTGTACCGCTCACGCGGCCGCCGACCGATCCGGTCGTTACGCGTAACGACCCTGAGTCGCTGCGGGTGGAGCCAGCGCCTACCAAGCCGGTGGCTCCCTACGATCCAAAGGCTACCGATTCCAAGGACTTGTTCCGGGTGCCGGCGCCGACCGTCGACCAGGTGCGTTACCCAGGTGCGCCTCTCGCGGGGCCGTCGGCCGGCGATTCTGCTGCCTTGCTGGGAAACCTGCAGCCCGTAGGTTCAGTGGGGCTTGGCCTGGATCAGGTCGAGCAGATGCTGGGCAACTACCAGCGTGCAGTGGATAAGCCGGCGCCTGCCAAAGCTGAGCCGGCATCCCTGAAGCTCGACCAGCGGTTTGAGCTGAGCATGCCGGTGACGGTGAAAGGCGATGTGTCGGACCGCCAAGCGCTGGCCTATGAGCTGCGGCCTTATTTCATGCAAATGATCGAGGACGCGACCCGCGACCTTAACGCGCGTCAGCTCTACGACGCGCCGCACCTGTAGGGAGGATGAACCCATGACGTATATGGAACAGCTGCAGGGCAGCCTAAAGTCGCTTGCCGCTGCGGGAGAGGCTGGCCGCCGCACGGTGGACGGCATGATTGGCCCCATGAATGGGGCCGTTACTCAAATGAAAGGGGCGGTTTCCGAGCTGGAAACCCTGCCGGTGGTGGGAGAGCTGATCGGTGGCCAGTTGAACCGGGTCATGGGTGGCATTGCCCAGGCCCAGGCCAAGGTCGGCAAGGTGTTGGCCGTGTACAACCAGGCCAGCAACGCGGTCACGCAAGTGCAGGAACGGGTGGCCGAGTTTGGCGAGCAGGCAGACCGGGCAAAGAAGGCCATTTCTAACATAGCGGACAAGTACAACCAGGCCGGCGGCATCAGCGGCATGGTGTCCAATTTCTCGCTGTCGGAAATGTTCTCCAGCGCTTCGATTCGCCCCAAGGAAGACCCACCCAAGGAGGCTATCAAGGCGTTTCCGCACTTGCTGATCCTGCAGCCTCTGAGCGTCAAGGCGGAGCCGTTCTACTTCAACCTGGACACGGCGGCCTTTGACGAGCTGCGGCGCAAAATCTCGTTCCGCTGGGCGGCTCAGGAGCGCCTTACCCGGCGCTCTGCCCAGCAGGCGGTAGGCATTGGTGATGAGCGCCTGACACTCAAGGGCGCAATTTTCCCCTCATTCCGGGGTGGCCTCGGCCAGCTCGACACATTGCGCAGCATCGGTGGCCAGCTGCAGCCGCTGGGACTGACCACCGGCTATGGTCAGGTCCTGGGCAATTGGTGCCTGACCGACATCGAGGAAGAACAACCCACGCTGCTGCAGGGCGGAATCCCGCGCAAGCAGGCATTCACCTTGGAGTTCACGCGCTATGGCGATGATTTGTCGAACGTCTGACGGCGATGTACTCGACGCTATCTGTTTCCACTATTACGGGCACCTGAGCGGCACGGTGGAGGCGGTGCTGGGCGCCAATCCGGGCCTTGCCGTCGAGCCGCAACCCTACCGTGCCGGGGTGCTGATCACCCTTCCCGAACTGGCTAGAACGGACCAGCTGACCGTCCAGTTGTGGGACTAGCATCCCGCCTAAACGGAGCTATTCATGAAACCCCTATTTCGTATCGTCGCTGACGGTACCGATATCACGCGCCTGATAAACGACCGTCTGCTGATGCTGCGCACGCTCGACAAGCCCGGCATGGAGTCGGACGAGTTCGAGCTGCGTATTGACGACCGTGACCAGGCTGTTTCGCTGCCGTCGCGGGGCGCCAAGATCGAGGTGTTTTTAGGCTATGACGGCGCGCAGCTGACCCGCATCAACAGCTATACGGTCGATGAGGTGGAACTGACCGGCCCACCGGATACGTTGGTCATACGGGGCAAGGCCAGCGACATGCGCGGCAGTGGCAAGACCACCCGAAACGGCAGCTTCGAGGGCAAGACCCTGGCCGAGATTGTCGCTACGGTGGCCCGCCGCAATGGCTGGGTACCGGCCTGCGATGTGCATACCGTTGTGCCGCGTGCGGACCAACTGGGAGAGTCGGACTACAACTTCATCACACGCATTGCCCGGTTGCATGACTGTACCGCCAAGGTGGGCAACGGCAAGCTGTTGGTCCTCAAGCGGCAGGCGGGCGTCACGGCCAGCGGCAAAACGCTGCCGGCGGTCACCATTCGCCGCTCGGATGTTAGCCGCTACTCGTTCCGCCTCGGGGACCGCTCGACCCACAAGAGCGTCAAGGCTACCCACCACAACGCCAAGACCGGCACCCTGGACGTTATCGAGCTGAAAAACGACGACGCCCCGGACGGCCTGCCGCCGGTGCATACGGACCGGCATATACACCCGAACAAGGCCGCTGCCGAGCAGGCCGCTGAGGCGCGCCTGGCGGCGTTCAATCGCTCGACGGCCGGAGTGCGCCTGGAAATGCCGGGTCGCGTCGACCTGTTCGCAGAACGCCAGATCAACGCCCAGGGCTTCAAGGATGGCTTTGATGGCGAGTACTTGGTGGATTCCCTGGAGCAGGTATTCACCCAAGCCGGCTGGTCGACCACCGTTGAATGCAATGGCGGCAAGAAGGGCAAGGCCAAGGCCGCTGGGAAGAACAAGAAAAGCTCAACACCTCTCGAAGTCGTGCAGCTTTAACCGCATAGACCAACAGACCATCACTGGAGACTTAAATGGCTATCTCTGTACAACAGCTGCAACAGATCCTCCCCAACGCCGGCCGAAAAGCCGGCGTTTTTGTTCCCGGCCTCAACGCAACAATGGGCAAGTACTCGATCATCACCCCTCGGCGTATGGCTGCGTTCCTTGCGCAAGTCGGCCATGAGTCGGGCCAGCTGCTGTATGTGCGAGAGCTCGGTAACGATGCCTACCTGGCCAAGTACGACACCGGGCGGCTGGCGGAGCGGCTTGGCAACACCCCGGCGGCTGATGGCGATGGCCAGCGGTACCGTGGCCGTGGGCTTATTCAGATCACCGGCCGCGACAACTACGAGGCCTGCAGCGAGGCGCTGTTCGGTGACAGCCGCTTGCTCAACACTCCCGACCTGCTCGAGCAGCCGGTCTACGCGTCGCTGTCGGCCGGCTGGTACTGGCAGCGGGCGGGGCTCAATAGCCTCGCTGACAAGGTGCTGCAGGCCGATGACTCGGTGTTCGAGCTGATCACTCGCCGTATCAATGGTGGCCTGAATGGGTTGAAGGATCGCCAGGCGCTCTACAAGCGTGCGCTGGAGGTGCTGCAGTAATGCCGCTGAATTGGCGTATCGCACTTTTGGCCGTTGCGGTCGGGCTCTATGCCGGCGGGCGTGGAGCCTGGGTGTGGCAGGCCAGCGAGTACGGAAAGCGGTTGGCTGACCAGGCTGCAGATTATGTCCAGCAGCTGGCGGATAAGGACCGGGCTTACGGTCGTGAGCGTGAGGAAGCTGCAGCGGCAGCCCTGGAGCAGTTGGCTGAACAGAAAAGTCAGCGCAAAGACCTGGAGGACCGCCTGCAGGAGCACGGCAAAACACATTGGAAGGAGATGAGCGATGCACAACAGATTCAAGCTCGCCTGCGTGACAGGCTGGCTACTGCTGACCTGCGGCTGTCAGTCCTTGTCGACGCCGGAGCCTTTGCCGCCCCGGGTGTTGACGGTAGGGTGCGAGAAGCCGCCGGCACCGGAGGCGTGGTTCATGGAGCCGTTCGCGCCCGACTTGACCCAGCGCATGCTCAACGAATTATCGGCATCACCGACGACGGTGACCGAGGGCTGATCGCACTGAAGGCCTGTCAGGCCTACGTCCGCGAAGTTACCAAATGAAAAGAGGCGAGCCGGGTAGATGCGCCAACATCCAGCCCGGCCCGCCGAACCCGCAGACCGTTCCTGCAAGTCCAGCCGCAGCCTCTGCCTTGTGCACAAAGCGCGGTGAGCCTAACACCTGTTTATCCATACAGTAAAGACTTGCATATCCATGACCTCTCCAATTATTCCCTGGATGGGTGGCAAACGCCGCCTGGCCGACCGCTTGATTCCTCTCTTTCCCCCTCATGAATGCTATGTCGAAGTCTTCGCCGGCGGTGCGGCGTTGTTCTTCATGCGCCCCCAGCCCGCCCCAGTGGAGGTGCTGAACGATCTCAACGGTGACCTGGTCACCCTGTACCGCGTTGTGCAGAACCACCTGGAAGAGTTCGTACGCCAGTTCAAATGGGCGCTCAGTTCCCGGCAGATCTTCGAGTGGCAGAAGATGACGCGTCCTGAAACCTTGACCGACATCCAGCGTGCGGCACGGTTTTTCTACCTGCAGCAACATGCGTTCGGTGGCAAAGTAACTGGGCAGACGTTCGGTACCGCGACCACCGGGCCCGCCATCAACCTGCTGCGCATCGAGGAGAACCTATCTGCTGCGTGGCAGCGTCTCGCTGGTACCTACGTCGAGAACCTTTCCTGGCTCGACTGCGCCGAGCGCTACGATCGAGCACATACGTTCTTCTACATGGACCCGCCTTATTGGCAGACCGCCGGCTACGGCGTAGATTTCCCGTTCGAGGAGTACGAGCGCATGGCCGACTTTATGCGCCGTTGCAAGGGTAGGGTGATGGTTAGTATCAACGACCATCCGGACATCAGGCGAGCCTTTGCTGATTTTCACTTCGAGTGTGCTGATATTCGTTACAGCAACACGAATCAGCGGCGGAGCAAGGCTGAGATTACCGGTGAGTTGGTAATTATGAATTGGCAAGCGTCATCACTTGGCAGTCTATTTTAGGGAACTGTTGGTCAGAATTGACATCTAGAACCTGCTACTTTCCGAGTAAATATAACGCCCTTGCAGTTCGCTGGGCGTTATGATTTATGTTTCATATGGCTGGTTTTTTGATTTTACTGTGAGGCGATGAACTCAAAGAAATTCTGTTTGTTGCCTTCCGCTAAACTTTTCTCGTATCGTTGGTCCCAGATTATCAGTTCAGGGTCACGGCAAAGATCAAGTCTATTTGTTATGCTCTCTGTCGCAATGGAGCGAAGCGCGTCTGCGGCTTTGTGTTCTTTGATGAAGCTAAGCGAAAGTCCTGATCTTGGGCGCACTTTTCGGGTTACCAATAAATCAGAGTAAGTGTCGTTATTTCGGCGCGTGGTGTGAGTTTCTATTGTTGATTTTTGGTCTATTCTATGGCGTTTGCCGCGGACTATTGACTTAAGATTTATCTTGTTGCTGGTAAGGAAATAAATATTAATATCCGCATTCGCTAAAATGAGGGTGTTTATCTGGTCCATGTCTGACTGCTCTGAAATAGCTACGGCCCTGTCACTTTTTGAGCCGACCTTGTAGACCTTGCTGTCGTAAAATAGCAGTAGTCGGCTCGGTGATATAGGTAATAAGATCTGGAGTCCTTTACTTGCCAGTCCGAGCCCTTGGTAGGTACAGTCTTCCAAAGCTTGGTTGTAGAAGACTGCTGGATTGTCTGAGGTTATGAACTCACTTCCTTCTTTGGCTATCAATAGTTTGCACGATAAATCCATTCCGAAGTGGAGTGAGCGGCTTGCAGATATGGCGGCCATCGCGGCAGGTCTATGCAGCCCGATTTCGACGCTGTCTAACACGTCCTCTGAAAACCGTGAATCGTAAGAAAGAGCTTTTTTTGCCATGTTTCCAACCATCTCATTCAGAGCGCGGGCCGCGTACATGGTTCTGTTGTGTTGAAAAATTGCGAATGTAATAAGGTGCCCAAACTCTATGCTATGCGGCTCCGGTGTCCGCGGGGGGTTGTCAATCGACCTAAACGCTTCTGCAGCAGCTCCTTCAAGTAAGCAGAGAGCTTTCTCAATCGAAAGGTCTTCCTTTCCGTATAAATACTCACGTCGGCATTGAGTTTTAAGTTTGGCGTTAAAGATAATGGAGTCTTTCGAAAGGTTGTATAGGTGAATTGATTTTTTATTGTCAGAGAAATTTTTCAGGTATGAAAAAGGAACGAAATGTTGCTCTTTGTTATCCGGCATTGCTTCAACTCCGCTAACGGACTACAGAATTTTATAGATATACGAGATAGTAGCAGCTTATAAAGGCGTTTCTCAGAATGCGGTGGCTGGATCAATGGCGCCTGTATAATTTGTGGCTTAGGCGCGTCTTTCTAAATTTTGGTTGTTAATTCTTGTTGCTATCTGCCTAATCCGTTCCATTCTCGAGGTATGGAAAACTCGAGATTTGCAAGCCTTATGGCGGCAAGGTAATCATAGAACCTATCTACAATTGCGATCGCCTCAGTCGAAGCTGATGCAAGTTGATCAAATTCAATTGATCTGTGAGCATTCGTGTTGTGACAAATAACCTCCCGTAACGAATCTGTTTCATCTCCGATAATTTCAAGCAATAACGGGCTATGGGCGACCGTGTTTCGTATTTTTGTAATTTTATGGATCTGTAAAAGATCTTCTATGAAAGAGCGTTTGATGGATTCTGAAATGTTCTGCTCTCTTAAGAGATCAATAGTGAAGTCTAGTCTTTGTGATAGGGGCATGGATTTGATGTGTTTGTAGGTGGTCGGCGTTGTCCATTTTCTTAGGCAGTCATGAGTAATGCTTTCAATGTATCCAAAGGCAATAATCAGGTTTCCGATCAGTGGAGCCCACCTGTCTGCATCGATTAGTTTTGACATATTTATTTGAGTTGCGTATGTTCTAGTTAAGAGGTGGGGTGATTTAAAGGTGTAAGTTTGCCTATACGTGCTTGTTGCTTTTGCTAAGTTCGTCAAATTTGGTCAGTAAGAATCGTGCTCTTGCGACTCCGTCTGACAGGTTGCGATTGCTTAGCTCTCCCATGTTGTAGACTCTTGGCTCAGGTGAAGTAACGAATAAGAATACATTATTCATTATTATACGTAATGCAGGGTCGCGATTAGCGAATAAGCCATTAACTATAATATGCTGCTCTAATGCCCTTTCAATCGCGTCGGAATCTGAGGGTGCGTGCGATTCTGAAATTGAGCCTAAAGGGTTGGCCAGCCGACTAACATCAACTTGATTGGTTCTCTCGTTAAGGTTTACTTGAAATGCACAGGCGCTTAATAACGCTTTGAGACGTACCGCGTCCTGTTCTAGAGTTGTTTTGTCGCGTCTAGCGACTTGCTCTGTGATTTGGCATTTCTCCGCTTGCTGCTGTGCGTTAGATAGCTGTTGTTGAAGGGATTGAATGTCAGAGCTGAGAGTGAGCATGTTGTTCTTTAGAGAGGAATTTTCTGAAATTTTTCTAGCAAGCTCCTCTTCATGCTGGGTTTGTACCGAACGAAGTAGTTGCCTTAGTTCTCTAGCTTCTGCAAGTGGCATAGGCGTTTCATCGTCAATGGTTTGCTGTATTTCTTTCAGGTCCCGCTGATGGCCACGCGTAATGCGATAAATTATCCTTGCGGGTATCGGGTAAACATAGATTATTAGGAGTGTGATCGCTGATGGAGCGGCGAGCCCATTGAGTATGTATTTTGGGATGCTATTGAAAATATTGAGATCAATGTAAAGTATTTTTTCTGTGGCAGATAGACCTGATGTCAGGATAAGAAGAAATTTCCAATTCCATAGGCACCACGATATTATAAATGAGCCAAGGAGGGGGCTTGAGACTCGATCATATAACTGAGCTTTGATGCTGGTGGCGATATCGTTCAGCATAAATATTCTTGGATAATTATAGGTGGGTGGTATCTGCTTGTGCGGTTTATTTGGTTTGACTCGATTGGCTAAATTTATTAGGCGGGTGGGAAATTGTTTTCCTTCATTGCTGTAAAGCTGCTCGTCAGGAAGTTAAAGCCCTGCGAAACATTTTATGTTGGGTTTCTTAATTTATTTGCCAGTTTTGCGAAAACCTCGTCGGGAAGCGTAAGGCTTAATCGCATGAGTTCCTCGCTTATGAATTTATTAATGTTGATGCGCCATTTTACAGGGTCATCTTTTTCCTCTGATGCGGTGGCGCGTATACTGTTGAATTCATCTTCTGTGAACGAGGATTGACTGACTTGTAGAATATGGTGCTTGATTACCCGTAGTGATGAGCTCTCTACGCGACCTATCAACAGAAGAGCCTTGAGCGCTACTAATGCCTGAATGCGGGTTGTATCAGAATCCGTACTTAGCGCCATCAGTAGGTCGGCGGCACTGCGGTAGCTTGGGCCAATATAAGGTATCTCGTTCTTAAGGCCGCATGCGCCAAAGATGAAGCAAGAATGCTCTCTAGCGGTGACGCTTGTTCCGGATTTTGGGTTTTTCTTCCTGTAACGACTAGTGACGAAGCTGCTCAAGAGTTGCGCAAGTACGGCAATTGTAGTTACTGCCGAAAAGATGTAAATGAAGTTGTTTTTTGCTGGCTTGTTGCTTATGTCTGATGCAGTAATTCCTGGTGCTCGAGCGACTACCTTTGGAGCGGGGCCGTTATTTTGCTGAGTGGTGAGAAGTGATATTTTTACGGTGTCATCTGGGTTTAAGACGTCTGCGGTCAGTTCGAATTCTGTTTTGCTTCTGGTTTCGCTGATCTTAACGCCTGCCGTTGCGTCAGCTGCAACTTCACTAAGTTCTCCCGTCGGTAGGCTAACTTGGATGAAAGCATTTCTGATCTCTTTTGAACCTTTATTATTTACTTCCAGTACAAAGATTCTCTTGGCACCTTCAGGGCTGCTGAAGCTTGGGCCGCCGATAAGAGTGTACACCATCTCTGGTGACTTGTTTGTTAGCCAGTACGTAGCGAAACTGGCTGCTACAGTGAATGCACCAGTTAAAGCAGCGGTAATAAGAGCAATTTTCACAGAATCTTTCAATTTCTTAATCCGCTATAAGCCTATTTAAAAAAAATTTTATCTTTGAGGGGAGATTGCATCGGCTTTCCCAAGGACGTTACCACTATGAGGGGCGGGGGCCGAACGCGCTCTCGGATCTCGGCGTTACCTTGGACCGGATAGATAGCACTTTGCCCTTAATGGTTCAAGGGAATGGGAGTAGAACCGACACTAGGTGGTACAAAATTGGTACAAGGCGGTAGGGCCGCCACTACGAGACCTAAGGGAAAAGGATGCCCAATCGATCATTGGTGGTGCTGCGGCGCAGCAGGGGCTGGCTCGGCCGCGCGATGACTCAGTTGGAGGCGATGGGCAGCTTTGCAGATTCAAGCCCGTAGGCGCTCAATCCCGATTGAGATTGCTTCCGCGTGGGTGTCCAGCGTCTTCAGGGCTGCCATGACGTTGTCATGGATGTGGATTGAGCCACGTTGACTAACCCAGAGGGAGAGCTCTTCCAGTGCTGCTCTGATGGCGGTTTGATTTAGGAGCAGAAGCTCCAGAGTGTCTGCTGTGGTTGCGGCTTTCTCGTCCATGATGGTCTCCTAGTACCGTAGATATTTTTAGGGCAAATTTTGAGCAGATTCTGGGACGCCTGAGACCCGAATAGGCCAATGGCTCAGGCGAGAATAGCTGTTTTAACTGGCCTAGAGAGGCCTGTCGGGCGGGTTCAAATCCCTATTTATGACTACTAATGTGCCTCTAGTAGTAACGGAGGCGATAGATGATGAGAACGCTGGAAACCAAGATCATGCCGGGCGATCCGTCGATGTTTGAGGTTGCTGACGCGTTACGTCGGTATCAGGGGGACTCAAGCAGAGGGCAGTCCGGCCCAGGAAGTGGAGCGTTGTCGCCTCTTGGGTCGGTAGCGGAAAGTCGCGATCGGCAGCTATCGACCCATTGCTGCCATTCGCGAAAGGGAGCTCCAGGCCAATAGCTGCCTTTGAGGGGCGGTTGCTACTGACTCGGTGCGATACAAGTTGTCTCCTTTCTGACTACCATCTAGACATGCCGATGGCGAATTGCCATTCTGGGGATATCGAAAGGTACGCGTAGTACTACGCCATGAGGGAGGCAGGGTGACGATCATTCAGGAAATTCACGCATGGTCTAAGGGGCTGCCTGCTTGGCAGCAAGATGCGATTGCTCGGCTCTATCAGGACCGTGCGCTTAGTGTGGCTGACCTGGATGATCTCTACGCGTTGGCTAAGGCCGAAGTGGGGATCGCTGATCCAGATGACCGGAAGGCGTTGGTGCTCGAGGATGCTCAGGTAGCTCCGCCGGCCGATCCAACCCGTGTTGTTCAGCTAGCAGCGATTAAGGATCTCCAGAATGTTAACGCCCTAGCGAACGGTGGCAGCGTTCCGATCGCAGTGGCAGGTCTGACGGTTATTTACGGGGAGAATGGCGCTGGGAAGTCGGGATACTCCAGAGTATTCAAGCATGCGTGTCGTGCGAGAGATCGGCGTGAGCCCATACTGCCTAACGCAAACCTGGATCCCAAGACTGCCGGTGTTGCCCAAGCGGTGTTCGAGGCTGTAATCGACGGCACAGCTACTGACCTTGCTTGGCAGTATGGAATAGCGGCGCCTGAACCGCTTTCGGACATATCCATCTTCGATACCCATTGCGCCCGTGCTTACATCGATAACCATGGCGATTTCGCTTACGCCCCATACGGACTGGATATCTTGGAGGGGTTAGTAGGCGCGTGCAACAAGCTCAAATTGCGTGCAACGCAAGAAAAGACAGCGAATGCTCCGAGTGACGCCGCATATGCCGTTCTCGCGAAAGAGCAGACCGCAGTGGCCACTACGCTGCTGGGTATCCCGACCAAGACCAATTCTAAGCATATCGAGGCTTTAGCGACGCTCAGCCAGGCAGAGCAGGATCGCCTGCTCTTACTGACACAAACCCTAGCTGAAGCTGATCCGAAGCAAAAAGCCCAAACGCTGCGCCAGAAGGCGACGCGCTTTTCAGGCTTGAAGGATCGATTCGCAGCAGCAATAGCGTTGATCAACGATGAAAAGCTCAATCAGCTCGGAGAGCTAATTAAGAAGTCGAAAGCGGCCAAAGCCGCAGCTGAGCTGGCGGCTACGGAGTTCAAGCAGACGCCGGGTCAGCTTGTTGGCACAGGTGGCGATGAGTGGAAGGCCCTGTTTGAGGCGGCTCGAATTTTCGCCGAGGTTAGCCATCCAGGTCATGAGTTCTCGGCGATTTCAGAAGACGCTACATGCCCCCTTTGCCAGAACCGACTTGGGGAAGAGGGTGCCTCGCGACTAGCTAAGTTTGACGCCTTCATTAAGCATGCTGCCGAAAAGACTGCGAAAGACGCCCGTGAAACTGCCGCCACTGCCTACAGGGCAATTCAGAATGCCGCCTTGGATGTAATGTTCCGTGATGCCCTGGTTGAGGAACTTACGGAAATTGATCCAGAGCTCTCTGCGGCATGTTCATCAATGCAGGAGTGTCTGCACTCTCGTCAGAAACTAATACTGCAAGCTGCTGCGGCTGAGATCCAGTGGGAGGAGGTCCTGAAGTTGCAGGCTGATCCGCAACCGGGCTTAAAGAAAATTATTGACGGCCTACAGGGCCAAGCCGCAGCGCTAGAGGCAACGGCCGATGAGAAAGTCCGGGCTGAAATGGCGACGGAGAAGCGAGAGCTTGATGCACGAGTAAGGTTGGGCGAGGTTAAGGACGCTGTACTGGAGGCAATTGCTAAGCATGAGGTATGTAGCAAACTTCAGGCATGTATTGATGGTTTAGACGCACGCGCTATTTCCAGAAAATCCACCGACCTATCGCGTACTACGGCAAGCAAAGAGCTTGCGGACGCTCTGAACGAAGAGCTCAAGCGTCTCAAGGTGCATCAGCTTCAAGTCGTGATGAAGCCTGAGTCTCCTGGAGGCAAGACCCAGTTCAAGCTGATTTTGCAACTACCTGGAGGGGGCGCCCCTGCAACCATTCTTAGCGAGGGAGAGCAGCGAGCTATTGCCATTGCGTCTTTCCTCGCGGAGATCAGGCTTGGTAAGGGACGTGGGGGAATTGTGCTGGATGACCCGGTTTCATCGTTAGATCACCGTCGTCGTTGGGAGGTAGCGGAGCGTTTAGCGATTGAGTCGCTGACTCGACAAGTAATCGTCTTCACCCATGACATCTACTTCCTCTGCATTCTGGAGCAGAAGGTTGAGGAGTTTGGGGCTGCTTTGACTAAGAACTACATTCGTCGAACCGCGCAAGGCTATGGAGTGCACTCGCAGGACCTGCCATTCGACGTGGTGGGTACAAAGGACCGCCTGGCCAGATTGCGCCAAGCGCTGGTTGAGGTTCGTAGAGCACAGAAGAATGGGGACGACGACGAGCATCGCCGCCTGACCGCTGCATGCTATGGTCGACTGCGCCTCGCTTGGGAGCGGTGTATCGAAGAAGTTTTGTTGAACGGAGCGGTCCAGCGGTTCGGCGAGGGTGTATCGACACAGCGTCTCAAGTCTGTTGTCGTGACTGATGAAGATTACCGAGAGATCGATATCGGCATGAGCAAGTGCTCCAAGTTCGAGCATGACGCGGCAACGGCCGTTGGAAGGCTCCCGACGCCAGAACCCGATGAACTAGAACAGGACGTCGAGAGATTGGCGACATGGAGAGCTGCTTTGGAAAAGCGCTTGAAAGATATATCCAGAGCGAGGAGCTGAACTTAAACCTCTTCGAGCGATCGTCGTCAAATGACAGCTTTTGGCCGAAAGCTGACTGCCGTGACTGGTTGTAGTGGGTCGATATGTAGTCATTGAAAGACCGTCTACCAGCTCGCTACCAGCTGTTCGCATCCTATACTTGCTTTTTTTCTGCTCTGGACTGGGTTGTGCACAAGCGGACTTTTATTGGGATGGTTGAGGCTGGCGAGCCGCTCATTCAGCAAGCTGTCGACGCCTTGCGCGAGTATCATCAGGCGCAAGATAGAGGCGCGCCGGCCGATGAAGTGGAGCGTCTGCACCTGCTTGCCGAGTCGCTTTTCCAGGCTGTGAGTGATTACCAGCTTCGGGTGATAGCCAAGGTTCGGGGAAACGAATTGCCGAAGCTGCATTAGGTAACTCGCGGCGATGGCTGCTCCTTGGGGCAGGGAAGTATGCTGGGTCTCTCGCGGGGAGGCAGCTCAGTGTTCTGCGACACAATCGGAGGCTATTCGGCAGGTCGCCAAGGTGGGGTATATAGCGGTGTAAAGCTACGATATCTGGTGAAAAATCAGTTCCGCACCTCCCTGTAACTCTCTCGATTTCAAGGGGTTGCAGAGCTACTAGAAGTGATTTGTTGCGGAACTATAATCGTCCTAACCTATTGAAAATAAAGAAAATATCTTTCGGATTGCAAATCCGTCTACGCCGGTTCGATTCCGACCTCGGCCTCCACCATTCGAAAGCCCCGCAGATTAACGTCTGCGGGGTTTTTCTTTGTGCGTCAGAAAATGCCGAAGTCCCAAAACAAATTGGGATCAGTCCCAAAACTTCATCATTTGGAAGGCTTGGCGATGGCCCCGACGCGACGATAAACACGCTCGGTAATTCCCTCTTTCGAGTGGCCCAACAGCACGCTTGCATCGCTCAGGTCGTTGATTTCCGAGGCCGCCTTCGGTCGGATATCGCGGAACTGAAACTGGGCGATTCGGTTGGCGAGGTCTGGCTTTTTCTCGACTTCAGCTTTCACCCTGGCCGCCTCTCGGGCGTCTGCCCACCGGTTGCGCAGCATCGGCCAGCTCATGCGCTTGCCGTGCTCGTTGAGGATGAAGAACGGCGACAGGTGCTTGCTGGTCCTGCGCATGATTCGCTCGAGCAGCTGGCCCAGACTGTTCTTCACCCCGTCCACTTCCAAGACGATCCTCAATCTCTTGCCGGTCTTGCCTTGGCTGACCATCAGGTAGATCCCCTCCACATCGTCCTTTCGCATGGACAGCACGTCTGACGGTCGCTGGCCAGTCAGGTACGCCAGGTCCATCGCATCCTTGAGCTCCGGTGGAGCTTCCTCATATACCGCCTGCCACACCGTCTCGTTGGCATAGAAGTCGCGCGGCTTTTCCTTGTTCTTCCTCACGCCCAGGCACGGGTTGTCCCTGGTAGTGAGGCCCCATTCCCTTGCTGTGTTGAACACATGGGAGAGCAGGGCGATCTCCCTGTTTGCCCTGGTCTTGGCCGACCGCGAATCGCGGTACTGCGCGATCATCGCCGGCGTGATGGCATCGATTGGCGCCGAGTCGAACACGGTTCGCAGCTGCTTGAGCTCGTAGATGTTGTCCTTTTGGGTTCTGGCGGCCTTGCCCGGGATGATCTTCAGCAAGTACTCGTCGAAGATTCCCTTCATTGTGGTCAGCTCTTTCGGTACCGACTTGGCCTCCAGTTCCGCCCACTTCAGCTTGGCCTTCACCAAGTCATTGCCGAGGAAGATGTCCTTGCCTGACTTGTCTCTGTAGTACAGCGCCTCCCACACCTTGCCGTTGGCTTTTGGTCTCTTGCGGCGATACATACCTGGCGGCAGGTCGCGATTCTCGGTCTTCCTTGGGCGCATTTCACTTTACTCGGGAAAAATCAGGGGTTCACGCTGGCGCCGGTGGCGGGGCTGCAGTAACTGGAACGGTGTCGATCACTACGCCGCTGAGCTTCTGGCGGGCGTATTGGCGGCCTACTAGTGGCCGGCCGCCGCGGCTCTCGACAAAACCGTCCTCCTGCTGGTGAAGCTCGAAGCTGCTATCAGCGCTCCGCATGCTGGGCTTGATCTCGCGCCGCGTGACAGTCTTCTGGCCGTTTAGGATGGCGCGGACCATATGCCCGCTGAACAGGATCGGGCGTTCCTTTGCTTGAGACATAGCTTCACCTTGGCCGCCATATCGCGGCAGTGAATAGAGGGGAGAGGGGTTACAGCTTCTAGATTTTCAATGTATGTTGGCGCGAATAATTGAAGGCAAGGCAGGGCGCTGATGAAGGAGTTGTTTTTGTTTCCTAGCACCGAGGAGCTTATGTCCGAATCGGATAGAGGCTCCGTTATAGTTGGTGCAGCAATTTTAGAAAAGGCGCTTACTCGTATTATTGAGTTTGAATTCAAGAAAAACGGACTCTCTAATAGATATATTGTAAAAGCATTTGACGGGAACGGCCCATTAGGAACTCTGTCTTCTCGTATCCAAATCGCTAGAGGATTTGGTCTGATTTCTGATGATGCTTTTAGAGATCTGATGATGGTCAGAAAACTTAGGAACGAGTTTGCACACTCGGATAGTCACTGTTCGTTTGGTGACGAACTTGTCAGGAAGCAAATTGATTCTCTGAGCTTTTCGAAGGGGGCTCGCTCTCAGATGATGAACATGCCAGTCTATTCGGCTCTGCTTGCGATGGGGGTGAAAGAGTTGGCCAGGTTCTATAAATATTTGTTCTGTCTGACTGTGAAGGATATCGAAGTGAGCATTGCATCGACCTGGGTCGACCGAAACAGAACCGAACTTACCCGTTGAGATCAGCATTTTTCCACAGAACTGCTGATGGTTATAGTTCCCTGAGGAGGCGTGCCACAGAGCAATTCCTAGCGTCAGGCGGCAGCGGCTTTGTGATTTGAACGTATCCAAGGATCGTTAGCGCGGGCGATGGCGGCCATCGGGGGCGGGCTGACGCTGTTGCCGCACATGTGCACCTGCTCGGTCTTGGTGAACGGCTTGCCGTCGGCTCCCTTGTCGATGATGTAGCTGGCTGGGAAGCCTTGGGCCCGGTAGAGCTCGTGCGGCTGCAGCATGCGCAGGCAGATGTCGACGATGACGTACGGGGTGCCCTTCACGAAGACGGTGACCAGGCCTAGGCGGTCCTTGGTGGTAACCGTCGGCGCTGGGGCGTCGCAGGCGCTGATGTTCTCTGTGCCGTAGTAGCTGATCAGGAATGCCGCGACGCGCAGGGCGCCTTCCTCGTGCTCTGGCGACAGCTTGTACTCGACCAGGGCGTGATGCTCTGCGCCTGCGGTCATTGTCGGCACCAGGTCATCTACGGGACGGCCTACGCAGTTGCGCCGGAGCGTGGCTAGGCTGGCGGTCACGAGGCGCTGCTGGCTGCCGGTGTTGGTGACTGTGGTCAGTGGCTCGTCCGCGCCCTTGGCTGGCGTGGTGTTGAATCCGCCGTTGGCCTGCTCGATGAAGGCTGTGCACACGCCCATGGCATGGGCCGCACCCGCGGGCCTCTTGTAGTTGCCGCCGCTCGTGATGGTCGGCACCGGATCGGTGATGGCTGCACCTTCACTGTTGAACCTGAATTTGACCAGGTGCGCCGATGCCAGCGCCCGGTGGCTTTGGGTCATCAGCGTTCCCATGGGCTGGTCAGCGGCTACTGGCTTACCGGCATACACCGGGCCACCGGCCCCGACCATCACGGGGCTGGCCATCATCAGCTCGCCACGGTTGGCCGCAGTAACTGTTGGTAGTGGATCGCCCGGATCGTTCACTCGGTCGGCGCCCTGGCGTGTTGCTGGAAGAATCACCGGGCTTGCCATGGCAAAGGACCCGCCGCGCGGCCAGGAGGTCACCGTGCGAAGTGGCTCATGCGCCGACTGGGCCAGTTCGCCCGACCAGTTGGCTATCGGCACGATGAAAGGCTGCGGGTTGTCCAGCACGAACTTCTTCATGCCCTTGGCCACGCGTCGCAGCGTTGCGGCTGCCAGCTCCTTCTTGCGACCAAAGATGCTCTTGCTCGGCACGCTCCAGTCAATGCAGTCGGCGGCGGTGCGCCACTTGTGCTGGCCCTTGGTTGGATGTTTGGCGTGGGTCGGCTCTGGCCACACGATGGGTTGCCCGTCGCAGCGAGCGATCATGAACAGCCGCTCCCGGCTGGTGGGAGCGCCGAAGTCGCATGCCTTGATGATCCGCCACTCCACCTGGTAGCCCATGCCTTCGAGCAGGTGCACGAAGCGGCGCCAGGTGATGCCGCGGCGCTTCGGGTCTGGCACGAGGAACTGCTGTTGCACCGGCACACGCTCTCCGACAGCAGCGACCGTGCCGTCCAGCTTCATCACCCGCCCGGTGTTCTTGTCGCGCTTGGCCATCAGCGGACCCCACTGAAGGATCTGCTTAACGTTCTCTAGGCTGATCACCCGAGGCTTCTTCTTGCCGGCCCACTTGAGGCCGATCCACGAGAGGTTGCGGATCTCGCGCTTGCGCGGTTGGCCGCAGGCAGCCTGGCTGTGGTGGGTGCAGTCAGGGCTCATGTGGAACCAGCCAACCGGCCGCCCCTGGCATTCCTCATCCGGGTCACCCTCGAAAACGTCGGTGGTGAAGTGGCGCGCTGCAGGGTGGTTGGCGGTGTGCATGCTGATGGCCGCCGGGCTGTGGTTCTTTGCCACCGTCACCGGCCGGCCCAGGCCCATCTCCAGCCCGGTACCGGCGCCGCCGCCACCGCAGAAGAAGTCCACCACGATCTCATCGTCTTGCGGATCGAAGCCAAGGGCGTACTGGGTTTTGAAGTCGAGCGGGTTCTTTTTCTGGAATGCAGACATGGGCGGTCCTCGCCAGGGTGGCGTGATTTGGTGAAGTCGGGTATTAGTGCGCGGCGTAGTGCTGAGCTAAAGAGGCGATGAATGAGCTGTGAAGGGGTTTTGTTTTGGATTGAGCATCATCCGGGTCTTGCATCTTGGGTGCAGGCGGTTGGATCTATTGGTGCGATTGTTGGAGCTTTTGCAATCAGCAGTGGGCAAAACAGGCGTCAGGGTAGGCTTGCAAAACGAACTGCTATAGATCGTTTCGACGCCTACTGTGCTGTCATAAAAAATGCGGTTGAAAGCGCAGAGTCGGTTTCCGGCTTGGCACGCGATAAGGCTGCTTATTTCGAGTTTCGCTCGGTTTGGGAAAAGTATTTGGGTGAATCGTTTAAGACCTCTTTGGAGGCAGCCAAAGCGATATTGGTGCACGATCTCGCCGACTATAAACTTGTTGTCTACTACAGCGGTTTGATGGGATCAATTTATAAAATGCACTATGAAGTTGAGAAATACATGGCCGCGACCCCGAGTCCGGACGCGACATCCAAGGCTTACGATGATTTGAAGCAACTGTCAACGCTCATCAATTTCGACTGGATTCAATTTCAAGAGCGCGCTGAGCTGAAGCGGATCCGGATGAAAAGGTAGCGTTCCCATTGCAGGCGCCGCCCTCGCCGGGGAGGCGTTATCGATGAATAGGGGAAGGCACTGGCGGGCAGCGCCGAGTGATATGCTTCGCCGCTCACCAAACAAGGATGGTGGTAATGGGGTTGCGAGATCGAGGAAGATCGCCAAGATCAGGAGCTGCCGCGATGAAGACCCGAACGGCATCATTCATAGGGCTCGCGATTTGGATAGCGTTTCTTTGGTTGGGAAAGCCATCTGCGTCGTTGATCAGCTATTCCGTGCCGTTTGGAATTGCTCTGATCGCCACAGGCCCCCTCGAACTGATCCCAGATCGTTGGCACAGGCTTAATTTCCTCGTCAATGCCCTGTCGACTGGATTCTTCTTCGTCAGCATCATGTTTGCGATAGTGGCAATCTCTTTCGACCTGTCATTGAGCAAAAGCGAGCGTTCGATTTTCTGCCTTGCTGGATGGGCAACGCTGTTGATTGTTTACCATTTCGCAATCCCTCGGCTGAAGCGGTCGCCTTTTCACCGACTCAGCGAGGATAGAGGGATGTACAGCCCTCCAACGGATGACGATAAACGGAACTGAGATCAGATAGGCCAATGCCGGAGCAGATTAGTCGCTGGCGTGCAGCGCCGGAGGGTCAGGCCCGGCGAACCTTGAAGCCGAACATGCATTCGATATCGTGGTACTCGCACCGCTCGTAGGCTTTGTACTTGGCCTGCGATGGCGTGCAGGCGAACACATCGACGATGGTGCGATTGGTGATGTCCCACCAATCCCAGCCACTGACCAGAACCTGGTAGCGCTTCAGCGGAAGCTTCTCGGCCATCTCGCCGTACTGCATCTCCCAGGTGGGGTGGTAGTTACGGATGCGCTTCTTCGGGTCGCTGTCGAGGATTACGCCGATGTACTGACCGCGGTCGGCCATGATCACGCCAGGCTCGCCGTTGGCGATGACGCGCCGGCCTATCTCAGCTGGTACGCCGTAATGGCGTCGGACGTAGTCGCAGTTGTAGTTGCTCATGGCTTTCTCCATGCATACGCCGCCCTCCGTGGCCGGATGCGGCATGGTGTCAAAATGGGGCGATAGGGTAGGATTGCAGGGTCTTTTCAAGGATGAATCGCAGTGAAGAAGCTCAAAGACCTAGAGGCCGCAGCAACCCCCTACCTGAGCAGATATTCCCGCAAGCAGTTTTTCTCAGTGTTCGTTGTTATCACTGCGGCCAACTACTGGCTTGCCTACAACGTCGACGGGTACAAGTCGATATGGCTGGCAATGATCGGAGGTTGGTTTTTCGGCATGACCTTTGCGCCGTTCCACTCCCAAAACAACTCGCCAAACTGACCCTTTGCCATGGTGGCAATTTGGTTTGGGATGGGGTATTACGGGTGACCGGCATGGGATCGGGATAAGGATCAGTAATGAAGAAATGGCGCGTGTATCTTGATGGGAAAAAGCTCGGGACGGTTTTTGCTGACACTGAATCAGAGGCAAAGATCGCAGCAGAAGATGAATTCGGATTGACCGACGATGAAGGGGATTCGCTCGATGTCGATGAGGATAATTGATATCAGCGAGTGACTGCGATTGGACTGATAACTTCGTCGCCAGGATCCTGCTGAATCATCAGCATGCTCTTCCGGTCGAAGGCCAGGGCCAGGCGCGGCGAGATGCTGATCTCGTGCCGCGGCGGGGTTAGAAACTTCGCCGCGTGCACCCTGCCCAGTGCGTGGATGCCGTGGATCAGCGCCTCAATCATTTGGCTGTATGTGGCGTCAGCCCAGCCGCAGATCGCCCGCAGGTGCTGGCCAGTCCGCTTCCTTGCTGATAGCCGCAGCGGCTCAGTACGCGCCACAAAACGGTGAGCTTCGATTTCGTGGCGCGCAATCCTGAACAAGGCGTGATGCCCGAGCGCCTCGACGTGATGAATCATCAGCGTCATCGCCTCGCCCTGTTCCTCGATCCCGGCCCACTCCATCAGTTCCAGCAGGGCCTGTTTAGTCCCTGGTCGAACCTTCAAGCGCAGGTCTTCTTCCTGCAGGCGCTCGGCCTTGGCCCTGCGCTTCTCGTCACGCTGCTGCTGCGTCAGAGCCATCATCGCCTCCATTGCGCACGAAGGTGGCGCCCGGCCCGATGTCGAGCAGGTCGCAGACCCGATTGATGATCTTGAGCGCGGCGTCGAACACCTTGGCGTCGTCAGCCTCACGAGCCAGGCGCTTCATGTTCGGCTGGTGCTCCAGGCAGACTTTGTCGACCAGGCGCCGTGCCAGCCTGCGCAGGTGATCGGCGCTGTCGTGCATGCGCAGGCTCAGCGCGAAGGCCTGGGCCACATCATCAGGCCGGTACTGGCCGCCGCTGCGGGTGATGTACAGCTTCTTGATCGGCCGATTCATCCAGGCCGGCAGGGTTACCACTCCAGAGGGTGCTTGCTGCATGTCTGTGCTCCGTGAGGCCGCTGGGCGGCAGGCGGAACTGTTCTTGCCGCCGGCGCTGGCGGACCAGGCTGTTGAGTCTTTTCATTTCCTGATGCGTACCCGCGGGAAGTCGATACTGTTGCGCTCAATGATCTTCACCAGCGTTCCGTAATTCAGGTCGAGCTGCTCGGCCACCTGGGCGCGGTGCAGGCCGGTATCGTGCAGGGCGCATATTTTCTGGACCACTTTCAGCTCCTCGATCCGCTTCAGGTTCCGCTGGATCTGGCGCTGGGCATCCCGCTTGCTGTTGGCTGACTTCTTCCGCTCGGCTCGTCGGAAAACAAAGTTGCCTTCGCGGGCGGCCCGGAATAGGGCCTGTTTGGAAATGCCGGTGGCCTCGTGAACCTGCTGGCAGGTCATGATCTTCGCCATCTCGGCCACCGTTGCAACTCGGGCCTTCACCTTCTCCTTTCGCGGGGCTGGGTTAGGTTTCTTGGGCCTCGCCTTAGCGGCTGGCTTTGGCTGCGTATCGGGATGCTTGCGCGGCGGCAGCGGTCGATGGGTGAAGCCTTCAAGGACAACGAGCTGGCCACCAGAGGCAAAGAAGGCCGCTTTGGCGGCCTCCAGGTCGATTGATGGGTTCATGCTGCCTGGCTCCTCAGCTGCTTTTCGTAGCCGTCCACGAGCAGCTTGAATTCCCACAGGTCCTGCTCAAGCTGTTCGATATAGTCGTCATCGCGCTTGAACTCACGCCACCAGAGCTGGCGGCCTACGGGCTTGAGGAGGGGGCAGTACATCCCGATGTGCCACCATTTCCGGCCAGTGATCCACATGCAGCCTTGCACCTGGTCGATGACGTCGCTGGCATCGTTGTCGATGTGGAACGCGCGGAGCTTGTCCGGGGCCAGGAAGCACTTGTATTCGCTTCCGCCGTCTTCGCCGATGAAGCCGTCCGCGCTGGCGCCGAACGAGCCGTCGTCTGTTTTAACCAGGCCGACCTGCGTGACGATAAGGCCAGTCTGGATTTCATGCTCCATGCGCGCCTCCGGCTCCAGTTCATGGCCGCGGCGCATCTGCCAGGTCTCGAACCCTCCATCGAGCGGGGCGCCGCCTATGCGTTCGACGGCCAGCTCGAAGGCGTAGGTGAGGGCGGCATTCGATGGCTCGCCGACCGTTTCGCCATCTAGGGCGCGCTGCACGACCTCGGCCTTTGGACCGGCCTTGTAGCCTGCCAGCTCCATAGCCTTGGATTCGCCAAGGCCCGCAAGCATGGCGTCAACGTATTTCTTCTGCTGGGCGTTCAGTCCGTTCACCCGTGAGCGTGCGGTGCTAAACATACTGGCGGTGATCACTCCAGCGCGGGCCTGCAGCCACTCTGGCGAGCCCTGAGTACAATTGACGATGATCATTGGCTTGCTCCCACTTGTGGTGCTGCGCTGAGCTGAGAACCGCGAGCGCTAACCGCTACCTTCAATGCCTCGTAGAGCTCGTCGGCCGTTTTCTTGTCGGTGGCCTTTAGGTCCTGGGCGAACTTGACGCCCGCCTGCCATACCGCTGTGAGCGAGTCTTTGGAGTCAGCGGCGTAGGCCTTCGGGATCCACTCATTCATAAGCTCCCCAAGGCTTTGGGGTTGCTCACCGCCGCCGTTCCCGTCGTTGTCTTCGTTCGTCAGCACGACGTTGAAGATCATCATCGTCAGGTAGCGCCGGGCATAGCTGTAGGTAGAGCCATTGGCGTGCACGCCGGTCTTGTTGACGCTGCCCTTGATGCCGGTCGAGTCGATTGGCAGGTCGACGTAGTAGCGCTTGGTGTGCCCGGCCTCGTGCATGCAGTCGCAGACGGTGCGGATGTGCCCGGCCAGCGGACTGTCATCGGTACCGAACGAGAGGGAAAAACCGTGCAGCGTGTAGGTTGGGGCGATCTTCTTGTCGATCGACTCAAGGGCAGCATAAGAGCTGTTGGTCTGGCTGTTGTACTTGTCGCGGAACACCGGTCCGATCTCGGCCTGAGCGCGCACCATCGCGGCGTTGAATGCGGCGGAGGCAGAGCGATCAGACCTCCGACATGATCTACAACACCATGGAGTCGGTGACCCAAGGGATTGGCGACAACACGGCGGAAGCAATCGTCCAAGGGAAAAGCCTCGAAGACTCCATGGCCAGTCTGGGGCGATCTATTGTCACGGACGTGCTGAGCTCGCTCATCCAGGTGGGTACCCGGTACGGCATAAACACCGCCCTGGAACTGGCCGGGATCGCCACCACCACGAGTGCCAAGGTAGCGTCCGAGGGCGTCAAGACCGCGGCCGAGGTTACCGGGATTGGCGTCGTCACTGGCGCCTCCCTCGCGGCTACCGCAACAACTACTACTGCACAGGTTGCAGCGGCAGGGACCACCTTGTCCGCCTGGCTGCCGGCGGCATTGGTTGCCTCGGTCGGTACGCTTGATGGATGGCATCAACGAGCGCTGGGGGAGGGGGACAGTGCGGGCCGCCAGCGTGCCGGCGATACCGGACTGGGGTATGAGGAGGGAGATGATGAGCCAATCCTATACGACACGGATCGACCAGCTATGGACGGTCAAATGTTAAGCCTGCCGTCCGCCTGGCTGGCCGAGCTGAATGACCAGCCGGCCTTGTTGACCGATCCCGATGGCAGGGCCGCGGTGCTCGTTGAGCTAGCGTTTTCCGCGCACCGACGCAGCGACGTTGACGAAGACCAGCTGGCAGACATGCTGTAGTTCACCGAGGAAGCTAGGCTGTGGGCGCTGATCGAGCATGAGGAGGTCGCTTGAGCCTCCTTGTGTGAACAACGGCTATGGGGAGAAAGCCCAGGGTAGCCAGTGACAGCTATCGACCCATTGCAGCCGTTTAGACAATGCAGTGGATGCCACGACCTACGCTGCTCACTGATCGGCTAAGCATAGATACTGATGTAACTGCTCTCCAAGAACCTCGAACGCCTGAGCGATCCTGTGAATTTTGCGCAGGTCATTGTGCATTGCGATCCACACCTCAACCTCAAAGCCAAAATCGTGTGGTAGCACATGTACCAGGCCGTGCGATTTTGCGATTTGCGTCGGGCAGAGTCCGAAGCCTAAGCCCGCTCTCAGAGCGGCCAGCTGAGCAAGGTGATGATCAGAGGCAATGGCGAAATGCTGGTCGGCATCGCACAGACCAGAGTCGATAAACCGACGCAAATCCGCTGAGCGTCTGTCTGGCCCGATCAGCGGTCGCTGGCGCAGCGACAGCAGGGAGGTTGGATTACCGTAGCGCTCCAGGCACCCGGCACTGGCATGGATGCCAATCTGCAAACTGCCGACACGCCGCACCGTGATATCCGCTTCATTGGGCCGCATCAGCCGCACCGCAATATCCGATTGCAGCCTGGCGATGTCTTCAAGGGCATCGCTTATGCTCAGCTCAAGTTTGAGTCCGACGTGTTCGTAATGGAAAGGGCGCAGCAGGTCGGGCAATACTTCGACGCCAAGCAACTCGCCACAGGTCAGCCGGACTGTACCGTGATCCATCGACGCTTCAGAGCTGGCCATGCGGTTGAAGGTTTGCGCGGCCAGATCCATGGCCTCCACATGTTCGATCAGGCGCTGCGCTCCGGCAGTAGGCGTCAGTCCTTGAGGTGTGCGGGTGAACAGACTCACACCGAGAGCGTGTTCAAGACAGTCGAGGCGCCGGCGCGCAGTGGCCTGGGCGATACCCAGCAGCTTCGCCGCGCCGCTCAGGCTACCAGAGCGCAACACGGCGAGAAATACACGCTGGCTTTCCCATTCAATACCGCTCATACATTCTTGGCCAACAGTTGCTCCTAATTTGATCTTCTGCCCGAGCCCGTGAAAAGCGATCATTCGCCCACATTTTTCCGGGCGTCATTGTAAGGAACTAACGCATGAGAATCACCGGTCAGTGCCGATGTGGGCAAGTCACCCTTGAGATCGTGGCGCGGCAATTGCCGCCGCTGTATGCCTGCCACTGTTTGAATTGCCAGCGCTGGAGCGGCAGTGCGTTTGGTCTGCACATGCTGAGCGCGGCTTCGGCTGTTCAGGTGTCTGGCGAAACGGCGATCTTTGAGCATGAACACCAAGGTCAAACGTCTACCCAACATGCCTGCGGTACATGTCATACCCGGCTGTTCAACGAGACGACGGCAGCACCCGGCATGCGAGTGGTACGGGCCGGCATCCTGGAAGGGGCTGAGCGCTTCGAGCCGGTTGCGCATATCTGGACTCGGCGCAAGCAGCCATGGCTGGTGCTGCCGGGAGCAATCGCACAATGGCAGGAGAGCCCCACGCCAGAAGCATTTGCCGCCGCATTAGGGTAAGAGCTTGCTCTTCCATAAGTGAAGATGTCGCTCGCCGAGCGGCAAATTATCAGGGTTGACTACGTCCGCTTTGGGTCGATAGCGGCCAGTCGTAAACGGCTGCAATCGACCCATAGCTGCCCCTCGTTCGGGGCAGCAATCGGCCAAAAGCCGACCTGCATTCCAGGCTAAGAAACCAGGAGCGACCTGCGAAGCATTTGCCTTGAAAGTAGACCAGAATTTATAAAGTGATATCCTTTGCTAAAATAATCATAGATAAAGTTACTTATATTCTGGTTTTGCCGAGGAAAACCTTTGATCAACAAATCAATTAACAACAAGATAAACCAGCTGAACTTTCAAGGAAGAAGCGATAAAGAGCTAAAAAGTTTATACATAAAAAGAAACTCACTCAATATCGAGCCAGAATCTTTCATATACAGAATTTTTCGGGCGGACTTTTTACTTGAGGATATAAAAAACTCCGAGATAACTTTTGTTAGAGTCGGCCCGGACTCTTTCGCGGACCCTCTAGAAAACCCACTTTTAAACAAACGATTTACAGAGGGAAATGACAGTTTTACCCTCGGCTTTCTAGAGAATTACTATGCCTCATGCTGGACAAACGACCCCATTAATAAAAAGTGGCGATGGACAGAGTTTCTTAAGGGGCGGACAGGAGTTCGCATAAAAGTATCTCTTCAGAAATTCATGAACCGACTGATGGACACAAGAGACAATCATTTCATGCTGCATTATTTTGCAGTCAAAGTCATTTATGAAGACGACCAGATATTGGACAATCTAATAGCGAGCAACGATTACACCGCGTTTCTCGATTCATTAGGGCAAAAAGGCGCGCTATTAGCCTCCACCCTAAGTGACAGTTTGGAGCATGAGAGAGAGATAAGAATCATATATTCTTACATGCCGGAAAATCAATTCGTAGCCAATAGAGTAAAAATTAAAAACAGCCTCTGCAAGCTGCCATTCAACTGGTCAGACCTTATTGAAGAAATCCTGATGCCGGACTATTTACCCATTGAAACATATACTACCTTAGAGTCTAAATTTAGAGGTCTTGGCATCTGCTGCACTATAGATAGTGGCAAATCTGAAAACTAGCAACCTATATATAACTGCCAGATTCGATCAACTCCTGTCAGCCACAATCAGAAATCACACAGCTAATGGGGACGGATTTATTTTTCAGAAAATCGATCCGTCCCCTTTGAGTCAAACTCCCTCTTTACCCCATTCACGGACGAGTAATGTGAGGCCCGAAAAATTTCTTACCTGGTGTTCCCGAGACGTCGTCAGATGGAAATGCTTCCAGCATTGGGCCAAGCACTCTCCCCAATTAATTTTCGAATCGTCTAAATAGGCGTCAAAGCCTTCCGAGGGCATACAGGTAGTAGTATTTATAACGAGTGAATTTAATAATGGCCAGTCATTATCGTGACAAAAGTCCCCAACAATTCCTGCGTAATAACCAGCCATATTGTGGCTAAGGCCGAACGCATTCTCTAGTTCGTTATAAGGAACTACTCGCTTGGCTTGAGCCGCGAGAATTAGATAGCGCAGAATATTGGAAAATACTTCGATCTTGAAGTAGGCGGGCATAAACGATCTCCAAGGAGAGGGTATACGAGAGTCAAGAAGGCACTTCGTGCAACTTCTATAAGACCCAACCGAAAGTAGATAGGTTTGTCAGCTTCTCGATGTGATCGAGAAGGACGGGTAGAAGGTAATTTTGAAGAGCGCGGGAGTCAAGCGTTTTGTCGGATGATTTTTCGCTAAAGCTAGACTATGAATCGTCCATAATTTTTAGACGCATCCGAAGGTCTGCCCCTGGTCGAAAGCGGCCCTTCGCGAGTGGCCGCTGACGACCCATAGCTGCCCTTCACTAGGGCAGCTTGCCGCCAAAAAGGAGTCAGTCGGATGCTTCTACGTAGCTAAGGGCTATTCACCACTGACCTCAACCCCTCATGCTAGTGGGGCTGTCGATGGCTGCGCCTTCTTCGTCATCCTTAGCCTATCGCCAGGACGGCGGTTTTGCATGGCCATAGACCCACTCGAAAGCCCATGAAATCGCTGTAGCATCGTTTCACTAATTCTGATGAAGCTGAATTTGACTGGAGAACCTGATGGGATCTGCTGAGGCTCACACCAAAATCACGGTGGAAAACACCCTGACGACGGAACAAATCATGCGGGGACGATTCAGCGATTTTGATGTGCAGGGCACTTCGATTGAAGCTGATGGTGACCGACTGCTACTTAGAGAAAATTTTGAAGAGGCTCTCGCAGTCTACCAGCGCATTGAAGGCCCAGCTCGACCATTACGGGAAAAAATGTCTTTCGCGCTATGGGCGCTCGGGAACGAGGCAGCTTGGGCAACCCTAGGCGATGGCGTAGATTTGACCACTGAAGACGGCATTGCCATGGAACTTCGCGCATTTGCCATGACAATTTTCAACTCCGAGGCTAGTGATAGAACGATCACTGACCTTGTGGATAGCGTGCTAGCGCGCAAAGACGAGCTTCCATTCGCCGTCCAGTTGTTGTCATCGGCAATCTACATTGCTGTGTCCATGCGTTTAAATCGCACAGAAGGACTACCCCTTTACCCTGCAAGCTGTGCTAAGGCCGTCACCGCAATCAGGGAAATGTCCAAGCCGTACGCTGACTGCATGGAGGCGTTCGCCTTGGCCCGTCAGATAAGCATCCATCAAACCGACACTCGGCCGCTCAACGAACTGATCGAGCAAATGGATCTGTCGGAATGTCCAGTGCTCGGTTTTGTATTTACCGCGGCGGTGCTGGTCGGAAATAAAAGGGTGGCTCGGGAGGTGATCTCGGTATTGTGCGCTCGATTCCATGGGCATCCAAATCTTGCTGCTACGGTCGCCATGGCAGCGATTCAAGCATGTGATCTGGAACTGATTGAGGAGCTGCCAGACCCACTTCGTGAAGTCGCCATGGAGCTGCCTGAGCTTCAAGTGCTGGATGCGATGAATAGCGGCAACACCAACGCTTTGTTGGCCTCGATTGCGAAGCTACAAAACGCTGAGAGCCCCAACCTCCACTGGGATATGGTTATACGAGAGCGCCTCTTAAAAATCACATGGCGGAGATGGGATACTGGTACTTGGAGAGTTCCCTACTCGCTTTTAGCTGAATGGGCGACTCGGATCGTTCCCCTACTGCCAGCGGGGGACCTCCGCGACGAAATCCTTGTGGACGCTTCCTGTATGGGATGCTTCGACATGAAACCCTTGACCCCCTATTTTTGTGAACTCTTCAATCGTAAGCCGACCTCGGCCAACTTCACGCTTATGAACGATGACCTTCCTCTTGATCAGCTTGATGACCAAGCCCTGACGCAATACATCTTTGATGAGGCCACAGCTGATTCACCGTACTGCGGTTTGCTTGACCCTGAGTTCGCACCGGACCTGGAACCTTTGTTTAAGCGGGGTATTGCAGATGCTTTGACTGCCAAGGCTGCTGACCTCACCGGCGACGCCAAGAATAGTTACATTGGTGTACTCACCGAGTGGGGGTTAATCCGGAGACCAGAGGGCATAGCCGCATTTAATTTTGAAAGGCGCCTGATGGGCAGTGATTTGCCAGAAGGTGTGCTTGAACACTTGGAATCAATCCGAACCTCTGTGGGCGGTGCCAGCGGCTCACAGCTGGTGTATTTGCAGTCTCAACTCGACAGGCTGTCCCTGGAGATCGGCCGGGCAACTCCAGTTGCGGCGGCAGAGGAAACGGTCGCCGCCGCCATCAATGAAATCTTGAGTCTGAGGTCCCACCGCCTCAATGAAGTGGGGCTGAAACGCATCAGTGAACTGACAAAACGATACGGGGCTCCCAGCCTACTTGCGGAGTTGCGCTCATTGGCCAAGGTTTCAAATACGACGTTGGGAACTGATGTCGTTGATGCCCTTGCAGTTCATATGGTTCGTCAGCAGGGCACTCTGGCCACACGCCGTAGTTACCTCGCTGGAATTCTCCGCAAGCGATTGGTGAACCTCAAAAGCGCTTGGCTGGATCAGCAGGTCTCAAAGGGATTGAATCGAGGGATCGACATTGAACAAATGATCGAGCTAGCCAAAGGGGTAGACACATGGGACGACTGGTTGGCAGGACTTGAAAAACTTCGTCCTTACTGAAACGGTAACGCTAGAGAAATTACCTGGTGTCAGATTCTGCAACCCAGAATCGCCCTAACTTTGAAGAATACGCGAACATCCGCTTTTGGCCGATAGCTGCCCTTCACGAAGGGCAGCTATCGGCCAGAAGCGGACCTCAATGCTCGATACTTCAATCAGCCTTCACCCTCACAGCGCTCACTTGCCAACCCGGTAAAGTGCAGCTACTGTCAGCTCTATGAATCAACCACGAATTGCCTTGACCACGACCGTCACGACCGCCAGAGGCTGGTCGTGAGGGGTTTCGTGAGCCAATAACGCACGAACTTCAAAGGCCCGCCAGTGATGGAAAGGGCCTTTTCTTTTGCCCTTGTGTCGCTGGCCAATATGCAAGGGAAAGCATTATGTATGCACTGTTGATTCTTGATATGCAGGCTGGATTGTTTTATGGCCCGGATAAGCCATGGGCTGGCGAAGCGCTGCTAGACACATTGAATAATTTATTGAGTAAAGCCCGAAGTGCAGGAGCACCCATTTTTCTCGCCCGCCATATTGGTCCACCTGGGTCGCCAATCGAGCCTGGAAGCCCGTTGACGCAACTGGTGCAGGAGCTGGTGTTACAAGGCGACGAAGTGATTTTCGATAAAAGCCGACCTAACGCGTTCTACAAGACCGCCTTGGCCGATCGGTTACGGGATTGTGGAACTCAGGGTGTGGTCATTACCGGAATGAAAACCCAATACTGTGTCGATAGCACCTGCCGCGCCGCACGAGATCTTGGATTCGATGCAGTGCTGATCGCCGATGGCCATACCTGCACCGACACCCCTGCCCTGAAGGCCGAAGAGATTGTCGCTCATCACAATGCGACCCTCGCGGGACCATTCTGTCGTGTCGTACACGCCGAGGACTGGTGTTTCTAACTGCCATCGCCAGACGGTTCGATTCCGACCTCGGCCTCCACCATTCGAAAGCCCCGCAGATTAACGTCTGCGGGGTTTTTCTTTATGGGTCCAAAAACGCCACGAGTTCGGTAACTTTTGGCATGGAGTTCCGAAATCTCATAGCCAACCTTGAGTCGCGGTCCTGCGCGATCAGGGCCGGCGTGCTGGGGGCCATTGATGTCTAGTCAAACACTGAGCGCAGCTGCTTGAGCTCGTAGATGTTGGCGGATGACCCGGTCCAGCTTGCGCTCGTCGTGCTGTTGTTCGGTCATGTCGTGGTTCTTGCGTGCAGGCGCCGCCCTCGCCGGGAACGCCTTATCGTTGAATTAGAGGTGATATGCTTCGCCGCTTACCAAAACAGGGAGGGTGGTAATGAAACTGCGGGAGAGGCACAAGGCGTTTCAGGAATGGTTCACGCCGAGGCGGCGTAGGCGAGCGGGCGGAACCTTACTCGCCATCTGGGCTGTCGGCATCTTCATCTACCCTGGCCAGCACTGGATCTATGTATTGGTGCCAGGAATTATGTGGTTCTTTAGCGCATGGCCCCCGGAGCTTCACGACAAGCGTTGAGTCTTTGGCGGGGCTGCTGAATAGCCGATTGTCCGATTCAGCTCACAGATGAGTCAGACGAATTTGCGTAAAACTGCACGTTCGCTATGGTGGCAATAAACCACCTGACTACAACTAAAGTCGTAGGAGTGCCTCATGAGAATACGCGGTGATGTTTTCTGGGCCTGGGCTGACCCGACGCTTCATCACCGAACTCACGACGAGACGCTCGACGATGGGACATACATTGATGTTCAGACGCGACTGTCGCGGACAGGCAAAACGCAGATGTTCATCGGGGTGTACGCCCCTGGTGGCATGGCTATCCTCGAGGAGGCCTTCGATTCTCGCCCTGGCGAGTCGATGACCAGGGCGCTGGCGTGGGGCGTTGGCCGGGCCCGACGGGTCGCCACTGAAGGTGCGCCTGCTGCAGGCTTTATGGCTGCCTCGAAATAGCGGCCAGGCGCGCAGCGCCGGAGGTCAAGCGGCGACCTATTGTCATCAGCGAAGACACCGTGCATGAAACCTCTGCGTCTCCAGACTTCCAGCAATCCGGCAGGGAGGCTTCATCGGCCTGGCCCGTTATCCTCGCTGGCCAGCGCCTTCTCTTTTGGACTTTTTCATCAAGTAGTCGCTGACATAGCGCACCGTGTTTTCCAAGGCCTGCGTCATGTCGGGATGGGTAAACGCGTACTTGCGCTCCAATTGCCTGCTGTTTCCCATGTTGAAGCGCTGTGTCTGAATAAAGTTCAATGACTCGGCGCTGATCGCCAGTCGGGTCGCCAGTCCCGGAATTGTCAATATCGACCTGAGCAACCCTATGGGTATATGGCGGCGGGGTGCCTTGACCTTTAGCGTGTCTGCGATCTGCACAAGCATTCCCTGCAAGTTTGGTGTTCGCTCATACAGCGCCAGAACTTGCCGGTTGGCCATGGCGGGGTCGAACGCCACGCAAGTTATCATGTTCACCAGATAATCGACGCTGACCAATGGCAACCAGTGACTGGCGGAACCGGGAACAGCTTTGAACCGGCCTTGTGCCAGATTGCGAATGAGTTCGGCAAGCGGTTGTCCGTCCAGGATATGCCCGTTCTCGCTGTGGCCGCACACCGTAGCAGGGTGAACAATCGTGTAATCCGCATCCGCGTCTTGCATATAGCGGATGACTGCAAAATGGGACTCGAGTTTGCTGCCTTCGTAGCCTCCTACACGGGCGTAGACCGCGGGCCAGTTTGTGTTTTCAGGGCACTGAACATCAACCCCGATACTGGCAAGGTGGTTGAGGTTTTGCAGCATGAAGCCGCCTACCATGAGCAATCGGATGCGCTGGCTGGCCGCAAGCCTGGCCACGCTCAGAGCACCTTGGACATTGACTGTGCGGGCGCGCTCCGCTGTCAGCCCCCAGGAAAATTGCGCCGCGAGATGGAAAAATACAGCGGCCGAAGTGACGCGTTCTTTGTCTGCTTCGCTGAGGCCAAGCCCCTCCTGGCTGATATCGCCTTCAACGGCATGGATATACTCAGGGTTACCCCCCAGTTGGCCTACCTGCTCCTTGAGGCGTTCGATGTTGCCGGGGCTGCGCATCAGCACCCAGGTCTTGTGCCCTTGCGCAGTAAGAGCGGCCAGCAAATGTTGCCCCACAAAGCCGCTGCCGCCGGTGACAAAGCATTCCACACTCATGTTTGAACCCTTGTTTGGATAATGGGCGCAGGCTAAGGTGTAGAGCCTGCTCTACAGTCAAGGATTTTTAACGTGAATATTGGAGAGTTGGAGCGCCGGAGTGGGCTCAGCCGCCATGCATTGCGCTATTACGAACAGCTCGGGCTTATCGAGCCACACCGACAAGCCAACAACTATCGCAGTTACAGTGAACAGACCGTAGCTGACTTGGCCTTCATACAGAGCGCCCAGGGCGGGGGCTTTTCACTTGCCGAGATTAAGGACATTCTTGTGGCCAGGCGGGGTAACACGATCGATTGCGCGCAAGGCGCCGTCTTGGTCGCCGCCAAGATGGCCGAGATTCAAACGAAGATCACCACGCTACAGGCCGCTTATGTTTTTCTGGACGCGGAGCGCGCCAAGCTTGAAGCCAGTGCTATTGCCAATGGGCAGATAATGCCTTGAAGTCCTGTCAGTGACTATTTTCGATCGAGCGTCAGCCTTCAGGTAAGGTGACACCGCAGACAAATTCCTGCGTCCCCAAGCGGTGTGAGCCGAATTCCACCACGTAGCCGTCTCCTCTGCGCTGCGCCTCTGCCATCGCCGTTTTCTGGTCAGCATAAACGTCGACGAAATGCCAGGGATGTCGGTCTCTCAGGACCCCCCATCCGATGACCCAGCCTTCCCGCGAAGGGTCTGGCGGCAGGTTCTTCGCCAAGCTTCGAATGGACATACCGATCTCCTCATATGCACAGGCTCGCCCTTGCAGGTTGAGCACTTTTCTTGAACCACACCTCGCGGGCGCCGGTCTTCAGCATGAAGGATGAGTGATATTTCCAGGTTTGCTCATCAAATATTGAAATGTTCGCAGTCTAGGGTTGAACTCAAGCCAATTCCACCATCGAGGGAGTCAGGAAATGGATTATTCCAGCATGGTTGAATCGTTGGACAAGATGCTGAAAGCAACGGCTGCAGCCAAGGCCTGCCTGCAGCCGTCAGATACAGAGCGTCAACCACACCTCCGTAGCCATTCGTCCGCGACGTCACCCATGGTTGATGGGGTGCCACTCTTGATCCAAAGCATGAATCCTCGGTCGAACTTGAATGCCGCGCCGCACTCGCTGAGCAGAAACTGACGAACCTTCTGCGTGTTGCGGTAATGCTTGTCCAATGGAGTCGTACGGGTGATCGGCCCGGCGTGCCAGTCTACGGTCATGGTCTGTTCCTTTGACAATTGAGAAAGCAGAAAGCCCGAAGATGTTCATCTACGGGCTTTGCTGTGGTTCCAAATGGCCTGGCTCGGCCTGTCAGCCTTCGAACTGTATCACCATCCGGCCTTTGATCTTGCCCTCCAGCATCTCGTCAAAGATCTGGTTGATATCCTCGATCGGTCGCAGCGTTACCTTGGGCACCACTTTGCCTTCAGCGGCAAACTGGAAGGCTTCCTGCAGGTCCTGGCGTGTACCTACCAGCGAGCCCACCACTTCGATCCCATCAAGCACCAGACGGGGAATATTCAGGTCCATGGACTCCGACGGAAGCCCGACGGCCACCAGTCGCCCGCCAGCGCGCAAGGCATCGACAGCCGAGTTGAACGCGCCTTTGGCAACGGCAGTAACGACGGCAGCATGTGCACCGCCGGTTTTGGCCTGGATGACCTTCGCGGCATCTTCGTTGAGCGGGTTGACGACCAGGTCCGCGCCCATCTCGCTGGCGAAGCGCAGTTGCTCTTCGTTGACGTCGATGGCGATGACTTTGGCGTTGAACACATTCTTGGCATATTGCAGGGCCAGGTTGCCCAGGCCGCCGAGACCGTAGATGGCGACCCATTGGCCGGGGCGGACGTTGGAGATCTTCACTGCCTTGTAGGTCGTGACGCCGGCGCAGGTGATGCTGCTGGCGGCAGCGGAGTCGAGGCCGTCGGGCACTTTAACCGAGTAGTCGGCCTTGACGATGCAGGCCTCGGCCATGCCGCCGTCCACGGTGTAACCGGAATTCTTCACGTCGCGGCACAGGGTCTCGTTGCCGCTGTTGCAATATTCGCAATGTCCGCAACCCTGGTAGAACCAGGCAACGCTGGCACGGTCGCCTGGCTTGAGCGAGGTGACGCCCGGGCCAACTTCCTGAACCACGCCAATACCTTCGTGGCCCAGTACTACACCGGTCTTGTCACCAAAGTCGCCATTTTTCACGTGCAGGTCGGTGTGGCACACACCGCAGCACTGCATCTTCAGCAGCGCTTCGCCGTGTTCGAGAGGGCGCAGGGTTTTCTCTACCACGTCCACGCGACGGCCTGGTGCAACGACAGCAGCTTTCATGAGAGCCTCCGTGTCTATCCGATATGAGCTTGGGTTATCGCTGGGACAGCATAGACCTCGCCTGGCCAGGCAAAACTGCTTCAGATCATGGTCATGGTGGACGTTTGCGCAAAATACCGACGGATGCCTGACTGGCATTTGCGGAAAAAAGAAAAGCCCGCGGCAATGATGCGGCGGGCTGCAAGAACGTACGGAGCAGGGTCAGTGTGCCCACCCGGATGTCGGCATTTCGTGAAGATCAGGTCATGAGGCTGTCATCATCTGCGCCGAAGTGCGCAGGGATAAAAAAGCCCGCCATAAAGGCGGGCGAAAGACGTTTGAAGGGAGAGCCTGCAGGTTGCGCCGTGCCAGTTAACTCAGGATTAAGCGACAACACATTGACCCAGCATCCTGATCAGCCTATACAGGCCTGCCATTATCCCAGGAGCCAGCATGCGCGACGAAGACGACCTGCACGAACCCGAGCACGATCACCTGCTTGACCACGAATTTCTCTACGACGACGTGGAGCCCGAGGCAGATGCCCAAGGCGCCGAGGATGAAGTGGAGGAAGACGAGGAGACGCTGGATGACCTCGATGATGAAGAGCGCGATCACCCAGCCTGGTTCGACGACTGCGACGACTGACTCAGCGACCATCCACCGAGAACCGCCCGGGCCCGCTTACCGCCAGCAACAGCAGGCCGCCCATGATGCTGAGGTTTTTCAGAAACTGAGTCATGTTGGCGCTGCGCTCGGGGTCGACCATGTTCCAGAACGGGTGGCCCAGCAGCGCCGTGCCCAGCACGAACAGCGCGAACAGAAAGGCCAACGGCCGTGTGTAGAAACCGAGGATCAACAGGATTGCGACGAGGAACTCCATGATGATGGCAATCCCAGCTGCCAGCATCGGGGCAGGGGCGCCGAGCGAGGTCATGTAGCCTACCGTGCCATCGAAGCCGGTCAGCTTGGCCCAGCCAGACAAGACGAAGAGGACCATCAGCAGTACGCGGGCGATCAGGATAATGATGTCGCGTTGACCATCGAACAGGGAGTAGCGCATGGCGGCGTTCCAGTGGACGGGTACAAGCTCCACTCTAGCAGCTGCGCCAAGGATTGCTGGCGGGCAGCAAAAAGGCGCCGTAAGGGGCGCCTTTGCATAGTAATTTGGTGCGAGTGGCGGGACTCGAACCCGCAAGGCTCACGCCGACAGATTTTAAGTCTGCTGTGTATACCAATTCCACCACACTCGCACGCTTGAAGGGGTCGCAACGACCAGCTCGCTTCTAAGCAGAAGGGCTTCGCAATCAAGCGCGCTTTATAACCCATTGTTATAGTTGAGTCAACTGCAGCACCTATGATCAACAGATAGAAGAGGCGATCGAACGGGCAATTGACACCTTGCTGTCGTTACGCCACTGTTGCCCATGATTGGATCCAAGCGTGTTCCGCAATGACTTGGGGCCGAGTTGGCGAAGGTGTGGTGCGTCCACGGTTATTCTGGCGGCTGTTGTTCGCGCAGGTGCTCGTGTTGGCCTCTGCCGGCGGTGGTATGATCATGCGGCTCAGCCTGTGATTGCTGAAAGAGGCCATGCCGCGGCGCATCAGCCCGGCGCTGGCCGAGCCGGAACGCTGACAGCCTGTAGTCGTTCAGCTGTCTACTGGCAGACACTCCAGGCTACGTTCATTTTCTCCCTCCTGCTGTGCCAGTGGAGTTTGCATGGTTTCAGCCGACTGCCTCGACGCTTCCCTCATGCCCGCCCATCGTTATGAACAGCTGGTTCAGTCGGTGGTGGATTATGCCATCTACATGCTCGACCCTTCCGGCCATGTGGTGTCTTGGAACGCCGGCGCGCAACGGATCAAGGGTTACCGTAGGGATGAAGTGATCGGCAAGCATTTTTCGTTGTTCTTCACCCCACAGGATTGTGCGCAGGGCCGCCCCGAGTGCCTGCTGCGTCAGGCGCTGGAGCAGGGTGTGGCGCAGGACGAAGGCTGGCGGGTGCGCAAGGACGGCTCGCAGTTCTGGGCCCTGGCGGCACTGGATGTGATCCGTGATGAAAATGGCCAGATCATTGGCCTGGCCAAAGTCACACGCGATATCACTGACCGTCGCGAGTCGGCGCTGCAGCTCGACGCAGTGCGTGCCCAGCTGTTCCAGGCGCAGAAGCTTGAAGCCCTTGGCCAGTTGACCGGTGGTCTGGCGCACGACTTCAACAACATGTTGACCATCATCATCAGCTCCGCGCGCCTGGCGCTGGCCACCCAGGACCCGGCACGCACCCAGCGCATGTTGCAGCACATCCTCGATGCCAGCCAGCGTGGCACCGAACTGACCCAGCAACTGCTCAGCTTTGCCCGTCACCGCAAGCTCGATGTGGCCAGCGTTGCCCCGGCAGACTTGGTTAACGCTACACGTGGCCTGCTTGAGCATGCATTGCCAGGCTCGATTGACTTGAACGTATTGCTGCAACCGGACCTGCCGCGGATCGAGGTGGATGCCGGGCAACTGCAGATGGTGTTGCTCAACCTGTTGTTCAATGCCCGTGATGCCATCGACGGGCATGGCCGCATCAGCCTGACTGTCGATGTGGTCGAGCTGTTCGGCGAAGTTGAAGGGCTGAAGGGCAGCTTCGTGCGCTTCGAGGTGGAAGACACCGGCGCAGGCATACCCACAGAGATACTGCCGCGTATCTTCGAGCCGTTTTTCACCACCAAGCCTTTCGGCAAGGGTACCGGCCTGGGGCTTAGCCAGGTCTATGGCTTCGCCCGGCAAAGTGGTGGTGCCATTTGTGTCGACAGCGAGCCTGGCCGGGGAACTTGCATGCGACTGTACTTGCCAATGTATCAGGACCAGACGGATAGCCCACTCGACAGGTAGACATCATGGCACAGGCACTGAAGCGGCTGGTAACGGGGATCGACGGGCTCGACGCGTTGCTCAAGGGTGGCCTGATAGCTGGCGCCTCCTACATTATCCAGGGGCCGCCGGGGGCCGGTAAGACCATCCTCGCCAATCAGCTGGCCTGCGGCCACGTGCGTGGCGGTGGTCGGGTGCTGGTGGCCACCTTGCTGAGCGAGTCGCATGAACGCTTGTTCCAGTACCTGTCCACGCTGGACTTCTTCGACCCGGCGCTGGTCGGTGACAAGATCCAGTTCGTCAGCGCCTTTGATACCCTCGAGCAGGACGGGCTGGATGCGGTGGTGCGGTTGCTGCGCCAGGAAATTGCCCGGCAACAGGCCAGCCTGCTGATCGTCGACGGTGTACTCAATGCCCGGGTACGTGCGGAAACCGCACTGGACACCAAGAAGTTCGTCTCCGAGCTGCAGGGGCATGCGGCCTTCGCCGGTTGCACCGTACTGTTGCTGACCAGTGCCCGGCTGGACGAGGGCAGCCCGGAACACACCATGGTCGATGGCGTGATCGAACTGGGTGAGCAACTGGTGGGCAGCCGCGCCGTGCGCCATGTTCAATTGCGCAAGACCCGTGGCAGTGGTGCATTGTCAGGGCGTCACGAATGCCTTATCGATGAGTCCGGCATGCAGGTCTATCCTCGCCTGGAAGCGTTGTTCAGCCACCCCAGCCAATTGGGCAGTGGCACCTTGGCGCGTATCAGCAGCGGCGTACCAACCTTCGATGAAATGCTTGGCGGTGGCTTGGCCACCGGGTCAGTCAGCCTCTTGATGGGGCCTTCGGGGATTGGCAAGACATCATTGGGCCTGGCCTTTCTGGGTGCCAGTACCCCGCAGGCGCCGGGGTTGCATTTCGGTTTTTACGAAACGCCCGAACGCCTGCGCAGCAAGGCCGCTTCGCTCGGTTACGATTTTGCCGCGATGGAGCAGGGCGGTAGCTTGCAGCTGTGCTGGCAGCCGACCACCGAGGGCTTGCTGGACCAGGTTGGCGCGCGGCTACTGGAGCGTGTAGCGGCGCAGGGCAGCAAGCGCGTGGTAATCGACAGCCTCGGCGCATTCAGCCGCCTGGCTATTGACCCGACGCGGCTAAACGCGTTTTTCCGCGCCCTGGCGGGTGAGTTGCGCGCGCGCGATGTCAGCGTGATGCTGACCTGGGAGATGCGCGACATCTTCGGCGCGGAAATCAGCGCCCCCGCGCCGGACCTGTCGAGTATCGTCGACAACCTTATGCTGATGCGCTTTGTAGAACTGGACTCGCAACTGCGGCGCATGCTGTCGGTCCTTAAGGTGCGTGACAGCCACCATGACCCGGCCTTGCACGAGCTGCTGATCGGGCCGCAAGGCATTACCTTGCGCAAGGCGTTCGAAGGTGCCTGCGGTGTGCTCTCGGGAACGCCGACGCCGCAGGGGAGCGGGTGACGGACGAGCCGATGAACACCATCCTGATTGTCGATGACGAGTACCTGATCGCCGATATCCTCGGTTTTGCCCTGGAAGACGAAGGTTTCGTGGTGGAAAAGGCGAGCAATGGCTGCAAAGCACTGGAGGCGTTGAAGGAAAAACGCGTGCAGCTGGTGATTACCGACTACATGATGCCGCTACTCAACGGTGAGGAGTTGGCGCGTGCCATACGCCAGGACCCGGCGTTAAGCGAGTTGCCGGTCATCCTGATGAGCGGCGCACAGGCCAGCCAAGGATGCCCGGCCCTGTTTGCCGCAATATTCGACAAACCGTTCGACATGGATGAGATGATCGCCACGGTGCATCAGTTAATGGGCACCTGAGGCTGGCGGTCGAGCGCATCCATGCCCCTCGGGTGACGCTCAGTGTGAGTCTTCGTGTTTCTCCGGAGCCGGGCTGCCGGCCTGGATGCGTTTGAAGATCTCTTCTCGATGGACCTGAACATCTTTCGGTGCATCGATACCGATCCTCACCTGCATCCCTTTGACGCCCAGAATGGTGACTTTGATGTCATCGTTGATGACGATGCTTTCGCCAACCTTACGGGTGAGTATCAGCATGTAGTTCTCCTTGGTGATGTAAAAGTCCGCTGGGCTAGTTGCCGCGGCGGCGGGAGCTTGTCCCTCTTCCTTCTCATTAAAGACGCTTTCGGCGGATAGTAATTCCCCGACAGACAAATTCTGTTGCGTGTCTTCAGTTGCAGGTGCCAAAGCAAACCGTCAACGGTTTGTCGGCCAAGGTGCTCGCTGGCAAGAATAGGGGGGTTGGCGGCTAATGGGAAATTTCTTCGCATCATGGGCTGAATAGACAAGCTCAATGGTCCTCCTGTTCCTCGAGTGCCTGAAGAAACAGCAGCAAGGCCACTTCCTCCGGGTCCAGGCCTTTGCGCACACGGTTTTTGGGCAAATTGGCCAGGCGCCCCAAGGCATAGTGCTCCAGGACTGCCGGGTGGATGTAGCAGCGCCGGCACACTGCCGGTGTATTGCCCAGGCGTGTGGCCACTTGGCGGACTATCGCGGCAACCTGGCGTTTGGCTTCACTTTCCGGCTCCCAGGCCAAGGGCTTCAGCAGGTTCAATGCCAGGCTGCTGCCGGCCCAGGTGCGATAATCCTTGGCGGTGAAGTCGGCGCCGGTCAATTGCTGCAGAAACTGATTGACCTCGCTGGAGCCGACACTATGGCGCTGGCCGTCTTCATCCAGGTATTGAAACAGCGCCTGCCCAGGCAGTTCCATGCAGCGTTTTAGCAGGTTGGCCAGGCGTCGGTCGTTGAGGGTGACGTTGTGCTCGACGCCGCGCTTGCCGCGGAACTGGAAGCGGATAGTGCTGCCTTTGACCTGCACATGGCGATTGCGCAGGGTGGTTAACCCGTACGACCGGTTATCGCGCAGGTAGCGCTGGTTGCCAATGCGGATCAGGGTGTGGTCCAGCAGGCTCACCACCAATGCCATGACCTTTTCCCGGTCCAGCCCTGGCCGCGCCAAGTGGGCTTCCAGCTGTGTGCGCAGCTTTGGCAGGGCCTGGGCGAACGCAAGCATGCGCCCATACTTGTGCTGGTCGCGCAGTTCGCGCCACTGCGCGTGGTAGCGGTACTGCTTGCGGCCGCGGGCATCGCGGCCGGTGGCTTGCAGGTGGCCTTGCGGGTCGGCGCAGATCCACACATCCGTGTAGGCCGGGGGAATCACCAGTGCGGCGATGCGCGAGAGGGTGTCGCTGTCACGTACCCGTTGGCCATCGGCATCCAGATAGATGAAACGGTCGCGCCAGCGCCGACGGGTCAAGCCCGGCTGACTGTCGTCAACGTAGTGCAGGGTGCGCGGCAGGGGGCAGTCGAGCATGGGCAGCAGGCCTCGATCAGGTCACTGATCAATGGACAATACGCGTGCTAAGGATGCTCAACCCAAAAGGGCCACCGACTTGATCTGGGCGAACAGTGTCTGCCCTGTGTGCAAGCCGAGCTGGTCTGCCGAGAAGCGGGTGATGCGTGCAAGCAGGGCATTGCCGCCAGCATCCAGGCTGACCAGCACATGCGCCGGGTTAGCCGCCGGACGGCTCTCGCGCACACGCACCGGCAGGCGGTTGAGGATGCTCGATGCGCTGTCCGCCGCCAGGGCCAGGCTGACATCCCGGGCCTGAACCTTGACGCGCAGGGTGCTGCCCATCACCTGCGCCGCGTGGGTGATGCGCAGCAGCGGCCCGTCGCTGCCGGGCAGGCGCAGGTCAAGCAGGCCGTAGTGCGGGTCGTGCCCTACCACCTTACCCTCGAACACGACGCCGGCGTCGTCGCCCTGGGCCAGCGACAGGTCAAGGCGAGCCAGGGTTTCGCCGATCGGGCCGCTGGCGATCGCCCGGCCTTGTTCCAGCAACACCAGGTGGTCGGCCAGCCGCGCGACTTCATCCTGGGCGTGGCTGACATATATCAGGGGGATGTCCAGTTCGTCGTGCAGGCGCTCCAGGAAGGGCAGTATCTCGCGCTTGCGCGGGCCGTCGAGGGCTGCCAGCGGCTCGTCCATCAACAACAGCCGTGGGCTGCTGAGCAGGGCGCGGGCAATACCTACCCGCTGCGCCTCGCCACCCGACAGGGTTGCCGGGCGGCGCTCCAGCAAGTGGCCGATACCCAGCAGTTGGCATGCCTGGTCGAGGCTGACCTTGCGTTCAGCGGGCGCCACTCGGCGCCAGCCGAACGTCAGGTTGCCGCGCACCGACAGGTGCGGGAACAGGCTGGCTTCCTGGAACACGTAGCCCACCGGGCGCAGGTGCGGTGCCTGGAAGTAGCCACGGGTGCTGTCTTCCCAGACTTCGCCGTTGACCTCGATATAGGCGCTGGCGGCCCGTTCCAGCCCGGCCAGGCAGCGCAGGCAGCTGGTCTTGCCGGAGCCAGAGTGGCCGAACAGTGCGCTGATGCCGCGCCCGGGCAGGTGCAGGTTGACGTCCAGGGTGAAGTCGTCGCGCGCCAGTTTCAGGCGCGCCACAATCGATGCGCTCATTTCAGCTCCAGCCAGCTTTGCCGCGGCGTCCAGCGTACAGCAGGAGCAGCACCAGGAAAGAGAACACCAGCATGGCACCGGCCAGCCAGTGGGCTTGCGAATACTCCATGGCTTCGACGTGATCGAAAATTTGCACCGAAACCACGCGAGTCTTGTCGGGGATGTTGCCACCGATCATCAGCACGACGCCAAACTCGCCCACCGTATGGGCAAAGCCGAGGATGCTGGCAGTGACGAAGCCAGGGCGGGCCAGCGGCAGCACCACATGAACGAAAGTGTCCCATGGGCTGGCGCGCAAGGTAGCGGCGACTTCCAGGGGCCGCTGGCCGATCGCGCCAAAGGCATTCTGCAGGGGTTGCACCACGAACGGCATGGAGTACACCGTCGAGCCAATCACCAGGCCTGTGAAGCTGAACACCACACTGCCCAGGCCTAGCGCCTGGGTGGCCTGACCAAGCCAGCCGTGCGGGCCAAGGGCGATCAACAGGTAAAAGCCGATCACCGTCGGTGGCAGTACCAGCGGCAGTGCCACCACCGCACCCACCGGCCCGCGCAGCCATGAGCGCGTGCGCGCGAGCCACCAGGCGACCGGGGTGCCGATGACCAGCAGGATCAGGGTGGTCAGGCTGGCCAGTTTTACGGTCAGCCAGATAGCGCCCAGGTCACTGGCATCGAGTGGCATCAGCGTTCATAACCATAAGATTTGATCACCGCTGCGGCTTTCGGGCCTTTGAGGTATTCGACCAGTGCCTTGGCGGCCGCATTGTCCTTGCCTTTGTTGAGGATGACGGCGTCCTGACGGATCGGGTCGTGCAGGTTGGACGGCACGATCCAGGCCGAACCATGGGTCACCTTGCCGTCCATGTAGATCTGCGACAGGGCGACAAAGCCCAGCTCGGCGTTGCCGGTGGAGACGAACTGGAAGGCCTGGGTGATGTTCTGGCCTTCGACGATCTTGCCTTTGGTGGCTTCGGTTAGCTTCAGCCTGTCCAGTACCTGGGTGGCGGCCAGGCCGTAAGGTGCCGCTTTCGGGTTGGCGATGGACAGGTGTTTGTATTCGTTCTTTTTCAGCGCTTCACCCTTGGCATCTACGTAGCCTTCCTTCGCAGACCACAGGGCCAGGGTGCCGATGGCGTAGGTAAAGCGCGAGCCGGGTACGGTTTCCTTTTCTGCTTCCAGCTTCTTGGGGGTGGTGTCGTCAGCGGCGAGGAACACTTCGAACGGTGCACCGTTCTTGATCTGCGCGTAGAACTGCCCGGTGGCGCCATAGGCCGCGACCAGTTTGTGACCGGTGTCTTTTTCGAAGTCCTTGGCGATGGCCTGGATAGGGGCTGTGAAGTTGGCTGCGACCGCGACCTGGACTTCGTCGGCCCAGGCAGTGTTGAAGGCGAACAGGCTGGCCAGGGCAGTGACGGCCAGCTGGGGCGAGCGGATACGCATGAAGACAGCTCCTTGAGGTTATCGTTATAGCCTTGACTATATAGCGATAAGCCATTGGCCGGGAAGAGGCCAGGCCTGCCTGTCAGAATGCCTGGTGACCGATCACTGCCAGTGCCTTACCGGCAATCTCCCGGGTCAACTCACCCGCCGGCATGTGCCGGCCCAGCCGTAACGCCTGCCCCGACCACAGATTGCTGAAATCACTCTTACCCTGCGGATCGGTGATCGCCCGTAACGGCATCAATGCCCCGCCCGCCAGCGGGAAGCGCGGTGCAAGCTCGCTCATCGGCCCCAGCTCGCGCATGATGCGATTGTTGATGCCGCGCGCCGGTCGGCCGGTGAACAGGTTGGTCAGCGCGGTGTCGCTGGCAGGCGCGCTGTCCAGCGCCCGGCGATGCGCTGGCGACACCTTGGCCTCGGGGCAGAACAGGTAAGCCGTGCCGATCTGCACTGCCGAGGCACCCAGGGCCAGTGCCGCCAACAGCCCGCGGTGGTCGCCGATACCACCGGCGGCAATCACCGGCACGCCAACGGCATCGGCCACCTGCGGTACGAGCGCGAAGGTGCCTATCTGGCTGGTGATGTCATCGCTGAGGAACATGCCGCGATGGCCACCGGCTTCATAACCCATGGCGATGATCGCATCGCAGCCATTGCGCTCCAGCCAGGCCGCTTCTTCCACAGTCGTGGCGCTGGACAGTACCTTGGCACCGCTGGCCTTTACCCGCTGCAGCAGTTCGGCCTGCGGCAGGCCGAAGTGGAAGCTCACCACCTCCGGGCGCAACGCTTCGACCAGCAGGCAGCTCTGCTCGTCGAAAGGCGCGCGGTTGGACACCGGCGTGGGCGCCGCGAAGTCGGCGCCCACTTCGCTGTAATAAGGCTCAAGTGCCTGCTTCCAGCGCGCATCGCGCTCGGCATCGGGCGCTGGCGGCTGGTGGCAGAAGAAGTTCAGGTTCAGCGGGCGCCCCGGGCAGCCGGCGCGGAATGCGGCGATCTCGGCGCGCACCTGCTCGCCGCTGAGCATGGCGCAGGGCAGGGCGCCCAAGCCACCTGCCAGGCCCACGGCAATGGCCATGGCCGAGCCGGTCGCCCCCGCCATGGGTGCCTGCAGAATGGGCAGCTCGATGCCCAGCAGGTCGAGGATACGGCGGTCGGGCCAATGGCTCATGCGAGTCTCCTTGCGTGGGGCGAGCGATGCGGCGGGGGCTTGCGGCAAGTCTTACAGGGCCTTGCTGACCTGGATGTCGCTGATTTTCTCGGCGTCTTCGCCGTGGATCTTGCGCAGGGCCTCAAGGGCTTGCTCTTGCGAGGCATCGGGCATCAGCGCGAAATCCCAGCGACGCTGGCCGTCGAGCTTGTATTTGATGACGTACTTGATGGTCTGGGTCATGGTGGCCTTATCTGAGTTTCGACGACGAGCGACGGATGATCTTGATCTTGTGGGTCAGCGTTGGCTTGCGGGTGACCGAGATCGGGCGAGTGGTGACGGTATCGATGGTGATGTTCCAGAAGCCGGTGCTGGGTACGGTGATCTTCGCCGGAAACTTCTCGAAATGGCCGCCGTGGTAAGTATGACGGCCGCCGTTCTTGAAGCTGCGGAAGTTGGCGTCGTTCATCAGGCGGATGTTGCAGCGCTGGGAGCACTCGATGACGACGATATCGTCCTCGTTGAGGTGCTCGCGCTGGTGTACGAATTTCATGTGATGCTCCGCAAGGTTTGGATCTGCAAAAGCAAAAGATACCACGATGTGCCGTTACACTGCCGCGTTGATCGCCGGGCGTAGATAATTCTGCCAAAGCAGGGAGCAAAACCGCCTGGATGTGGTCGAAGCGAATTCCTGAAGGCAGAGGTGCAGCAAATGAAGTGGATGGTGGCGGCGTTGTCGGTGACGCTCGGTGGCTGCGTGAGCGTCGCGGAGCTGGAGCAATCGCGTGAAACGATGGATGTGATCTCTGGCAAGAGCCCGCGCGCCTATGCCGATTGCGTAAAGGAGAAGCTTGCCGATACGCGTGACCCGCTGACCGAAGAGCAGCGTGGCGACGGCCTGCGGCTGATCGTACCGCAGAAAATCACCTCAGGTGCTGGCCCGGCGGCGCTGGTGGATATCGACAAGCGCGGCAGCGGCAGCAGCATCAAACTGCACGAGCGGCTGAATAACTTCCCGCTGCGCCTTGGCGATGTGCGCACTGCGGCAACGCAATGCATCTCCGGAAGTTGATCTGAAGCAACGGGTCCTCCTTTCTCTGCTTATATGTTTTAAGCCTAAACATATAACAAAAGAAAAGGAGATTCGTGATGACACCGTTGAGACGCGTGATGATCGGCAGCTTGCTGATCCTGATCTGGCCCGCGGCACATGCCGCTGATGGTCAGAAGGTCTTCACCCAGGGTGGGGCCAACCCCGCCGCCATGGCCTGCCTGGGTTGCCATGGCCCGGACGGCAATGGCATTGCGGCTGCCGGCTTTCCACGTTTGGCCGGGCTACCGGCCGGTTATCTTGCCAAGCAGTTGCAGGACTGGCGCAACGGCAGCCGCAAGCAGCCAGTGATGGAACCTTTGGCCAAGGCCCTGAGCGACGACGAAATCAAGGCCGTCAGTACCTACCTGGCCAGCCTGCCGGCAGCGCCCGCTGGCGACCTGCACCGCCAGCAGATTGCCGATGACCCGACCACCCGCATGGCCCTGTACGGCGACTGGAGCCGGCAGATTCCAGGTTGCGTGCAATGCCACGGGCCGGGTGGCGGCGGGGTGGGCGAACACTTCCCGCCCTTGGCCGGCCAGCCCGCCAGTTACCTGGTGGCACAGCTCAATGCCTGGCGCGACGGCAGCCGCAGCAATGACCCCAACCAGCTGATGGTCGGCGTGGCCAAGGCCATGACCGATGAGGAGATCAAGGCCGTTGCCGAGTTCTTCGCCCGCCCCGCCAGTCAGGAGGTCACGCCATGAAAACCCTGATTCCCGTCTTGTTGCTGCTGGCCGTGGGCAGCGCCCAGGCCACGCCGATCGCCATGGAAGACCAGTCGCAGTTGAAGGTGCCCGGTGTGCAGGCTGCACCGCAGTTCGTGCCGCCTGCTGAGCGTGAGTTGCCCGATAATGCCTTTGGCAAAATGGTGCGTGAAGGCCACGCTTTGTTCGTCGACACCCGCCGACTGATGCCCGAGGCGGTGGGCAACGGCATGAACTGCAGTAATTGCCACCTCGATCAGGGGCGGTTGGCGCATTCGGCGCCGCTGTGGGGTGCCTACCCGATGTATCCGGCCTATCGCAAGAAGAATGACAAGGTCAACACCTTCGCCGAGCGTATCCAAGGGTGTTTTCAGTTCAGCATGAACGGCAAGCCGCCGGCCGCTGACAGCCCGCAGATGACGGCGTTGGCGGTGTATTCATACTGGCTGTCGACCAAGGCGCCGACCGGCGTGGAGATTGCCGGACGTGGTTATCCGGAGGTGGCACAACCCAAGGGCGGTTATGACTTCAAGCGCGGCCAGCAGGTTTACCGTGAACAATGCGCGATTTGCCATGGCGATAACGGTGAAGGGCAAAAGGTCGCAGGCGAGTACGTAATGCCGCCGCTTTGGGGCAAGGACTCCTACAACTGGGGGGCCGGCATGCACCGCATCAATACCGCGGCGTCGTTCATCAAGTACAACATGCCGCTGGGCAAGCCGGGCAGCCTCAGCGATCAGCAGGCCTGGGACGTGGCGGCGTGGATCAACCGCCACGAGCGGCCACAGGACCCGCGGTTGGTAGAGGGATCCATCGAGAAGACGCGGGTGAAGTTTCATGCCAATGATGGGGTTAACCTGTATGGTCAGCAGGTTGATGGGGTGCTGATCGGACAAGGGACGGGGAGCTGAGGTAAACCGGTGGCGGCCTCTTGGCGCGTGAGCCCGTCGAAGAGGCCGCCACCGTGACGCTGATTTCCCTGTCATCCAACGGTCATGTATGACAGCAATATTTACGATCCCCCGGAACTATCTACACTGGGATATCTCTATGATGGCAACGGTCGTTATCGGGGGCATTGTAAGGTGACTGCCGCCTGATTAGACTGCGCCGAATTCCACAGGCCTAGCCTTTTGTAAGGACGTATATGATCAAAAAATGCTTGTTCCCGGCAGCCGGCTACGGCACGCGCTTCTTGCCTGCTACCAAAGCCATGCCCAAGGAAATGCTGCCGGTGGTCAACAAGCCACTGATCCAGTATGGCGTTGAAGAAGCATTGGATGCGGGTCTGAACGAGATCTCCATCGTTACCGGGCGCGGCAAGCGCGCCCTGGAAGACCACTTCGACATCAGCTACGAGCTGGAAAACCAGATCAAGGGCACCGACAAGGAAAAATACCTGGTCGGTATTCGTCGTCTGCTCAACGAGTGCTCCTTCTCGTACACGCGCCAGACCGAAATGAAAGGCCTCGGCCACGCCATTCTCACTGGCCGCCCACTGATCGGCGACGAGCCGTTCGCGGTGGTGCTGGCGGACGACCTGTGCGTCAACCCGGAAGGTGACGGCGTACTGACTCAGATGGTCAAGCTGTACAAACAGTACCGCTGCTCGATCGTCGCCATCCAGGAAGTCGACCCGCAGGAAACCAACAAGTATGGTGTGATCGCCGGTGAGATGATCCGCGACGACATCTTCCGTGTGACCAACATGGTCGAAAAACCGGCCCCGGAAGACGCGCCTTCGAACCTGGCGATCATTGGCCGTTACATCCTGACCCCGGATATCTTCGACATCATCGCCAATACCAAGCCAGGCAAAGGCGGTGAAATCCAGATCACTGATGCCCTGTTGCAGCAGGCGAAGGATGGCTGCGTGATTGCCTACAAGTTCAAGGGCAAGCGTTTCGACTGCGGTGGCGCCGAAGGCTACATCGACGCGACCAACTTCTGCTTCGAGAACTACTACAAGACTGGCAAGGCTTACTGATAAGCCCTGCTGGCCTCAAAGCCATCCTTCGGGGTGGCTTTTTTGTTTGCGGCGGCCAACGGCGGTATGCTGGACGCCTGCCTGGGAGAGTGAATACATGGCCTTCAATTTTGATCTGTTCGTGATTGGCGCCGGGTCCGGTGGTGTGCGCGCAGCGCGTTTTGCTGCCGGTTTTGGTGCAAGAGTGGCAGTGGCTGAAAGCCGCTACCTGGGGGGGACCTGCGTCAACGTCGGTTGTGTGCCGAAAAAACTGCTGGTATACGGCGCGCACGTTGCCGACGAACTGGAGCAAGCCGCGGGTTTCGGCTGGACGTTGGAAGAGGGGCATTTCGACTGGGGCACCCTGATTGCCAACAAGAATCGGGAAATCGAGCGCCTTAACGGCATCTACCGTAACCTGCTGGTCAACAGCGGGGTGACCCTGTTGCAGGGCCACGCGCGGCTGACGGGTGCCAACGAAGTGGAAGTGGACGGTCAGCGCTACACCGCCGAGCATATCCTCATCGCTACCGGTGGCTGGCCGCAGGTACCGGACATTCCCGGCAAGGAACTGGCCATCACCTCCAACGAAGCCTTCTACCTCAAGGACTTGCCGCGCCGCGTGCTGGTGGTGGGTGGGGGTTATATCGCCGTCGAATTCGCCGGCATCTTCCAGGGCCTTGGGGCCGACACCACACTGCTGTACCGTGGCGACCTGTTCCTGCGCGGCTTCGACGGCTCGGTGCGCACCCACCTGAAGGAAGAGCTGGAAAAACGCGGCCTCGACCTGCAGTTCAACGCCGACATCCAGCGCATCGACAAGCTTGAAGATGGTCGCCTCAAAGCCACGCTCAAGGACGGCCGCGAGCTGGTCGCCGACTGTGTGTTCTATGCCACCGGCCGGCGCCCGATGCTGGACAATCTGGGCCTGGAGAACACCGGCGTCGAGCTGGATGCGCGCGGCTACATCCGGGTTGACGAGCAGTACCAGACCACCGCGCCCTCGATTCTCGCCATTGGCGATGTGATCGGCCGCGTGCAGTTGACCCCAGTGGCCTTGGCTGAAGGCATGGCCGTGGCGCGGCGCCTGTTCAAACCCGAGCAGTACCGCCCGGTGGATTATCAGAACATCCCCACCGCGGTGTTCAGCCAGCCACCCATCGGTACCGTAGGCTTGACCGAAGAGCAGGCGCTGGAGGCCGGGCACAAGGTGCAGGTATTCGAAAGCCGCTTCCGGGCCATGAAGCTGACCCTGACCGACATTCAGGAAAAGACCCTGATGAAGTTGGTGGTCGATGCCGAGACCGACAAGGTGCTGGGTTGCCACATGGTCGGTCCTGACGCTGGCGAGATCATTCAAGGCCTGGGCATTGCACTTAAAGCCGGTGCGACCAAGCAGCAGTTCGACGAAACCATCGGCGTGCACCCGACGGCGGCCGAAGAGTTCGTGACCATGCGCACCGTCACCCGCTGATGACGCGGAGCCTGCTGTACAGCCTGTAGACGCAGCCTTGTGCTGCGACGAGGTCCTTGCTGACACCGGAATGTTTCTGTCATTCGGGCCTCGTTGCAGCACAAGGCTGCTTCAGGGGGGGGTACAAGGCCGGATCAATACACCCACACCTCGACCCGCCGGTTGCGCAGCCGGCCTTGCTCCTGTTCATTGCCGGCCACTGGCAATTCATCGCCCATCCCGGTCACCTGCAGCACCTCCACGCCACCGCGCGCCAGTTCGCGGCGCACCGCTTGCGCACGCAGGCGGGAGAGCAGGGCTGCGCGCCCGGGCGTTTCCTTGGGGTCGCCGAACCCCACCAGCACTGCCTTGCCCTGCAGCTTCCCGGCCTGGCGCAGGTAATCTGCCACCCGCTGCACATCGCGCAAGGCCTTGTTGTCCAGCCTCGCGCTTCCTTCCTGGAAGCGGAAGTTCACACTCAGCCGCTGCGCCTGCAGGGCCAGGATGCGATAGCGCGGTGGCATGTCGCTTTGGGGGGCGACAGACAGGGCCTTGATCTGCTGCGAAACGAAACCCTGCTGGGCGATGATCGCCTGGCCGGCCGGGCTCTGAGCGAAATCGGCCAGGGCCTTGGCCTGGGGCTTGGGGTTGGCTGGCAAGTAAAAATACAGGCGCCGCGAGAGCGGGTAGTCCTCACTGGCCACCCGTGCGCGCTCCGGCAGCATGGCCGGTGCGTCGCCCTCGGCCACCGCCAGCACCTTGGCCCCGTGTACGGCGGCCAGGCTGCTGAAACCGATGGCCTGGCGGTCGGTACCCACGTGTACCGCCAGTTCGTTGCTGGACTCGAAGCGCCTGGCCTTGACCGAAATTTCGGCGTGCTGAGGTTCCAGCACCAGTGCCTTGAAGGTCTCGAAAGTGCCGGAACGGTCGTCTCGGGCATACAGGTGAATGGCCCCGCCAGGTATGCCCAGTTGTTCCCAGCGCTGGATCTGTCCAGAGAAAATTTCCGCCAGTTGCCGGGTGTTCAGTTGGGGTATTGGGTTGTCGGGGTGGACGATGACCGCGACGCCGTCGAGGCCGATCACTTGTTCTGCGCCGGCTGCGCGCAGGTCGCCCAGCGCCTGCAACTGGCGCACTTCACTGTCGTTGATCGGCCGCGAGGCGGCGGCCAGGTCAGCCTCGCCACGGCCCAGCGCGACAAAGCCGGTGCTTGAGCCGTGGGCGGCAATGTCGATGCGCAAGGGCTGACCATGCACGTCGCGGGCGGTAATCACCCGCTCGTTGGCGACCTTGCCTGGCTGTTGTGCGATGGCGGTGGCCTGCTGCGCGCGCAATTGCCCCTGCACCAGCGCCGGCATCAAGGCCGCGCCGATGGTGTTGGAGCCTTGGACACGCAGGTGCAGGGGCTCAGGCAAGGTCGCTAGTGGAAGCAAGGTGAGCAGCAAGACAAGCAGGCGGAGCATGCCGGGTGGCCTATGGCACAGTGTTGGCCGGCAGATTACGACAGTGGCGTGATGATAATGTGACGGGAGCGTACACCTTCAAGCGTGCAGCGCCTGCCCGATCGTGCGCCGCGCGGGCGACGCTCGATCTGGCAGGCGCTGCAACGCTGAAGAGGTTAATGTGCCCCGGCCGACTTGCTCAGGTCGCTCTCGGCCCATTCGGTATAAATGCAAGCGTCGGCCACTGCCCAACGCACCTTCACGCTGTCGCCCGGCTGCATCGGCATGCCCGCGGCCGACAGGGCCTTCACCGTCAGCTCGGTACCCCCTGCAGTCACCACATGACAGGTCTGGCTTTCACCCAGGAACAGCACTTCGCCCACCTTGGCACTGACCTCGTTCCAGCCCGCCGGCAATGGCTCGCGCGCCGCTTGTTCGGCGGTCAGGGCCAGGGCTTTTTCCGGACGCACCATGATCAGCGCATCCTGCTCGGCGGCCAGGCCTGGGGTGAGGCGGATGGCCACTGGTTGGCCCTCGAAGCTGCCTGCGCCATTGCTGCTGGCCTTGATCCGCAGGAAGTTGGAGTTGCCCAGGAACGACGCAACAAAGGCATTCGGCGGATTCTGGTACAAGTCGTACCCGGTGCCCAGGCCGACGATCTTGCCGTGGCTGAAGATGGCGATGCGCTGCGACAGGCGCATGGCCTCTTCCTGGTCGTGGGTCACGTAGACAATGGTAATGCCCAGGCGGCGGTGCAGCTGGCGCAGTTCGTCCTGCAGGTCTTCACGCAGCTTCTTGTCCAGCGCGCCGAGCGGCTCGTCCATCAGCAGGATGCGCGGCTCGTACACCAGCGCCCGGGCAATCGCCACGCGCTGCTGCTGGCCGCCCGACATTTGCGAGGGTTTGCGGTGCGCGAACGGCTCCAGTTGCACCAGCTTGAGCATGGCGTCGACGCGCTTGGCGGTTTCGGCAGCGCCGAGTTTGCGAATGGCCAGTGGGAAGGCGATGTTGTCACGCACATTCAGGTGCGGGAACAGCGAATAGCGCTGGAACACCATGCCGATGTCACGCTTGTGCGGCGGCACGTTGACCAGTGACTGGCCATCGACCAGGATCTCGCCGCTGCTCGGTGTTTCGAAGCCGGCCAGCATCGACAGGGTGGTGGACTTGCCCGAGCCGCTGGAGCCGAGGAAGGTCA